>Ga0181612_104520_pt1 | contig 12843 bp, 7 predicted proteins | sample HoacroProtozoa21_FD_119630 | JGI IMG/M metagenome (GOLD analysis project Ga0181612, IMG submission 119630) | Hoatzin crop microbial communities from Cojedes, Venezuel. Combined Assembly of Gp0051906, Gp0051904, Gp0051908 | reverse complement strand
TCCCTTTTCTCCCCAAGTTCAGTCTGTTTTGTCCGTGACGGTAATTGGTGAGTGACCTCTCTCTGTCCTTGTCTCAACCCTCGAGCCTTTCATCACATTTCCTCTGCCCTGTCCAGCTGAGGAGGGGAGTGATAGAGTGGTTTTGGTGGGCACCTGGCATTTATCCAGGCCAAATCAAAACAACGCTTTGCTCGCTTCTAATTTTTAAACACCTGTCAAAAAACGTACTGATACCATTGCAGGTTTGGTGTTATGCATTTAATGGATTTTGAACTTGGGCAGACTTTAAACAGGTAATGGACATTCTACAATACTGGCATCAACAGAGACAGGAGAGACCCCAAATCTCTCTTTCTGGCCACCTTCTGCACTAGTCAGAAAGGCTGTTGGCAAACAAAAGCACTGAGAGAGCTGGTCGATGTCCCTGCGAGGTGACTATCAATTATTTGAGAAAGGTCTTTGTGATTGTAGGAAGCTACTGAGAACTGGGAAGAAAGCAAATCACAGTAATTTTCAAGAAGGGCAAAGAGGAGTATCTGGATAACCTGGGAAGGTGATGAAGCAAATCCTCTTAGAAACCTGCAAATCATCCTCGAAACAATTTCCCGATGTATGAAAGACAAGAAGATGACTTGGAGTAGTCAACATGGATTTACAAAGGGGAAACGATGACTGAACAACCTAACAGCCTTTCATGAAGAGGTGACTGGCTCAGCAATTGCAGGGAGAGCAGTGGATGTTGTTTATCCTGACTTTAGCAAGGCTTTCAACACTGTCTCCTGGAACATGCTCATAAACTGTATGGACAAGGTAAGTGTCCAGTGAGGGACTGAAAACTAGTTGAACTTCTGGGCTCAAAGGTTGGGACTAGCTGTACAAAGTCCAGCTGGAAATCAGACAGGACCCTCACGCAGTTCGAGAAGGTGAAGTGCAAAGTCCTGCACATGGGGAGGAACCACCCCATTAACCAGTGTATGCTGGGGACTTACCAGGCTGGAAAGCAGCTTTGCAAAAAAGATCCTGGTGGACACCAAGTTGAGCATGAGCCAGCAGTGTGCCCTTGCGGCAGAGAAGGCTGATGGTATCCTGGGCTGCATTTGGCAGAGTGTTGCCAGCAGGTTAAGGGAGGCGTTCTTTCCTCTCTGGTCAGTCCTGGTCAGACAAAGCTGGAGCACTGAGTCCAGTGCTGGGCTCCCCAGTACGAGACATAGACATACTGGAGCGAGTGCATCAGAGAGTCACAGAAATGATGAAGTTATTGGACCACATTTCCCATGAGGAGAGGCTGAGGGAGGTGGGACTGCTCAGCCTGGAGCTGAGAAGGTTCAGGGGGATCTTATCAATAACTATAAATACTCTATGGGAAGGAGTAAAGAAGACAGAGCCAGACTCTTCTCTTTGATGCTCACTGACAGGATGAGAAACAATGGGCATAAAATGAAATAGAGGAAATTCCATAGGGACATAAGAAGAAAAAAAAAATTACCATGAGGGTGGTCAGATGCTGGAACAGGTTGTCCAGAGAGGTTGTGGAGTCTCCATCCTGGGAGATACTTAAAACCCATGTTGACACTGCGCTGAGCAAACTGCTCTTGCTGACCCCACTCTGAGCAGGGAATTAGAGCAGATGATCTCCAGAGGCGCCTTCCAGCCTCAGCTGGTCTGTGAGTCTGTGAAATTTCATCAATTTATAGGCTGAGCAACAGTTTCTGGAAACACTCCAAGACAGTCACAACACCTCTTAGGAGCTCATAGTCCATCAAAAAAAAACCTCCACAGACTGACTTATTGCACCAGGAAAAAATGAATCCCTTCATTACTACTTAGGGCTAAGAGTTTTTTCACTTTCTAGATAAGAACTTCCCAGATAAGAAGCAAATAACCCTTGAGTCTACAGTAGGCAACTTTAGGGAAAAAACTCTGGCCACATTTGGATCAAGTCCTTGCTTGAACCACGTCCTCCCTTCAGTTAAGGGGAGGATTACTGGTCAAGTAAATTGTGCTTCACATTTGCCTGCAACATGTCAGGAGCAAAATGAATCAATTCAACAGTAGCAGCAGCTGGGAAGACTTGGCAAAACGACAGCTACATCAGCTTAAGATAATATGCAAAAATTAGCAGGCCTTCTTGGAGAAGGAAAGGGCTTATTTAAAGTACCTAAAGCAATATAGCAATGGATGTGCATGACTCAGAGGAAAGTGAAAGTGGCAAAAGGACTAAAGAGAAAATAAGAGAGCTGACAACAGTATCAGTAGAAAGAGTTTGGGCTTCACCAGTCAGATGCTATTCCCTAAGAAAAATAGGCTTGTCTATATAAGACGAAAGGGTTCACGATCATTCAGGTTGTTTCAAAACATAAAATGTTTCCAATTATGTTTTTTAGCTGTAACAGTTGAAAACCACTATTACGTTAGCAACTGTGCTGAAAATAGCAGTTATTCTGAATTGATTCTGAATAGAGATGCCTTGTTTTGAGCAGGAAATAGAGATGGACAACATAATCCAATAGATTTCCTTTCCCAAGGCAAAAATGTGCCCCAACTTCCATTCTCTAAAGCTTTATATTAATCAGCTAATCTGGCCAGAAATAGTACTTCACTGGGGATATCTTTTACTCCTAACAGAGGAATGTGATACAATTAAGTACAAATTCAACTTCTATGCTCCTTAGAAATCATCTTGATATAAACAACATCTTTTAAATCTACACTGAGCCATCCTGTGTTCAAGGATGCAGATATCATGGAATTTTAAACAATTACAGGAAAAAAAAATCAGATTCATGATAATTTCTTATGTTTATAAAGCTTTTTTTTTTCCATTAAATGTTATACATTCTACTGTTAGATAATTGCTCCTGAAAATCACTATTTATTTCACAGTTTTAAGTTTCCCTTCTTGGTCTTGTTAGAGCTTTGAGAACTAATTTATTTAATTATTTGGAAGAACAGAAGGCATAGAATCAACCCTATAACGTGCCTGTCCTTTACAGACTACTATAAAAGGAATTGTTCTCATGTTGGCGAGAAAACAAGAATTCCTTTTTGTGAAAAGTTTCTTGGCTTCACCTTTGGTTTCCATTCAACATCTGATGCAACTGAAACTTTTTCCTCTGTAAACAGAGAGCATAAGAAGAGCAAACACTTTAATCTGGATCTTCTGCATTTTTGGAGATTGAGTAACCATCAGTCGACCAAGCATTTATAAATGTGGCCTTAGAATTTGGCGTAAAAACATACTGATTTCTATTTTCAGCATCATTTGCAGGGCTTGGAAGGGTGGGGTAGGGAATAAGCATAAAATATGTACTAAATCACATGATAAGAGAAGGTTGACAGTAAATAAAACCAAATGAATAAAAGAAATGTTGTTTTCCTGAATTTAGAGCAAAGTAATAATTCATTTTGGGCTGCTAACCATCTTCACTAAAAGCAACACAAAAAAGACCAAACCGAGTTTGTTCGAATTAGTAGAGCTGTACACATCACATCCACAAATTGACCATTGGCCCACCACAGGTTGGCACCTTCTGAGTTTCCTCTTCCCTTTGATCGTGACGAGTAGTTTTAACAAGCCCTTTTTTAAGCTGGGCAGGATCACTGCCTCCAAGGTAGTCCCACACGGATCTCTCTGCAGCAAGGAGCGCCTCCATCCTTCTTGCTTTCCCTGTCCCCAGACAACCTCACGTTTTCCTTTCTTATCAGTTGATCAGTTTTGGGATGGGTTAGACAGGCAGCAAGGGTTGGGGAGCCAGCTCATACTTTTTAAGCCCAGGAATGTGACAGGACAGCTTTATGTCTAACAGCATTTTTCCCCATATTAAAGAAACAGGCACAGAAATCTTCTCAGTTATTCCCATCTTTGGCATCAGCCATTTACATCAGAATGTGTCGTGGGCCCCTATCTGCTTATTTACAGCATCCATCATCCAGTAACTCCACGAGGCGCTCTTTAATATCTTCAATGCTAACTATACAATGTTATTAACCTTTTAGAAAATACGGTGCCTGCATGAATTTTCCACCACCTCAGCAACAACTGGGAAGCGCTGAGCTTTGTTTGGAGAGAAATAATTCATGAACAGGCTTTTCCAAAGAAAAACTTTAAAGCATTGGGGGAAAAAAATGAATGAGAGAACAAGGTGAAGGGAACTATTGAAGTATTTGTATGTGACAAGAGCAGTAAGAGGGTTAGGAGGGAGGAGGACACATAGACAGAGACCTCGGAGTTCTCCACAAATCTTTTGATATATATGCTATCAGCAAAGTGCTAGCTGGGTCAAAGTAGTAATAGGTCTCACTGCAGAAATGTTTCTTATAACAAGCTTGTACCTGGTTAGGACCAATAAGGAAATCTTTCTTTCTTTCTTTCTTCCCCCCCCCCTCCTCCCCCTGCCACCCCTTTGGTTTTTCTCCCCCGCTCCTGCCACTGCAGTCCATGACCTTCACAAGAAAACGCTTCAGCTTTGATAACAGGCTGCAAGCCTCCAAGGACCAGCACTGCTTTCTGGGAGAGAAAACTGTTGCCTCACTCAGAATCCAATCAAAACCTGAATGTACCAAGTGAAAAATAAACCAAGGACATCATTATTCCATCTCATTGTGATTTGGCTTGCCTTCAAATCTCATACCCTGTATATCTCAAATAGCAGCAACGCCTCCATTAGCTGAGCCTTCCAACGCTTTAATCAAAAGTATCTTTCAGAATAAAAAGCAGAAATGTCAAATTCAAATCACCTTTTAAATTCCTTCAATTCCCTGTGCTGCACACAATTAAAAGCCTTACCCGTGGATAATTTCCCGTACACCCAGCACACACGAGTGCAGACGCTCAGCCACGCGGGCGGGCGCCGGTTTTAGAAAGCAGCAAGCACCGGTGGGGCGACACGGGGGGCTCCCCCGCAGGCATCCCAGCTCACGGGCATGCTCCTGCAGGCAGCATAACTGGCTTTTCACAAGTGAGAACAACTTCCAGACTTTATAAAAAATACGAGTTATTGGGCATCCCGCAGGACAATGCACATACCTAGTTCAGTGCACACTACAAGTAAATTTTTGCCCATCTTCTTCCTAAGTTTATATTAAGAATATCAGATACTGGGGTTTGCTGTTTATGCTGGGACACTTTTGGAGGACAAGAGACCCATAGCTTGCTTACACTTTGCTGACAGCCAGAAGAATAAAGTGGTTAAAAGAAACAGGCAAAAAGGGTTTGATTAGCCTGACTAAAAGTCTCTCTCTCGTTCTATGGTGCTCATAATCCCACGAGGTCTCAGGGATCTTTCAAAATCTTTTAGCAAAAGCAAGGTAAGCAAAAATGTGATATTCTGGGTCCCCAGCTAGGTCATCTCTACTCACTAAAGAGTTTTAAGCTTTTTTTGTAAAAAGGAATCCCCAAACCATTAGGATACTTCATAGAAAAATACGGTAGAAAACAAAACCACCCTTAGGTCTAACATACTTCTGTAACATTTCTATGAGGAAACTTCTACAACTGTAAGTTTTTTATCATTAGAATGATGCTAATTTGTCTCTGCTGAAGATGATGATCCTTCTAAAATGTTTTAAGAAATAAATTAAGCATAGATATGCTATCTTAACTGTTATCTTGTATGAACATATTCAAATGTACAAGAACATATGCTTTTGCTCGCATAATACTATTTCTTTCTTCTACATATCCTTGCAACACATACAAATTGTATTTTGCCTTCTGGAATGAAAAACAGCATGATAAAAATTTAATCATAGAATCATAGATTATTTAAAAAATATAGACTTAGAGAAAGGACCAGAAAACCTCCCAAATATTATCAGCCTCATGCTCTAAATAATAACCCCAAATTAAAATAGGACTTGCGACCACAACCAAGAAAGATTATGACTTTCTTAAAATCCAGCCTATCTGTCCTTCAAAACACACCATTAAAAATGTTCCGATCTGTTGCACATGTGGCAAATAACCTAGAAGGGAGGTCTCTGTGGTCTCTGCAGCGAGTACTCTGAACCCAAACAACTCCTTTGTTCCACATGTGTTTCGCCAGGAAGATGAAGGAGCGCGTTCCCTGGCGCAGCCCAGCTGGCAAGCCGTTCTGCAAAGCCACACTCTGCTAACCATTATTTCTGCTCTCCACAAAGCTCAGTCTTTGATAAGGCACAATCATTTAAAACTCCCGGTGCTGTTCTGCTTCCCCTGACAGCGATACGGTATTATCGCAAGTACATCCTCCTCAACGGCAACGTGATGTTATAAAGTTCTGCTAAATTTATCGAGGAGTCTTTTTTCCGGCGGTTAGCTATAACACAGTACAATGGTTATCCTCCTAAATAATAATTAAGCTTTGGGGTAACATTTAATTGAAAATGTACTGTGAAAATCAACAAGTCAGCCTTTTCAAATCAAGGCTGCTTGGTTCACCATCCTGTTCAATGTGATGCTGTCTAACAGTAATCCATGACAAAAATACATGAGCTTAATCCTGTTCCCTCTGGCGATCATTTAAGAATGTTTAACCCCTTGGACAATTCTGAGGCTCAGATAATTTCACAGTATTAGTCAAGGGTTAACCTTTTTCTACAAATACGGTACCTGTTCAGTTACAAATAACTCTACCTGTTCAGTAACTACATTCTATTAGTAACATAAATGAATTTTCTCCTCCTGAAAAAAAAAATTTAGAAAGTGAGGGGGTTAATTTTCACAGAATCGCCAGTTTCACATGCCGCACGCTGCCAGACTGCTGTTCCCTGAATGCGATCCCGTGCTCCATAACCACCCTGGAGCGAGCCGCGGCCAGCTGTGATGCCCCCGGGCAGCCCGGGGACCAGGGCCGAGGGAGCGGGTGCTAGGCAGGAGCAGACAGCTCCTACTGCACCAGCTGGGGAGCGACTTTACAAGCAGTTCCTTCCTCACATCCAAGATCCAAGAAATTTGCTGCCGTCCTCCTCCTATCTCACCCAGCTCTCTTGGGCCACAGCAAACCACGCGGCCCAGCGGAAGCCAGCTTTGCAACATGGCGGGGCTGGTGCTGCCCACCCAGGGCTCCCCCCAAGCTGCACGAGCACCACCAGGCCTGTTCTGGAGCAGCTTCAGGGTGAACCCCGTGCCCCACACACCCGCTGAGAGTTCGTGCCCATCAGCCGAACCCAGAGCGCCTCCTGCCAAAGGGCTGCGGGGCGCGTCCTCTGGGATGCGCACCAAGGCATGGGGAATAAGCAGGGATAGCTGGGAATCCGCTTCAGAAATGCGCTTCTGGCCTGAGCTAAAGCACGGACCTGGATGGACCCCCCTGCCACAGTAAACCCGTGATAACTGGTAAGAGACCACTCATGGCCACCAAATTTCAGGCAGGATTAGTTTCTTTTCTGCATTGGCTCTGGTTTGATGATTAATTCTATTTTTAGTCACTACTTCGTGCAAATCCAAGCAGAGAAAGAGGATGCCTGTGTGCAACTGCAAGCAGAATTTGGTTCCATGTCAGAGTAAGGACGCAGAAAGAGGATTATATCTGCTAGAAAAAGAAATACAGCATATGATACTGAATCCCCAAGGGAGGGTGGCTTCTGAGATAAACTTCACAGTAATCTCATCTTAATTAAAATAAAATGAAATTTATGATATCTCATTTCTCTGACACTTTATTATTTAGGTGTCATTGTCACAGCCTCTGCAGAAACCTACGAAGAGACAGTCGCTGCCCCAAGGAGTTTCCAGTCTAACTCAGGCAGAACACTGAATAGCTCGGGGAAGGAGGTAAAGCGTTTGGCAATGAATAAATACCTTCATGTTTCCACAAGGTCATTCGCATCAGAAGTGAGAAAAAGCAGGAACAGAGAACCCACCTTTACTGCTGAAAAGGGAAGGGGTGAATGCAGAGGTGGATGGAGGATTGGAGAGGGGACTTTAAGAAAAGAGAAAGGGAAAGGATGGATTTAAAAAACAATGCAGAGGTCTAAGCGACTGCTGTCACCTCTAAGAGCAAAAAGTTTTCATCCAATATAGACAAAGAAGCAAAGCAAGCACAGGCAAGAAGTAGCAGAAATGACATATCCTGAATGAAGGCTGGGGATAAATTTGAGAGCATTATTTTGGACACACTTTGTCACATAGTGCAGATATGGGTTTTTCCTTTATTATTCAAATACAACTATAAAAAACCTTGACAATATTATACAAAACTATATCAAGAAAAATGCCATGCCCTTTAAAAGAGCGAGGATACAGGTGAGGAAATCAATTCAGCTAAAGAAGTGCTAGGATAGCTCCCTTTCATTTTAGATATGAACATAGTTACGTGACATAATTTAGCAAGTGATTTAATGGCTCGTCATGAATGCTATTCATCTGTTAGATGCAACTCTGGTTTTCTATTCATATTATTCAAAAGGTCTAACACAGCTATTTTTTTCTTTCTTTCACCTACTACATCTTCAGAGCGCAATTATAACTCTTGAGCTAAGCAGCAAAGATCTTTTCCCCCTCACTTAGCAAGCACCTGCCCAGCTTCCCTTGCAGCACTGTCTCCTCCTCAATGCTGAGGACAAGCAGTCTGGGCTGATATTGTGACTCCTTTGGAAAGAGCATATACAGAAAAATGAAGACAATAAATCCTCTGTATTCCTCTCCAAAGAGGACCAGTGGAAAGGGCTGGGCACTTTGTGGTTTGCTCTAGAGCATGCCGTCTTCCTTTTGCCAACCAGGAGTAAAACCCCTTAAGAGAAACCCATGACATTTCTTCTTCCCAACCTCACCCCCAATATTTTCAGAAGTGAAGCAATCCGTCTCCTAATTATTTAATACTGATGACGACGATCTCATTATTCTGCCCCTTCTTGAACTGTCAGACTGTGTCCAACAAGTATAGGGACCTATCACTGCAGGACCTCTCGCTGCAGTACAAAACTGTCTGGAAAGTTTATAGCTCATGTAAGACTTATTTACTGCACAAGGAAACACAGTTTGAGTTCACCTTAAAAAAAGGTAAAGCAAACTATAACATAAGACCACACTTGCACCCTGAACTTTTCTGTTTTAAGCTTCTTTCCTGTCAAATGTAACAATATCTACCATTATATTCAGGAAGCTTCATCAGAAGTTAGTGACCATACAGTTCATTATATGTTATGGGGGAAACCGACAGCATGTATGTATTCCCATGGCTTTTATGATCAGAAAAATAAAGAAAAACAGGAATTCTATTATCATACAGACACAGGACTAAGTTGAAAGTGGAAGAGCCAAAACAGATTATAAAACAGGGGGCAGGGACCATAGATTAAGTCTGGACAATACTGACACTTGTTTTTTGCCCGGCACAATCAGTCTGGGGAGCCGGGGAGGGGAAGGAAGAAGAAAGATCATCTGGGAGCATGGCAGATGGATTTTTAAACTCTGTCTTTCTTTCCTTCTTGGGTCTCTTCAGTCTCCTACTCTTGGCATCCTCTGTTTTTCTTCTTATTGCACAGAAAGGATAGCTTTAAACTAACAAACGAGTGCAAGTCCGGAAAACATCCCTGTTCTTTTCTGGGAAGCACATGGGAGAGCTCAGCTGCTGCTCACTTTGAGCAAAACTGACACCCCCTCATTCGCTTGTTACCAGACAGTTCAGTGGCCAGAGAAGAGATCTCTTACTCCATAAGTTATTATTAAGCAGTGAAACTGTGTACACCATTAAAGTTCAAAGCAATTGGTTAATCCTTTGATGTGTTGCCACATTATTAGAATAATGACACTACTTTTTTTCAAATGTATTGGTCTGTCTTCTCAATTCTTTCTTTTTTAACCCCATCCTTTAATAAGTGGTGAACCTCAGGAAGAAATGGGTTCTTTTTATTTGAAGGAGAGCTGGGTACTGTTACTGGAGCACTTCTTTTATATATAATGTACTGTGCATTACCCCCATAACAGAGGCGAAAAAAATGTCTTTATTTTCCCCCCCTGGTGCTCTCCTCCTTTAGACTTGGAAAGCAAACATATAAAAATGCATGCTGTTAGTGGGTTGCATAGCACTACACTGCTCTGTCAAAGTGAATATTGTGATAAATATTGTCAGGCTGTTCATACTTACAATCATCTTCCACTTCCTCATACCAAAGCATGTGAGCAGACATGAAATCTCTCCACAAAAGAAGAGGAAAAAGGAAAACAACAGCAAAATATTTCTTGGCAAAGTATATTCCAACTTTGCTGCTCCAGTAGCTTTTGCCGAACTAGGCTCGTCCCTGCACAGTGACAGATGTGTCCCTGCACCAGCCCCAGCAGCTCTGCAGAGGAGGAGGGCGCAGGCAGGACCCTGGTGGGATGCAGCTCCGGGCTGGCTGCCGGCAGGGTCCGTGTCCTGGGCAGGGAGAGGCAGGGATCCTCACTTCCACCCGGCCGGCATGGTAACTAATGCCAGTGCTCTTTGGAGGCCCCTAAATGTTTCAAATTCCAGGACCTGCGCAGAAGCAATGCTCTGTGCTTCCCTCAAAACAGAGTTGATTTCCCATAATAGGACAGCCCATGCACTCGACATATAAGGCTCTGCTTCCATGGTGGAATGTGCAATGGATTTAAATTCAGCGTTACAGCTTCCCAAGGAACATTCAGTGCTACAGAGCAGGGTGAAGACATTTACTGCTCCCTTTGTGCAGTTCCCCTGAGAGCCCTATGAGACAGATTTGCCCCCTCCCCAGCAAACGAGCCCCAGCCCAGCCCCAGCCAGGATCCTCCTTTTTCGGGAGAGGACCGGTAACCCTCCCTGTATTCGGCCGTTCTCTCCCAGACGAGACCTTTCGGAATTGCAACCTCTCTCCCAGGCAGGGGAAAATATAAACAAACCCAAAAATAGTGTCGTTGCCAGACTGAGTGTGCAAACACTAATGCAGGTTGTGATAAGTCAGTAGCTGCTTTAAAAAAAAAAAAAAAAAAAGGCTATTGCCTTACCATTGACCTTTCCACTCCCAACAGAACCACGCGGTGCTGCTGCTATACACAGCCCAGAAACACGCCGCAGAAGAAGCAGAGGCAGGACCGTATGCAAGCTGCCTTTCACTGCCTCTTCCAAACAGCGGGAACATCTCTCTGCTCCCAGATCCCTACAGCTGCTGGTCTCAAACAGCTGGGACACGGGCTCACGCCCTCCCCCTGCATTCAGTCCCAGGCCACCTTAGTTTATACAGGAAGGAAAAGCAGGCATCCACACAATGCTTGGGAACGGGGCTGTGGTGTCCTTCACCAAACCCAGATTTTTACAAGGCTGCTTTCTACAGTATATATTTTGTACAGTATATGTGGACTTTAGAGACAGGCCATAAAGAATCACGTTATTAACTCATGGCTTCCATTGAAAAGTCATTTCAAAAAACACTCTTACACTGTTCATTATTTTTTAAAATCTATCCCTAAAATAGTGAAAAATGTTATTTTTCTGTTTTAAAGGTTAAAGTGTCTAGTCAAGGTGATTACAAGTTTATAAGTAAATTCCTGTATTATACAGAAAAATAAACACAAAAATGAATTGCATAATATACCCTTACAGCCACTGGCATTTTCTACACCGATAGTCAAATTAATACCCTGGAGAACCTGGATGTACAGTACACGCCAACAGACTCCTAAGGATTAATTTGCAGTCCACAGGAACTGAAGTCATGAACTGATGTAGAAAATAATCTGAAGCAGAGCAGAGCACACCGTGACAGCAGCAGCATTTTGATTATTTGAGGGAGAAAGAGACTGAGCAAACTCAGGAAAGGAACTGCTTATTGTGCAAAAGTTCTGTTTTAAAATATCTAAGGTCATCCTTGATAGCACATGCTGTCAATAACCAAGGCCCAGTAATGTACTTAGAGCCTACAAGTGAAAGTTATCTTGAAGGCAGGTGTCTAATGCTAGTACTGTGATCCTCCTGGCTCCTATTCATTTCAAGGTGACAAACTTTTTCTGCAAAACTTTCCAGGTGCCTAAAGCTCTGTTTCTGAATACGACCAGTGGGCCTTCATCTCCTCAGAGCTCTGCAGTCTGTTTTACACCTAACTCTAGTCACAATCCACAAAATTCATGAGGATTAGTCATCCTCTCTGACATATCTTTAAGAGCATCAGAGAATACTCAGATCAGGCTCTGCAAGAAATGCAGTGCTACTCAATACTTCCTTCTAAAAGATGGTTCAAAGAAGTGTCTAGTGGTAATACTTACAACAGCTCACAAATTAAACAATTTGATGCAGGAAATCCAGATTTGTTTCCCCTCTTCTTGTTGGGGGAGTTCAAACTCCTTTGTCTCAAGAGAGACAATTCTTTATAGGTTCTTTCACAGAAGTGCAGAAACCTTCAGCCTAGAAACATTTGCCCTTCCTCCTATTGATGCTCCTCCAGTCAATGGGAAAAGAGTCAAGATTTATTGGGACATACAGAGAATAACAAAAGTGAGTGTTCAAATCTACTGGGTTTTCTGATTGGTTTTGGATTTTTAGGGGTTTTTTTGCTTGTTTGATTTTTTGTTTTGGGGGAGAGGTAAAGAAAATTGAGAGGCTCTTAAAAACTAAATGCTATTTCAGCAGTTATGAATACTGTAATTGGTTAACACCAAGAAACGTCAACTCTACTGAAAAGAGGTTTTATCTGCACCAGTCAGCCCCTACAGACCAGCACTGACAAGTCTACATTTACGTTGCATGTATAACCTGGAACAGGTTTATCATTTTGGCACATCAGGTTTGCTTGTTAATAGGGTGTTTGGGTTTCTTTTGTCTGAAGCATCATTAAAAGCTCTGGCTTTCTTCACCAACAGAGAGCGAATCACAGCCTCGCTATAGATCTGTCATAGAATCATAGAATCATAGATTGGAAAAGACCTCTAAG
>Ga0181612_155177_pt1 | contig 12844 bp, 9 predicted proteins | sample HoacroProtozoa21_FD_119630 | JGI IMG/M metagenome (GOLD analysis project Ga0181612, IMG submission 119630) | Hoatzin crop microbial communities from Cojedes, Venezuel. Combined Assembly of Gp0051906, Gp0051904, Gp0051908 | reverse complement strand
GTAGGCCGAGGGGAGGAGGAGAAAGAATTCGGCATCTGTGAGGGTCACGCGTTTGAAACCTCGGAGCAGGGGAACGATGTTGAAACCCCTCGTGTGGAGGAGCAGCAGTTAGCTCTGCCCGGCCGCTGGCCGGTGACAGCAGATGTGTCTGGTCAGGGAAAGGAGCAAGCAGGTTTCCTTGTTGCACCCGCAGAACAGTACAGGTGTTACTCTGCGCCAGACACACTGGTACCTGAACTTCTTGATGCCTACGGGTACTTTATTCTGACAGACCTGGAAAAAAGCGATGCCAGATCATACCCTCCACCTGTTGAACAGATTAAAACTAAGTTCAGTAATTACCAAGATAAACACATAAAGTTTTCCCTGAGCAAGTCCTAGTGTGCGAGATGGAAGCCCAAATCTTTGCTCACCAAGTCGTTGAGGACAATGTTGATAATTATCAGACTGATGTAGAAATACTTAGGTGCTTGAGGATTACCATGCTGCGAATGCAAGCCTGTCTGGCAGCCAAGGCCAGGCACTGCAACCTGCAAACATTTAAATGCGTGGAAAGAAGGAAGAGTAGGTATTCCATGATGCGAGAGAAATGGAAAAAACATGGTGAGGATTTGGCTGTATATCGAAAACAAAAAATGAATGCTTTCTTAAGGGAAAATCACTGTATCCTTTAAGAGTGTAAAGAAGTGTCCTTCCTGCAGAAGAGGAATGTGAAGCCGCACTGCTTGCTTGCAGTTCAATTGGCACAGCACAAGGACATTACGTGGCAAGAAAAAACCCACCCTGCTAGAAGTGGACAGTGACAGAATGGGTGAAGGAAGCTGTACAAAACCCTTCCAGGTCGTCTGGTCAGGCTGACTTTGCTGAAACCTTAAAAATGAAACTGGAGTGTTACTTAAAAAGGTCCTTTCAATGCATCCGCAAGTACAACTATGTCCCGAGCCACATTGCTGAAAACTTTGCAGCCCTGAAAGACTGTACTGTTGTCTGTCTGCTCGGTTGCTTGCCAGCTTCCTGACTGTCCATAGTATTATCATCCCACAGTATGAACTTAAGCCAGAAATTCACCACTTCAAAACTGGGTATTTAATGAATGTCCTAGGGTGGAAATACTGTTTCTAAGCCACTGCAAAGGTCTGGAATGGCAAGTATGCTGGCTTACAAAGATGTAACCAAACGTTTCCTGGTGCTAAAGTTTCTCCTAAACATTCGTGATAAAAATCACATTAAAATGGAGGGAGTGGTTGAAAGGCCATGAAATCAAAGTGGTTGGTTGCCGTTTAAAAGTTCCAGATGGAAAGATTAATTTGCTTGTTCTGTGGTGTGAAAATTGCCTTGCAAGTTAAGATGTGTCCTCAATTCCTGTGCAGATGTTGCATGCAGCACTTTTTTTCCGTGTACTCCCATGTCAGGCTACCTGCAAAATGCTTACGGTAAGGACACGTGATTTTTGAATTGTCTGACTTGGAAAGAACAGATCACCTCATGTGCTGGACCAAGCTTCCAGAACGATGCCTTGTATTCCCCACTGCACATGTGGAGCTTTCTATTAGTGGCCTCCAGTGTCACTAAAAGTGGCAGACAGGAGACAATCCTGAGAGGGCGAGACCGTCAGCATCAGGACGACAAGACAGGAGCCACTTAACTGCAGGAAAGCACGCTCGGTCAAGCGGGAAGGGAATGCTGAGAAAAAAATGTTTCTTAGTTCAGGCTGTTTTAGGATTGTGATTGAGCAAAGCCAGCCCAGAGCAGGTGATGAAAAGGGCACTCTTCCCTACTTCCTCCTGCTTCACATCATTGCGTGAAATCCTGTCTTTAACCAGAGCACAGAGGGGTAAATACGCTTTAAGGGAGGCTTTTACACCAATGATGAATAGTCCCTTACTTGAATCTCTATTACAGACCTGAGTTTAAAAGCCTCTGTCCCTCCCTACTGTAGAAAGCGGATACTGTCTTACCAGGGGTTGGTTCTCATTTCCTAAGTATAGCTATTCTGGAAATTCCTAGCTGACATTGTAGTGTAAGAAATCTTTGCATTATCTTAAGGCATCAGTGTAGTTCACTTGCTGCCTGAAGGTCTGGGCAGAGAGGCTGTTCTGACCACAGCTAAGCCGAGATGGTTGCTCCCCAGCTGTCTCTTGCAACATTCCTGGTGAGGGGTGACCGAACTATGCCGGTAGTTGCTATCCAGACTTGTTTTGTGAAACTGTTTCTGCAATTTTGAGTGTGTGGGTTCTTTAATCTGAAGACTTAATGTTAAAGACCATTCATGGTGTGCTGATAGGTGCTGTAGCAGTAAAATGCTGAGGCAAATGCCTCCTTCCTTGTTGCCTCCTCCCTGCAAAGCTGAACAGGTGGGAATGTTGTGTTTCACAGGAGGAACTTTTTCTTGACTTGGTGCTGAGGCCAGGGAAATGCACAGAAGAATGAAACCGAGAGCATTTCCTGCCCTGTTCTGTGCCTGTCAGCATGAGCAAGCTGGCGAAGGAGGAAGGGAGCAGAGAGTCGGAGCTGGCTCACGCTTGGCTGGGTGGTTCCTGACTCACCAGCCTGGCAGACTTCCACCACTGCTGAGTGTACTTGGGAGAGGAGGGAGAGCTGCACAAGTGAAGACTGCCATGCTCCAGGGCTGGGTGCGCACGCTCCTTGCCCGCGCCCGTCTGCTCCAGCAGCACCCCTGTAGATACGCATGCACACACAGCTGCTGCTGCCCAGCTGTTGGGTCCTGCTAGTCCTTCCCAGCCGTGTGGAGGCAAGAAGTGACATCTAGGCAGGGATCTGACCTTTCTGAAGGTCACGCCGCTGTCCTCACTTCCTAGGCTGCTGTGTCAGCACAGGTACCTTCAGTTGAGGCCGGGGGCTGTTTGCTTCCAGACTGGGTGGCCCTTTTGACCTTGAAGATGAGGAGTCTGGTGTAGGGGCTCCATTGCCCAGACCCAGGGGAGGAGGAGGCAGCCTGTGTGCCTCAGAAAGACGTTCTACATCACCTTCAAAGCAGTGTCTGGGTGCATGGGGGAAAGCAAGCTCTGACCGGGGAGAGCTGCTGCAGGCAGTGCCTGAGTGGGGATTGGCGAGCTGTGCCTGTTACAAAGCAGAAGGTCTTGTTTCATATAAGTCATCCCCTTTGGCTCCTCCTTTTTAAGCTGTACATAAAAAGTATTACAGGGGCATTGCTACACTGTGCACAGCTGTACAGAATGCCAGAGCACTCCGTATGGCAGCCTTTGCTAGCTGATACCACCATCAACATGGAAAAATGGCTTAATTTCCACTCTGCCTGACTGCATGCGTTTGCCATTCTGGAAATGATTTTGCTTTTCACTTTTAGAATCCTGATTTGTTGGGAGAGGGGTAGATGTTGGTTAACAGCTTGCCTTTCATGAAAAACATTTTTGGTCCTGCTCTGGCAAGGCTGTGTCTGGCTGTACATGTGATGCATTGATGCATCATTACTGCTCTTTGAGCTCCAAAAATCCTGGGGCTGTGTTTATTTATATGCTGCCTGCTGCAGCTCACCCCTGTTGCTTATGAAAGTGTGGAGTCTGTAGAGAGTCCTTCCTTCAGCCGTCACCTGGCTACCATTGCAGACAGAATTTGTGGCTCACGGTCCACCAGTAACTTCCGGCAGAAGTGGGAGAGAGGACTAATGATGGACTCCCTTGGAATGGGTGGATGGGAACTGGGTCCTGCAGGCGAAATAGGTCCTGAAGAGTCTGTGTGGGAGTGTAAACAGTAAAGGCAGTAGGGTAGAAGAACTGAACCTGGAGAAGGAGGTAGAAGGGGAATGAGAGCAGGAAGAAAACTAGAGGGTTTGGGCTGATTCTGAGAGGAAGAGGGCTGGATGCACATCTGGGAATCAGCTAAGTGTTTACAGGGGTATCAGAAAGAGCAACAAAGAAGATCAGAAATGGAGGCAGGATGAGAACAGCTGTAATCTGTTCTTGGTTACAGGAGTGCCCAAGCAGGCTGCAATTAATGGGGAAGGGAGCAGGCAGTCTCTGGGAGGTGCAGGAGAAGAGAAAACAAAATGTCAGCTAGAAGAAAAAAGCAGAGGAAGGGAGAGCTGAAAGCGGAGCCAGTACCCTTCTAACATCAGTACCAGTCAGATGTTTTGAGTTTCAGTGCACTTGCTCTCCCTGGTGGTCCCACACACTCCATTGTTAAAGAAGGTGTGGAGGGGGCTCTCCTGTGATTAAGGAGATAAATTAGACTCTGCGTGGAAAAGATTTTTTGCCTTTTCTCCCTGTGATGTGACATGGGTACCCAGCCAGCCAGCTGCGTGCTGAAAGCAGTGGGAGCTGCAGCTGTAGTCCAGTGCAAGCCAGCACAAGCTCGCAGTTCTTCAGGGGACCTTCTATACTCTTCATCAGTTGCCATGTTTACTGTGTCCAGCACAAGTTTTTACAGGGAAAAGCATGTGCTGAGATTCAGCTTCCTGCCCAGACTAGCAGGCACTGGAGCTTTATGCTGTCTGAACTCAGAAATCGCAGTGAGATGAACATGCTTCTAAGGCTTGAGCTCAGGGGAGAAGAGTGCGAGACTTACAATTCCTGCATTTGGAGAAGAAATGGTGTACGTTATTACAGCGGCTATTTCAACATCCTGCTAGGTGGATATCTGAAGGAAGGCATAAGTCCATCCCAAATGCCAAAGATCAACTACTATGGTCTACAACATGAGTGACCATGACCAATGATATTAACGATATTAATGATATTAATGATTAGATTATACAACAGTAGGGGCTGTCATCTGAGAACAAATAATACAAAATCTGTGAGGTAATGCTGGGAAGTGAATTTTGACAAGTATTATCGGGTTGGGCTCACAAACCCATTGTGGTTGTTTGGTGTTAAAAGGTAAGAGTCCCTGTGCTTGAGTGGCTCTATGTGGGCTTCTGTGTAAATGACTTGACCCAATTATGCCATGGCCCAGAGACTGGGCTTCTGTTGACCTCCAACGTCATCCACTCCAACTCGTTAAGTAGCCGAGCTGTATTCTGCTGTGGGGACTGCACAAGGTAGTTGTTGAGCAAGTCAGGGTGTGGGTCTCCGAGCTGGGTACATTTGGAGCCTCAGAGAGAAGGCATTTCTGATCTGTGGGGTGCCAAGCTGGGAATTTTTTCAAAGTTTGCTAAAAGGTTTTGGTTAATTGTAGCCCTGACAGGGCTCGGAAGGGATGTAGGGCATAGTATGTGAATGGAAATTGCTTGTCAACATTACAAGTCGGGAAGAGACATTGACAAGGGGCTGGACTCTCGGTTCTGCTGCTGTGAGATCCATTGAGCTGCCTTCAGAGGAGCGCATGTGGACATGGACGTAGCAGCGTAGTGTGTAACGCAGACTCCCCTTGATGCCTTCTGCACCTCGCACTGAGGCTCTAAGTCTGTGTGGCTGCACGGGCAATGGAGCTGAGTGCAGCTTGACCAGACCACAAGGGCGTGTTTTCACAAAGTGAGGCTTGTGCAGGGACTGAGTAAGTGTGTAGACAGCCCTGTGAGGACAGAGTTTTCTGTCTGTTTCTCCTTCCTGTATTTGTCCTAGCAGCAACTGCTTTTGGGGGCTGGCATCCTATAACCCCACACATTATCTCTTCTTCTGCATCTGTCACAGTGATCCACAGTGAGGAGCTTTGATATTGTTCTTGGTGTGCCAAAGAGGAGTTAAGACAAGTGGCCCTTGGGGAGTGGAGGAGAGAGGAACCTCTCTCAGTCTCTATTGTGTGTCTTTAGAGGTTACAGGGCTTAGACCTCACCAGGAAATAACTGCACCATCCTCACCCTGTTCTGCCTGAGGGTATGTGTATCAGGGCAGTCCCTGCGTAGGTACTAGCCTTGGCATTGCAGAATTTCAGAAACAACATGTGGGATAAGGGCTCTAGCTCCCAGCAGAAGAGCTTGCTAACTGCTGTGGATGAAATCATCGTATCTGGGAAAACCAAAAGCGAACGGTGGCATACTCACTTGCTTAACGTGGCAATTTCCCTGTGTTGGCAAAACCCCACAGTGCAATCACTTTGTTCCAGGGGTGTTTGGCAACTACGTTGACCACAGCTGCACCTTGAGCTCCATTACCTAGTTCTTAATTTCTGTGAGCATCACATGGTAAACAACCCCTGCCTGAATGGAACCAGAAACATACTTTTACTCTCCAGACCCATGAAGAAACCCACTTCCTATTTTGAAGAGCAAACTCAGGCTTGGACAGGCTGTGACTTCCCACCTTCTGTGCTTTCACACAAATACACTACAACTGGACATCTTGCTGAGCAGAGAAATACCGGGCAGCACAAATGCTTGGTTTTCAGTAAGGGATGGCTTTACAAGGTATAATGGAAACATGCCAGAGTGCTTGATCCCAGCTTGCCTGGGTGTATACAGTCACTGAACACAAAATGCTGTGCTTTGCCTTGTGGCATCATTCTCCTAATGATGTCATGGATGAGTGAGGGTCTTGTGTGGAGCAACAGAAGGGGAGAAAATCTACCTGAAGCTGGCTTACAAAATATATCATCTCTTTAATTACATTGTTTCCTGGTGCAGTGTTTCATCACCACCACCCCCATTTGGAGGGCAGTGAGGAACTGAGAAGTACTGTTGCTGGAAACACACAGCTGGGTTTTCTTTAGCAGCAGTTTGGCATCCTGTAATCAAACTAATGATGCTTGTAGCATTTAAACAGTTACATGAGCATTAAACATTTAAATTCTTATCCCAGTCTGATAGAGATCAGTTCTGGTAAAACAAAGGTGGGTGAAATTTCTTCCTGAGTCAAGATCATTCCACTAGTACATATGATTTCAAGGAATTTTTAAAAAGCTCATTTTATTAGAAGTCTGCTGCAAGTCTCCCAGTGACCTGGAATAGCCTCTTTGTTGTCAGACAAAAGTACAATTTCCTTCAGCACCCAGCATCTTCATCCACCTGATTGCAGAAGCTAAGTAAACACCAAATCCACCCTCTGCCAGACCTCTGACTGATCCCACATGGGTGTGTCTGAGCCCAGCACCTCAATGTGAGCTTTGTGCTGAATGTAGGAGATCTGGCATGTCAGCTGCTTTCAGAGAAGAGCAAGAAGCTGATGCTAGGGGTCCTTGTTAGGACACAGATAAAGCTTCTCTGTTACTGCCATTTACTTATTGCATCCCTGCTAGAAGAAAAGCTTAGCTAAACAGTGATTTGCATGTGGCTATTCTCACAGAGTGACACTAAGAGAGAAGAAAAACGCATCTCCCCTGCTGCTTCCATTTAGTGCGGTAGTTTTTATGGTCTGTAGTGTGTAAGAAAATAGGAACACTGGAAATAACAAGTAGCAGAGTGTAGGGACGCACCTTACTCTGAGGTTACCCAAGCCCTTTTACAGTTGCACATTAATGCCACAGCTGATGCTGTCTGCAGGATGCAGACTGTGAAGAGGAAGCTTTTGATGGCAGAGAGGGGTACCTGGAAAGAGACAGTGGCTGTAGTTCTTCTGCAGGAAGCTATAGCTAAAGTTTTTGTTCATATTCTGCAAACTTTATCGTCTGGAGTATTCAGCAGTGGCAAGATCATTTTCTGGCAGTGGAGTAGCTTACATCCACATTATTGAAACTTATTCTTGGGTTAGGCCAGTTTTTTTGAAAAGCACCAGAGAGGGCATCTTCACAAAGAATCCACAGAAACATCCTTAAATTTGGTGTAGTACCCTCATTTCTTTCTTGTGGGTGTGATCTCAGGACCTGATTTGAGGATCAAAGCAGGCCTTGTCTTTCGCAGAAGAAACCAGAAGCAGAGAGCAATCTTATGAAACCAGTGCCTAAAAAGTCTAGGGAAGTATTTTCAGATATGGCACTGAAGGGAAAAGATGGATAGTTATTAATGTACTTCTTGTGTTTTCCTGTTATGTGTTCTGATACATTGAATAGTGCAAATTTGTAAGCCCTTTCCTAACCGCGAGTGTGTACAGAACAGCATGGAATAATGTCTCCCTTGGCTGCCACATAGCAAAGTTGTTCTTACAAAGCCACATCCAGAGGTTACCAACCAAGCTGAGTTTCAGAGGCTCTCTGTTGCAGAGAGGAGATGGCAGCTTCTGTTTTGTTTATGCTGACATAGAAGGATTGCTTGTGGTTTACATCAGGTAAGCAAGTGCATCAGGGGCCAACATGTTTAACCTGCAGACAGAAGAAGGTACTGACTTCTGCTTCAGCCAGCTCGCAGCAGCAGGACTAAGGGATTGGGGATGAGGTAGTGAAACAGATGGGGTGCTCTGGGCCAAGATAGTGATGATATCAGTGGTAAAATAGTCCTAGCATGAGTAACTGCAGACACTGGGCATTTGAATTTTATTACTAGCCTTAAAAACCGAGTTTCAAGGAGAGACTAAGATAGCAAGCCCCTTCACAACTCATTTTGGGGGTGCTGAATTTCTGTTCTGGTGGAGTGTTCATGCTTACTCATTTTTGCTCTCTATTTTGCAGTTGTGGCTGACATTTGCTCCTGTGGCTGATAAGACAGCTGTCTACTTCCACATTTCCCTGGAGATGGTCAACTGGCTCTCAATAGTGTACCTCCTCATCTCAATCCCATTCGGTCTGGTGGCAACATGGGTTCTTGACAGCGTGGGGCTCAGATGTGCTGTGAGTTGAACTGCTCTGTTTCCCTCAGGACATTTCACCCAGACATGGCAGTGGTGACATCCCTGTGGGTTTAGCTGCACAAAGCACTAGCATGCATACTGTGAATGGGAGTGTTGCCAAATGCTGCAGAGGATGAGCATGCTGAAAGCTCTGTACTGGTTCAGTAATAGCTGTCACATCGCCTCTGAGGTGGGCAGCAGTGGGAAAAGCCAGAATATAATGTTGCATCCCTACTTGCCTATTCCTGTTTCAGTTTTTGTTGTCTTAGCCAACTGCCAGCGACAGATTCTGTGAGCTGACTGTGAAGACCTTGCTGTAATTGGGTAAGGTTTGCTATGGAAAAGTGTTAGCACTTTTTTTATTTTGTTTGCAGGGCAGTTTAAGGAGCAGCAAGGCAGGGTGCAAGCAAGGGAGCCCTGTCAGCTCAGAGCTTGGTCTGTGCTGAGCCAGCTTGGGATGTCCACACAGTCTTCCCAGAAGCAAGAGCGTTCTGGAATGTGGGACTGAAACACTAGCATGCTAGTGGTATAGAAGAGCATTAGCAGGACACGTATGCTGGATGACTCTTTACTGTGATCTTTGGATTGTCACAGCAAAGTATGGGTGATGGTGCAAACTTCCAGAGTGTAATTAGCGAACTTTGGATTTCTCATTAATTCCGTGACAGTATCTGCTCTCTTGTATAAACTACATTGTGGTCTAGTTCTCACGTGGGGTCAGGACAGCCAGCTTGATCCCTAAGGAGACAGGTGATTAATTCACTTACCGTTGCATTAGGAGCGTCCTGCAGTGACCCAAAGGGGTGAGGGTGGTCTGCAGGCAACTTTCCATGCAGTGATTACTAACACCTCAGTGTCTCATGTCGTGCATGCGAGACCCTGCTCATGTTACCCTCTTCCGTTAAGTTCTGCTCTTCAGGCTTCAGCACACAACCCCTGGCTGTTTCTGCTTGCTGCAGGTGATCCTGAGCTCGTGGCTGAACATGACAGGTAGCATCGTCCGGATGTTCAGTGTCCTGAAGTTCCTGAGCTTGGGTTCCCAGAGTTACTGGTACCTGTTTGTTGGGCAATGCCTCTGTGCACTGGCACAGCCACTTATCATCTTTTCACCAACAAAACTGGCAGCTCTATGGTTCCCAGACCACCAGAGAGCGACAGCAAATATGATCGCATCAATGTGTAAGTGATACCTTAAAAGTAATATTGCTGCCTCCCAGAACTTGCTAGCATCTGTTTGCCTTTCAGAGGCAGCAGACAGAGGAAACTCTCTGTACTGTAGCCATTTGGCCCTGCAAATACAGCTCTGCCCAAAAGTCTTATACCCATGTGCAATAAACCTGTACCTTCAAGGCCCCACAAGACAGGCAAGCATGTCCATGCTGGGGAGCAAGAAGTGGGCCTTAGCCACCTCCAGGTGCAAAGTTCAAAATAAGCCACCCAAGCTCCCAACCTTCTTCCTCTCTGCCGTGACGAGGTGATCATCTTTGCCTAAATGTCATGGAGGTTGAGAACAGCCCTCAGTGTTACTAAATCTAAAGTCTGTAATGGCCTTAATTCTGCAGCTTGTTAGGAAGGTGTCCAAATTACATGTGATGTCAGTACCAAATTCTGTAACCAGATAGATGTAATTCAGATAGAGGTAAGGCTGCTGCAGCAATTTTGTCCACGACTTCATCCACTAGCAAGTCTGAGCATGTGTTCCCAATTGGTATGTATGCACACACAGATAAAATACTCAGCTGGCCACACAAACATGTTGGAGATGCTAGATGCAGCAGGACTACCCACACAGAAACCACATCTGCCTTGCAAAGTGCCTGGAAGCTGGGGAACTGCAGGGAAGGCGCCAGATACGCTTGCTGTGATCTCATTCCTTTTTTGATTGCTTTAGCAAGAATGGATTTGTGGTATCAGAACAAATAAATTCTTTTTGCACTACCTTCCCTAGAATAGGATGGATCTGATGGCTTACCTTGTTTCCAAGAGCTGAGACAGACCTTCACCCTCTATGCTGGAGAAGAAGCTCTGTTGTTAGTGTGGTGCGATACAAGTACTACCAGAGACTACAGGGACCACTGGGCACTTGGTCCTTCACTGCCCTGAACGACCCCGGTCTGCAGACAACTTGCTCTTTTTAAGCCAGAGAGCGGCCAAAGAGCATTTCTGTCATATCATGTCCTCAGTCCTTACAGGACCAAACGGATATAACTATGGGAAAGTATAACACTGAAGCACAAGGAACAGTGGAAACCCAAGTCCTGAAGCTGTTCAGTGTGTGGCTTGTTGAGATAATAGCGTGAGGACTGAATGGGCTGTGACTATTACATGCTGCCGCACTTGCATTGCTGTGTAGAGGGCTTCCATTAATAATGTCTGGTTACATGCATTACTGTCTGCTGTACAAAATCAGGATATCCCCAGACCCAGTCATTTACTCCAGTGGTTAATTACCTCACTGGCAGATGTCTACATGTTACTTCTCATCTTTATGCTCCTTGTCCACCAGCTACTCAGTCTTGTTGCACCTGTTTGTTAGGTAGTTATGGATGGAGTCACCTCTTCTCTCTTTTGTCTAGAAAGACTGAATGACTCCAACCCAGTCACTTTACAGGCACATTTCGCTTTGCCTCTTCGCAGATGTCTCCATGTCTGCCTGTTGCTCACATGAGTTTTTTCTCTCTGCTTGATCTGATTTATCAATACCCATTTCCTGTGCTAATGCCAGCGCAGCCCTCAGTATTGTGGTACTGTTGGTGTCAGTGCTACACACAGAAACTAGCCCTATCGCCTCCTGCCAGTATACCCACAGCTCCTGTTAGTGCCTCTGGGTAGGCTTCCACATGCCTGTGGGCAGACAAAAATGGACCTTGCACACAGGATCCTGCTGAGCAGCTGAAATCACTACGACTCAGTTGTGCTCTTGAGTATTTACTGTATCTCAGTCCTCCCCATCACTTGCAGAGACTTACTCACAGAGCAGCAGTAGAGGGCCAAGAACTGATCCCCTGTGAAGAACATGAGAAATTCTCCTACGTCAGGAGAAGAAAGACTCGTCTGAGTCCACTGAAGTGGCCTCTGCTTCATCCATGGGATTCTTCATTTACTGTGGTCTGTTGGCACGTCATTCTTTGTACCCTGCAGAGTTGTAGTGCATCAGAATCACTGTCCACAAAACATACAGCCCCATTGCAGAGTACTGTAAGCTAATCCACCAGGACCCCTGGACCATAATGTACAGTTGATTAACTCCAGTGATATCCTTTCCATTCTTAGTCTAGGCTCATACCATTTCTCTTTACAGGGAAAGAAGGCAGCTGAAACCCTGTAATTACTCAAATAGTCTCAGTCTTTTCAAATTTAGCCCAAAACTCACATTTCCACCCCTCACCCACACCTGGAACTGCTTCAGCATTGCAGTAGTTCAGGGAAACATGTGACAGTAGTTTTTGCCCCAACAGAAAAGCTTTAATCCATCTCCTTGGAAACTGTTGTTTAATTGTGGCCATGCATTTAGAAGCAGATAACATTTCACCAGGATCATAAGCTAGTACTTTCTGAAGTACAGAGCAGAAGTGCTACGGTTGTTGTGTGCTATAGCACTATTAATGATGCCTCAGCAGAACCATAGAACAGACAAGGTTGGAAGGCACCTCTTGGGATCATCTCGTCCAAACCCCTCCTCAAGCAGCATTGGCTAGATCAGGTTGCCCAGGGTTGTGTCTAGTCAGGTTTTGACTGTCTCGAAGGATGGAGGTGTTGCAACTTAAATGAGCAACTTGCTTCGCTGTTCAACCACTGTCACAGTAAAAAAGTTTATATTCAGACAGAGTTTCCTGTGTTACCGTTTTTGCCCATTGCCTCTTCCTGCCACTGGGCACCATTGAGAAAAGTCTGATTCCCTCTTCTTTACAGCCTGTGATCAAGGTTCTTTTCCCCAGGCTGAACAGTCCAGCCTCTTTATGTGTGACAGATGCTCTGGTCCCTTAATCATGTCTTTGGTCCTTCACTGGACTTGCCCCATTAACTGCATAATTTCGTGTATTGAGGAGCCCAGCACTGGATTCGTTACTCGGGATGTTTTGTCACCAGGGCTGAGTAGAGGGGAAGAATCACCACCTTCCACCTGCTGGCAATGCTTTTCCTAATGCAGCCCAGAATGCTGTTGGACACCTTTCTGCAAGAGTGCAGTGCTGGCTCGTGGTCAACTTGCAGTCCACCAAGACCCCATG
>Ga0181612_148115_pt1 | contig 12844 bp, 6 predicted proteins | sample HoacroProtozoa21_FD_119630 | JGI IMG/M metagenome (GOLD analysis project Ga0181612, IMG submission 119630) | Hoatzin crop microbial communities from Cojedes, Venezuel. Combined Assembly of Gp0051906, Gp0051904, Gp0051908 | reverse complement strand
TGTTGTGGACTGACCACAGCCCCCATTCCCCATCCCCCTGCACCACTCCAGAGGGTGAGGCAGCTGAGGAATTGGGAATGAAAGAGTGAAGATGAGCCTGGGAAAAAGGGGGCTTAGCCAAAGGTATTTTCAGCTCTTGTCTTTGTTTTTCAACATCCAACACTATTTTTAATAAATGGCCAGTAATTTACATTCATTTTCCCCAGGTGGAGTCTGTTTTGTCAGTGATGGCAATTAGTAAGAGATTCCCAGTCTTTATCTTGCCCCATGAGCTTGTCCATCTTATTTGCTCCCTCTGCCTTGTTAAGAAGGGGGAATAAGAGAGCAGCTGGGTGGGTATCTGGCAGCTGGCCAAGGTCAACCCGCCATAATATACATACATACACTGTGTGAAGTATCCTACTGTCTTAGTTTAACAAGGCAGCTGGCATCTAAGTGCTAGACAGCTGCTCACTCATCCCTCCCCTTCCACCCTAGTGGGATGGGGAGAAGAATGGAAAAAAGGGGAAACTTGTGGGCTGAGATAAAGACAATTTAATAAGGCAATAATGACAAAATACTAATGTTAATACTAATATTAATAATATTATTTATGATAATAATGATAAAAATGAATATGCAAAACAAACTATATACAACACAATTTTATCATCACCCGATAATTGATTGGCAGCCAGTCCCCAAGCAGCAGTCAAGGAACGTGAAAATCAGGAATCCTGATAAATTTCAAAAAAAGTTTGAACTCCTGGACAAGGAAGGATTCAAACTCAAGGAAATATGAAAGAAAGATAGCTTCCTGCCCCCCCGGCCAACCTCCATTCATAAACTGAATATGACGTCTATGGTATGGAGTATTTCCACTGGTTGGCTTGGCTGTCCCTCCCAGCATCGGCACACCTGCTCATTAGCTGAATATGGGAAAGTGGAAGAAGTCCCTGATTTCATAGCAACAACAGAAGACATCAGTGTTATCAACATTCTTCCGGTAATAAATCCAAAACACAGTAGCTACTGCGAGGAAAATTAACTCTATCCCAGCTGAAACCAGGACATTATGTCTAGAAGTCAAAAAGTAAAATTTGGCTAATAATTTTTCCTGGAGATGAAAACAGAGACAGCTCAAACATTTTTTGCCTCCTCAAAAAAAATACATGTTGTTAGCTAAACTTAGCTGAATGAATGGATAGCATTAAATCACTGTTCTTTTCCACATCACCGAAATTATTTGCTTTGAAGTTGTCCAAGGACCATCCAGCCAGATCTTTTCAGTATCATATTTCTCATATCTTTAGTCTACTCTTTTCAAGATTCAAAACTCACAAATGCATTCATTTTTTATTACTACAGCTAATAAATAAACAAAAACCAAAGTTTACAGGGGTTATATTTATATTTTTCTGTTGTATGGAGAAAACTGCATTTGGAGAAATGCGGGCTAATTATTGAAAAAGTTACACTTTTTAAAGCAAACTACTAAATGCAAAGATAAAGCAAATACAGCAGGAACAGACCCAACCATTCACATGTCTCTTAAGCTGCACTTGTACCCTGTTTTCTTTCATAAAAAGTTAAACTTGAAATGCTATGTTTCCAAGCACTTATGACATTGCAGATAAACTTGGTCTCCTGAAATGTCAAACTAAGCAACATCATAAAAATAAGGCAAAACCTGTAACAAATTCTGCCCATGCAGGGCTATAAATCATATTTTTACTTGGATTTTTTTCTCCTGTGCATTTTCATGGATCTGGAAAGGAAAAGAATAAGAGGAATCTTTTGGGTGAAATGTTGTTCAGTTTTACATTGCCAAGAGCTATTTTTAGCTCTTGAAAGCACCAAATTTTCCTAAACAGAAGAATAAAGACAGAGTCACCTTCAGAATTCCAGAGGAAAGTATTGTCTCTGTCTTTATCCTTTCCATACATATTGCTAAAGGCTATAATTTTGGAGGACCTCTGATTTTAACGTTTGCAAATTCTCTACCTCAGCACAGCGAATAGTCCTTTCAGTGTTCCCGATATGCAAGCCAGTGCTGACTCCTGTGTGAACTTACAGAATGTTTGCTGGTTAGAGTGAAGGAAGGCAGTACCTGTGCAAGCTCAGTGATCCAACTACACATCAGACGTGGAAACATGAAGCATTTTTCACACCATTATTTAGTCACATTGAAAGGGATATCTATTAAATAGGCTTGATGTATGAACTAGATTTGCAATTTGGGACAACAATTGCACCTACTTTTCTATGGAAAGACAATATTCCTCCCTCATAAAAAAACTCTAAGCAAAGAAGGCAAGGCAAGGGAAGCTCACTAATAGGAAAGCAAAGGCAACAGAGATGGCTGAGGCAGCGTTATTTGCAATGGCAAGTTGCACTTTAAAATATTAGAAATGTAAAATAATCTGTGATTTTTCAGCAGTCCAAAAGAACATTGTCATTTGAAAGCTATCAACTACGGAAATGCCCTTTTCCATTTGATAGACATGTAGTCTACTGTATTTACCAATATTGCACATAACTCGTGGTCTTTGTTATCATAACGCACAAACTGGACAGGAAGAAATGTTTCAGACTTAAGCAAGAAAGCAAGCAAACAAACAAAGAATCAAGCAGCAACAGCAACAGTACTCTCACACTGTGGACCAGTGGTCATCTTCAAGGAAAGGAGGAACATCTGACACATTGGAAGATTATTAATAAAGTAAACTAACTGCCAAAAAATATAAAAAGAAATAATATTAGTAGAAATCTATAAACAGCCTCTAAACCTTGAAGAAGCTACTAACTTCTTGAAACTTCCACAGCTGATTTTGAACACACTACCAAATATATTTTAAATCGGTGATGCATGATGAGAAAGGGGTGCCAGAAATCAGGACCACAGGGCTTTCACAGTTTTGGGGCTTCAGACTTTAGCATGAGAGATTACCTTAACATACCCTGCAAGCAATACCACCAAAGTCATCACTAACTCGCTATCTTAAGAATGAACCGATGAACAGCTGCAAGCGCACGTGTATGGTAACTCGTATGCTATCATGCAAGAGGTTTTCTTATCCTGAAAACCAGGCTTAGCAGAAAAGAAACTCACCACGAATCACCATGTTTACATAACAGATTGAGATAAAGCATGCAGGATGACCAGAAAATGGTATCTGAGGTACTACAACAGAAGTCAACGGTTTCAAATTGTATTTCTATAGGCTGAAAGATGGAAGAGTACTGAACATCACAAGCAAAATACTACAGCATTTTTAAATTCAGCAAGGAATGCAAGAACTGTGGAAAGTTTGCAAAGGAAACCTGAGAAAAGCAACTCTTTGAGGAGTAGCAGGCAGAATTCTTGTTCACTGGATGGCAGGAGCTAAGAGCACTGGTCACTTCAGCTCTACCAAGGTAATGACAAGTTCACTTAAAAGTCTCCACTGAATCTGTAACATACGTTGCACTAAACCAGATCATTCATGCAAACTAGCTAAGATACCTTATCTGGAAAAAAAACAAAACACAAAACAAACCACATCAAAAAAACAAAACAAATCAGAAAAACTCCAGATACATACATACAGAAAATGGGACATGAAATCAGACATCATAATGTATATTTGTGTCAACTGTTCAGCAGTAGCAAGCAATGCATGCTAAGAAAGGAGTAACATATAGCCAGAGAGATCTAGGTAGTGAAGGAATATGTGAAAAAGAACCTACTTCAAGAAAATATGAAGAGGGGAAAAACAAGATGAAGAATGAAGCAGCAGTCATTACAAAGCCTGAGTCCAAAAGGCTGCTTGCACTGACTGCATGTCTGGTCAGCACAGTGTCCAGAGCCCACAGCCTTACACAAGTCTTGACTAAATACAATCAGGTACTTTTTTTTTTTCCTTTATTTCAACAGACTGTTTATCAAGCAAAAGTCTGTGTCCTAAAATACAGGTGAGAACATGTTTTACAAAGATACGGAAATAGCTCCTAATTGTGATCTATAGAACATTATGAAACACCAGGGAAAATCTTTACTACGTCCAGAGAATTCAAGGCTGAATCATAGAGCCAACCTGGGGGCAGGCGGGTGGGGTGGGGTGTGAAAAAAAAGATATATGCCTTCAGAGGGATTCCAGACAAGTGAAAAAAGTTGTGTTATATCTGAGATATTTACTGACTACACTTACAGTCTGTTTTTCTTTTATGCTATAAAATGGAACTTGTCATTTATCTCATGTGAATTCAGCTGCTTTTTCACACAGGATACCACACAGGTGTGATGTGACAATCTGCTCGTTGAAACACAAGTGACCACTTTTAAAAGATTTAAGACTTCATACTTGAAAATAATCTAAGTTTAGGTACATAGAGACACACAATTTTAACTCTGGAGATAGGCGTCCATCATTTTCAAATATGAGTCATATCTTAAGTGCATCTACTTGTTACAGATTAAAAACAGCCTTTAGACAAAAGACATTCTGAATTATAGAGAAAATGTTGATGATTGACAGAAAGGCAAACAGAATGGGTTAAATGCCCAATTTGTGATGAGAATATGAAAAAAAACCCCAAAGAACTGTAAAGAAATCATACAAGAGTTCATCTGGAAAGAAGTCACACATCCGATAATCCCTTTTCTCACTGCTGGCAAAAAAGAAGAAAGTTCCTGCTCTGTATGAAGGCAACTTAATACATTCATTGTGAATTCTACTCGACTTGCTGACTGACTGGCAAACATGTGACTGAAAGCAGTTAAGAAAGACCTCAGTAACCAGACTAGATCTGAAGGGTAGATGATGTGTGCTGTCTACACAGATGGCTTTATTTCCACAGCTGAGGAGACAAATATCGCTGATGAAGGAATTTCTGCAACTGAGATCATATCCTTCCCCTCAATTTCCTCTCTCCTCTCTAAACTCAACACACAGGGCATCTCCCAAACCTTGCAAAAATGACATTTTCTTTCTGTGATGACTGGTGCCTCCTTTTCACACATGGCTGGCAGCAGCTCCCAGCCTCTCCTGGCCCTGCATCACTGTCTGCCTGTGGAGATACTCCAGCCAGGGATGGAGGAAGGGAGAAGGCTGCCTAGGGCTTAACGCACCTCGTCACCACCACTAACAAGGAGAAACTGAGGAAAAGGAGAGAGGAAAGAATTAGAACAGGCCAGGCAAAATACGTAGCAAGATGGAGAAAATTAAGAGTGAAACCACCACTTCAGAGCTATTGTAGCTGTCCTACAAACAAGACATTGATCTGGATGCAATCCTCTGTTGTAACGAAATCTAGACAAACCTTGCATTTTAGAAAATTAGGACTTGTCAATTTACGTCTACATATAAATTTGCTATCCCCCCTATAAAGCACCTGTTTGAGAAATAGAGAGATAAGTGAGATGAATGGCCCTGGATCAGATGTCATGTACTGATTATTTAAGAAGTCTTTTAAAGTGTACTTTCAAGGGTATTTTAATAATGAAATTGAACTCAGAATGTCAGAATTGAATTCAGAATGTCCTTCAGGCCACAGTTTTATGCACACTTTCAATTCTTTTCAGCCATCACTCTTCTCAAAATTAAATGCTGTCTTCCCATGACCCCCAAATTATGTCTTCTTACTCCTGTGCAGCCTCTCTCCTGGTCCCAAACCACAACTTGGATGGCAATGGGGTGAACAGGATCATAAAAACTGATAGTGTTTGTACCTATCTTTTCTCATTTGGCTACATTTAACTTCAATAGTTCTCAGTTTTATTTTACCATGCAGTCACATAAAAGCTTTTCCATCAAGAGGGCTGGACCGCAGCATTCACCTACAGAAAAATACTGCATAACGTTTACAGCATTAAGTGATTAGTACAGTCCAATAAAAGCTCAAATAACTGTGAATTCATTCTGCTTACACACATGTTTAAATACAATATATTTGGAATGTTTCTTTTCCAAATGTACACTTTACTTGCTTATTGATTTCATACCTTTAAGTAATTGTGGGATAAAAGCATTATGCTTTATGGACTACATTTTAACTTAAAGGTGAAAGAATTTCTTTCACTGTTTAATGTACAGAGATTCACTGCAGTCTACTAACAAACAGACAGACTTCTTTCAGAGTCAGTGCAGGCTCATTTCTTTACCTGTATCTATTATTTGCATACATACATTATACATGTAATAAGTGCCTGCTTTGATAGACAATCTAAACTGATCAGAGTAATTTTAAAAAATTGCAGAAGCCTATCTGCTCACTTCTAGTTTAACTAGGCTAAACATAATGACTAAGCCCCGGCTTGAATACACAATTTGTATTACAATTTATACATTCAACAGTAAACAAAACATGCTAGTCAAAACTGGCTTTCTGCATACGCAGCCTGCCACCTCACCACTTTAGGGAAAGGAGGAGTGATTTAGAGGACACTTAATATGTAACAGATACTATTTTCCTTTAAGTTCTAAAATGACACTAAACTATACTTTTCTTCTATTCCTCTGAATTTGACTCCTAGATGAAATAATAATTTAAACATAATGTATGCATTACTAAATAGGTATATTAAATTTTTTTGTAATGAAGTTGATCCAAAGAATTCTCCCTCTAATTGGGCTGAAACTAGGTCTCAAAACAGCCGGCTGGAAGCAAGACAGTGTCAGTATGGGTCTAAGTATCATCCGCTGGCCATGGCTGGCCTTTTGTACGCCAGTCTGAGTTAGCTTTTAGCAAGGCTGTTAAATCTCTGAGCTGCTGGTCAGGGAGTGGAAGCAATTTAAATCTTTTCCACTTCTAACAGTAGACTCGAGGAGAATCTGGTGTTAAAGCTTCTGTTGGTCATCCCAGGTTGGAGACACCGAGGAAGTGTGTGTTGGGACTCAGAAGTGAACAAAAGACAAGAAAAAGATCAGAAACGCCTGCAGAATGTTCAATGCAGATTTGTGAGATTTTATCCCCTCTGCCTCCTTTCCAAACAAAATGACTTTCTGTAAACACAGAGTGCCTCAGACAATGTGCAATGAACCACAAGTATCTGGTACACCTACAGACAATGTCAAACAATAATCTGGCATTGGAAGACACCATAGATATAACTCCACAAAAACTATTGTACAATACAAGTGAACATACAGTCATACAAACAGGTCTACTTGCTCTGACAAACTCAAACAAATCAAACATGTAAAGAAAGGGTTTGTAAAGGATGAGCAAGGCACAAGTGTTAATACCTTCCATTACAAGTGCATTTTATACAACAGAGATGTGACAGAGGCAGTGGCTAGCTTACTATAATTATTTCAACTATGTTTTCTATACTTATTATCCTCCCTTTTTTATGAAGGTCACTGAAAATCAGTGCATGCTTCAGTCTGACTGGAGACAACTGACATTCAAGAGGCTGCGAAAAACGCGAAGAAGTGCAGAGACAGTCTGAGCTTCAACAGAGCTCTGGGACACCCCGAAACATCACTGACCACCACACCCAGAAGCCTGTTTAATATGATAGAGAGATCAATGCCTTGTAGCAGAGATGCTAACTGCTATAATAGAGTGTTTAGTACCCATCACTTGATGTTTTACAACTAATCAGAGAAGCCTTACTCTCCACACATGAGATTTCTTTGGGTGTTATTCAACTTGCTGCTAAATTTGACAGTGTTATGCAAGAACATGTGTGTTCCCCACCTCTGCAAAAGGTTTCTCTCCTGTGCATACTTGATACTGACATTGCACAGGGCCCAGCAATTGCTAAAGCTGTTTCCTGTCCTTAACATAGTTAAAGCAACACACAGCTGGGACTCAACGGTTGCTAAAAGAAATAATGCACTTAATTTGCTGGGTCTTCAACAGTTTCTCTTCCTTTTACTGTACTAAAGACCTCCTACTTTACTAAAGATCTCAAACCTTACATAAAATATGAAGAACCTAACTTACAAGGGATACTGAATATACTGAAAGTGCTAATGAAAAAATAACTTAAAGCTTCTTTATTTTAGCAAAAACCTACTACAATAATAAGCAGTAAAAACCCATAATTTTAAGGTTTAGAATTCTGAAAGAAGCGACAAAATTCTACAAAAACCTATTTTGACTCTCTTGAAATGAATATATGTGACCAGACTGCTTAATTAAATCTATGTTCTTGAGTAGCTGCTTAATTTACTAGTTAAATTCATACAGTACGTTCTGAACTTCCCCAAGATGTTATAAGACGTTATCTTCTATTTCCATTCAAAGTTCTTCCACTGAAAAAAGAGCATCAACAGATTTCAGTAATTCAGAAGACCTTCTTCCCCTTTTATCTCCACTCAAACTTTCAGCTTGTTAGAAAATGTGTTAAATAAGTTAAAGAAAGAAAAAAGGTCAGGACATTCAAAGTAGACAACTTGTTTCTGCCAACATATTCACTAGATAACATTCTATTTTATCCAAGCGGAATGGCTTTATAAGAAGACTGTAAAAAACCTGGAGCAAGAGAAACAATTTTAACTCCTTGCTATAAATCAGGAGAAATGGTGTCCAACCTAGGTCTCCGATATTGCTCATAAATGCTCAGATATTTCTTAGCCCTGAATTGAAAGAGGGATCAATACAACTTCTCTTCGGCTTCATTAATGCCACATAAATCCTTGTGTGTACTTTGTCACTTGATTTCTTTTACTTCTACTTAAAATATTCAAAACAAAACCACTGATTTCAACAGGGAAAAAAATTGTGGGTTTTGACATGGAGGTTCTTGAGTTAGCTGTGGTTTATAGAAATATCTGAAAGAAATTAGTTTATTGATGAAAATCCAAACTTCAAGAGCTTTTGAAAAGAATTGTCATAGTATTTTTTATAATATCTAGAGCTTGATGCTATGATTTTATGAATAAACAGAATCTGAATAGACAGTATCATAGCAATACTGCCACTGAATACCCTAAGCACCTAAATGAACCATCGCACGAAACAACCATATGCTTTCTGCAGCATCTCAAAGAAACTATACAAAATGTTTTGTATACATCCGTAAGAGACTTGACAATATCAGTAAGGCAGTAATTTTTTATCACTTTTCAAAAAGAGAAGTGTATCTGTGTTAAAACTTAATAACATTTCTCCTATTAATACATACAATGAATTTTAGTTTCATACAAACACTTGAGAATAAAATAACAGTTATAGCATATTTAGTAGCCTTTCATCTCTGCAATTCCAGGCTCCTATAAAGGAGTTTGCTTTAGCAGGCATGGTTTATTACATGTAGTAGGTTTTCCTCTGACAAAAGACCACTGCAGTGAGACCTTCAAACCAGGATTAAAATATAGGGAGAATCTGTGGGAAGTCATGTAGAAGGATAGACCTTCATAGTGCCTAGAATTAATGATCATAGCCTCAAGAACCCAGTGATGAATAAAACACAGAAAAAGGTATCAAAAAATGTTTTTGTGATGACATGAAAGATGCATGCAGGACAGTATCAATATTATATGTTCCAGCTGTTTAATTATGCTTGTCTTTGTTTCTGTCTGAATATGCAATAGTCCTGCAGTAATGGCAAAGAGCTTATAGCTCATGAATACACAGAAATTGCTGCAACACACACTGAAGTTTAAAGAGAAAATACAGGTTTACTCCTTCTGTGGGAACACAACTATCCACCAGATCTCACTAGCCAAAATTTCTAGCTTGGATTTGCCAGGAGCATTTGGGAACGAATACTGAAACATGTCCTTTTTGAGAGAAAAATAAGATGTTCTCAGTTCCTCACAGAGTGAAGCAGACAAAGCAGATACATTCCTTTATGCCCTTTTATGTCTTGCTCCTTTTCCTGGGATTAAGTAACAAGAGTGTAGACATGTCCCTGTTCACATCAGACAGCTTCTGAAGGAAAGTCCTGAAGAGCACTCCAATTCACTTGCTACCAACAGCGTGTGCTGCTGTATCAGAAACTAGGATCAGCGGTAGGTTAAGTGCAAGATCTTTTCCCAGACAGAAGATGGATTTCTCAGCTGAAAAGGGTGCACTTACTTTTTTAGTTCCGTGGTATGGAGCCCTCAGTCTCCATCCTGGTCCCTGTGCCACAGCACACTGCTGCCTACGAGGCTGCACCGCACTCACTAGGGTTAACTGACCCGGCTTGGAAATAATCCTACCAAAATAAGTGAACTGAGCAGCTGCGGATGGAAGCCTCTTAAGTAATGCTCTGGAGCCAAAGCCACTGCCATGAAACTACGTTGCCAGAGACACAGCACAATCAAAAAGTGCAAGAGAAAGACTGTCAAGTCCAAGAAATTCAAGGTGAAAGTCGAGTCTTGCAAATCTGCTCAAGAATGTCAACATGTAACTCCCTACATCTCTTCCCTTCCACCAGATTTTCTTCAAGTTGAATCACAGAACAAGCTTGTGTGAATCAATCCACAATATCTCTGTTCCTTTCCAAAACCATTTTGACTCATTTACCCTTCCCTAACTCCCCCCTCGTCCTCAGGTCTGTACCTCAATCACAGCCTTTCAAGAGAAACTCTTGGTCTGAGAGCTTTCCTTGGAGATTTTACCCAGCGCTGAGCCTAATGCCAAGATAAGTTCTTGCTCTGGAAGGCAAACAGCAAGGATACAGTAATATGCTGGGTGATTTAATCTGCTGATTTTATGCCCAGAAGAATTTAAAACTAGGAGTAAGGAGTCTTTCCCAAGTAAGGGTTTCAACTGCATTTGAGTTCACACACATAACCACGTACACCAGCATAGCTCCATAGCTTTATCCTCATGACAGGGAAGCACCCATCTCCTTCATCACAAGCTGCTGAAGTTTTCCAGGTCCCCAGGTCACTGCCAGCTGAGTGGGGACAGGCACTGGAAACGCTCCTCTTCCTCACCATCCTGTCATGGAACCCGACATCCCATCCCTGCACCTGCAGCAGCCAGCTTGGGCACCAGAGAGAGATCAGGAGAAGGCAGGTCCATGCCCAGCCCCCTCCAGACCAGCTTCACTGAACACACTGGGGCTACCATACAGGCACAAAATAGCAAGCAATACAGTTGAGCACTTCCATGGTGGCTCTGCGTTACATCTGAACTGGTTTAAGCTACCAAGAAACACAAGGGGAAGAGGCAAGGAAATTTGCACTCTGTGGGAGAGGCACATGCCTCACTGCTAAAAGGGAATAAAGGGTCAAAATCATGAAAGAGCTGGGATAATGTAGTAGGTTCCCTTACAGCTCCTCTGGGAAGGATACTTTCAGCTGCAATTTCACTGCTACTAAAAGTCAGAAATACATTTGCCTTTCCAATTACTGCCATTTATTACTGCTGATTATTAAAGCTGATGCGTAAGATGGCAGATACTCAGCGTTTCTTCTCATTTTTATTTCAGTCAGGAAGTGTTTCTCTTATGACAGACAGAGGTGATCAGGAGTTATAGTAACCCCAAGTGCTTTGTGTTCATCTACTTTACTGCAAGTAAAATATTAGAATCCAACAACTTTTTAAAACTCAATTTTCAAATAATTGGCTGAATGGATGGAGTCAAAAACAGCAGGTGCATCTCTTCTCTCACTTCAACAATCTGACATCTCTAGTCAAAATCATCAAAGCAGCTGCAGTTTGATCCTTCATCTTCCCTTTCAAGACATCATTCCCTTCGCTTTTCCTCCAGTCACTGAAAAAGGATGGCTTGCAGATCAATAGCACAAGTATATTTGCACAATAAAAGCCAAACCATAGGGTGCATCTCTGTTTTCCACACCTGTCAAATGCAGATCTGTTCAAAATACTGAAAATAAGACATCAATTTTCAAATTGGATTTTGGATTCTAGATATAATGCACAACAAAACCCTCTGAAAATAGGTATCTACCTGATAAGACTCCCCAAAAAAGAATGACAGGCTTGTTAATATGTATTTTAGTCATATATTTATCTCATGTATTTTATTTTACCATCAACATACTATGATATTTTTCCAAGAACAAAAAAACTACAAATTGAACACTCTTAAGCCAAAACGGGTAAACTGTTAGCACAGAAAGATCATTCTGTAAGAGTTAGAAAGCTGGGAAAACTTTCTCTCACCAACCATTCCAACAAGCAAGAAGGGAGTCTCACTTCTAAGAATAATCAAACAAGAAGTTCACATTTTAATGCCAGTTATTGGAGGCAACCAAAAGAATAAACAAAAAAGTAATATAACAATCACAGTGTGCTAAAGTTACCCAAATATGCACAGAGGAGGCTAAATAAAGTAAAGCTGGAGATAGTAAAGAAAAAGCAAATGGGAGAGACCCTTGAATTCTCTCTGGCAGTATTAATTTGAGTTGTCTGCACAGTTGTATTGCTTGAGTTTGTATTACTTTTTAAAACTTCAGTACCATTTGCATGTGTCTTGCTACCAATAAACCTCGATTTAAATAAAAAATCCTGGATGAAATAATCATCTTCTTTACCTACTTAGCATGGAGCAGAAGTGTTTTTAAGAAAAAATAACAGCAAGAAGTAATACTTCAGTGGGTACTATCTCATCTCAGGCTAGAGAATGCCACCTGAAACTTGAATGTTAATATTTCATACCAGATCCAATAAAAGTATTTGATTGCTTGCTAACTTCCTGTTAGAGCTGAACTTGTTCAATCAAGTAAGTAAAAATAAAACTAGGTAGTTGTAAAACTACCTAGGTAGTTGTATGACTAAAACCCATTAGTGACATCACAAAAATGGAGGGAGAAGGGTAAATCATAGAATCATAGAATGACTTGGGCGAGAAGAGACTTTAAAAGGTCATCTAGCCCAACCCACCTGCAGTGAGCAGGGACATCTTCAACTGGATTAGGTTGCTCAGAGCCCCGTCCAGCCTGACCTTGAATGTTTCCAGGGATGGGGCATCTAC
>Ga0181612_144074_pt1 | contig 12844 bp, 6 predicted proteins | sample HoacroProtozoa21_FD_119630 | JGI IMG/M metagenome (GOLD analysis project Ga0181612, IMG submission 119630) | Hoatzin crop microbial communities from Cojedes, Venezuel. Combined Assembly of Gp0051906, Gp0051904, Gp0051908 | reverse complement strand
GTTTAAAAAAAGTAGTTAGGTTTCCATTTAGGTCATCATGTCTGTTGCATGGGAGAAAGTTGGAATATTGGCATAGAGTTGCATGATGTGTAAGATTTTGTGCATTAATCATCGTTGGATTCTGTGCTCCAAAACTGACATAGTTCTGTACAGGCAGCTTTCTGCCTCGTACAAAATAATTGTTTATTATTTGTTGTACACACGACCATGCACTGAATAAACTATTTATATTAAGATGTACTTTTTAAAAAAGTTTGTTTGATTATATGATGTACATCCATGATTAATTTCAAGGGCAAGGGTTGGCAGTTAAATTATAAAGTTATAAAAGATACTGTAATTAATGTTCAAAATCTTTCTGTGTAATGGGTTATTCCCCTGTAATGCCGTACACTATACGAATGAGAACGTGTTGTTTCTTTCGGACATTGTTAGAACTGGTCTTACATGCCCAACCGAGATACTCAAAACATAGTGACAAGTGCCACCAAGTCTTGGTAACGGCCCGTCTGCCGTGCGCTGCTGGAGCCCCGGTGAATTGCACTCCTCTGCTTTGAATTTCTCCAGCTTCTCCGTGTCTGCCCTCCCTGTCAGACGTCCTCAGTGCAGCCCCGTAGCGCTGCCTCGCAGCACACCTCCCACAGCCCTCCGCGCTGGGAACCCGAAGAGAGCCGGTAAGTCGAGCGCTGCTTGTGCCAGGGGGGCACCTCGAGGATGCTCAGAGTTTGTTGTGCATCACTGCAGGTACACGTTCAGAGTCAGCTTTAACTGGTCTTATGGAAAAAGGCTCCCATGCCTCCTGCCTTTGTGCACATACTCTGGAGAGAAAACATCCCTCTCTCCTGCCTTTTCTCTCCAAAAACATCAGTGAGAACTTTTGTCATCTACAACATCCAGGCAGCTCTGACAGGTGAGCTTCACTCATCAAGGTGTTTCGAGAAGTCTTGGAAGGAATGACTTCTCACCATGGGTGGCTGAAGACACAGTTCTGGAAGGGAAGAATGGAAGTGGAGGCAAAAAGCTACCTGTAAGTGTTAGCCTGAAATTAACGTCAGATATTCTGCTGTCTTCTCTGTGTCCCTCCTGCTTGACCAAGCTGGAATTAGACATCAGACCAGGCTGGGACAATGAGGGGTTTTTAAAGGTTGGGGCTGAGAGAGGAGGGAAGGAGATTATGTTTCAATGAAACCCCTAGATTTGTTGTTTTGTGGCAAAGAGTAGGCAAAGAGCTCCGGCTTTCTGAGCTCCCATATTGGAACAGGGCATTGCCCTTGAAAATACCACCATCTTGCTGGTCTTCAGAGGGCCTGGGGGGTCCTCAGCTTGCCCCTTTCCAAAGGGTGGGGAAGGTGGGAGCACAACCAATGCCACAGACATCCTTAAAAGTTTAAGATGTGTCCGTGATTGCTCCAGAGGTTTTGGTAACTCAGTGGGTCTGGAGCATCTGTTCCCTTCAACTAAATATGCTGTGCCCTCGTGGAACGTTTCTCTTAACCCTCCCAACCCCAAACATCAGGCTTATTGAGGTGCATGGTCCAAAAAAGGAGTCCAAGTGCCTTAGGAACATAAAACCTGATTTAAAGTAGGCATATTTGTGGCAAACCTAGTTAGGTACATTGTTCAGTGCTGAGTGTTCACTGTCCTAAAGATAACTATCTGGAGGTCTGCTGCTTTGCTTTATAGCTGCAGTCTTACTGTTATCCCCCATGCCCTGTACCGCCAACCCTGAAGGTCATCTGCGGTGAAAGAAAAATGGTCATCTCGCAAATTGTTCCTTCTGAGGTCTGTAGTCTGACCCATCTTTTGTACTGACATTGGCATCAACTGTGATTGTTTACTGCCAAGTCCTCAGTTTCAGAGCTTTCTAATATACCGAGCTAACAAAGGCCACTCTTGGACTGAGATGAGAAGAGAGATAGATGAGCCATAAACAGCTGTTTCGGACAATTGCATTAAATTTCTGACAAACCTGTTCCAACAAGTCTTTCCTTCAGAGTATTGTGGACTGAGAGGGGAATACTCTTGCTAAGAGTCCTGATAGTAGACCAAGCTCGTGTACACTATGGGCAAAGTTGGGGATTATGCCTAGGGTTTTACATGTAGTCTCTGGAGCCATAGACTGAGATTTAATAAGGAGAAATAGAGTTAAATGTGCCTTTGCAGGCAGTGAAGTGGAGTTGATGCTCTGACCGAGCCGGCAAAGTCCCTTGGGTAGACAAGAATGCAGCTTCAGCAGAAGACCAGATTCAGGAGCCAGACTCTAGAGTATTTTCTTACCCTTCAGCACCCATAAATTATAAAGTTTAAATAGATGACTCCTGGATAATACCTTCCTTTGAGAAATCTGCTGGATGTTGGGAAAATGTCCATGTTGGTGGTTGTCTGTCAAAACAAAACTCCGAGCCACCGGCCAATCCACTTTGCTCTGCCACATGCACAGTGGCAGCGTGCAGCAAGATGCACACCCAGAATAAGGACAAAGCCCAGGGACTGGTGCGACACCGAGCCCTACGCTGGCTGTGAGCCACTGGCCGTCTGCAGAAGACGTGGTCTCCAGCCCTTCTGTTATTGCCAGTGTGATGGCTGATGCCTTTCATCTGCCATTTCTCTTGTCCCTGCTGCTGCACCAGTGCTGCCCACGCTCTGTGCAGCATGCCACGGGCCTGGAGCTGGCTCAGGAGGACCAAAACGGGCACAGCGGCTTTCTGATTCACCGGGGCTTCACTTGGCAAAGCCCTGTGCCACTGCAGGGGCTGTGCATAGCCCTGATGAAAGGCTGACAAATACTACCTGCCAACCCAAAAGAAAACAGGTCACCCATGAAATTGGGAGGAACACTGCTAGGAGGACAACTATTATGAGGCAAAATTGCTGCCTTTTTGTGATCCACCTGTCAGAGCTGCTTTCTGGGAGGTCTCTGCAGGGGACTCGGTCATTGCTTGCTTGGCCTGGTTTTGGGGTGAGGGAGGGTGGGAAGAGCTCTTCTCTGTATCACAGAGATCTTTCTTTTTTCTTTTAATTTACCTCGTGCTACCTCATAGCATGGTTGTATCTCCATAGCCATTTGCTCAGCCGTGTTCGTCGCTGGCATAATGGAAGACAATTCCCTGCTTGGGGAAAATATCTCCAAGTTATCCCAGGGAAGAACGGTGCCTCTTCTGCAGCACCATCTGGTGTCCCCACCACTGGTTTTCAGCCCACAGGCCAGCTTTTCCCATGGGATAAATATGGTGTAACGAGCTCAGGGATGCTGTGGTACACCAGACCTCTCCCCAGCTGAGCACCAGCACAAGAGCAAGGTCTGGCAGAGCTCTGCTGTGTCTTGAGTATCTCTGCGTGGAGGCCAGAGCCAGCTCTAATGGTTTTAAATGTCTCCCTGACAAATCCATGACCAGGACACTTTTGCAGGACAGAATCTGTACGTAAAAACCTCCTATCATCTAATAAATAATTCTCTCTAAAACAGACTCCCTCTTGTCTGGGCTCTGAATTTTATGACTGCAGGTATTTAAGGGTTGTCCTCCAGCACGGGTGCATTACACCGTTAGCTTTCCTGGGCATATAGACCCTTCTGTGCTAACATTGTCCTTTTCCAGTAACTTGAGTGGTCAACGCAGGACTGTCACAGATGGATCCTTCAGTAGCTGTAGCCTCACCATGGTCCATGGAGGACACAGAAAGGCTGGTTCATTTTACCAGCTCAGGAAATGATGACTATAAATATTCGATGACTATAAATATTCAATTTCCTACACGGTGTGAGACCAAGACAAAGACATCGTTTTGTCTGACTTTGGCTCTGCAAAAATGAAATAAAAGAATGGTAGAAAGCCTATTTAAACTAAATTGGTTTCTTAGGAAAAAAACTCTACCACGCAATTTACCCTGAATAACACCAGCTTTGGACTTTTTTCAACTCTTTTTTTTTTTGGGGAGCGCCATTCTTGACAACTTAAAGTTTGCTTAAACTTCCCAACTCAGATCACAGGGTAAATTTTTAAGAAATTCTTTTCCATGGGATGCAAAGCTGTCCAGCCCTGCTCCTTCCAGCCGGGTTGGCACCAAGGTTCATGCCAGGTCCTGAAACATGCTGGGTTTGCTGGTGCACAGTGGCTTTTCTTGCTTATCGGCTCCAGCAGCAGAGCCTGCCCTGCTTTGGGAACGTGCCACACCAGTTTGGAGGGCACTCTGTCACACTGTCCTTCCACAGCTCCTCTCATGGGGAAGTTTAAATATTAAAGGAAAACCCAAATTTGAAACACGTTTTACATTAATCAGAGAAATTGATGTAATAAATTATTCCATCTCATCAGGAACTGGAAGACAGTTTATAGGGTTCCCTTCAAAGACTATTATTAATGATTTGGAAGTTAAGATTCTTAAATACCACATACGGAAAATTACTTTCAAGCATCCATAGGCCTAATTTTTTCCCCACATATGTTTGGTATTTCTCACCTAAATTCAACAACTGGAGGGGGCGGGATGAATGCTTTCATCTCCCGTTGTCTGTCACATGCCTTCTGTGAGCTTGTCCCCTTGCCAAGGACAGGGTCACAGGTCCACCCTCCACCACAGGCCATCACATCTGTATGTGGAGGAAGAGTTGTCCCTGTCCTGGCGTTGGCAGCATGCCGAGCTGGCTGATTTGGTGAGATGTTGCTCAAGCCTGAGCTGAGCTGTTGATGGTGTGTTTTGGGGGACACGCAGCAGACCGGTAGTTCTCTTACACTCTGTCTTTGCTCCTGCATGGAGAAACCTCAGCTCAGAGCGTGCTCCCAGGAGAGCATGGGGTGAATTCAGGGGCTTTGTGATGAAAAGAACTGCACAGGCAAAATGCTGCTAGCTGTGGGAGGACTATAGCCAGTGCCCATTAAAATTAATTCATTAGTGAAGAGACTGCAAAGCTCTGAGAACTAATTTATCATGATTCGTCACCCACACCTTAAAGAAAACTAGGACACAAACAAAAGCCCTATCCAGCTGGGGTGAGCAGATCATTTTCTTACCCGCCCTTTGCGTATTGATTTAATTCAGTTATTGGACCCACTTACACAAAACAGGACCCGGCACTTGGAGCAGGGGCACAGACTCCATTGTCCAAACCTCTGCAGCAGGGAAGTTTCATACAGACAAGAACTCAGAGCTCTTCTAATGTTTTCAAATAGTATATTTTGAAGAAAGCCACAGTGAGGTCTGAGCCACAGTGAAAACTATCTTCTCTTTTTCCTACTATGAGCTCAGGATCAGCCCCACAGACAAAACCCCAGGGAGACAAGTCTGTGGAAGGAAAGGTTTACAGACACCCTCTCAAGGGGAATAGGAAAAAGAAAAGGTAGAGAAGCATTTACACTAATTAGTGCTGTACTCAGAAACCCTCTGAAGGACAATTGGAGCATCCCTGGTGCTGCACACACGTGTGCTCCAGGGAAGGGGTAACAGGAATCAAGTGTCAGAAGGAAAATGTCTCCTGCCCAGGGGTATTTCTGGTGACAGAGGCTTCGCTGCAGGTTCCTCCAGGTCGCTGTTACAGCCCTACCAAAGATGTTTTAGAGCAATGAAGCAGAAGTGTCACTTGGCTTCCGATGAAACGGACAAGGCCAATAAAGGGAGGTGAAGGAGCGGCTGCAGCCCCAGGTCAGGGGGAGGGAGGCCTTCTCCATGGGAGGCAACAAAGCCCCCACCACTCTTTGAGTTTAGCAGGACTCAGCTCACACCCTGACCCACAGCCAGCACAGCAAAATAATTCGGCACAGTTCAGACTCCTCTGTTGTGGATGTCTCATGGCCTGATCCTAATCTCGGTTGCAGAATACCCCACGGACCCCTGTAAGCCTGGAGTCCCATGATGATTTGAAGTACCTTTATCTGGACCCGCAATTCACCCTGCTGCTGAAGGACCTCAGACATTACCTCATGCATAAGTACATTACAGTGGTTAATCTGTGAAGTATTTTTAGATAACAAAATTAACTGGTTCAAAACTTAATTAATCCTATTTCCTTCCCAAATGGTTTCCTTCAAATGGTACTTGAAATAGTTTTACTTTCCCCCATTGTCTGTCTAATGCACTGATGAACTTCTCCTTCTGAGCTTCTCCTTATTTTAATTGTCTGCTCATCGAACCATCCCTTCTGATAATTAAGCGAGTTAATAATATAGAGTGATCTTTAAAAATTCAACTTCTTTCCTTGTTAAGCAGAAGCAGAACTTTTGTTGTTGTTTAAAGGGGCGGGGTTTTTACCTTTCTTCATTTAAAAGAACAATTATTGCCTTTGGAAGCAGTGGCAACATTTGGGAACCCACCTGCTACAGAGATGTTGATGAAAATATTACTTTGCATTAAATAATACACAAGTTATCCATTAGATAATAAGGTTTTTCTAGGGAGTTTCAATCAGTGGATCTTATGCTCGCTTAAATGGGGTAGACTGATCGAAATAAAGAGAAGGCAAAGGAAATCATAAACCAGTCAGGAATATGGATGCGGCTCTGATCAGCTAGTGTCCTCTTCTGCCAGGACAAGCCCTAAGGCTCAACCTATCAACACATCACCAGTCTCACCTTCTTAGTCGCTAGTGCTTGGTCCTGTTGTATCCTTTTCTGCAAATTTAATCAACACTCAGGGTGCACTATATGGAGCCCAGGCACGTGTCAGCCTCCCATGGCAGGTCTGTGGCATCCCCGCTCTCACGCAAAGCCAGTGTCTCATCAGTGCTTCCCCACTGGATGTCACTTGCTGAGGGGCCTTCTCCTCCTTGATGTGGCCCCTCACAACACGTGCAGTGCAGAGCAGAGGACCGTACCTACCCAGTTACACATCTGACTCCAGGAGACCTTTGGCAGCTGCTCACCCACAACCGAGCCAGCCCCCTACCCCCCTCTCTGTGGCATGCCACTGAGCCAGCTCTAAACTGTTGTCATTTTCAACGGAGGCAAAGGCAGAAGTCTTCCATCATGCTCCCTGTCAGACAGACAGCAGCCCACTCAAAGTTTAAATTCTGCCAAGGAGGAAAATGTCTTCCCACAAGCATATTGAAATCTATTATATAAACACACATGAAAGATGCATATATATCTACACACACATATAAATACATATGTGTATATATATTATAGATGGATAGACAGACAAATATAGGTAGACAGATAGATCTATGTGTATATACATCAGCTCATACGAGAGCTGCCTGGCAAACATCTTGAACTGGTGAGAATGCGATCGGCACCAAGGCTCAAGGATCTCCTCCTGATGCAAAGTGGGCTTAGAGCAGACAGCAATCCACCTTGCCAAGGCAGTACACTGGAAAATGTTTAGGAGATGAAAACCCCACTAGCCTTGTTCATGTAAGCATTTTCACACGCCCCATATTCCACTTGGTACTGGCTGAGCCACCTTGTACAGTGAGCATGAAGGGACTAATGCTTTGCTCAAAGTCTTTTACTTCTTGATCAAAGGTTGCAGTGGGAAAGGCTTTGATCAGTCAGGGCGAAGTGCAATGGCAAAGAATTGCTCAGCAATGGCATAAAAGAGCAAAGCAGACTCCAGTCCCTCAACCAACACAGCAACAGGGAGGGGAAGCAGCTGCTAAAACTTAACAGAAACCTGCTAAAAGAGCTCAAGTCTTTGACAACTGCCGTGGAAATGCAGAAGGGTTTAAGCAGCTGACAAAGATTACAGAGTTGTATGGAGCTTGTCAGGCAAGACGAGACAAGAGGGAGGGAAAAGGTTAATCGCCAGTAGGGTTAAAGGAAATTTGAAGTATATGTGCAAAAAAGTGCTGGGAAGTAGGCCTAGGAATAACCACTGAGTGGGATGGTATTAATGATGACTCAAAAGTGGTGAAGAAGATATTGAAAGGTGGGTTGCTTACAGACTAGGCATTTGTCTTAGTACCAAAAGTCTTCGTTAAATGCCAATAAAACTTCCAGACATCTGGCTCTGAACCACCGAAGCCGATCTCTGCTCTGATTGCCCAGAGTGCAGGGTAAGTCACCTCCTCACCCTCCTGGAAAATGGCTCCGAGAGGAAAAATTGCTGTAGTTACAGAAAGGTCAACCAAAATGAATGAGCTCATCAAGCCCGAGCATATTGCATCCTGGAACAAACACGCCCAGGGCAAGTGGCTGAGCAGCAGTGGCTTCAACCAATTTTATTTACTGTTTGAACCTTGAGATAAAACCATGTTATTGCCCTATAACCAGAAGGGAATCATTGATTTGTAAGCTGAATCTGTGATCAGATGGTTTGTGTTATTTCACATATGCAATGGATAATAGTGCTCTGCCAAATACCTCATCTGTGTCCAAGTGGACTTCAGGCTATCGCTCTGAATTTATCACTAGAACCAACTAAAAGTTCAGCAGCAAACATGTAAATTCCCCTGTCCTGTAAATACTCTTAGAACAAAAACAGCCTAATCCAAATAGCTCAAGTATCACCTGCCCTTAGAAATGAATAGTGTGCTATAAAGTCATGCATGCCTGAAAGTGCATGAAAAAGCACGAGAAAAGAGCAAAAGAAAGACATTGCAGGCATGAAAAACAATTGCACATCAATTATTTTGAAAACCCTTTTTCCTATTAAAAAAAAAAAAAACACCACTCAAACTGCTGATGACAGAGGCCTCTGGACCACGTGGCCCTGCCTTGCTGCACTGCACATGCTAAGAGAGGATGAGGAAGATAAAGAGACAAGGAAGTTTGTCCTTTTTTGGAAAAAAAGCTGATGAACAGCTACAGAACAAGCATTTTCTCCTTGCTATATAATAATTCATCATGGGGATGAATGAGACCGGAAGTCAGCTCAACTGTGCACAGTTCGGGAGCGCCGAGGTCAGGTAATGCGGCTGATGGCCACAGTCCAGCCTGGTCCAGCTGCCTGAGAAAGGGGTTTGCTGGACGGAGTGTACCTGGAATTACACCTAACTCTGGTCAGAAAGATTTGTCTTTTGCCTGCGTGAAACCAGCATCAAATGCAGTGTAGTAAAACACCTCATTATAATGTGCCCAGCTCTCTCACTGTCAGAAAACGAACCAGCCAGTGACCTGATGAAGGAAAATGTCTGTGCTGTTCCTCGCATGCGTCAATGTACTCAGGCTTTTGGGGTAACCTTTACAGTACTTCATGTGTTCAGCAGCAGCAGCCAAAGAGGAGGATAGTGTAAAATTCCCTGCAAGAACTCAGCCTTCAGCCTCAACGGTTGAGCACTCCAGGGCCTGGATTTGTTCTGATGACGGCAGCTGTCAAGCCACTCCGGCAGCCACGCTTCATAAGTAACCATGATATTTAAACCCCACGACCTTTTAAAAAGTGTACGATCTGGCTTAAAGGGCAGCATTCCTGAAATAAATTACTCTGAACCCTCTTAGGTCAGATTTTTTTTAAAAATCCATAATGGACAGACATCACATTATTTTACTATGAGAAGATTAATCACTAATATCTGGCAATTGATTTGCAAGCTACATTTATTTATGATGTGTTTGTACAGCATCATGCACACCCTTATCTATTATCCAGATCCCAAGGAGTTACTTAGTGTAAATAAATCAATGCAATTTATCCATTAAATTATATAAATACTCTTGGAACTTGGACAAGGGAAAGTTTCCACAGTCATTCTCAGGTCTCTCACTTACAGGCTGTGAGCTGGCAAATTATGATCTGAAGAAAGCCAAGGAGGCTGGTGAGCTCGAGGTGGACCCTGCAGCTTGGTTCCTGTGGCTGCCCGTGCTTTCTGGCATGATACAGGTCCTCACTCGTGTTACTGGTGCAATGCTGCAGCCCAAGTGAGCGAAGGAGAGGGGTGATTTTCCCCTGTCTTGACCAGGCTGCAGGATATCTGCACAGTGTGCTGGACTCCTTTCGTGATGGACGTGATGCCCAGTAACAGGCTGCGGTCTGTGAAGTGATGCCTGAACAGATACAGAGCAAACGATGGCCAGAAAGCACCCACAAAGTCACATCACTGTTTTCCTTCAGCCCCTTGCTCTCGCCAGGCCTGTGCGAACCCTGCCCACGAAGCCGTTTCAGTTCTCCTCCCCTCCTCCTCCCTTCCCCTCTGTCGGGCTGCTGTTTCTCATCTCGTGCCCTGGGAAGAGCTTTGGGCAGCCCGCTGCAGTCCTGCCCTGCCCGTGCCTAAAGACACAGCAGCACTAAAGCAAGCAAATAAATCGTACGCGCACGGAGATATTGGCTCTTGAGCATCTCAAGTTGAACGTCCCGAATTAATTGACATTCTTGACTGAATCTTTCTGTGTCTCTGTTCCTTATCTATAAAGGGATAGTGTTTCTCCCCTGCCTTACCGGGCTTCACAGAGACAAATTAATTAATAGCTTGCATGTGAAATAAACAAACACGACTGGAGTAATGAGTGTCACGGAAAAAAACCCAAGCGGAAACAGTATTTCATCTTTACAGCAAGGCTGAGCAGTATGCAGTAAACAAGGGCTGGGGCCACACACTGAACGACGGGAAGAAAACAGATTTTTAAATGGCTGCCCACTGATTTGCATCAGGCAGCCTGCTCAGCGGCTGAGGCAGGGCCCCGACGGAAAAAACAGCGTTTGATCGTATAATGAGCCATCGCTGGAAGCCCGGGAATGGGGCTGCATTTCGGGAGAAGACTTTTCCTGCTCCTCGCACGCTTGACTTTGCAGTTTGAACACTGTCATACAAACTTGTCTGTTAGCTTATATAATTTAACAGAAATTTAATAAAGTTTATGAAGCTGATCTGTACTATCACAGCTATGTGCGGGACTGGGTCCTTTGAAAGTGCATGTGTTGAATGTGCAATGGTTCAAATTATCCTGACAGGCACAAAACAAAGATCTTACACATTTCACTGCATCTGGCAAAGATAAAATTTTACATGTCATAACAACACGTATCAAAAGAATTATGTAAAACTCACCCATAATTTAAAACTTCACTGGAATTGCTTTGTAATTAGGGCAAGGTCTTTAAAAGGCTCCCTGTGGAAGCTGAAACCTCTGTGACAGAGACTCAGCTGAATGCACATAGGTGAAATACAAGTGTAAGAAATTGTACTTGTGTTACATGGTGGAACTGGGAGCCCCAGTGGCATCAACACAGCCTCTGTGCCCAGCAGCATGGAGTGAGCTGGGGATGGCCTCCACACGCTGCGGGGATGCTCTTGCTAAACGCCCCGGCATGCCCCAGAGATCGCGGCTTCTTTCGTCGACGGAGGGTTGTCGAGTTTGGGCATGGTGCCCTGCAGCTGCAGCGGAAAGCCAAGCTGTGGATGCCCTGCCACTCCCCAGGGCGTCATGGTCCTTCCAGCCTGCCTCCCGTGCCAGGCCAAGGCAATGGGTCACACTGGGGGCGGGGGAGAGCCCACGTACTACAGAAGTTGGTGGGACCTAGAAATGTCCCATCCGTCATTAACTTGTGTGTTCAGCAGAGTTTTGCAGGAATTGAAGAGAAGAAATGAAAAGCGGATGGCAGGGAACAACTTAGTGACATCTAACATCAAAGGGCAAAGAGATAGCAGTTATTATTTAGACCTGTCAAGTCTCCGCCATACCCAAAGAGAGAGAGCAGGCGTGACCTACTTGCAGAATGAAGAATTCACCAGGAAATGGGCTTTAGGATTCAGGAGACAGTCTACCCTCTAAATCCAAATATCAGTTGTGAAAACTCAGCTTTGGCTTATGACTCGGCTTGAAATGCTGCTTTGTTATTTGAGCTAAAAACACTCTCTGCCTGCCCCGACTTCTGTCATCTCTCCAGCTCCACCTGGTCACGTCACGGTGTGTTGCAGATGATGCTCTCGTGCAAGCAGGGGCTTCGGCCCCAGAAGAGCAGCCAGCACGGGGCTCAGCACAGCTAACGCACCTTGCCAAGAAACTGAGGGGAAAAAAGCAAATCTGCCTTCCAGAGCACAGTGAGCAGCGGGACGTTGTGGTATACACGGTACAAAACGGGGCTGAGATGTAGGGAGTTGGAGGGAAGGGGTCAGGGATGGGGCTGTGTGGGTGAGGGGGTGGCTGGAGCTGTCAGGATCTGCAGGGATGTGCCTGCCCCATGTTCCCCACCCAGCTACCTGAACAGGACTTGGCAAGAACTGGTGAAGGGGCACAAGCCTTTAATTTGCAGGTGCAAAATTCCAGTTTAATCCTGTGGGTGCAAAATTTAAGCTTGCAGAGGAAATTTTTTTTGCTGTGCTCGTGTGGGTGCATTTCTGTCCTCCCCAGCGGGTCTCTCCTGCTGTGTCATACCTGTGAAACCCACCGTCCTCGCAGGGCCACCTCGGCTGCTGAGCAGGGCTCTGCAGTGGGTGGGCGGGAGGCACGGGGTGCAGCGACAGCCGTGGGGAGCCTTTGAGAGTTCTGGCCAAGCACAGCTCCAAACTCTGGGCTGATATTACAACTTTTTTTCATTATATTCCTTCCTGTCTGCAAAGGAACAAGGCACTATTCATCTGTCTACAAAGCGGGCCTGACCCCGAGCACCTGAACAGCACTTGTCTGGGGTGACCAAAGGACAAAGTGCTGAGCCCACAGCTCTGTTTCCTCTCTCCTTCTCCTCCCGGGAGAGCGCAGGTTCACAGGAATGGGCTTTCTCTGGGCTGGAGACCAAAGCAAAGCAGCGTTGCTACCGATAGCTTCAAACCCTCAAGGGCTCCTGCGGAAAAAGCAAGCTTGAAGCAGGAGAAGGGAACAAAAGGGGAATGTTTCACTGCAGAGGGGCATCGGGACTAACCACGGCCGACGGAGAGCTACACGGAGAGATAAAGCACTGCCCCAGTGAGGAAAGGGGCATCCTGGGTACCAGTGAGGCTTTGGAAAGATCGCTCAGGCATGGTACACGGGGGGGG
>Ga0181612_135265_pt1 | contig 12844 bp, 7 predicted proteins | sample HoacroProtozoa21_FD_119630 | JGI IMG/M metagenome (GOLD analysis project Ga0181612, IMG submission 119630) | Hoatzin crop microbial communities from Cojedes, Venezuel. Combined Assembly of Gp0051906, Gp0051904, Gp0051908 | reverse complement strand
CCCAGGCCCCCCTGTACCTTAGCTCTGTGCATACCCCCAAGTGCCACATCTACACCTCAAGGGCACATAGATGATTCAAGATACATAAACCATGTACACAATTACAGAGTTGGTCTGGTAATGAGTCTGGGGTCTGGTTTGACATTGTACCTTCCATGTCCTTATTTGATATTGAAAGGAAGGACACTGACTATTCAGGTCCACCTTTATACAGGAAGTAAAGTTGGTTAATTTGCAGCCTGATGGTGTGGCAAACAGCCTGCTTGGACTGCTCAGGGATCACTCTTGGTTTTGCTTATGCGCTCTGCTGCAGTAAGAAGACTTCCTAGGGCATAATTTCCATGTGTGTAACATGGTGGAAGCATCAGCCTTCAGCCAGAGTGCAGCTATCAGAGGGGCTATCGACAGACACTGCAGAGCATGTCCTGCTCAGCAGCCAGTGCCCGCTACAGATTTTGCTTTACCAGCGACGAGTGATTTTAGCACTCAAGCTCCATCTAGCACAGAGAGAATGTGTTCAGGGACTAAAAAATCAGGGTGGCAGCTGGGTAGGAGACAACCTGCTGTGCAGACACCCAGTCCTGTGCTTTGCCTGAGAGCAAGAGGGAAACAAGTTCCTCTCCAGCCTTGCTTCTCCAGCCTTGCGGATTGATGTGCTGCTTTTACACAGAGCTGGCACAGTGAAAAAAACACCCACATGCAGAAAGTGGGATGGCACCTACTGGGCAGGGTGGCTCCAGGCTGGGTCCTGCAGGGAGTGGGGACCAGTCCTACCAGGCTGGAGATGCAACTGGTGAGAGCAGGGGGGCTCTCCCAGGCTTGTGTCTGCCCTCATGTTTGCAGGGCAGCTGTTCAGTCAGCTGGGCTGTTTCCTGCTGAACCTCTCACGCTCGCGCCCACGGTGGCTGTCTATGCTGCTCTAGCACTCGGTGTCTGGGGGCTGCAGTGCAACGATGGGTTGTGGCGGCTGGGAGAATCCGGCTTTCTGTTGTATGAGTCAGCAGGACGGGGGCAGATGAGGAAAACATGAATGGGACAGGTTGTTTATTTCAGAGGGGAAAAGTAGGAGAAAGGTAATATGAGGCCAAGGACATTTACTGGGTAGACTGAGCATGTAAGCTCAATTACTGTAGGCAGTTACAGAGTGTGTGTGTGTGTGTGTGTATGTATAGACATGATGCTCTTTAGCTCAGCCACAGGTGCCAACTGAGCACATGTTTAACTATGTTTCTGAATCATAATGATTCCTAAAACATCAGAAAATTAAGTAAAAACATCTGCTGAATCATCTTAGAATGTTTTCACCAATCAGCCCTAAAGCATACTCCAGCTTTGCACTGCAAAAAAATTGCTCCATATATCAGTAAAAGGAAATAATTTTTTTAAATGCAGTGTAACACGTACTGTTAAATATGATCTTTTTCGTATTCCATTAACGCTTTTGTTTTGCTTGACTGAGTCCTCTGAACACTTACAAAATTCCTGACACTTGGTGGAGACACTAACTAGCCAACTGTTAAAAGCAAACAAAATTAGTGCTGGTTTTATAGGAGCTTTTTAAATACTCACACATACACGCACCCACACTTCTTCCTCTGCTTACAACAAGAACAGCTTGAAAGTGCAGTGACTGCTGAATGCTTAACAGTCCCAGGGAGGACGTAGCTTTGTGCCTCCAGTCTTGTAGCAGCTCATGGGCACACGGCTTAGCTCACACAAATGCTTCAACCACAGAGAATGACTTCACATGCCCAGAGCAAATTATTTGCATGACACATGTCCAAGCACCCTACCTAAGAGGCATTTGCACTAGCTACAGGGATCTCACTGAGTGCCTCAATTCAGTGGTATATTACAGAGAAAAAAAAAAAAGGCAGCAGACACAAATCCTTTGTGTCAACCTTGTTTGCTGATTGCTGATAATTATGCTCCTTGACAAATGTTTTTGTGAGTAATATAGCTGGTTGCAACTGAGAACTGTGTAACTTAATCTTGGAAGAAAAATTTGAAGCACCAATGTAGAAGAAACACCTCCCACTCTGCAGGTAAAACAATCCTTACAAACAAACATACCTAGCTGCAGTCAACTGGAATGGGTAGGAGACGGCCAGCACTTTCTATAGGTCTTTCCAAGGTTTGACCATGGTCTGGTGCACAACACGAACTCTATAAAGAGAAATGCTTTCAAATGTTTTACCAGCTAACCCTATGTAACAGGCAAGAAAAAAGCCTAAAAGAGACCTCAGAGTACAACTTCTAACCAGACCCAGTGCCATGGCTTTCTTCAGAAACTGAGATTTCTGCTGAATATCTGCCGCGTATCTCCTAGGTGTCAGACAGTGAATATTCTTGCTCAGAACTCCAGTCAGCCTTTCCCAGGCCTTGTCTGAAGAAGACATTTTCATAGTTAACCCTTTCCTGACATCCTTTTTCCTCCAGATAACTCTGGTAAAGTTCCATTGACTTATCAGAGGTGAGGGCCTGCCCCATAATGTTTTAGTACCTTGCCTTTTGTCATTGGAATTGAGGTCAGAATCAAGCCTGAAATCAGAATAGTTGGGGTTTTTTTTCCCAACTAGACTTTAGATAGCAACAAAACCCTGAAGAAACTCACTAATACAATGGATTATGGTCAATACAAACCTAAATAAAAAATGGGAATGAGAATTAAATGTTGAATCAGAAAGAAATACTGCTAATGTTTTCCCTTTGCGGATAAAGTATGACAAGTTTGTAGTAGTATACAAGGCAACTTGCAAGCCAAGACACAGTTCAGTACTAGAAGGGGTTAAGTAAGTTCTGCAAGTCTTTCCCACACTGGTCAAAATGGGGAAAAAAATCCACCTTGATTTGTTAATTTCTGAATCAAGTGGTTTTGAATAATGAAGGAAAGGGTTCTGTTCTGAAATGGTGTACACAAAGCAATGGATGATTTCTCGGAGTAGAAAGTACTTAAAGTGGTGTGAAAGAATTCATTACTTGGACATATGACTTAGATAACTTTATACTTTTGAAAAAGCTAAGAAACTTACTAAAGAGGCCGTACTAGGAGCCCATTGCTTGCTAACACCTTAGGTAAACTAGGCAATTAAAAATGCCACTATTCAAAAAACTATTCATCTGAAATGTTTGAGCTTTGGAGTGGAAGGTAGGCATTTTACATGTTCTGCAGCCCAGCACATGCCTGCAGATGCTTATTACTTGTTTAATCACCACACTACACGTATGTCATCATCATTTGGATTCCAGCTTTTTACGTCAACATAATACCTGCTCAGGAAAGCTCGACCTTTGCTCCAGCAAAGTCCCTGCTCGCTTCAGTGTTGGTGATGACAGCAGCTCCTGCGGAGAGTGCCCCAAGTCCTCATCCATCCTCAGCTGCATGGGGCTGTCATTCCTGAGGTTTTGTAAATCGAGGGAGGAAAACACCTGATCAGCAATGGAAATGCTCTGTTGGAAAGAAGAAATTCCTCCTCTAGCTCTGTGTCCTGCCAGCAGAAGATCGTTCATAGGAACAACATATGAACGTGTTTGAGAAAACCACTTCTTTTAAAGCTTACAGTATAAGAAAATTGTTTTGTTACTGAGCAGTGAAAGTAGAAACCCCTTTTCTTTGTTGGAATACTAATATACACAGAGAAATATGCTTCTTTTAAAGGCTCCTTATATTTTAAATCTCCATAACCAGGGAGCAGACATTACAGTTGGATGACACAAGTGCCTGGAATCCTCCTGTGCATTTTTCTGTATGTTGCATTTCTGTGAGCTTAGACTTTGCTGATGTATGAGAAGAGGTGTTGGCTAAATATTGGAAGCCTGACAACATTAATGAATTGGTTAAAAGCTAAGGATCTCCCACATGTGTTGTATTTTTGGAAGACTCAGGAAACTCTTTTATGTGTTTAACACGGGTGAATCTTTGGATCAGGTACTAAAACAGTCTGTAGACCAGACTCCTAGAACTCATTCTATTCCATGTTGCTGTAAGGCAGATAAAAGCAAGAGAAGAAAAGAGACGATTTCTTTGGGATACTAATTCATCTAGGTGAGGCGCACATGCTTCTAAGTTGTGGCATCACCCCCGTAGTCCATGTCCAGTTGCTCTGCCTTGGTTGCCAAGTCCTTTCCTTTGCTCACATGGTGCAAGCAGTCCACGCAGCTCTGTTAAGCTGACTTGGTCTCATGGTGGTTTTGATGTGGGAAATTGACGTTCAGTTCAATTTTGTTACAGCTTTAGTTTAGTTTTGTTATATAGCTTTGCAGCTATGTTGAGGTAAGGGCTAATCACTGACATTTAGTTTAGTTCTGTTCTTTGTAGCTTTGCTAAGAAGTACTGCTGTGAGCTCAAATTCACCTTGTAAGCACTGCTTGCAAGACAAATAAAAAGAAACAGGGACTGATAAGGACTGATAACCAGAACTTTGTTGTCTGTAAGAAGCAACTCTCTAGCTGAAACTGTTTCTATGGTTTGGAACTCAGCCAACACAGACAGCTCAGGAACTTTTGAGCCAAAGGTGAAAGCACACAGTGACGAGGACTACGAGCCTTCATCCACAAGACCCCCACAGACGACCACCAGACGACACTGCGCAAGTGCTAAAGAAGGGTGGGGTATGATAATGAATTCCTGGAAATAATTATAATAATCACGCCTATTCCCAGAACTAATTGTAATAATCCAGCCCGCTTAGATAAACTGTATAATAAATAGGTGCATGCTTTGTGACTCGATCTGCAAGTTAGGAGGAGCAATCCCCCTTGCACCCAGTGCTGCAATAAACATACCTGCTTTATAACTCTCCGTGAGTTTTGGAGTTTGTTTCCCCACGTCAGTTTGTTAAGCCACTACTTTAAGGTCACCAGTGCCCAAAACACATGTTGATGGTCTGATTTTTCGGTTGTCCTCTGTCTTTTGTGACCTTTCACAGAAGAATTTGCTTGGACCACAAGGCTTTCCAAACTTAGCAGCCAATTGCAGATGTCAAACAAAAGTGTAAGGTAAAGGCAACCAAACAATGCTACCTCTCAGGTTTTGCTGTCCTGGTTTCCAGTGACCTGCGCCTTGGACTTCTTCGCCAGAGGTGGTGTCTTTTTGTTTTGTAGTCTTTGATATTTTTTCCTTTCATGAACTTGTCTAAAGCTCTTAGACTCCTTATACAGTTTCGTCATCCACAGTGTCTTGTGCTAATCACTTCCACAGATTGAAAACAGGCTGTGGGAAAAATTGTTTCATTCACTTGTGAACCTGACATCTTTTGCTTTCAACTACTGTTCCCTTGTTCCTGTACAGGAGAAAATTTTGTTTTCTTTCTTTTTTTCCCCATACTGCTCATGATTTTATGGAATTTTACCATATTGTCTGCTTTTTTGACCAAAGTCTACTTTTCCCAGGGGAAAGATCATGCAAATTTGAGCTTTCATGTTACCACTTTGACAACTTGAACAAGCCTTTTTTATTCCTGCTTTACCTTTTTGTGAAGGAGGGAGGATCAGGCCTGCCTACGCATTGAAGAGGCAGACACACCACAGAGCTGTACAAGGACATAACAAAATTCACTGTTTTATTCTTTGCTCTTTTCCTGCTAAAATTCTGAGATCCTGGGGGTGTTTTTGTTTTTTTTCCTGGTGGACATGTAGCTACTGTTTTCATATTGGTATTTATTAGGTGAGAGATCTGACATTCTTATTTAGTTTTGATTTTCAGTCACAATTTGTTAGCCTTTAGCTATGCTCACACAACAGGTCTGAGCAATTCAGCCGCCTCTCTCAAGACAGCATCATACATCTTGGCAGCACTGGCAAACGGGTGTGGAGGCTGCTGGGCTGCGCAGGTATCCACCCATCCACAGAGGCAGGGGCTGCCAAGGCGGTCCTTGCTGGGCAGCCCTGGAAATTGCACATTTATTAGCCCCCACATGCCAAGGAAGCAGGGAACATACTGTGCCCCTGAGGTTCCCCTCGCCCCAGCAGTCCCTGTGATGTGATGTCAGGTATCCCTCAGCTGTGTTAGGAGGTTACAATCACATTTATTGGCAAGGCTGCTGGTCCCTGCCCTCAGAAGTGCAGCTGCTGAGAGAGCGAGACGATGAGATGGCGACAGATGTTTTTTGTAAGAGTCAGCTAAAATACCATGATATTAGGAACTCCAACACACACATCAGTCTTTGGTTTGTTTACATTTCATCCTCGTGTCATGACCTAACAATGCACGGGGACCTCAGGAGACAGGCAAGGAAAGTGCACAAAAAGGGACATTTGACAGCAATTTATCTTCCTGGTTTTGCTAAAATGTCTCACTATTTTCCAATACAAATTGCAAAGAAAATCTGCTGTGAAAAGGTTTTTATTTGTTTTTCTTTGAAGACCCAGGCAACTGTTGTTTAGATTTGTGAGGTAATTATGACTGTATGCAGGCAGAAAGATGTGCACTGTTGATGTATTCTTGACTGGAAGGAAAGCAAAGACAGGGGAAATTAACCTCACCTCCTCCCCCAGGCTGTATGCAGCCATTACTAACAACACAACAGCAAGTACCAGCAGGCAATAGAAAACTTCAGGCTCTAGACACATTTCATGCACCTGACATGGTATTTTTTTTTTATTGTTAGGATTTTCTTGTCCTGTCTTGGTGAAGTATGAACTATTTAACATGACGGACAGATATTGTGCAAGGATTTGTGTTATCTATTAGTGACTTTCTTGGGAGATGCTGCAGAAGCCTGGAGAATTTCTTAAATTAATTTTTAATGTGTTGGGGTTTTTTAAAAATCTTTATATTGTTATCATCATTGCAATCAAAACATCAAAATCCTGATTTGTAAAATTTGTCTAGTAGCTATATCTTGCCATCCAAACAAAACACATGGACAACTGTCAGCATGAAGAGTGATGAGAAAGTGAGTCCAAAGATAAGAATTTTAGGTACATTTATTGAAGTGTAGCAAAACACTGTTGTGAATACTCTTAGTGAAAACTAAATATCTTTGATTCAATTTAACTTAACATACTTCATAACTAAAGAAAATAAAATTCAGTGCTGAATGAGATTCTGCAGAGAAGTTTGATGTAATCCAGCCAATAGATTTGAAGAGTTAACCTGAAGTAATTTCTTCTTGGTGATGCTAGACTGATGTATTTACACTGAGTGTAAATAAAGCTGAATTTGCTTAAGTCAAATATCCTGTTGATTTTCTTTGTCTTTTAATTTTTCTTGGCTGGGCTAATGTTATTTACTTGTTGCCGTCACCTTCCACCCCTCTTCTGTCTCCCCTCTTTCTCTTTTCAAGTTACATCTGCTCTTTTCATTCCATCTAAATCATATTGCTTCACAAATTCCTATGCATATAAAAAACTTTCTCTAGGCTAGTTTTAGGCCTCATTTCTAATTTTTTTTTTCAGTAAGCACAAGAAGTTGTTGAAAATAGCCATAAATTCCCAATATTTTGTGAAGAGTTTGCCATCTATTACTGAAAGAAAACTTTCAATAAGAGGCCATGCTTGGTAGTTTTAAGGTTATTGCAGTTTGAAAAAGTAGTTGTAGAATGACTTGCTGTTGCATAGCTCTCGATTAAATGCAGTCCCACTGTACCCACTGCTACAATTCATATTCTGCAGACATGTAGTCATGTAAGCCTTTGCAGGAAGAGGGGATTTGGTTTAAAATGCCTTCCTCTGTTCTAATACATAGTTTCATGGATTCTATTTTAACAAAGAAAAGCTTAATGAAATAACAAAAATATGAGGCACAGAATTTATTCTATGACTTCATAAGCTGTTTGAAGCAAAGTTCTGGAAGAGGTTGCTTTCAGAAATTGAGCATTTGTGATTTTGGTTTGATTTTATAAAATGGAAGCTGGTTGTTCTTATTGCTCCAAATTAGAACGTTTTTGGTAAAACTCCACCCCTTTCAAAATTACTGTGACTCATGTTTGCTGTCTGAGAGTTTTCCCATTGAAAGTAAGAGACATCAAGCACAGCACACTCGGGAGCACTCTATAGTCTCACAGGAGCACTTTGCCTGCAGAAGAAGACATCAGACCTGTCTAGCACCTCTTCTTCCTCAGATAAGTCCAACAGTTTGAGCAGCTTGCTTATTGCAGACTGGAGAAGAATGTTAGCTATTTTCTTTAGTTCTGTTACATAAGAACATTCAGAAGATAAAGATCCATGATAACGTTGGTGGTGATGATGTTACTTTGTGTAGCACTAGCCTTGGTGCCCTGGTGAGCAGTCACTTGGGCAGGGTGTTATTTCCTACATAAAAAGAACATCCTTACTATTCAGACAGCAAAACCCAACTATGCAGTTGCAGAGAACAGATGGATGGGGAAACAGCCCAGCTCCTCTTGCGGTCTCTTGAATGAGTTTCTTCATGTACTATTATCTGTCAATGCTGAAAGACGTATGAAATATTCTTAATGCCAAAAGTAATGACATATTTGACCCTTTTCTATGAACTCCTAGGACTTTATGGGTTCTTTTGGCCCCTGAGTGAATGTGAAGGTTTGAAAGTGAAACTCTTGTTTTAACATGGCTTCAGTATGGTTGACAAGCACACCATGCTACACTTCTACCCTAAGCTTTAATGACATGCTTTTAAGAGGATGTTTAGATGATGCTTAGAAGATGACCAGGGGGGCTGGAGCACCTCTCCTGTGAAGACAGGCTGAAAAAGTTGGGGTTGCTTAGCCTAGAGAAGAGAAGGCTCCAGTGAGACCTTATTGCAGCCTTTCAGTGTTAAAAGGGGGCCTACAGAAAAGAAGGGGAGGGGCTCTTTATCAGTGAGTGTAGTGACAGGAGTTTCATTTAAACTGAAAGAAGAAAGATTTCGGTCAGATATTCAGAAGAAATTATTTACCATCAGGGTGATGAGGCACGCGCACAGGTTGCCCAGGGAAATAGTGGATGCCCCGCCCTGAAGTGTTCAAGGCCAGGTTGGATGCTGAGGTTCAAGGCTGTTGGATGCTCTGAGCAACCTGGTCTAGTGGAAGATGCCCCTGCCTGTGACAGGGCAGTTGCAGCTAGATGAACTTTAAGGTCCCTTCCAACCCAAACCATTCTATGACTCTATGATTTTGTGATGTATTGAAAAATTAAGTATAAATGATTGCAACAGCTTGTTTTGAAAGCTTTGGAATGCTCCTACTTCACAAAACACTGAATGAGATGTAATTCAACAGGCTTATCACTTCTGGAATATTTTGCTCTTGACTTTAATAGATGTAGTTCAGGATTTTTATCAGGTTTTGGGAGGCTTTGGTTAGACCTGTGTCTAGAGAGCAGCTTTTGCTTCTCCCTGTCATGGAGCAAAACTTTCATATGCACAACTAATTCTTCCATCTTCCATGTTCTTTCAGATCAGTTAACATGCTCTCCGAGTGTTACCAATACATAACCAATTTTACTGTGTAAAAATTGGAAAGAACTGTGTAGCAATGTGCTAGATACTCCCAACAATGAACCACCCTTCCTGATAAGTAGCCTCTATAACATTTCTGATTGTAACTACCTCTGAGAAATCTTTCACTGTCAAAGTTTAGTTACTGAGAGAAAATATGAGCTAGAAGTTCTGGAACATCAACATATTTGTCTAGAAATACATATGCACACAGCCTGGGTGACAGGCTTTGGGTGTTCCTGCTTGAGCAGGAAGGTTGGAGCAAATGAGGTCCAGAAGTCTCTTCTAACCTCAACGATTCTGTGACTCTGATTCTGTGATATATGTTCTGTCATGACAGAATAACCAACATAGACAACTGTGGATAATGTGTATAAGGATTAGGACTGTGTGACCCATTTGTAAGTGACTAAAAAATCCTCTAGAATCCACTGAACATGAAATTTGAATTTTAGTGGTTATTCCAGCCAAAAAGCAAAGCCATAATGAGCTGCATTCAACTAGTAGATTTTGGCACCAGTGCAGACTAATTTCATTCAATTATATTTAGATGAAGTTTTCTTTTTGAAATGCAGTGTTTAATCTAAACCAAAATTAGATTAGCCATTTAAAACTGATCATTTGTCTTTTAAATATCTATTAGGAGAAACACAGTTCAGTTGGCTGGTTTTCTAATAGGCTTTTATGGAACAGAATTAGTTTCTCACTGTTCTGGAATTTTCATTGAGATGTGTCTTTCAGCATCATAATGGTGGTGATAGTTTCTAAATAAAATAGTTGAATGTTTATGCAGAAATGTCATCTATATAAGTAAAGCAAAACAACAATTTCAAAATCACTTCTCATATGAATATTCTGTGAGCTTGTGCTAGAAAGATTATGATAATGACATCTTATAGCTGGAGACAAGATTTATGAAATTTAGATATAGATCTCTTAGGACTTGTTCTTTCTGAACAATTTTAGGCAAGTCTGGTTTTAAGGTCCAAACTGGAAGAAATACTGAATAGGCTATTTTAGGAATAAATAATTTCTACAGGAATAATTACCACAATAATAAGACATGGGTGTCAGGTTTAATTTTTTAAGTTTGGATATTTGAAACGAGAGGTATACTACATCATAAAATAAGGTCACAAAACACTACTAATACAGGTGCGAAGACTACCTCGTAGTAAAACAAAACTTTCAATTGCCACAACTGGCTAAAAGGAGAAATTGAAGAAAAATATTTTAGGCTTATGGTAGGGTAAGAATTATTGATGACTGTTTTCTAGGAGAAGCAAATGTCTTGGTACATTCTTGGACATCACTCTCCAGAATATATTTCTTATTCTTGCTGATTCTCACTGAGGCTAAGATATAGGAAACTTGAATCTTTGTGAGAACTGTTTTTTTTCCTCCTGCACATTTCAGGCCTGGGGCCTCTGAGTAACATTTATACTGTCTTCAGAAAAAGAGTTTGTAAAAGACTCCTAATTAATTTATTAAAAAAAAAAATCTGCAGCTAATATTATGTAATCAGATTTTAGAACAATACCCCCACTGAGCACTTATGTAGAGTACCAGTGTCTGAAATCAGACATGCATAGCTTAAGAATAATTCTTTTAGACCCTGATTCAGTGGTTTACCCTGTTAAGCAGTGATTTAACCAGCTGAAGAGCTTCAGATACACACTCATACCCTGCTAAGTAAGGTGGACACAAGCAACGACTTGGAAGTTCAGCACATGCTTAAATGGTTTTCTCAGCAGAGGCTCTGGTTGAATTTTGGATGTCACTGTTATATGTCTTTCCAATATAAGAACAATATGTTTTCTTCATTTTTTAGTTATGGAATTTGTTCATTCTTTTGATGTGCTGATGCTTCTTTTTCCCATAAGAAATCAAGCTGTCTTTTACAACATTCTTTTCTACTACAGCCAGTAACACCATCTTAAACAGAAGACTTGGGTATGCAAACGAGCAGAAGAAGCACAGATGAGCTATTTAAGAACTGTTTTCACTCATATGTCCTTAGTAATAAAGTACAAGGGGAAAGAAATGTAGAGCATGTGTAATGTGTAAGTGGAACTATTTCCAGATAGGATTATTTTGTCATTTTCTATGAGCCATCAACAGCTCTTTAATAGTCCATTCCCAGACCCTGAGAGATGGCTGAATTAGCATTTGTACCCATCTGGTGCTCTGCTGTGGTTTCATAGAGAAACATTTTTTCTTTGGTTTAGTTTTCCAAGGACATTGTTTTTTCTTTCAGCATAAACCACTGCTTGTAAAAAAAAATGACTGGAAAGTGTCCTAACCATTTCTGTTTTTCTTTCAATCAAGTTCCTGGTGAACTTCTTCATGAAGGTGGAGTGGACCTGCAGAATCCACATGATAGATCTCACAAAGCTGAAGAAAAATCTCTTTTAAGTTTACATATATAAGCCTTAGTCTGTGAGAGATTGAACGTGGACAGTAGCAGTCACCTGATATCAGTTAAATTCTAATTTGATTTTTGTGTTTTAACATAGACTTGGAACTTCTTTCAGAAAAAAAATAATGAAATGGGGTTTTAGAGTCTTAAGATAATAGGTGAAGTTCACCTGTCAGTACAGATTAAAATTTTCTCAATTCACCAGAGTGCAAGTCATAAATAATTCTAGATCTAGCAACTTCTATTGTAAGTACATATAAATGACCTTTAAAAATGAGAAATGTTGCCTTGGAAATAGAGTGATGCATGTTACAGCACCAACTATAGTTTTGCTGTGTACCCTGTTTCTCTGGATCTGTGAACGCCAAGGATTTGACGCTTGTCTTCTTCCCAGAACGTGAGAGGCAGCTTTCTGTCACGCAAATGTCTAGGTTATTTGCCATTCTTTGATTCTGGTTCTAATGCATTTGTCGTCTCACAAGTCTTGCTGTATTTCTGGCCGTTGTGTTTCTTCTCCCTTTGGAGAGGAAGAACAAGAGGGTGACGCTTTACACGTTGTGTAAAGTATTCCCACTGAGCTGGCAATCAGGTGTTAAAGGGCACAAATGCACCTATAAACAGCCTATATATCTCTCATATATAATCTGGTATATGCTAAATATTAAATGGAATACAGGCTTTTCAGCGAAGAATCAGGACAGTAGCATCATTCATTCCCCTAGTTAAACAAGTCCTAGTATCTGTCTAATACTCAATAATGTCACAAGTCTAAAATCTGTTTCAGCCTGGAAAGTGCTGACAAACTGCTGAGCCCTTAGCAAGGCTTGCCATGTCACAGCAAAGCATGTTCTGGGTATCACAGAATCATAGAGTCACAGAATGGTAGGGGCTGCAAGGTACCTCTGTGGATCATCTAGTGCACCCTCCTGCTAAAGCAGGGTCACCTAGAGCAGATTGCACAGGACCATGTCCAGGTGGGTTCTGAGTACCTCCAGAGGAGACTCCACAACCTCCCTGGGCAACCTGTT
>Ga0181612_127722_pt1 | contig 12844 bp, 10 predicted proteins | sample HoacroProtozoa21_FD_119630 | JGI IMG/M metagenome (GOLD analysis project Ga0181612, IMG submission 119630) | Hoatzin crop microbial communities from Cojedes, Venezuel. Combined Assembly of Gp0051906, Gp0051904, Gp0051908 | reverse complement strand
CTTCATGCTTTCCCGCACCTTATGTTAACACTCCCCTGGGAAAGATGTGGGGGGGGGGGGGGGGGGGTTGTTGTGGTCTTTCCTTGGAGGCAGCTCAGTCTCCATTTAGCTGCATCCCCTGGGCTTTACTGCACAATGTGCTAATTGCAGGCTTTCCAGGGGAGCTTATTCCCAGCTCTGCATTGTAAGCACAGTGGGGCAGCAGGAGGAGGAACGCAGCAGGTGCTGGAACAGCACCTTGGCTGAGCATCCCTCTCCCCACCTCGCGCTGGGGTGGGAGGGTGGAAGGGAGCATTCTGCTCGGCTATAAACAGACTCCCTGTCATGAAAATAGGCCGCCACCAAGTGATGCCAGTAGGAGCGCTTTAGTGATTTAAATGATGTACACGGCAGAGAACAGCTTGATTAATTCATATGAATTGTAACTGCTTAGGTCTCCATTCATCTGGAATGATCCGCAGTCCTCTCTGCCACTGAAGTTACAAAAGGTCCCTGGCTTCGGTTGCAGGTGATGTATTAGTGACCCCCTCCCGAAGCCAGCCCTGCACAGGGATCTGCTTTGTTGCTACAGGCGTCTACATCGGAGTGACTGAGAGCAAGACAAGGACAAGGGATCTGCTCCTCAGCAGGCAGCGGGGCAGGATGGGGAGCCCCAGCAGGCATCTCCCAGGGTAAGGGGGTGCAGGCTGGGGGTGGCTAACCCTGGGACAGGAAGCAGCTGACTCCTCCCAGGGTGAAGGGTTTTTTGGAAACACCGGTGTCTTTATCTCAAAAATCATCTGGTGGCACGTACATAATGTGTGAGGACATCTGGCTGAGGCTGAATGCTGGGGCCAGCGGCTGCTTTGTCACAGTGGCTCATGGGGTCATTGGGTTTGCTCTCGTTGCTTCTGCATCTGATTGAAGAGATTGGCCACAGAAACCAAGTTAGACACGGGGACACAGGATGGGGCTGTTAGGTGGCAGCTGCTCTGAGTGAAGGAGCCAGGGTCACGCATAGACCCTCACCTCTGTCCAGAACCTGCTTGGCCATTTGGCTAAGTGGAGGAGATAGGGTCTTCATTCTCCTTAAACCATCCCCCTTCTCTTAGCAGCAGCAAAAGGAGCAGTGGGCAACTCCCGATCAGCTGCTGCACCCAGCATGTGCCTTGTGTCACTTGTGGCATGAGGAAGAAGTGACTCTCTTGCTGGCAGCATCAGCAGAGACAAAGCCAAGCCCTGGAGAAGGCTGGTGCTGTGGTGAAATCATAGAATCATAGAAACTTTTGGGTTGGAAGGGACCCCTAGAGGTCATCTAGTCCAATGCAGAGGTGGGAGTCCTGCTGCCTGCCACGATGCCCAGCATGGCTTGAGGCTTGTGCAGACAGGACTAAGCTGTCCCACATCAGGCCTGCTGCCGGATTTGTGCTTTCCAGCACCCAGCCCCTGCCGGTCACAATCCATCCCCACTGAGATCAACAGTGGCAGTCGAGGACACTGGGTCGCAGTGCCACCATGTGGGCTCTGCCAGCTCCCCAAATATGGACGGAGGGAGCTGGGGTGCTCTGAACTGGACCTGGGTCCCTACAGCTGGTGACTGATGGATCAGAGAAATTAAAATATCAAACTGGAAGCAGACATCCCAGCTTTCCTGAGGATGCAACGCTCGTTGACTGGCACCACTTTTCTCATAGAAGTCCTGGGTGCTAAGCTAAACATTTGTTTTCCTTGCAGGCTCCTTTAGAGGGTACTTGAGGCAGGACCCTCATCAAACTCTCCCAACAGGCTGCCACCCTCTGCACCCCCTGGGCTCAGACCCTGAGGGGCAAGGGCCCTTCACCATCTTCCTTGGTCAGGATGGAGCCATACCAAAAGGCAGCATGAACCTCCTTCATCCCTTCTGGTGCGAAGACAGGGGCTTGGTCCAAGCCAGCTTGGTTTTTACGAGGTTGGGTGACTTTGCACCAGAGCAGATGAGGAGCACTTACAGAGCCCCTGACTGTCGCTGGGGTGAGAGACAACAGAGAAGTAGTTTTAAAAGGCTGGCAAGCTGAGCATTTAAATGCTCCCTGGATGTTTAAACCTCCACTGCTGCACTTGGGCTAGGACTTTGCCTACCTTATCGCACCCACAGAGTCTGTTGTGTCTCAGTCATGAGTACAGATAGCCAGGAGCAGAAGACAACTCCTGAAGGTGCATGAAGGTTACCCAGGGCATGCTAATGGCGTCAAGTGCCTCTAAAGGTGCCCCTCTGAGTTAGCTCATCCAGGACCTAGCAGCAGGACAGTGCTCCTCACAAAACCTCTGCCTTCGTGCCGTACTCTCACCAGATCACAGACTACCATGCTGCTGCATCAGACCTCTGCCCATGCCCATGGCTGTCAGTTAAACATAAGCTTGGCTGCCTCCATGCTAAGCTGTAGTTATGCTGGAAGACACCCACCTCTCAGGTTTAGATGTCTACATGGCAGCTCCTACCACCAAGCCAGTCACTCTCTGGTCACATTGTAGTCTATGTGGAAAAAGATCACACTTGGGAGCACATGACTCAGCCACTGTATTTCGGACATCGGTGTTAGTATGAATGAGCCGTGCTCTGACTGCGTCGGAGGATGCACTCCTCTGGAATCGGTGTAACTAGACATTTGATAATGTCATCTAACCCCTCCTAGCCCAGCTCTCCTGTCGCCACACCAGCTGCATGAAAATCATGCATGTTCTCACGCAAAAAATACCCCTTGCTTGGTGTATTTTAATACCAGCCAAGTAAAACCTTGTGGTAATGCCTTCAAGCTGTTGTGCTTGCTACCTAAGGAACATGCATGAGAGACTGAAAGCTGTTTTCCTCCCAAACCTTCCAACCCCATGCACACACGTAGTCGAATCCTGCTGCAAAGCTCAGCACCTCTGGATGTGCCTGAAATACCCTTCCAAGCTGACACCCGTGTTTAAAGTCCCCATGAGACCTGAGTCTGCAACAGCTATGGCTATAATTGATCATAACCAAGCAGAAGACCTGAAGTGTTTTTAGGTCTTCGTCTGGTGTTTGGTTTTGACTGTCAGGGCAGGCTGCACAGTGCCCTGGCCTGCAGCTTATCAAAGACTTGTGCTCCTTGTTTGGGGCCATCACAGTGTCAAGTTATCTGACCTGCTGCCTTTGAAGGAAGCCTTCAGCTGGGCAGGAGAGTCTGCTGTCTCTTGCCACCCTACATGTCCTTGCTGCAGCAGCTCTCTCCCGAGCCTGTCATCACTGGGTTTTTGCTGGAGGGAGTCTCTGGAGACTGGAGCAATACTTGCCATCCCACAGCACTGAGTCACCAGCAGGATTCCTAGCCAGGGCCATCCAGGGGCCATGAGGCTTTCCTCCCTCAGGGCTGCCAAACATGTGTCAGCTTCTTGGAGACTCTGAGGCCTGGAGATTTCTTGGGAATTTCCTGAGGCGCCTGGCCAGGCTGGGTGACCCAGCTCCTCCAGACTATGCTGACAGCAGAAGAGGCTCTGCAGCTCCGTCTGTGCAGCACTGAACATCAAGGTGCTCCCAGCAAAATACCACTTGTCCTCACTGCCACAGGCACCCGGATGAATGGTGTCCCTGCAACTCTCAATGAGGAAGGAGACAGCACAGCAAAGGAAGCCTTTACCTCCAACCCATCTCACCTCCACAAGAATGAAACAAGAGCCTTGTGCACCACGGCTGGCACGGCTTGCATCTGAGCTACACCTCTGAGAGATGCTACCTGGACATACTCCAGGGCACGGCTCCAGCTGTATGGTGTCTCTCGTCAGCTGGCACAGGGAAGCTGCTCTGGCCCTTCAGTGTTGCAAAGACCTGCCTGGTGCTGACACTTTGATCTCATGGACAAGTTGGTCATTCACCAGGGACCCTGTGGAGGAATGAGGAAGTGGAACTGGAGATATGTCAGCAATTACCTTGCTTTCTTACTGAAAAACAGGCCAGTAGGTAGTCTGAATGAGCACTTCTTGGAGGTTTGGCCCTAGATGGTCCAAGATGGGGCAGGAGGTGTAGGGAAGAAAGGGAGAAAAGAGGGTAAATTGAGGACTTACTGAGCTGGTAAATTGGGGATTTATACTAATACTGACTGGGTCTGGAGTGTTCAGACTGGTGACCCTGTGAAACTCAGGCCTGAGGGGGTTTCTCTTCTGGCTGTCTGTCCAGCATACCTAGGGCCACCAGCACCAAATATAGCACTCAGAATAGCTCCCATGTTCCCATTTTCTCATATTTTGGCATCAACCAAAAAATTCCCCACCAGGGAACACAGTAAGGTTTTTTAAAGCATGAAAAAGTATATTGTGGTTCCAACAGTCATGACTTAAGACCTCAACTCTTCCCCTGTGGGCACTGTGGTGAGTTGCCCTCGTGGCTGCCTTGCTGTCTACAAAGCTTTGTCATGTAAAGTGAGCTCTCATGAGCAAAGAGGTGGCCTTGATGCTCTGGTGGCCAAGCCAAATGCAGCAGCTGCCAAAGCCCTTGGCATATACAGCTGGGTCCACTGCAGGTGAGCCTGCCCTCCAGCAAGCCCAGCGGGCTCTTCTGGAAAACAAGCAAGACAAGTGAGGGATGTGGCAGAAGACCCAGAACAGAAGCAAACTCCACCAGTCCATCAGGAATGAGGGAGGACATTTATTTGACAATTGAATTCTTACTGTATTGATGAGCTCCTCTAACAAGGCACTGCCCCAGCACACCAAATCACAGCATAGGGATGAAAGGAATAACAACCTACAGATTCAGCTCTCCTTTCCAGTAACTGCCCCTGCAGACCACCATGCACAGATAAGAGCACTGTAGCTTTTTTTCTCTCTCTCCTCCAGTGTTACCTGTCCCCCCCTTACCAGCTCACAGCCTGGGGCATCAGACGCTTCTCCCTTGCTGGAAGAGGGTCACAACAGGAACAACAGGTCCGATAACACTTTCCCCACACCTCCTAGCAACAGCTATCAGAATTTATCACTTAGGATAATAAGGCTAACCATCGGTTCTTATCCTCACCTCAAGACTCCCTCTCCCTGCTAGTCCTGCCCATTTCCCTAGCTTCTGTCCACATTATTTGCTCAAGCTGGGAGTTTTGCAAGGGCTGCTCACAGCTGTACCTGTGTAGAATTCACCAGCATAAGGTTCAGGTGCTTCTCCAAAAACATGGGTGAACAATTATTTCCAAGCTACTGTCTTGTCATCATGTTTGTAACAGGCAAATAAACTTAAGAGTGAAGAACAAATAGGTTTTAAAGCCTTTACAACATTCTCCAGACATCTACTGCTCTGGCTTCTGGGTGTCCTCTTCCAGCTCGGGGCAGGACTTTAGGGAGGCTTTTCACCCGTCCAGGTGACACTGCCCTAAAGAACAGAGCAGTCACACTAAATTAGGGCTGTGCAAGAAAGTACTGCTGCAGTAACACCTTTCAAATTCCACTCCCTGGGACCTCCCGAGAGAATCTTCCACGTTTCGTGAAGACTTCCAGGCCAGGGCTGAGGAGACATCACACATGGCAGTTCCCACCGGCCCCATTCCCACCCAGGACTCATGACATCCTGCTCTCCCTCTCAGCACTCTGATCAAGAGACAAGAGTCCTGATACAGTATTTTATTAGTAGAAATATGCCTCCAGAAAACTTTCAGAAAGCTTAAGGATTTCAGATGCTAGAGAAACTATAATTCATAGGCAACAAATGCTGCAGATTGCGTGCCAGAAGTGCCATCTAACAAGAGAGTGATGGAGCGACTGCTCCCATTCCTCATCACCCGCACGCAAAGGCTGTTGTGTACTCTAATTGAAAATTTAAGTGTAGAGGAGTCTGGTCCTCTGCCCTTATTATCGGAGGGTCTGTACAACCTTCTCAAGAGCAGACTTATTAAATTTAATAGATCTCAAGTGTGCCCAAAAACTGTAAATGATGAATCTTCACTGGGGGAGAAGGGTTTCTTTAAACACTTTATTCACCAGAGCTGTAAACTATGAAACACAAATTGTGAGCAGATTATTTAATGTCACTCAACTGTTTGGTAGAAGAAGGAAACATCACTGAAAGACTCGTGCCCACAAACTTGCCTGTTTTTCCCAGCTGTATCAGATGGTGTGGGAAAAACATAATATATCACTTCCGTCTCCCAACCTGGTGCACTTTATCAGGAACAGCACAAACCAGCTCTAAGCTTCCCTTGTCTGCATCCCGACATCCTTGTGGCATACCCTGGGACCTAATCCTCCATGAGACAGTGCTTTGCACTCCCTGTGGATGCTGCAAACCTGAGAGTCTCCCAGGAGCTCAGCAGCCCTTGTTAAAAGCTCAGGCTCACATAAAGTGCAAACTTTTACCAAGGTTAGGAATGACATAAGGGTCAGGGCTGAGCAGGTAGAAGATGCTGAGCTATCCACAGCCTGGTGTCTAGACCAGCACGTGATGTATGCAACCCCGATGCAGCCAGGGGTTTTACTTTCCTCTAGTGGTTGCATCGTAAATGAGGTTGTTACAGGCTGTGAGCTTTGCTCTAGCTTTAGCTTCCTTCAAGGGCAACTGAGAAGTGCTTCGGGTCACGTGGTGGAAGAGTTAATGTAGGCTGCTTGGTAGAGTTGGCTCAGAAGGATCCTTTTCCCTGCTTCATATGGGAAAATGAGCATTTTTTCTGCTTTAAATTTCCCATTACTCTTGGAAAAAAATAAATACCCCTTCATCTAACCTACAGAAAAATGTTCACAGCCTTGCCTTGTGGGAGTAGAAAATGTACACAGAAAACTGACAGAAAATAGTTTGGCTGTGCTGAATGTGTTATTGCTTGGACTTTGATCCCTCTTCTCCACATCTCTGCCAGCACAAGGGACCTGAGTATCTTCTGATCAGCTTCATGGGGTGCTCACACCTCGGGCAAAGGTGCTTTTCACTTTGCCTGACACAGGTGCAAGGGAGCTTATGCAGGGAACCTGGAAGAGCAGGAACACCTCAGTTGGGAAGAAGCTGTCCCTAGCCTCTTACTGGGACACTTTTCCCTGGCAGGTGCAGTCCTGGCTTTTATTGACTGGGAATCAAGAGCTCAATGTGTCCTTGAGAGTCTCTCTTTTGTTACTACAACATTGCAGTTTACTGTATGAAACAGGAGGTTTTTGCAAAGGCTAAATTCAAGGGGTCAGAAAAGGAAGAACAGGGGGAAATTGCCTTATTCAGAGACATTTAAAAGAAGTAGATGCTAAAATACAAAGCGCTGTAAGGGAGCTGACAGTGTCACCTTGGCAGAGCAGGCTGGGCAGGGAGAGCTCTGCCTTTGGGAAGCCAGGTACCAGCTGCAGTGACTCTTCTCACTGTTCACAGCACCAGGAACCACGTGAGGCTGTTGCCTACACTCCTGGTGCCCCAGTGCTGGGCACATCACAGATGGAAAACAAATGGAAAGATCATTTTTTCTGCAAAGACCTCCCAGTCTAAATGCCCAGAGACACAACAGGGAAGAAATTCCTTGGCTGAGCTGTAATCCTGCATATAGGATCTGGACACACAAATACACCCCATGCGGCAATTCTGCTTATGAAAATTGTGGAAGTCACATCCTCTTCTTTGCAACACACCAGAAACAAAGCTCAGGCAGTTTTCCGTGCTGGGAAATCTGTGCCTGCTGCCCTAGCAAGGGCTGTACCTGAGCAGATGGGTTCCAGCTATCTCTCACTGTCAGTTAGATGAGAAGGAACAATGTTACGGTTGAAGTGCATTTGCAAGAGGACTTTACAGCTTGTCCCCAAAGACCCCTGTCAAGTCTTTGTGGCTTTTTCAGAGTGGGACAGTATTGTTTCTTACAGAAGGGTGTTTCACGTCTCTAGGTTCACATATGTACTGTATACTTGCTCAGCAAGCACTGACTTCAGCTTCCCAAGCCCACAAGAGCATTGAAGTCAGGGAGCTGGCAGAGAGGAGAAAAGGACTATGCAAAACCCTGCCACGGTGGGAAGCAGAGTTCACTTTACCGAAGCAAGCACAGAAGGTCTTCTCAGGCACCCAGACACTGCTGTGCACTTTCAGCGGGTGGGGACCCTGCTGCTAGCCCCCACTCTGAGACCACATCATCAACAGCTTCCACAGAAGGAGGAAAAATCTCCTGGGCTTTCATCCTCTCACTTTCAGTTCCTTTAGAATTCTATGGAAAGGGGATTTCCAAAGAAATGTTCACTCTCGGTTGTTATTATTTATCATGTCCAGCATGCAGCACTACCTCTTTTCAGCCTGTGTCAGAACCGGTGGTTCTTTTTCTTTTGTTTCCTCCAAATATGCATTCTAACATCCCTTTGCTGAAGAGAGATGAATCTGTTCGTCAGGCGAGGAGATATATATATCCAGCAACCCCCTCTTTAATAAGCATCCTTACCCTAGCGCAGCTGCTTGGACCATCACCAGTAATATGTCCCTGTCTATTTGGATCACAAGGGAACGTGATCTTTCATGTTGTAGGAGATTTACATATGGCATTTTCACTGGAGTAACATAATGAAGCCCCACCCAAAGCCTCAAAGCTTTCAGGAAGTTCAGATACAAATTTTGCAGCTTGGGACCTGGTTTTATTTGGCTTTGTTTTTAAACCCGTTTCTTTTTCCTTTGTTGGCTTTCCCTGCTGTTGTGAACAAATGAAAAGCAGAGACAGTACCAAGCAGCCTGGGATTGCTCCCCTGAACCCTGATCCAGCTGAGCACCTTGTCCACACCCTTGTTGCCTGCTGGGAGGAGACAGGAGGTGGCATGTCCCATTGCCCAGGCCACAATGGTGAGGTGCAATGTGTCCTTCCATCTGGATGATCAGGGAACCATAACTGCCCTTACTCCGTGCTCTAGACACCACCACTGTGCACGAAACCACTGCTGCAGAGGACATTACCCCACACAGGAAAGCAGAAGGGAAATTCTGGCATTTGGAGGAGAAAAGCATACTTTGCTCTGGCAGGCAAGCGCAGGTCTGAGCTCTTCTCCAAAATATGCAAGACACAATGCAAACCCCCCATCCTAGACTATGATAACAACTTCATCTCCAGAGCTCTCCAGAGAGGAAGAGCCTTGTTGTGCTAATGGTGTGACCGTGTACTCCACAAGGGTCACAAGAAGGTCAGGCCACAGTGGCAAAGCCCATCCCACCTGCAATCACTGGCTCAGCATCACCTGGGGCTTCGAAAGAGTCTTCAGGCTCAGACGCAGGTGTGTGGACAACTATCAGGAGACTGGGGCGTGCCTCAACCCGCTTCCTCCCCCACGTTGTACCTCCTGATGCAGGAACAGCCATCATCAGGGGAGCAATTTATTTGCCACAGATGAAAGAAAACAGAGAACTGTCTTATCCCATCTCCTCTTCTCCCTGGGGAACCTCAAAAACTGGGAACGTGCACAGAGGTGTCAAGAGAGGGAGCTTGTCCCTCACTGTCTGGAAGAGAGCAACCCCAGGAGAAAGAGAGGTGGACAGTCCAGGTGTCCAGCCCTTGGTTGGGCTTGGCCATTTCCTGGCCTGGAGGCCAACAAGTCTGCGTGACCCATGGAGCTGGTATACACAAGTGTCTGCTCTCAAGTGACAGGATGATAAAAATGATTCACAGGAATTTGTCAACAGTCTGTGAAATCTCAGACAAGCCCAAACCTTGGAGGCCTGACAGCTTCAAGCAATTTCCCACCATTCACAGAACCACTAGGAATAGCTCAATAACCAGACTGAACCAATCCAGAGACCTGCCTGGGCTGTATGTCTGCAGAGCTGTAAAGCAAGTGTCATAAAATGCCACAAATGCAACCAGACTGTAGAACCATCTATCTCAATGCATGCACACACCCCGACAAAAGATTTTTTTCCTTAACATTATATCTGCAGATCATCAACATTTGGCTCACAACATGATTCCTATTATCAGAATCTCACTTGTAAAGTAGTTTTTCTGATCATCAGGTTTATGTGGAAAATAAAAATGCAACCTGGGGAAATGAGAGGGAGGAAGGAAAATGTTTTTCAAGTGGTCTCAGTGGTTGGTTTTTTCCCAGCCTTGGAAATGCGTACTGCTGGGGAGACACTTTAAAGATCACATGAAAACATTAATGAAGGTTGGAATGATGTCTAGTATCCAACCCAATAATTCTCCTCCCAGTAATTTCTTTAAGCCTCATACTTGGAATTCAATCGGTCATAAATTTTGCCTGCTCTGAAGTTAACTGGGTCCACAAGATGTAAATGTATTACTCATCTACTGGTTAATTTGTATGCTCATTGCTTTCCAACCTCTCCACAAATTGATTTTTAGATTCCTTATTTAGCCAGGAAGATATTTCCTGGCTTGTCCCTCAGAAGGTCACAGAACAACATGACGCTGCTGACTGCCACGGGGAAGCAGAAAGTCAGGCAGAGTGCTGGAGAACAAGTTTCCCCATCTCAGGCTCAGTCAAAAGTCAATCAAGGTGCAAGTTGCACTTGGCAGATGCCTGTTCAAAGCCGTGCTCTGGGCAGGGAAGCAGAACAACAGGGTGATGGGCCATGGAGAATGTAGGTAGGGCAGCGAAACAGCTGAGCAGCACCGGCCTGTTCTGAAAAGGTATAAGCTCAGTTCTCTAGGTGGTCTCTTTCTTCTCACTTTCATCTCTCCATACTGTCTGGATTCATCTGCCAGCTTGAACCTCTTAGGCTGGTGGCCTCTATCCTCTTAGTAGGGCTCTGTGAGCCCCGGGGCCAACTGCAGGGCTGCCAGCTTGCTGTGCCTTTCCAAGAAAAGATGTCAGTGTTTGGAAATGTGCAAGTCCACCAACTTGGAGGCTCCATCCCAGGTCTAACATCCCTGGGTCTTAATGGTGCTTCGGGAATATTAACTTTCTCATGCAAGCAGGAGTTCTGAAAAGAAGGCACAAAGATGTGGCCCAGAGCATCACCAGACTCCATAAACTGAGTCATTAGCAGAGTTACACCTCTGATTCGCGTCAGGCACAAAGCTGCACTACAGACCTCTGGAAAGCTCTCCTGTCTGTCCCTGCATGCCACACTGTATGCTCCTAGAACAGAAGTTCCTCACCTCTTTAAGGGGCAAGTTTCACTTTTCCACAGGTGCTCATTGTATTCTCCCTTCACCCTTCTTTAGGGCGGTACATCCACGGCCGCCCGGTGTTAAATCCATGGCTTGGTCTCTGCCTTTGCTTTTTTTTTTTTCAGCTGATTACATTTTGACAGTGATTTTGTAGCCTTTATCTGCTGGCTCCCACTGTTTGTATTCTAGGAAACATTTACTGCCTGTCTGGCTTGCCAGCACTAGCATTGCTCACCATCCCTTGGGAACAATGAGAAATGATGTGTCAGAATTTATCCGCTTCCCAGCGCTCCCTGTTTACTACAAGGACCCCATGGGCAAGAGAACAAATAGATTACTACAATTTATATCTCTCTGGGTAATGTCCTGCAGTTCCTTATCTTCCCAGCTGGGATATTGTTCACTCTGTTGGGCCTCTTTCAGCTTAGGAGTTGTGTCATAGTGGCATCCATGGTGGTGAAAAATTGCCTGTCTGACAGCAAAAGCGTTATGGGAAAACCAAGATTTTTTTTTCCCCCCCTCCTTCTCCTCTCAGATGTGCTTATCGTAATGCGGTGGAAATCAGAGCTTGGTGGGAAAAGGTTTCTGAGTCTCATTAAAACTTTTTATGATTTTCAAATGTTCCCCACTCCTCAATGAGACAAAGCCCAGAGCTTCCACCTTGTAAGGAGGAAGTGAATCATCTTGACCAAACCCCGGGATGGTGGCAGGGAGCCTCTGCCCCGCTCTGGGAGGCTGGGGCTCAAGTCTCCGTTGCTGGTGTGTCCAGGCCAAATGAGAGGGTCTTTCGGCTGTCCTGAAGTGATTCTGCCTCTTAAACTCTCTACCAGAGGTGTTCCACTTTGTATTCAAATGTCTGTTTGAAACCATGATTTGATCCTGGGATTTCCAAATCCCTTGGCACTGCCCTTCCAGAAAATTATAATCTGGCCAGATGTATGCAGACCTAAGGATCCTCCTGCCTTTCCCTAAAATAATTTCAAAGACTGGCTAAATTTACGACTGGACTCCACAATCTTAAAGGTCTTTTCCAACATAAATGATTCTATGGTTCTATGATTCCAAATCTCAAGAAAAGTGTTATTTTTTTGACACATCAGCATTTTCTGCCTAAAATACATTTGTCTGAAGATTTCCCAACAAACTCCAGCAACAGTTCAGCACAGAAGCACAGCACGTATTTGGTTAATAGCGAAGAAGTCCCCCTCTCCTTCATCTTTTGCTTGCTGTCATCACTTTGCAATATCTCCCTTAATCTATATGAACAATCTCTGTCAGGGCCCTCTTTACCTCTCAAGTCACTTTCAAGATCACCCAGCAAGCATCTCCTCATGTTCTACCATAGGCCTCCATGGCAGCGGTCTCAAGAACCAGGTGGTCTCAGCTGGCCTCAGCTCTTTGCATCTCAGACCCTATTTGGGTCTCTGACGTTTGCTGTCTGCAGCGTAACTGGAGTTGGGAGCTGCTTCACTGAGGATTTTTTAATTAACTCATTGTGCTCTGCCTCCTCATGGCTCTGCCCTGCCAAGGCAGGTGGTTCGAAGGAAATGACGAGGAGGGAGTTAGTTCATCATGCCTGCAGAAACCTCTGCTACTTGTTTAACTGGTGAAACCCATAAAGTAATTTCACTGGGACAGCTCAGATTTCCATTCATGCTGAGCCTGTCCTCAGTGAATAGTGCTTACCATGTAACAGCAACACCCTCCGCGCCTCTCAGTCCACACAACGCTTCTCATTCATTCCCACAGGCATGAGCATCCTTGTCTGAAGCCTCCTGATGCAATCAGTTGGCTTAAAATCCTCACTTAACATTTCCCTT
>Ga0181612_118018_pt1 | contig 12845 bp, 9 predicted proteins | sample HoacroProtozoa21_FD_119630 | JGI IMG/M metagenome (GOLD analysis project Ga0181612, IMG submission 119630) | Hoatzin crop microbial communities from Cojedes, Venezuel. Combined Assembly of Gp0051906, Gp0051904, Gp0051908 | reverse complement strand
TTTTTGTGTCTCTGCACATGAGCAGGCCTCATGTCTCCTGCTCTCTAAACCATTTCCATCTATGAGTTCTCTGATTGCCACCTCCTTCCTACTGGAGTCTATGCCTCTCTCCCTAGTCAAGCAGTCAAAGTGTTTGTAGCCTCCCCTGGCTGAAAGGTCTTCCCTGAGCAGCTAAAAGACCCTTCACCCTTTCAGCTCTAAATGGACTTCCATGTTCTTCTTTGTTTGGAGCAGTTTCTTCCTCATGAACTAAAAAAAAAAACACCCTTCCTCAGATCTCTCCACGAACAGACCACTAGGAAGGCTTTCCAAACTATTGTTGTGAAGTTGCTGCACTAATTCCAGCAGCTCATCTTGCCCAACTGTGCAATGTTTATTTTGGCCCTGTTCTGTCTGTGTCCTGGCCAGGCTAAAAGCTGCTTCAAGCAGAAAATGCACATCCACAGAGCACCCAGCAGTGTGTTGCTGCTTAATATTAGATAATCATGAGTAACATTGCCAAAAAAAAAATGCCTGTACATTTCCAATTTTCTTCGTGATGAAGGTGTCACTCTTCTCCACTGGTAACTTGAAAGCTGCTCTGCAAAAAATGGATACAGGTTCTTAAAACAGGCACAGGCACTTGGGCTAAATGATTGCCATGGTCCTTTTAAGCTTCAAAGCAGTCCTAAAAGGATATGAAAGACAAGTTTTAAGTTTTAGACACATCTTTCACTCAAATCTTTCATATATTTTTGCCAAACTAATTATCAGTTTGTATCAGCAAACCAGCAATGTTGACCCCTTGTCCACCTGAGACATGAGTGCAGGACTCCCTGGAATGATATAGGACTTCAAAGACCACCTTCCTGCACCCTCCTGGAGAAGAGCTGGAGGGCTTGTGAAACTCTCCAGTACACCTGCAACAGCACTGACCACTGAAACGGTCAATTTTTTAAATAATGTACCTTTTCCCTTGTGGTTTGGGGAGGGGTATGTTCACCTGCCTTACTGCAGCCACAATACAAGGGGAAGAAAAAAAAAGAGGAGAGTCAAAACATTCATTCATTTTATGGTTGAAAAATCACCCCATGCTGCCTAGTTCCCAGAAACACGAGTCTGGTACATCAATATATTTCAGTTTCCTGGGATGAGAGTGGCGTTCAGATGACCCAGCCATGAGTCGTATCCTATTGTGCTGGATGTGGTAAATACAGATCATGACTAACAGATGTTGCTTTGAAGTGCTCATATCTTTAAATACACAAGACTAATAAATGCTGGAAGAGGCAGTATTTTTTAACAAGACTAGCTGAACATTTTCCATTTCAGCTCTTTCTTCAAGGAGGGAGGGTGGGATTGTTTTTTTCTGCTAACATACTCTGAGGATAAATCCAGGAAAAGTGCAGAAGGTGATTGGACATTGTGATGGGCTCATATCCTGACACAGATAGACAGCTCACAGCTTGCCTCCGCAAGGGACTGAAGTGTCTGCTGTTTACATAAATGGCTGTTGGTTACAATGATAGTAAAGTTGTAAGTGGCTCTGGATGGTTGTAAGTGAATTGTAAATCTCCCACCACGAGTTTCCAAGGAAAAGATAGAAAATCAGAACTAAAGCAAGTGGCATACAGCCTTTGGAGCAGAGCAGGGCTTGATTCTCAAAACAGGTCTGAAAATACAGGTTGTTGCTTTGGCTGTTCCTAGAAGATTAAAGTGGAGGAGATGGCAGCAAAGGAGGCATACAAAAAAGGATGCATGGAAATGACAGAACTATTATCAGCTGGGCTTGGAAAGGGGAAGGAAAAATAGGAGAAGGAGGCCAAAATCAAGAGGGAAAGCAGAAGAAAAAGTTATGAAGTGCCGTCAGAGGGAGTAGAAAGATATCGTGACATTGGCTCCCTTATTAGCGATTTATGGAAGGAGACAGAAGTGGACCTGTAAGACATTCATGCAAGGATTACTTAGTGCTAACTGTTAGACCTGGTTTGATGATGGTGACATGAGATTAGATCTGAGTTGTCAGTAAAGAGAGAGCCAATCAGAGGATCAAAACATGGGCTGACAATGTGAAGGCAGCAATCAAGGAAGATGACTTTGCTCAACCTCCTCTCTCCCTTAGGGAAATGCGAATTGCATGTGGTCAGGGTGTGCCGGGTGTCTTCAATACCTGGCAAAACCTGAACAGGATATTTTTCTGTATAGACATGGAAAGTGAAAGATGGATCCGAAGGATGTGTGGAAGGAAATAGCAGCTGGATATCAAGAGATTAACAGAAAGAGGTGAAAGTGGAAGAAAACAAGACCATAAACCTTAGGGAATTCGGAGGTTCGAGAGAACCAAAATGGGCTTAAAAAGAAGATAAGGTAAGGTTTAATTCAAAATACTGAGCCCAGTGGAGAAGCTGAGAGGAACTGTAATGTGCAATTCGGTAGGCGGAGACATTAGCACGTCTAGGCTAAAGCAACAGCTGAAGCTGACTGAGCCGAGGAGACAGTAGAGTTTGTAAATGTAATACTTCATTTCTCTTTCTACACTTACCACTCTAGTATATTTTCATCTAACATTTCATTACAATTTCCACAAACATTTCATGTCACGACTTCATTACAATGTAGACTGCATACTGAACAGCTGTAAAATAGCGTTGCCAATGCTGGTGATTTGCACTGGGAATGTAATATCCAGTTCCAATCACTGATGAGTGCTATGCAAAATGACCTAACCAACATTTTTCATTTCTTTAACCACTTACCTCAACAATTAAATGTGTTACAATGCTAAATGTATAGTATATAATAAATCATTCCAGACTTTATAAAAGCGTCAGACGATACATCTCTGTTGTTTTGTCATAAGCTGTATAAAATGCTGGCTTAGCACTCTGTAAATGGCTTTATTCACTCTTGTTATTTTAATTGTATATTAAAAAACAGTAGAGCTTCGTGCATACAGTGTGTGTCTCCTGCTATGTGCCAAATTTAATATGTTCTCCTTTTCCTACTAGAAGCAGATCACACTGAAAGTTGTAGCATAACAGTCTATGAGGTGGGAAACCAGTCACTGCTTTAACATTTTTGATGTACTGCTGAAACTGCTGGAATAGCTCTTGAGCTGAGACACAGTAGGTGCTCCTAGTTCCTGTTGCATTTCCATTTCCCTACTTTGTTTGAAAGCTAAGACGTTTGGTTTGTGACTCAATCATCTATTTTATGGGCTTTACTGTTATTATGTTATAGAGAGTCATTGGGGTCTAACATGCCTTTTTTCTTCAATTTTGGCACAACACAATATAGAAGTAGAGAAACTGGAAGAGGTAGAGCAGCTTTACTTAGTCAGAATACCTGGAAAAGTGTAGTTACTTTACTGATGATAATGTTTCCAAAAGACCCAAAGTATCTTAGGCTCGCAAATCTGATAGACTTGCGATGGGTTTTGTCTCTCTCAGTCATTCCAGAGATCTTTCCCTGGTGCTTTGTCATTTAACGAAGTCGTGTTCATATGGAAGCACTTGAAGCTGAGTGCACAGCCCTGGAGATGACCCACCCCCTAGCAAAGGCAGCCATCAGGGAGTAAAATGTCACCATGCAAAATATTCACAGTTAAAGAAAAATAAGTTCACCAAAGCACTCTTCAAAACTGTGATTGATAGCTTTATGTCCCCATGGTGAGGCTTGAGGTGGTCTTGAAAAGAGATGAACAGCAATGTAGATTTGGGATTGCGTTTGAGTATCCTTGACAGTGAAATCTACAGTCTTGATCTGACTCCTGCATGTTGATGTGCAAATGTGACCTTCTCTCCTCAAGCAAGCTTTCCCACACAGATGGAAATACAGGCCTTACGGCTCTTGGAACTCAACAGAAAATGCCCATGCATGTTCTAACCCATACTGTGGGGCTGCTGGGGCCTCTGATGGCCTTCAGGGTAGTGGCAGCCAACAAGTGTCTGGACAGTCACCCATTTCAAGGCTTCCAAGCATCTGTGAGGAGAAGTGCTCTTGCAGACTGTGAAGGTGCTAATGAGTTTCCTGAACAAAAATGTAATATGAGACACTAAGGAAGGTCTAGGTGTGCAGCAGGTGCACCCGCCCCAATGAGAACCAGGGCTTTCCAACATGGCTGCCATGGCACCCTTATTTTCATGCCTTGGTCACGTTCACAGCCCTGGTCCAGCACCCACCACCAAAGAAACTTCCCGGGTTTGAGTGCCCTCACCTTCTTTTCATGAGTGATTAGTTCTTCTGGATATCCCTGAGTGAGCCCTTTGGGTGAGCGGTCTTGTCTCCTAGGTACCTTTGAGTGAGAGTTTCCCTTTTGTGGGTGAATGTGTGCACACCTTGGACCATGGTTCTTGCATGTTTTCATGTTGTGATGGCATCCCCAACTGTTACACCAGGCCTGCAATTTGTCAGATGTTGTCAGAGTGTCGTCTTAGTTAACCGCCTTGTTTTGTTAGTTGGTTGTTTAGTTTCAGTCACACATTAAGCTTTGTTCAAGTAGATCTAACACACACCATGTAGTATTAGCTCCCAGCTGGCATCCTGAACCTGTAAATAAGTTGTACCTGCTGAAATGTTTGTAATACAAGATCCTCATTCAATTCGATCATTCTATTTTTGATACCATTAAAACTGATTTTTGGAACATACTTTTGTCAGTCTCACACTCCCATGACAGGCTGCTTCTGGCATCGTCTAACCGCCAAGTGATCTGGGCAGGGATGTGGTTCATGGTGAACCATATGGAGAACAGACAGGCCTCCAGGGAAGGAGCAGTGCTCCCACACACCTGCTGGGCCTTGCATGGTTTATGCAGTTAGCCTTATAATTAGGCTCCTGGAGACTCTCAGGCTTAGTCCCCTGCACCTCGTAGAGAAAGAGGTGACCTGAACATTTTCTAGGAGTAGTATCATTTGCTTGACTGTTGAAGTAAAGATAGAAGTGCATGTTGGTCTTAGCAATGGCCTCAAGTTGCATCAGGGGAGGTTCAGATTGGATATTACGAAAGATTTCTTTACTGAAAGAGTGTCAAGCTTTGGAACAGGCTGCCCGGGGAGGTGGTGGAGTCACTATGCCTGGAGGTGTTTCAAAAAAGTGTAGATGTGGCACTTTGGGACATGGTTTAGCAGGCGTGGTGGTGATGGGTTGACGGTTGGACTTGATGATCTTAGAGGTCTTTTCCAACCTTAATGATTCCCTGATAGCCTGAAAATACTTCATGCCTCCACTTTCACTCTCCCTCATGTCACACCGTGACTGACTGAGTCAGCTACTGCAAGTCCTCCTGTTACTTAACTCAGGCTTTGAGATCCAGAATCCATGGCTCCAGTGGCAGCTGGACACCCCAACTGATTAGTCCCTACAGGAAAGGTTGCTCGCAGAGCTGTGGGTGTGCAAGGCTGCAGGCATTTTTCTCTGCAGCAAGAAAAATGAAAAATCTGGTTTAAAAAATACATTAACTGGTAAGTGAGCTAAAATCCACGTGTTGCTGGTGGCAGTGTGCCTAGGCTGGACCACCGGGGCAGGGCTTCTCCGGCTGTGCTCCTGCAGGGCAGTGGACAAGGTGGGCTGCCAGGATGGCACCAAACACATGGCCATGGCCATGCCGGCAGCCCTGGCATTATGGCATCCCTGGGCTGTGGACGAAAGCTTCATAGGCTGCCAGCACAGCTTGTGCCAAGGGACGCTGGGGCAGATGGATGCCAAGTCAAAATCTCCTGCTTTCTTATCCTACAGGGCCACTGCACCCCTCCTGTGGTGGGGTTCATCTTGGGGCACGAACCTGTTGGTCTGGGGCTTTTGCAGGCAGAGATCTGCCAAGCAGCCCTGAGTGCCCCGGCCTGCCGCTGTCCCTCCTCTCCCCACAGCCGCCGGGGGAGGGCTGGGCATCCTCAGGCACGGGTCAGGGCTTCACTCAGATGCCAGCAGAAGAGTGAATCTGTGTGTAGTTTCCTCGATGCTAATCCTCCCCGGTAAAGTCTCCTGATGACCTCGTCATTCCCACACCAGTGCTCCGTAGTACTGAGAGATCTGCAGGGGTTTGCCAAGTGGTTGATAACAAGCTTTTTGAGGGCTATGTTTTGGACACAGGTTGTATTCTGTCTCTTTGCCTCTCCCCTCATCTCTTTCCTCCTGGGCTGCAGCTGGGTGGCCAGGGAGAGCTGAAGGCACAGGACATTTTTGGATGCCCTCTGTATTTCAGATGCTCCCTGAAGTTTCTGTTTGAAGGTCTGGGCTGTGCCCCTTTCCCCAGCCTGGAGTCAGCTATGGTGCTGAGCCTGGTCCCCCCAGGGCAGCTGAAGGAGATGGAGGTGTGTGAGGGTGGGAGATGAAGGCAGCAAAAGGTGCTGCAGACCGTGCTGTCCTGCTCTGCTGCCCCAGCCTGACTTTACACTGTACGGCACCGCAGGTGCGATCTTGCTGCTCCTCCTGGGAAGAGCCATTCCATTCCCCTCAGCAGGTGCCTGCGGTGTGGGTGACAGTGTTCTCACCCTAGGGACAAGTGGCCCCCAGCCCAGTGCTCACCCCCGTGCTGCAGAGCTGGCCAGGGCCCCCCCATAGCCATTGTTGAATGCCAGTGTCCTACCTGGCCTGGGACGTGGTCCTGCTCACGAAAGCCACCCCTGGTTTGTCTCCTCAGCCTGCTGCAATACCGAGCGATCTAGGAGACCCTGCACCTCCAGCCCTGCCCTGCAGGCTCCCCTGGGAGCAGAGCAACCACACCTGCTCTCCTCAAGTGTGTTAGGGCAGGTCTGCCCATCAAGGCATATTCCTATTTCCCCCAAAAGATGGCACTAGGATTCACCAAAAGTGAACCTCTCGGCATCCTGAATATTTTCACATCTGCGAAAAATCCCACCAGGGCCCTCCACCGCGGTGCCTGTGCCTCACTCCCTGTACCTGAGGGATGGCCCCTCTGGAACATGGAGCCACCACCTCCCCAGGGCCGACGCTGACGGGGCTCTAGGCTATGGGCAACAGCAGCAGAGGGACAAACTCTGCTGAGAGTACGTGGCAGGAGGGCATGTCTTCTGGTAGGATGAAAATACCCCCACCAAGTACATCCTACGGTCTATTTCTAAGGTAACGAGAAAGACAAACATGCAATATTGGAATTAATCTTCTTGTGTGCTGACATTATCATGCCATAGCAGAATTAACATCATTTGGATTTTTATTGAGAAGTTAATTATTTTTACATTTGAGAAACACAGCCCATAAACCTATGAATAGAGAGTCTGTCTGGTAATTTAGGCCCTGTTTTAAGGGGTTTTTTGAATGCAAATGTTTCTACATAATGATAACTATAGAAATATTTCCATGATCAAAAGAATAAAACTGATGAAAATAACTTTTGCTGAGATTATTTTCCCTTGCAATTTGTATAACATAGTGAAGAAAGCTTTTCATCTGTCAGTGAAGCAGTAGCTTTTTGCCTGAAAAACAATCCCTATTCCAAGATAATAGACTTTTTGTATTCATTAATGTCTCTAATAGAGCTATCACCTGAATAGCTGGGATTTTTTTTTTTCACTGAAGAGAATGATAGAACCATAGCTCTATAAATGAAAATAAATTAAAGCATGCAGATGAAGGGTTTCTAGAGACAGCAGAACTCCAAGGCTGAAAGTGCTGCCTCAGTACACTTGAAAATGAAGGGAGCACCTTGTCAAAGCCACTCACCTTCCTGGGCAGCTCAGCAGCCTCCAAGGACGTTTGGATCCCTCGCCTACCCTAGCAAATATCATTCATTAGCAACAGCAAGTTCAGCAGTGACACTTCTTGCAGGAATGTCTTTTGTTTTGCAAATGTTGGTGGGTCCTGAAAGATAGATGTCTAATTCCCACGTGCTTCCAATTATTTTGGACCAGAGGTTATCATACAGTTGTTCCTACTGCTAGCAGCCAGAAGGATGCTTTTTTTCCTCTGCGTGTTACTGCCACTGAAGCGTGGTTAAAAACACAAGTGTGGAAGGCAGTCTGAAGGCTGTACTTACCCCTGAGCTGAAGAGCCCGCGTGATAGACCTGGGGAAGGCGAGGACCTTGCAATGCAGGTGCCCTCCTAAGCACACAAGCTTGGAGGTGTCTGTTGAGCACGTTACTGTCCCTGAGCATTACCTTATTTTAACAGTGTGAAGTGTGATCCATATGTGCTTATTGCATTGCCCACTGCTTTTGTTGTGCTTAGCACTTCTGCTACTTGTGTCTTCGCGTAGGAAGCTGGTCTGTTCAGTGCTGTACAAATTGCTGTGCACATTATAGCACAACTACTAATGAAGTAGTAAAGTGGTAACACAGCCTCAGAGGAGAGGACTGCGTTGGGCTGGATTCACTCATAGCCCTTCTGGAGTGCAGAAGTTTGTTGAGTTTTGTAAACTCAGGAGACCTTGGGAAAAAAAAAAACAAAAACAAAACAAAACAAAAACAAAAACACCATCAAACAACAAATAACAGCAACAGCAAAGCACTTTACAAAGCAGATCTTGATTGTGGAAATGCAGTGTGTAAAGAACATATACATAGGATGCTTTGGAACAAAACGCGTGGGCAAGGGGGAACTGAATGTTTTAAAATGTCCTGACACTAGATGGTGCGGTGGGTTAGAGCAATCCCCTCTTTGCCGGAGACCCTGCTTGGAGCACGCTTCAGGCCTGCCCTGGGATTTGGCAGGACCGTGCGTGTTCTTCGCCAGGGTCTGAAGGAGCCCTGTGGTTTTGGGTCAGGGCGCAGGGAGGTGCTCAGCTGTCTGCAGCTCTGCAGGCCCACTCCGACTCCAGCTCCGCTTCTCCTTCGCTCTCTTTCATTAACAGCATCGTTGCCCAGAAATTACAGAAAAAGCAAAGCTAATTACCAAAATTAGTCATCCCCAAGAGGACAAGAGTTAACCTCTAGTGCCAAAACAGGCGCTGGACTGAGTCTTCCTCAGCTGCAGGGACTGTGTCCCCGCAGCCCATAGGCATGAGCCCAGCTCGTACGGACATTGGTGGGGCCGGCCATGGGTGCAGAAGTCGGCACGCGTGCGTGCACGTTGCCGTGCCAGGGCAGCGGTGCTTCGTCTGGCAAGTGCCGAGCTGCCGCGGGGAGCTGCGGGCGCCTGCCGCGCTCGCTGATGTCAACGGCAGCAAATGGGATTCGGTGCTTTGAGGATGGCTTGGCACCACGCAGGCAGGAGGCTTTAATGTGGTTTCTTGGGTGTAACTGAAAGCAGCTTTTGGCCCAGGGGAATGAATATTTTTTGCCTTTGTATATGCCCTAATTTTTGTAATCGTCCTGTTAAATACATCTTCTGGAGAGTGGTAATTAACAGAGGATGTATTTTAGTTACTTCTTCAGAAGCCGTTGAGTATGGTTGTTCAAGGCGTGATTTTTTCCTCTTCTGAATAGATTATTTTCTTGTCATCAACACTCATGCCAGCAGCATACTGGGGGTCAGAATGACTTCTTGGAGGATTTCCTTTGTGACACTGTGGGTGAGGCACATGAAATCCTTCTGACCTGTGCTGAACTCTGTGGTCTTGAGCCATTTCACCAGTTTTGGTCACTTTCCCACTATCCCAAGAAATATTCTGAGTGTAATTTAAACTTATCCTAGTGTTTGATACTTAGCTACTTTTGAGATCTTTCTTCAGGTGTATGCATTAGTGGTCAAAACTGGGGTGTCGTGAGAGAGCAAAAGATGCCTTTGGTTGAGGCTTTGCTTTATAACTCACAAAGAACTGAAAAGGAAGAAAACATGACACATTACAATAACTAAGGTTTTCAGCACAATCCATCATAACCGTTGTTCTTTAAATGTCTATTTCTGTAGTCCCTATGATGTAAACTGAGATTCGCTTCCCAGAAGAGTAAAGTTTATTCTAGCACATGAAAAAGATTTTCAAAGCTTCAGCTTTTAAAGTTTATGGAGAAATAGGCATTGAAACGATACAGGAAAATAAGAAAGTTGGGGAGGGAAAGAGGTGTAAGATAATGATCGCAATAAAATGGTTATAAGCATGATTTCACCTTCAGGAATGCTGCAGCAGGAATTTGAGATTTTTTATCATTCATCAAGAGGGACAAAACCCAAGCAATTGGCTCAGGAGTATTTTTTATGAACAAGCAAGGCAAGTTTGTATGTTGTGACTCCTGGATTCAGTTTTGAGATCAGCAGGGGCCGGTTGTTTATCTTGCCTGACCTTCTTCATCAGCAGAAGCCACACCATTTCATCCAGCTACTGCTGTAATGAACTTGACACTATGGGAACTGTCTTAATTTTTCATTAATATCCATGCAGAACTACACGAATTCTGTCGTGTTCATCAGTTTTACCACAAATGTGTGTTTCTACCAAACACTCAGCCATTACTGTCTTTGTTGCTCTTTAGTTCTTTTATTTATTTACTGTCTGTGGCAAATATTATGCCTTCCCCTGTGTAAGTGCCCGCCCGTCAGTCAGGGAATAAGAAATAATCCCACATCCCTCAGGTGACTCACACACCTCGTGGATACTGAATCACCATTGAGATGAGGTGAACATGTGGTGTGCAAAGCAGAGGCTGGAACCTTTTCAGCCAAAACATTCATAAAGTACTGTTATGCATTAGGGAATTCATGGGAGGGGAAGAGGAGCAGCTTGTGAATGGTTATTTACAACCCAAAGGACTAAACCAACAATTCCCAAATGCTTCTGGCTGTCACCCCTATTAGAGACCATTCATTTTATGAGACCCCAAAACCAGAGAGAAATATAGAAAATTCAGTTGAACTTTGTCTAGCTCTAGTCTACAACCTTTCTTCAGCAATCCCCACCTGCAGGTTGGGCACTATTGGGTTTAACTATTATTTGCTCAGTACTATGAGCACTAGCTATAGTGGTATGCCTCATACACCATATACCACCCAAAACTCCCTTTGCAGACTGAAAATGAGGCTCGGTTGTCCCTGCCATCCCCAGGAGAAGGCTGGAATCAGTGGCACTGGCTCCCCAGAAGAAGATGCTGCCGAGCTGTGATGGACCTCCTCCTTCAGAGTTTCCACCCACGTCAAGGTTGGGGAGGAACAAGGATGATCCTCAGTAGCTCTCAGGCAGACTCATCCTCTGCCTGGGCATGGGGCAGGTGGAAGCCGTGTGCGTGTGATCATCGTGGTGCTGAGCAAAGCCAGCTACTCACTGGGGTCTCAGCGTGTGAGCTTGGAGGCAGCATAGTGCTGAGACAACCGCTGGGCCCCAGCAGCACTGAGCACAGGCAAAGCTCATTTGCAGCGGCACAGCACTACGTAGGGACCCTGCAGGGTCTTTTGAAACTCCACTCTGGAGTGACCTGGCCAAGGCTATACTGGAAGCACACTGAAATTGTAGGAATTGGGTCACAGATCCCAGCACAAGCATTCATGTTGGATGCTTTTTTAGGTTAAAAGTAAATCCTCTTCAAGAGGGTTTTTTTTTGTTCCCTTGTACGAAGGTAATTTGGGGTGATTGTTTTGTTCGGAGTCTGATGCGTGATGTTTTGTTGTTGCTTGAACTGAGAAATTCATGTGTTAAACACTGTTCCAGAGCTGTATCCAATTGCATCCAGGTTAATAGACGAGCCTCTGTCAAGGACATTTTGCAAACACATTTCCACAAGACTTTGTTGTCTGGACACATAAGCAAATATTTGCCTAAAAAGTGTAATTGACTATTGTTCAAGTACTGCCACCTGCCCCTTGGTTTTCTGGCACTCTCGTAGAAAGGACTGTGCTTTACAGCATTGCCTTCAGCCAACATTTCCACGGCAGCCAACTCTTGACCAAGAATTAAGTAAACATTCAGCTTGCTGCCTTTTTTCTTTCCCCTCAAGGCTGCATAGCCCTTTCATAACAAAGGAAATGTTATGAAGAAAAGGAGAAAAGGCAACCAGCCTTGCTTCAGCAATAGTGCCACAGGGAAATGATATACATGGGGAATGGTAGTCTGACACAAGGGACATGCTGGCGTAGTCTTGGACGAAACCAAGCAGAAGTACAAAGGACACGCTCATCTGTGTTGTCAAGTTCATTGTGTCAGCTGAAGCTATGAGAAGTGATGACAGTCACGATGCCAGGGGATGATCGGACAAAAGAAGACTGTGCAGCTGTCCTCTAATACGTGGTGTGTGACATGCCAGGAGGTTTGAGCAGGAGCTCTGCAACCTCCTGTTGCATCTCCGGTAAGGCTGTCCCAAACTGCAAATAAATTACTTCAGAGATAAACACTTGCCCACCTGCCTTAATCTTACAGATATATTTATACAGAAATTTATTTTGGAAAGCTACATACTATTTCAAAGCGGAAAACCAAATATTTCTGTTTGAGAATCTTGAAGTTAAATGTTTTTTTGTTTAACCATTGTCTTCTCAGCCCTTGTTGTTTGAAGTAGTTCAGTAAATTTGATGGGAATTCACAAAAATATTTGGTCAATTAAAATAGATATTTTTCTGATATAAACACTTTTGTTAAAAATTGTTTCATTCAGTTCCAATCATGAAAACTATGATTTTCCAAACTTTTTTTCACATTTATATCATCTTTATTTCAAATTTCTTCTCCCCAAACCAAGTGATGTTACTGCCAGGCTAAGCTATGCTACTGATTTTCTGGGGGTAGTGACTGGCTAGAAATATGTAATTGTGCTAGATGCATTCGCTTTTGGTTTGCTCAGTGGAATAACAAGTTTTGGTACCAGTTAGCAGAAATTAGTATTTTTTTTTATATGGAATCATAGAATGGTTTGGATTGGAAGGGACCTTACGGATGATCTAGTTCCAACCCCCCGCCATGGGCCAGGACACTTTTCACCAGACCAGGCTGCTCAAAGCCCCATCCAACGTGAGCTTGAACCCTTCCAGGGAGAGGGCAGCCACA
>Ga0181612_116961_pt1 | contig 12845 bp, 6 predicted proteins | sample HoacroProtozoa21_FD_119630 | JGI IMG/M metagenome (GOLD analysis project Ga0181612, IMG submission 119630) | Hoatzin crop microbial communities from Cojedes, Venezuel. Combined Assembly of Gp0051906, Gp0051904, Gp0051908 | reverse complement strand
TCAAGACCTGCCTGGACGCAGTCCTGTGCAGCCTGCTGTAGGTGACCCTGCTTCGGCAGAGGGGTTGGACTAGAAGACCCCACAGAGTCCTTTCCAACCCCAAACATTCTGTGATTCTGTAATCTGTAGTTAATGATCAGGCTGTGTTCACAGCCAGGTTCAGTTCCTGTGATTGCTGTTACACTTCCCCTTCATGTTGCTCTTCTTTGCATCCCATTTTACATTTGACTGGAAGTACCATGAAGATGCTGTCAAATTTTCTGCTTATGCGGTGATTTCATAATAAAATGAAGTCTTTAACACAGAATTACAGTGAACATCTCCTTACAGGGTACTCCATAGAAACACGATCGCTATTAAAGCCCTTCAGCTTTTGTTTTCTTATATCTAAAGATTTTGAACTTGGGGCAGTAAATGCTTAATAATACTCTCTAGTAAATATACAACTTTTGGGTCCAGAAATGAATTGGAATAATTTATCCATTTGACAGTGCTGGAAAATGAACTCAATGGTAGCATGAACACTCAGATTCTTCTCAAAAAGCATTTTGCAATTTTCAGTAACTTGGTGTTCTCTATCATCTTCTGTGATGTGCTGTTTGTATTTGCTTGAAGATTTTATAACTTGACAGATTGGCAAAACTTAAATATATTTCTTAACGTTACTTAGTAATTTGTTTTAAAATTAGGCTGGTTTTAGTTGTGTTGAATGGTGGCTGCTCAGCATGATGTCTGACGTGGCAAAGAATTTAAGTTGTCTCTACTATTAAGGGAAATATGGGTACTAGAATTTGGATCTAGCAAAATGCAGTATACCTTTGGGATAGACTGGTTTCCATGACAACATTGTCTTTTGTGTTTTTGAGGCTAGGAATGTTAGGCAGAAGCTATTTTATTCAGCAGTGATTAGGTCAGTCTTTGGTTTTGGGGAAAGAACGAATGCAACCATGATAGAACGCCAAAAATAAATGTTAAGCTTTTCTGGCTGCACTCACCTGGCAGCCTTACCGGTGTACAGCATTATTGCAAATACCTAAGTAGAAGCAGAAATGTTTTAATTTCTCAGGAATTTTATCTAACAGCAGTTTGAAAAACAACATTATTTGAATTTCATGAAAGCTTACGGTCGTACAAATTTTTATGCCTAATTAGAATGCTCAAATCTGTTTTTAAATTGTATTCCGATTTCGTAAAAGAGCCATACTATGAAAAACATTCGGTTCACCAAGTATCCATGTAGACTTGCTTTGTGCGTGTGAAACAGTGCCTTTCTTTTTTATGCTCTTTTAAGAATCTTACCTGTGCTAGGGAACCGCAGTTTGTTGGTTCCAAGTTATCCTAGAGGACATTGCTTGGTGAGAAATGTATTGTCTCTGTGAGAAGTTCTGTTAATTAGAATCATCACCGTAACAGTCTGTATTTTTAGCCATTATTACAGCCAGTACAAGGGAAATGCTTATCTTGCATGAGAAGGTGAAATCCCGGAAAACCAAGAGTTGTTTGCCTTATGGCCTCTATTTAATCTGGCTGCAGTAGAGAGTTAGATTAGGAGGGCCCAAATTTAAGAGGAATTGGTCAACTATTGGCACTTCTTTTGCATTTATTATAATTCAGCTTGGAAGCAAATTGATAATCTTTCCATTTTGGTGCTCTAGAGGAGCACAATCAGTCTCTTCAAATGCAACAGCTACAGTCAAGCAGCTTTGGATACTGCAGTTGCCTTAAAAGCATGGTGTGAGCTGGGGCTTTTAATTTCAGAAATTCTAATGACCTATATTTATTTTTAATCTTTGCTCATCTGCTGCAATTTGTTTCCATATCATTTCAAAGGGAGCATACACAAATATTGGGGGGAAAAAGAAAGGTAACACAAGAAAGTCTCCCAAATTCTTGTAATTCAGTTGATATATTTCTCCTTGTGAATATGAAATTCCCATTGTTGTTAATGAGATTTCCGTATATGTATAGAAAGATGATCAGATGAAGTATTTTCTTATATAGCTGTAAAATAGATCAAATATGATGGTGCAAGTGACCTCGTTTGATGGGGTTAGGGTAGTCATTTTATATATCAGTTTGGAGAGGAGAGCTGCTTTTCAGAAGACAACTTCTGTCTAGTTGCATTGAGGTACAGGTCCATAATTTCTACAGCTACGGAAAGCGTACACCACATATACAAGAATGACTCTGCAGAGTGTCATTGTACAAGAATCCTTCGTGTGAAAAACGATTTTTGCTTGGGTATTCCTTAATGTTGTGGAAGCTCTTCAGATGTTTTCAGGCGTTGCATGATTTCAGTTTCTTTCTTTTTTTCATTTGATCATGGAAGATGTGAATTGTAGACATGCTTTTAATAATACTTGTTGAAGTGGAAAAAGCACCTTTTAGATTTAATAGATTCTGTCATTGATTTTTGTACTAGTTCCCATGCAGCCATTAGCAGAGCACCTAAGATGTGAGAAGTTTGTTATAGCTAATGTTTCTGCATCCAGTGAGGCCCTCATTTTAGTTATTCATCTGGGAGTCTTGTGATTTCACATACTTCCGCAGACTTCGAGGAATAAAGGTAGTAGGTGATAATTGAAAGCTCATTTTTTAAATAATCTAAAAATGATACAGTGTTTTCTAATTCTGTTTTTAGGACTTGCTTTGCATAACTTCATATTCATACCTCTTTAGTTAAGGACTTAAACATGTCTTGAAGTTAAACTACTAATTTCAGTTTAATTATGAAGAAAAGACACTACTGATGATGTAATGATCTTGGGCATGCTTATACTTTTCTTTGTATTTTATGCCTCCAGGGAGTTAGTCCTGTCTTGCTTTCTTTGGAATTGGTTAAGAACTTTCTATTTCATCTTACTTTTAAGCTTAAGTAAACTTCATACCTCCACAATACTTTGCTGGAAAATGTTTTTATTTGCTGTCTGATTTCTTTCTTCTGTGTTTAGATTCTTGTAACACATCATAACATTGTTGAATTGGAACTTCGGTAGGATTCTTCTTGAAAATGGCTGTTTTCATATTTATTTATTCAATTTTTCAACTAGAGCTATTGTCCTTCCTTCAGTGGACTTTTTTGAAACTTTTTTTTAATTATTGAAGTAATACCACAGTGGGCGTTAGCTAATAACTTGTATCCATAGCAATAGGCACACCTTAGCAGTGGATAAGGTGTTTCTGGGCTACATGTGTTACTCATCCAGATAAGAAGATGTCAGAAGTGGCAGACAGGTTGACTTAAATGAAGCTAGTTTTAGCTAATTAGTCCCAGTCACTTCATGATTGTGTCAGTCTGATTAGAATTGCTGTCATTGGGTTAAGTTAATGCAGAATATCTGCAAGCATTGAAAAATTTCAACTATGAGCTTGTGTAGTGTTTTCTAGAGATTTACTCAACCCTTTTCCCTTCTGCCATGTAATAGTACAGGTGTGGTGGTTTTGAGCTTGGATCCAGACTTCTGAGCTTGACAGCTAGCCCTAGAATGTCTATGTGAGGCCAACAAGCATGCTTTTTGCTCATGGGCCTATTTGACACATTTCTATTCAAAGTTTGGTGAAAAATAATCGCTTTTCAAAACTTGAATTGTACCATTTATCCAAGGAAATTCTTTTTACTTTTATTATGTCTTTTACAAGCATTGACCACATTTTTACCACATGACTTCTTCTGCATAAGATGACAGCCATTCATGTAGTATACAGTATCTTAACTTCATTTTTTTAAGTGATACCACATGGTGAATTGGAGATACCTTTTGAAACTAGCGGGATTGTACAGTGCTTATTTCATTTTAATGTGTCTATTGTAACTTGAATATTGAGCACAAATTAGTACAAGATCTTGCCAATTGAGATGAGTTAATATACGTGGGCACAAACTGAGATACAGGAAATTCCATTTACACATCGCACAAAAACTATTTTACTGTGGCACTAGTCAGACACTAGAACACATTCTCCAGAGAGACTGTGGAGCCTCCATTCTTGAAGATAGTCAAAATCTGGCTGGACCCAGTCCTGCTGCAGTCAGTTCTGCTGTGAGGAAGGGGGTTGGACTAGACTTAGTAAGAACCCAGTTTCTGAAGAGTGTTGTAGAGGTTCACAAGACTACAGCGGTTATTGTGTATTGACCATATTTTCTTCTTTGCTAGTTCTTTTTACTGTCTTCTTGAGGTAGTGACAACTGCCTTGAGATACTTTGCCCGTTGAATTATCTGCCTGTATGCATGTTTTGTCCTGATTTGTTTTTACGGAAAACAGTAAAAATTCAGTACGACTTCAGCACTGTACTGCTTCCACTAAAGTAGGCTGACTAGCAGTGTGTTCGTTTATTCTTCTGTGGGTCTCAGTTGAATTGCACGTTAGCTGACTGCTTCTCCTGGAAGAAGAAAAAGGCTATCTGTTGCAGTGATCAGCCAGAGCCAGGTTTTGGTAAAATCCTGCTTCGTCTTTCTATCTTTTCATCATAATCCTTGAAGTTTATCCCTTAATCCTCTCAAATGAGACTACTTCCAAGTTTCTTGAACCAGAAGGAAAGCCTCTGTGGGATGTGTGGTGTGTGGTGTCTTCTAATGCTCATGAAGACCTTCATGTCCTCATTGATGCTGCAGAGAGAACCCTTAAGGGTTGATGGTGCTCAAAGCGAGAAATGGCCACAGATGTCAACCTATCCAACTGAAGGTACCTTTTGTGGTGTGAAGATACATGATAATGGCTGTTTTATTCTTTCCGTGAGTAAAGACTTCAAGCAAATGTCTTTGAAACAAATACAATCTTTAAAGCTCTCTTGAAACCCAGGAGCCTGTTCTGAACGGAAATCTCTCTGAACTTGCTACGAAACCACCGCAGGCAAGAACTACTGCTTAGGGCCCTGTGGGGGTCTGTCACAGGCAGATTAACATTTGTTAGAACGAGAAGAAAAGTTATGCCAAGATACGAAGCCGCTGAACCAAAAATGTTTCTCAAGGACAATATAGAGTTGTTACTTGGACCTTTCTGAAATGACCTCTTAAACTCTAATTTCGTTCACTTACTTCAGTGAAAATGAATAATTTGGAGGATCAGTTGTTCTCTGTTGTCAGTTTTGTCTGCACAGAGCCTGCGACCTCAGTAACTAAGTGACTTGTAAGTCATACATGAAACAATTTTAGAGTAAGAAGTTCCTTTTCCAGTACAAGTTAATTTTGGATGAAATTGACTTAAATCCCAGTAAGTGAGATTTAGCTGGCACAGACGTAAGCGCTGTGGATGGCTGTAAGCACATTCTCTTCCCCCAAATCCTGGGAAGGTTTTGACTTTTTAAGTTGCTCCGATTCTTTAGAAGAACTTTATCTTAAGGGTTTTTATTCCCATTGGTTACCAGCCAGTACAAAAAGTACAGCTGTACGTATTTATATTTACATGGTGTGTGCATTTACTTCACCTCTCGCCCTATGTCAGCTACCAATATGATAATTACAGGGCTTTGATTCTTCTCCCTGCTGAATAAAAGAAATTTATTTCTTTCCATGGTATAGGTATTTTTTCTGTCGTATCTGTGATCCCTAGCATCTTTTTGTAAGACATGTAAGTGATGTCCCACCCTTAACGCTTCCTTTCCTGCTGCTGAGGGAAGAGGAAGGAGTTGACAGTTTACATACAAGGCCTTCTCAGTCCCCAGAGAAGTTATATCCTGCTTGGTCTACACTTTTTTTTTTTGCAAGTACAGACTGCTGATTTATATTAAGATACCTCTTATTGTTATTACTACACCAAAGAAACCGTTATTTATTTAAACACATAATGGATGTGCGAGGTTGTAGCTGTTAGAAACCATATAATTACAAGGTGACTCCTCAGGGAAGCTTGGTTTACTGTTTTGAAAATATATGTCAAGAAAGGCTTTAATTTCACTTTGATGATAGTTTTTTGTTGTTTTTTTTTTTGAAATCTTGAATAGCCATTGCTATAAAGCTGCAATAGTCATTACCATTATATGCCACTGCCTCAAAGTATTGTAATGGATTTCGTGTCGAACCAACTCTGTAAAAGCAGCCTATATTAGTTATAAATATTAGGATTTTCGGTTTCAGTTGTATAATTTAAAGTCTTAACTGCAGTAGTTAAGCTCAATTTGACTCAATTTTTCAGGACTGTTAGATGTTGTAGTTCTAGAAATTCAGTGTAAAAGGTTTTTCCTCTGTCGTATGAATCTGAAACAATGATTTAGTGCTACATAAATGCTCTGTTTATACCTTATAAAGCAGCTGAAGTGCTACAGGAGAGATGGGTCTTCCCCTGAGACATATGAGGGCAAAATGAACATCGTTCTAAAGAAGGGTTAAAAATATCTTCTGAGCTTTGATGAAATCATTGTGCAGTCTTTTCTATCTTCTGAAGTAAAAACAGTGCACTCAGAAATTCAGAAATCCAAAACTGCCAGCTCTGGAGTTCAAAATATACAATGGGAATGAAACATTACTATCTTTAGGCTCGGTGTGGGAAGCATTCTTTGAATATTCTCATCTTAATTTCAAAGATGTTGAATACCATAAAGATAAACAGATTTCTGTGCCCAGCACTTTGGAGATCTCCAGGTGAAAAGAAACTTGCTTTTCATATGGATATTAAGTGATAGTGTCAGTATAATACGCCAAAAATGAAAAAATGCTACTGAATTGAGAGGGATTTTGAAGCAGTTCTGATTTTTTTTAGCATACTGGAGCAATTTTGTCAACAAAAAGCATGATAGGGCACGTGAAACAACTGATAATATAAGGGCGTGAGAGTAATTACAATTTCATTACTTCATTATAAGAAGTCCTTTCTTTCCAGGGAGGAAAAAAATATCAGAATAAATTTTTCTTGCTCTTTTTGGTCCTCATTTTTAATATACTTAAAATTTATCTGTATCTAGAGATGCAGAGTTTATGTTTGGGCTCCAGAATTTATGTTTGCTCTCTGTAGCAGAGAACTAAGTGCACAGTGCTTTGAACTGGGGCTACCAGGCTCAGAGCATCACCTGCAGGGACTGTAGAGGGCTGTGCCCTGGAGAACACAGTAGTTTTAAAATGCCTGCTACTTAAATACCTTTCTAATCTTGGGGTGATCTTTAGTCCCTTTTCCTAGCTTTGCAACATGTTATCAGAATAAAACCCCCCAAAACAAACACAGAAGTTAAATGGTTTAACACATTCATGTTTTAATGTAATGTTGATTGGCTTTTAAACCAAGAAAAAATGGTTGTTGAGTTGTAGGGTGGCAATTCAGGGGTTTGTGTGAGGTTTTGATTTTGTTTTGCATAGTGACAGCTGACAGGAAAAATTGTGGGAAAACGTTCTGTGTATTCACAGTTTACACTGATATTAGGATGATATGCTGGTATCAGAAACCACAGATGTAGAGGCTCTGTTGAGTAAGAAGCTGCAAACTGTTAGATATTTGGCAGGTGATTAATGACAAGCTTTGTGAAGAGTGTGAAAAAACATGCTCAACCAGATATGTTCTTGCACAAAGTCAGAGTATATAATGTTTTGAGTGTTGCAGACATAAAATAAGCAGTCAGTTTTGGAAAAAAAATATTGTAATTTTTTGTTAATTTAGCGTTAATTCCTTGCAGAGCTATTGTGCTTTTCTGTGGAATTAACAAGTGCTGAAATTTAAGTGTTCACTAACATTTAATTTCTGGAGAGATATGAAAGGTTTTATGCGTGTATGTACTTTTTATTTTGCTGGGAGTGATTTATTGATTGTTTCTGTCCACACCGCAGTGTCTGAAGGCATTCTGGCCTTCAGGGCTCCAGCTTAGGTAAGGTCACTGCGAACAAAACCTGGTTAAAACTGACTGGTAGTGTTGACCTCAGTCCAGCTTGCCCTCCTACTTCGCAGAGGAATTCTCTTCAATAATTAAACTTGTTTTGTTGTTCCAAACACTGTTTAGGTATGTTCAAAACTGTTGTAGCCAAAGGCTGCTAGTTTTGGCTAGAAGTTATAGCTGTACTTCTTGAATGGGTGAACAAACTGGAAAGGAGGGCATTCTTTTTTTTTTCTTTTAAGTATTGTACGTTAGCATCACTAATACAGTGTTTATCTGCAATGAGTAGCAAAGGAATTTAATCAATATGGATTAAATGACACAATTTTTGTTATTTTAAACATGGTGTAAGGTCTCCTGTGATTTCTCTTTAAAAAATAAGATTCTTTAATTAAATCTTGAGACTCAACAGGCACTGTGTCATGTTGGCATATTGCCATGTCTTAATTTCCTTGGAAGACGAAAAGCCAAGTGTCTCAGCTACTGGTGAAATGTTAAGATCCCAGCGTGAGACACACTCTAAAATGTCTTAGTGTGATTATGAAATGGCCCTATTTTATAATATAAGTACAAGAAAATAATGCATGTATTGTAACACTAGGAAAAGGATGTGTAAAATTAAATTTATGTAAGTTAAGCTCATAATTACTTTGTTTTCTACATTTTATGTGTTGTTTGAAATTAAAACTGTCTGAAGGGCATGTGAAATAATTCTGAGCCAGTGTTTAAATACAGAAGAAGTTACAGAATACAAATACTGGGAGAAGCTATGGCAGGCAGTTGTTATCTCCTTGTTAACTTTATCTTTTTTTCCGATAAGGACTATGCGCTGTTGTGCATAAGGCCCAGTGTACCTGTAGGGGCGCTTTTATTTCCTGTTTGTTTTTGCCAGTAAGAGTTAAAGTCAAAAATTCGGTTATTTCTTTTAACATCATATTTAATCTCCGCAAGTAAACTAAATCAGACAAGGAAAAAGGACTAGTGGATTGAGGAATTGAGAGGAATGTAAAGAAGGCAAGGAAACAAGCAATTTGTTGAAGAGAAAAGAAAAATAAGTGAGAACAGAATAAGCCAAAGCAGAAGAAGCGGAATTTGCTGCTGCTGTCTGTAAAATACTGGGGGGGGAAGAGGAGAAGAAAAGACAAGGTGCTGTTGTACGTGAGCCCTGCCCAAGACGTCACTGCCGTTGACATGAAGCGCTGTGGGCATTTATCCTGGAAACACACCCATACCTTACACAGGTAGTCAAAAGAGCTCAAATCACGCGGAATAGCTGTAAAGTTACACACGTCGTGTGTTTGTGAACAAACCATTAAGGGAAGAGGAATCCTTTACAGGGAAGGCTTGATCCTGTGGAGGTCTTAAACAGGTGTAAATCTTCACTCTTTTGTATTTAATTCACTTTTAATTCACTTCAGGTGCTTACTTCCTTTTTTTGCAGAATCACCTCTCAGATTACTTACAGTAACTTGATTATGGAAAAAACTAACACCAACAATGAATTAAAGTAACTGTAGTCCAAAATACATTATATGGATTAACTGCATGGAAAGTTTGATGATTTTCAGTTTAGTCTTAATATAATTTCTTTAATGTAGATTGATGCAAACATATTTACATTCTGTACACTGAAAAAGTTACTGCATTTTTTAAAGCTGAATAATGCTGAATGTTAATAACACAGCAGCGTCAGTTGCTGAGCCTCAATAATTTGGCGTTTGGTGCTTTGTTTATTTTTGAGCCTTTGGATATTTCCCAGATTGGGAAATCACCCAGTCTGAAGAACATCCAAAATCTATGAACCAAACCAAACAGTCAGTAAAAGCCCAGATTTGGGGTTTTATTAAGTGGCTCTAAATTCAAAACAATAAAGCAAATGAATAGGCTAACTTGCAAGTAAGCACATGGACAACACCCCTTACAAGGAGCGGTTTTGTTGCCTGGCATATTCTCCCAGAGGAAGTGATGAAAGCATCACCGCTTTTGAGTCATTTAAAAGCAGAATGGACAAAGCACGCTGGCACAAACACTGTAAGGCAGCGTCATGGTGGTGGTGCATTAGAGTAGCTGACCTGGTATTCCTTCTCCATCCAGAAACTGTGTGTAGCTTTAATCATACTGCAGGCTCAGCTTCTAGTTACTTACGTACCACCGTTCTTCATATTAATGTGCTTCTCCTTTATTCAGGAAGTGTCTAATGGCATTTAGGGGAGGGGAAACTCATTAGCTTCCTTCCTGAGTAATATAATTTTTATTTCCTGTTGTAACAGCGGCCTCAGCCAAAAGCAACAGCCTGAAAAGTGTAGGGAGGGAGGGCTGCCTGTGCAAAACATTTTCATCTCTGAAGTGTTGGTTACAAAACGATTTTGAGACCAACAAGTGGTTTTAAAATACCCTCTGCAGGCGTATTTTGAACTTTCTGTTCTGCATTGTGATTTTCTTCTTCTTTAATTTCAAGGATAGAGGTGACTCAGAACAGCACTGAACAAACCATTTGCCTTTACCTTCTCCGCTGTGAGTCCTAGAGCACCTTGCCAACTTCCGCTCTCCTCCTTTGACCTCTGAAGGCTGCCCGAAACGAACGTCCCACCGGGCTGCAGTCACAGTGCCGGTGGGTGCGGGCAGCGTCACCACTGGTTCCTCGCACCTGGCTCTCGGCAGCATCCTCTGCAGCCGGAGTGGAGCTCTGCAGATGCTGGCGAAGAGCACCCCAAATTTGGGGTTCTGAATATGCCCCGAGTCTTCTGCAGGCACGTGCGTCCTTCTCTTCGTGTGCCAGCTGCGGCACAACTTAAATTTGAAAGCATGGAGCAGCCTACCCTTGCCTCTTGTATTTTTGTCTTCGCACTATATAACGACAAAACCGCTGTTTCTTCTGATTTTAAAACCTTTCTTTTCCCCAAAATAATGCATACGCTCAGAACTAGAGTGCTTGACAAGTATCGCAGGAATAGGCACTGGTGGAGTTGAGGGTTGTTGAAGGATGAGAAGGACTCAACAATGGTTACACTGAGTCAAGTAATAAAATGTGAGCTGGTTTTTTACGGTGCCTTATCAAGTATGCATATATCATTGTCATGCTAAAATTGCACGCTGTTCTGTGAATAAAGGAGGATTTTAAAAAGTAATTGGAAGGCTGTAAAAGTTCATTGCTGTGGCTGATAAAAAATTGTGGCAATGTTACCTCAGCCTGAGAAGTTAAACATTTTGTCCAAGCTTCACACAGTATATATGTAAGCCCAGGTTCTTGTCATGTTTTCACACAATCACTACTGTTTTTAAGACTGTTTTTCACTCTGGAAATTACAAGTTGTTTCGCTCAGCCAAGGTATAGCTAGGCATTCACTGACCTGAAATAGTAGCTCTAAATGTGAATCTTACTATGAATACACTAGTATACAATATGCCACAGACACACATCTATACAGGAATAACACCAAGCTGGGGCCACTAAGAGAAAAAAACCAAGTTTTTGTATGTGATTTTGGTTAGCAAAATATCGATGCAAATAGCAATCACAAGGAATCAGAAAACAAACTCTTTTCTGGAAAACACACCCTGGAAAGTCACTTTCATGATGCGAAGGCACAGTAGTGCGCTATGTTGTTGGGGTAGGTACTCACAAGGAAAATTAAACGTAGTAGCTGTTTATTTCACATGAACTCGGGTGCATGAAGGACATCAGGCATCAAGTGTACAGGTTAGCAGGTTTAAGCTTTGCTGAAGTAATTTGCAGAGGAACCAACGTAAGCATCCCAGAAATCTACAGCCTTTTTGTTTCATCACCTCTTGCTATGTTGAAGCTACTAGGGTAGATTAAGCAGTTATAATGAAGTACTACTTAATTATCCACTGTACCTGGCACTAACTCAGTTCTGTCAGGTTTTGTACTAAACATGGGTATCCCTCCTGTGGGACCCTCTATCTGCGGAAGCCTGTTTACTTTTGTGAGATGGGCTGAAGTCCCCAGAGAGCGAAAAGCCTGGAGTTGTTTTAGGGATTCAAAAACTTAGAAGTGGAAGCGAAGAAGAAGAAAAGATGGGCTACATGAGCTTTAAAGTTCTGTGCCTTGGCTGTCAGTTAGAGGAGATCCCCATAAATGCTGCATTTCCCTCGTTCTGTTAACAAAACACTGCGTGGATGTAAACCCCGTATCTGGCAGCTCAGCTGCCGTCTTTTACAAGTGGGTCTTATTTTGTTCGAACTTCCCCCGTTTAAGACTGTAGGAGGAAGAGTGTCAGTGCTCCACCACTTACTGATGTGAATCTTTCCGGCAGATAGCGAGGGCTGTATAATTTCCCATCAAAAGTCTGTATCGCCACTGCCAGCTTCTGCAATGTAATATAGGCTATTTACCTGGTAGCAGGGGACACCACTAGAATGCTGGTTTTCTTCAGGAGTTTGTAGCTTGTGTTATGGCCAGGTAGCACAGTGCTTGGGACCAGCCAACTCTCTACAATTAACCAACCTGGCTGAGAAATTGTTGGGTTTTCCCTGTCACCGAGAGGAGAAATAGAAGGATGCACTGGAGTCAGGGTGGAGAGGAAAAGTGCTTCTGACTGTCATAGTTTGGATAGTTTAGGGTGGGGAGAAGGCTTCATTTTTTTTTAATTCTTATTTTCTCGTGTTACCAGCTTGTATGTTACATATTTCTTGGACTGCTGTGCTTGAACCTGAGCTTAAACTAGCTTGTAACAGTGTTACAGACTGGAAGACGTTAAGGTGGCACATGGGTGTCTAGCTGCTCCCCTCCACTTTAGATCATTTTCTTCAATGAACAGAGCTAAACTGGATCTATCTATACTCACCTTCCGGCAAGCCTCTCTGTGTCAGCTGAGAGGAGGAAGCCAGTTTTCTGTGTGTAGTGAAATATGGGTTATTGCAACCAGTGAGTACTTTATCTCCAGTTGTTTAGGTCAGCTTGGACACTCTGCTGAAGCAAAGGTGACTGTGACAGTTAGGTTTGCACTCACAGACTTCATTAGGGAGCTTGGGAAAATGTGCTTGCTTCTGTTTTGGACTGGTGTTATGTGACCTGGCTTATTCATAT
>Ga0181612_148405_pt1 | contig 12846 bp, 3 predicted proteins | sample HoacroProtozoa21_FD_119630 | JGI IMG/M metagenome (GOLD analysis project Ga0181612, IMG submission 119630) | Hoatzin crop microbial communities from Cojedes, Venezuel. Combined Assembly of Gp0051906, Gp0051904, Gp0051908 | reverse complement strand
TACACAGTGTTTCTTTAAGGTGCTGTTAAAGAACAAGTCTCGTGTCGTTTACTATTTGCTCATCTCAACCATTTTAAGGCTGAGGTAAAAAAAGGGGGGGGATTTCTTCTTAAACTGTGACTTTAACATTTGGTGGTGCTCAAGCACATTTTAAGCAAAAAAAAAAAAAGTTGTATAGTTTTAATACATTCTAAAAAAGATTTTGTTTAGGTTATTAACCTTGATTGAATCATTCAGTTTATTACCTTTAGGAATTTATATTTTGGTGCTTTAAATCAAGTCTGTTTACTACAAAAGTCATTTATAGGGATTTTAACAGGTTCACATTTTATGGTGTTAAATCAAGTTATACAGTAATAGCTCTACACAGCTCTTGGTGCTTAACCACATCAAACAGTTAAAAATAAATAAGCTGAATTATTACTTCATGGTGCCATTGCTTTAACAACTTCCAACCATTGCTATATAGTCCAAATTACAGATAAATCTTTTAGAAAACCAATGAATTTTTTTCTCTAGATTTGTCATTGTGTATGAAATGAAGTTATTGGTAATGATGGCTGGAAGTTGTTTTTAAGCTGTAAATATATATTTTAAAAGCACTTTCTATTTTTAAAATTAACTTGAAATAGTATAGTATAAGGATCATATTGTCTAAGGTTTGTGCATACTCTACAGAAGAAATCATTTTATTCTTGCTGTGTAGAGTTCCATATTGTTACAGCTGCAGTATGTATGCTTAACGGCATATGTGATTGTTTTTAGACTTGCCCTTTTTCATCGAAGATTTTATGTTGCATATAAACAGTTATAAAATACAGAAACATGTTATTATTTTCAAGAGAGTGTACAAACATGAAATTGGGAGACGTCAATACGTGTGTTGCTATTGGGAGTTACGAATATTATTTGTTTTTTTTAAAGGCAGCATTTGTTACAATTCCTTTGAGCAATAAGTGCATAAGTCTCATTCATTTGGAGCATTATAAGTGAAGACAACAACCAAATGTTCCTAATGCCTCAGGGGTAGGATTGTTTTGGGATAATAAAATACCCCCTAGAGTTGCCTTATTCTAGTCTGGAAAAAAAAATAATTTGGGGAAAATACAAAGGAAGTTTTGGAAAAGTATGAAATTTCTAATATTAGCAGCAAATTTTTCATTAAGCGTTACCCACCTGTAATATTCACCAGCTTCCTAAGGTCATTTTTTTTACAAAAATGTTTTGTAAATTTTTTAAGTGATTTATACATTTCATGTAGAGAAAGGGTTGTATTCTTCCTTCCAAACATACGAAATTTATGTTCTCCATTTCTGTTGAAAAAGTGACATATCATGAAACAAATATTTGCTAAACCAGAGGAAAAACACACACTCCGTTGCTTTTAAATACTGTAGCATCCCACTCTTCTTTCTGATTCTCCTCTCCTATGTATTTCTTTTTTAAACTTATTTATTTAAACAAATTACCAAATGGCAATGTTAGCTAAGGACCGACCTCATCCTGCAACTTCCTCTATGAGAACAGCTCTGTGTAGCCATACCTGCCCAGTCAGAGCCAGGAGGACCGCTCCAGCCAGGACTCCTCTCGTGCCCGCGAGCTGCAGGATCAGGCCCCCGAGACGAAGCTGTACCTTAATTCTGCCTCGGAGTCCTCCCCGGCTGGGTAGTCTGTAGGTATAACGAGGTCAGAGTTTTCCAGTGCGAAAATACACTAATAATATACTTGATAATATTATCATGTAGTGGTGCTGTAACAGAGGAATATGAACTATCTACATCTGCTTTATTTAAAACCTAGACAAGGTGCTTTTTCCTTGAAAAGCTGAACTGTAAGCGCTATATTCACAGTTTCGGTACGAAAAGCACATCAGTTGTATTTTTAACACATAGTGCCAGTTAGGACCTTGGTGCTACGAATACTTCAGTGCGGCTGGAGATCGATGAGACTGTTCTCCTGTATCCATCTCGACAGGTGGAGTGTTTGCAGGAGCAAGGTCTGAAGTAGCAATCACTATGTAACGACCTTGGGTTCAGTTCTACAGATTCCTGTCGAAATTAACAAAAACGGTGATGGCAGAGGATGGCCGAACTGATGCCATTCTTTGTATCTTACCTATTTTAAGTACAATTTGTAAAAACCGGGTATGCTGCAAATTTTAGTTCAAAGCTTAATATTAGTTCAAATAGAGGATATGAAGGGATTGTAAATAATAATAAAACAAAAACAATATTATGCCATCGTTTTGTACCAGCAGTTTTATGCTTCTTGACTATGTAATATACAGTCTACATCAAATCATTATGGTATTTTGTGTGCCTTAGATTTCCATTTTAAAACCTGTATATTTTCGGTGAGCCGAAGAGTAGTAAGAATGCCAGCTGTCCCTACAGTAAGTAGTACTGTACGTTCTCTAGCTGTTCAATTCGTGTGTTTGCTATCTAAAGACCCTTGTCCGACACCACCATCGATCATTTATGGAAAAGGTTAGTTACTGGTTTCACTGATAGCGCTGAGAGCTTCCATTTCTGTAATGCAAACTGAAAAAATCATTCATCATTCAGCGCTCCCACGTGAATAACAATTTTTCTACACAAAATTAGTAAGTTACAGAGCCATCTCTTTAACTTTTAAAATGTTCAGATCATTAAAGTGGATCATTTTTACTTGAATCTTCCCCTATAAATGCCCACGTTTAACTTGCGTATGATTGTAAACTTCAAGATAAAAATGTTCCTTTGCAAAACCAGCAGCTTCCCTCAAAGAAGTGAGAAACTGAGAGGTGGATCTAAACAGATACCTCCAGACGTAGCCCCTGGCAAGTCACTGCTCAAGCAGACTTTCCGTAAGTCCGGGTCTACCTTCTTTGAAATGGCAATTTTAACAGAGAAAAGTGTATCTTCACATAATAGTTAATGCTATTAACTGATAGGTGCTAAAACTCACAGTTACTACTTTATTAAGATTACTTACATGAGAAAAATACATCATCTATACAGTATCATTCACGGTGCTCTTTCCTTGACTGTCCATCACATAAGTACTTTTTCAGCGTGTACCTAGCAGGCAGGTTAGCTGGCCACGTTTATTTCCTGCTGTGGCACGTGGCAGGTTGTGATTTGAGAAGCTAATATTTTCTGTTGCTGTACTGCAGTGTGGAAAATGCAACTATTTACTGTTTTTACAACTGTGTGCTATTTATTGTAACATTTCAGAATATTTATCAGCCTTGTACACAAATTACATTGTTTCGAGTAAGGTTATAATTTTATAACAGTATTTGTCTCTTGAAGTTCGCAAATCTGTGGGTCTATTGCTTTCCTTTGCAGCCCACACAACCACTTGTAATTTGCTCTTACTCCTTAACAAAGTCCTGCCAGGATGGCCAGATCAGGAGCTGGATCTAAAATTAAGGTAGCTGGCCAGGTCAGACCTGCTACTTGGCTTCCCACAGCTGGCACTATGCTCTGGGGGAAAAACCAGAAAATGGATTCAGGTGTGGGCTGGTGCGGGGGTGTGCTTGTCTTTTGATCCTTTTTCACGGTGCGCTAGCAAAAACTGTCATGATCCAACCTGGCACAGCTATGACTTCCCAGATGTGTCTCTTGTCCCTTGCTCCGCTGGGTCCAGTCCCACCTCTCCACCTGCAGTCTAGAGGGAAGGAGTGGAGTAGTGCTTTCTGCAGGAGCCGGTTCTGCAGGACTCGCTGAGTCCCTGTTGGAGTTACTGCTGTCGTGCCCCATTAAATAGTGAATTTTACTCATGCAGTTTCTGTGTGCTTACTGATTTGTAACATGCTATTGTATTACAGAACATAGAAAAAAATATTTCCATAAATATTTTAGTCACAAGATCCAAAAAAGCTTTTTAAGAACTTGCCAATTCTGGTGACTTTCTAGCTGTAACAGTTGTATTCATATTATTTTTTTTTTTAAGGACTTTCTGAGCTAACTTTTAAAAGTCCTTATTTTACTTATGAATGTGCTTATGTATACTTAGAACAGGAAATAACTAGTGTCTTAAGCAACATTTTATGTTAAGCATGGGTAAATGACAGCTTCTTTAGTACTGAAGATTATTTGTAACGTACAACTGCTCGGGTTTTTTTAAAGACCTATTTAATATCATTGCAGTATTACGTTAAGTTTGGGTCTTGTTTACGTTGGTGCAACCCCATTGACTGCAATGTGCTCCTTCAGCAAGCTTTCCTGCACTTCTCGTACTCAACTAGCCAGGTACAGATACAGCTGCCCGGCGTCTGTGCCAGCGCAGACCCCTCCAACCCTACCACAGTCAGCAGGTTTTGCAGCAACAGATGGAGAGAGATGTGGAGTAAATGTTGGACTTGTGGTTAAAGACAGAGGTTCTGTTGTTTGTAGCATGAGAAGCGATTCAGGGCCTGTGGAGAGCCATATTGCCTTCACCTCAAGTTTCAGGCATGCAGGCAGGTCTGTTTCAGGCTGCCTTCAGGCTTGTGCTCTTGACAGCTTTTTTTTATTTTTCTTATCCGGTAGGTTGTTCAATGAGAGAGAGATGTCAGGGAAGCAGGCTAATAAAACTGCATCTTCATGTTTTTCTGTTTAAAATGTGAGGTCAGTCTTGCCCTTCACTTCCCATGAAATTTCTCTCCTGCTGACATTAGCTCCTTTTATCAAGCAGTCATCAGCTTTGTAATCCTTTTATACGATTTTTGTCTTTTTTTCCACAGAATCCTGTAATGTCTAGGTTAACAGGAGGAAGTAACTGTGCCCTCAGATATATGAAAAACTAAATTGCATGTCCCATGTCCCCTTCCACACTTCTTATACATAACAGCAATTGCATTCAGACAGTGTTGAACGAACTTACTTTCAGGTCTCTTGTGGTCGCTACAATTCAGAAAAAAAGTCACCATTGATCATTGTGACACCACGGTACTGCACTGCGACGTCTGTGTTACAGCATTGTTTCTAACCAGCAAGGATGTGTCGTCATGTCACGCAGCTGTGGATATATGTACAAATTCATCTCTTTCCACAGTTCCTCTGGAGACAGTAATCTCCCCTTTGCTCTCTGTCTGCGCATACTGGTAGGAGGGAGAGAGCTGGCTATCCTTTCTTTAGTTTGTGTACACGAACGGGGTGGCGAGCACTGCTGTCACCACCAGTCTGCTGCTCCTTCCCAGGATCAGGTTGGAGAACGTGGACAGCTGATGGGGTGCACAGCACGAGTGAGGCACGGGCAAAACTGTGAAGGTACAACTGGCTTTTCAGACAGCCTTCTCTGTACATGTGTTGTAGTTGCCAGCGTACTTCTTCATATTGACTCTTTTTTGGGTACATCTAACTTTAAATTCATAAGCTTTTTTATTTAGTCTGGGACACATTTACGTTCTCCTTTAATCTTAAGCAGAGTGGCCAGTGTCAGAAGTCCTGAGGATGTGGCTGCTTAGTGGAACAGTACAGAAACTGGCTTTGTTGTCTTCTGGAATTACCTGATGTCGAGTCAGACAGTTTTCACAAGTTGTCTACATGCTGCTCCAGTATGTTGCTGCGATATTATAATTGCATAAAGGAAAGAGTTTTATACTTGAGGTTTTCTCAAAGACCAAGGATTTTTAGTAGCAGTATCTAATCGGGCACCAGTACACATATGGATCCCTTCTTTTTAAGAATGGTTGAAAATGGATTTTGTATTTACGTTATTACTTCCCTGTTAAAACATTTTTTTATTTCAGAAGATTGAGCAAAATTTTTTGTTTAATACTGTCATTCACATACTTGACTAAATTATCAACATTTAATTCTATGTAATTCTGTGTTGTCTCCCTGAAGAACACTTAATTTGACTAGCGTTGATTAGTAGGCATTGCTTTCTACTCTGTACAGATCACTTCAGATACTACAGGCACCTTTCTCACTCCATGGTATCTTCAGGGATCGTCTGCTGCGGTTAGTTACTTCCACAGTCAGTGCTGGATCCCATTGTAACCTGCTGCTGAATGCTTTAAATGCTTGTAACTACTCCAGAAGTTCTTCCTGTCCCTCTGCAGGTCTGCTTCAGTACTCAGCATTAGCGGTATAGCCGGCAGCCTGCTTGTGAAGTCCACTCGCACACTGTTGCTGCTTTGTGTGTAAATCAGCCAGTCCTCATCTCAGGAATATCATAAGAATTTATTCTCCTTGTGACTCTTCCAGAATCGATTTCTTTCAGTCATCTTTTATTCCATATATGACAGTTCTAGGGTTTTTTTTACTTCATGTTCTCTCACAGGGAGCCTAGAATGTTGCGGTTGTTATTTTTTTCATTCCAAGGAAGAGGAACAATTCATGAACCTGTCACAATCAGTGTTTTCTTTTCCAAAAAAATAATCAGTTTTCCAGTTCACTTTCAGATTTCTTGATGTAATTTGTTACACTCTGTTCTTATATCTGCAAGTGAGCCAACCAAAAGAGACTTTGCAAGACTGGAAAACTACTTACCCCCTGAGAAGGGAAAGTCATCTCTTCTCAGAGTACAAGTTTTTACTTCTGTTGCTAGCATCTCTGTGGAATGCCCTGTTTTCTTAGTCACTCTACCAGCTTTGCTCAAATCTTGACCTAAGGCAGATGCCGCAGGCCCTGCACCATTACAAGAGCAGGAGTGTTTCTGTACATCTGGTTATATCCCTGTTCAGAGATCAGTCGTGGTCCTTGTGAGAAACCCAAGTATTGCCTAAGTTAAATGCCTTAACGCAGGACTGCTTGGAAGAAAGAGTGGAACAATGGATTTTTTGTTGTTATTGTTCTTCCTCTGTAGCGGCAAGTGGAATTGACTGGCCTTGAGCAGAAAAACAATTAAGCAATTATTGCCTTTTATTGAAGGGCATAGTGGTGTCAGCATCGCTGTTTTCCTCCTTCTGAGACATAAAGACTTTAGGATCCTTTTTTCAGTCCAGTTTCCCAGTTCTTCATCCTGATATTGCTTGCAATGTTCAACCACATACTCATACCTTCAGTTTTAAAAGACTCGAGATGCATCCAATGCTGTATGCTTAATTCTTCCCCCAGCAGTATCTTTTTCTCCTGTTTTCTGCGGGACCGTTACATATGCGATTTTTCCACACATATTTACATTAAAATGCTAGAATCTTCCCACAGCATACTTGCAGTGAACGCAAGACTGGGGTGCTAGATAACTTCACGTGAAGGTGACTTGCTCTGTTTGCTGTGACTGAGTAACAGCGCTGTTTTCAGCACTTCGCACCCCTTACCAGCTTTCCTCATAAAGTCAGAGAATGCAGGCGTAGACCTCAAAAAGATGACATGTGTAAGGAGGAGGACAGATTTGGCAATTAATCTTCAGAGAGTTACCGGTTACAGCAGATAAACCGTATTCCAAAGAAGTGCTGTTGCAGTGGAGCAAGGAAACTGCTAGTTTGATGTTCAGTATCGCAGTTGTTGCCACAGAACATTTTAATGCTGTTGTGGAAAGTTTTGTGACCTGATCAATATTTTACATGTATATCTGTATTTTTATTATAATATTGTAATGGAAAAGGGTCTAGGGTTTGGGAGTTGTCTTAAAATAAGAATGAAGGCCCTGATTCTCATTTATACTACTGTCCTTTGCATCCCATTAGGATAAAGGGGCCTTAAATGGTTGTCAGTTTAGCTTACATCCTTCAGAGTATCCCATTACACTGATAAAGGTATAAAAGGTCAGTAGTATAAATCAAAACCGTTACCAAATGACTGATTGTACAATCATCTGAAATCAATTTAATTATGTCCCTATTGTGTATATACTGGCCAGTAACATCCAGATTGTTCTTAGTTTAGCAATCAGGTTGGAAAGAAACTGGCTTGGTTTTTATCAGGTTTTAAGTATCCACTTGTACTGGCTGTCCTTTTCTCAACATTGTCTACAAAAAGAATGTGGTAAAAGATTGGTGCCTCTAGGTAATGGCCTGGCCAGAAATCTCACGGAATGGCCAGTAATACTGTTTCTAAGCTTTGGCAGTTTTTCTTAAAATACGTGCTTCTCTTTATCATAACTTGATCCCTCTTACTTGATTATATGAAAATGGGGTTGCGACAACCTACTGAACTCCGTTCTTTTCTGACTTAAGACCCAACAGGGTGTGCAGTATTGTGTGATGTTGTCACACTGGGGTGAGTTTTGAGACACAAAGCTAAAAGCCAGCATTTTCCGACTGCCCTAACTGTGGTGATACTCAACAGTGAAACTGCAGGCACCACCCTGCGTGCTGGAGTCGTGCAGAGCTTCCCTTGCTGCCAGTGGAAGCTTTATGTAAGGAAGCATCATGCCCCACTACATTGCAGTTGGGAAATGCAATGCACTGCCAACTTCTTGTGCAAAAAAAGTTTGAGGAAAAGGAAATGTATTTTCATTCTTAGATTTCTAAACTGCAGTGATACTGCAGAGCCTAGTAAGAACAGATTTCATACTAACTTAGTGAATGCCAGTCTGATCCATGCAACTCAAGAGGCAGCATCTGAACTTCGTGAATCACTTGTCCTCAAAATGAACAAATAACTGTAGGCAAGAAAAAAAAAAAGTGATATCCCAATACCACTAAAAGAAAGCCAGTTCTAGCCAATACAAACATTCGGGTATTTCAGTCTTTAACAATTATTCTACAATTCTTTGGTCCGTTTGGAAGAGACAGCTCTTTGTAATGTGACAGTATCACAACAGGTCATAAATAATGTTCAGAATTTGCTGTCATAAGAAAGAACATTAATATGTAAGGACACACTGTACTGAAATGCTATGGCTAATGGATTCTTTCTTGCTTTGCAAAATGAAAGGATTAACAGTATGCCAAAGCAAAAAAAAAAAAAAGGGCATTTTCTTTCTTCTCTTTTTCTTTTCTCTCTTCCTTTTTCTTTCTTTGGGATGCATTTGATATTTATTTTTCAACTTTGAATTTGAGGTTTTGGATTATTTCCAGTTAATAACCTACTGTATTTGGATCTGGAACATTAAATTAACTTTTTAAAACAAAAGATGATGTACAGGGAGAAAAAAATCAGAAAGAAAAAGCACTTCATTATGTCACAGTATTTACAGGAGAAAGTATAAAAATTACTTCTTTTCTGAAAAAAACATTTGGGGCCTGATTCTTTCCTAGTATAGCTGAGCATAGCTTCATGAGCTTGGTGGAGCTGTGAAGAGTTACGCTAGCTGAGAAACTGAACCTTAAAATCTTCTTTGCAGACAAGGGAACCCTTACCAGCAGTACTTGAAGACTTGTGAGTTGTGACTGCATGTTACTTGAAAGATCTAATTAAGCTATGTTTTTTGGTGCAAGCAGTTGTTGTACATGATTTCATGTTTATGTAGCAAGATGCATTGAAATGTTGATACTAGTATTGAAACATACATGTAAAAATTGTTGTTGTGGAAATTGTCTGTTCTGTTCTATTTTTCTTGTGTGTCTCATCTGTTTAGAACGTAAACTTTCTTTTTTTTTATTGTCCTAACTGAATAAGGCTAAATGAATACTGTAATTGAAAATATATTTTAAATCTCGTCATGAGTTTTTAAAAAGACTATTACAAATTGTATCATTCCTGATTACACAGAACTTTGTGGGTGGTTTTAAATAAATTTTATACTTCTATTTTGCACTTAGTCGTCTAATTTTTCTTTCCTGCATTTTTCATGCATTTCTTCTTGTAAAATTTACCATATGGTCAGTAAAACAAAAGTCAGTAAAATATCTTGTTAAGGGAGGAGTAGGAAAATAATTGCTAAAAGTATTTTCATTTTATCAGCCACTTTCCCTGCAGAAATTTTGCTCTTATAACTACTAAACACTGTGACATGTAGAAATTAGGACTATGGTAGATTTCTGCACTGGAGAGGGGCGGGCATGAATCATTCCACTATCTGGTGCCTGCTGTCAGTCTGTCCGCCTTTGCTTCATGCAGGACTGACCTGTCCCAGGCAGAGACGTGCAGCAAGAGAAGCAGCCAGAAAATTCTGAACTTCATCATCTTCTGTCTAAAAACAACAAACCAGTTTGTGAACCCATTTATACAGTGTCTGTTTTTCCTGCCAGCCCTGTCTGGCAGAGCAAGGTTATGGGAATCATTTACTGTGGCTTTTCATTCCCACCCAGTGGAAACAGTGCAGGTTTTATTTGCTTCAAATGAGAGCGTACATTATTTTTTTTCTCAAGACAAAACAGACCTCAGCACTAGACCGCTTTACTCTGTGACATTTTAGTGTAGAACAATACTAGACAGAATTCCTTTTCTTTAGATCTGAAGAAAAGGAGGAACATAATTCCTGTTTATATTTGCTTGTTTTCCTTTTTTCAGTATGTGCAGTAGCAAAAGCTGCTGCTCCAGTAATCTCCCAGATACCTGGAATCTCTTAGAGGGCTTCAGTAATTTCCTAGTGATAAACTACATTATGTGACACAGTGCACCTAGTTCTGGGGAGCCGAGTGTGGTAATCCAACAGGAAGGCCTGCAGCCTCCTATGTAATTTGCTGCTCATTTAGAGGATAATCGTTACTGGATTTTTATAGCAACGTCTCGCAACTTGCCCCAGGCCTTCTCTGAATCATACCATCAGTCTTTCAGTGGAGCTAAGCTTCCATGGCTTGCTACTAGCGTCTGTAACCTATAGCACAGGTGTCTAAGCAAGCATGTGGATTTTGAATGCCACTGAAAGACTTGGGAGCAGACCCAAGAACATCATTATCGAGGGAGAGACATTGTTGAGAAGCAACACGTTTCCCTTTCAGGTACTGCCAGGCAACTGCGTGTTGCCTTCCCCGGCATTCCTACTGGGCAGAGTGTTCCGCACCAGAGCTACATTCCTTCGTACATTATGGAGCATGTTACCTACTGAGATTTTAAAACACAGCTTCACCCATAACTTGTGGGAACAAAACCAAACCAAATTTACCTGCCCTGACATCCCTGAAAGGTGGTCAAACATGAGTTCATTTTGTAGAGCTCAGCACTCGGAGGTGGCTTCAGTGCTTTCTTGTATCTTGCATTTCTTATATAAAACATACAGGTAATGCAGTGTTGATGTAGTACAGTTGGCTGCTTTTAAATTCCTAAGATGTCACAGCCTTAAATTACAGTACCTGTTAAAAGGGTATTAATTGCTAACATTAGTTTAAACTGCAAGATAAACTTTTTTGTTAGTGCTACAGTTACACTTCTGCAATACTCTGATCTGATAAAGATCATAGAATGGCAGGGTTTGACTGCTGTTGGATAACGCTACTGCTGATTCCTGCTGTTATATATTATTACATAATATTAGTTTACATCTTCGAAAGGAGTCTTAATTGAACTATAGGACTTTCTGTGAATTCTCTACATCAGAACAAGCATCCTATTCAACGGCAATTTAAACACAAGCAAGATAGCACTTCAATTAGAAGTGTTTTGGTTCAACAAATGGCCTAGATAGTGTAATATAAAATAATTACCAGGAATACCCATCTGTGGTTTTAATCTAAGACACACTGGAAGAATATTTAAAATGTGGAAATTTAAACCCAGCTATTTCAAAAACCATTGCTTGGAACACAATTCCTAAGATGGACCTCTAATTCTCTAATCTGCTTACTTTGGGATACTCGTTTGCTTTTATGATATACACCAGTCATATAAAATTCTTAGCAGTTGAATTCTTGAAAATGTCAATGTCTTTTTACACAAGGCCAAAAATTACTTAAAATCCCTACTATACCACATGTACATCTCTATTCATAACATAACTGAGAAACACTTCTCCGCTGTTTAAGCCTGAAGTAGTCTTGAATTGCTGCTGGAGGCATCATGACAGCCTCATTTTTCACCTCAGAACAGTAAAACTTTTGCCTCCTGTGACGTAACAAGTCGGCAGTTCAGTTTCTTGTGACCACTCCGTTTTACAAGTAGACTTCTGTTTTTGCATGGTAATGACTGACTCCCTTCACTTGAGGAATCCCTTCAGGGAAATGAAATACTAATCCTGTGTGTCACCAAGCAAACACTTCTACGACAGACACCAGCAGAAAGCCTTGCAAGGATTCCTCTGGGTTACAGCTGCTACAAATTCTAAGGCTGAGATTAGTTGGGCTGTTGCAAATTACCCTGTTCTATGAGGATAAGAAGCTGCAAGTGGCTCAGGTGTGCTACTGCTTAACAACCCTCCTCAGGCTGTAGCTATTGAGAGATCTGACTAGCTATGTAGTTAAAACAAACCAACATAAAAAAACGCAAAACCAAGAACACTTTCTTACTAAGTGCTCACCAGCAAGCCTTTCAAGTGCCGGAAGCTCTGGATCACCCCAGAGAGTACAGGCAAGTATTCCCTTTATACGTAATTTCTATTGCACCTGAGCAAAGTAGAGTTCTAGTCTTTCTCCTTTGCCCTGTCACACTGAAAGAGGCATTACTGGGGGCTGTACTGCACACAGAAGTTCTGAAGCTGTTGCCTGCTCTTCCTGTGAATCACAGCCTGCATGGTCCACAGCAAGTTAAATCTCTGAATCTCTGCACTCAGCTACCGTGCACTGGGAATCATGCCTGCTGTCCTTCAGCTCGGAGGCCTGTGCTCTGCTATGGGAAGAGGCTAAATATTGCAGGCAGTAGTGGAAGGGAAATAGGTTCTCAGCTCTCAGTCTCCTCTTTTTCATAGAATCACAGAATGGTTTGGGTTGGAAGGGACCTTAAAGATCATCTCGTTCCAGCCCCCCTGCCGTGGGCAGGGACACCTTCCACCAGACCAGGTTGCTCAGAGGTCCATCCACCCTGGCCTTGAACGCTTCCAGGGAGGGGCATCCACAGCTTCTCTGTGTAACCTGTGCCAGGGCCTCACCACCCTCATTGTAAAGAATTTATTTCT
>Ga0181612_146049_pt1 | contig 12846 bp, 7 predicted proteins | sample HoacroProtozoa21_FD_119630 | JGI IMG/M metagenome (GOLD analysis project Ga0181612, IMG submission 119630) | Hoatzin crop microbial communities from Cojedes, Venezuel. Combined Assembly of Gp0051906, Gp0051904, Gp0051908 | reverse complement strand
TTTGGGGTATTTATGTTCTATGCAGTAAGGGGAAGCTGTTGTATAGAAATGAATGGATTAATTGATTTACATTAGCCATAACATTGATTTCTTCAGTTTTGTAAGTTGATGACTACAGATTAGACCACTTACATCCAAGTTTTATTAAAGTTCAGGGCATTCTTCAAATTTTGTAGACTGATAGAAGAGTACTATGAATCTAATGCCTTCCTGGAAAGGCATGTAGCTTTGTTGCACATGCTGATCTACTGAACCCTCCCTGCTCAACTGGGACACAAATGTGACACTACAGTTCTCACCTTTGATACTTCTCAGCTTTGATGGACCTGTGAAGGCAACCATTGCATTTAGATTTCTCCAATATTGCAATCAAAAGATGTTCATTAAATAATCTTTACGAAGCTCTAAAACTGGAAACAAAGTGGCTGAACAATGTATCTCTAGGTTATTACTCTGCAGACTATTTTCTTCATTGTTCAGTGGAGCAAATGACCTGTAGCAAGCCTTTTCTTTCAAATTGTTAGCTTTGTATCCAGACTTAGATGTGAAAATATTAATCATCAGTCGGCAAAGGTAGTCTAACACAAGTTTTGGTGAAACTGAGTCACATTTGTCTGACAAACCTTTAAATATTAGCACAGCTTTGCACGTGTTGTCTCTAGGAGAAATAAATAGATGATCATGTTCTTTTTCAAAGGCATAGCTTTGCACTGGATGAAAATCAGGTGTTTTTTATCCCACAGAAAGAATCTAGAACAAAAATTAACATGAAGCATGATCTCACGTTGTAGACAAGGTTCAACCTTTACTGAAATGCTTTTCTTCTCGAGTTAATTGCATTATCTGAGCATATTAAAAATACTGAGCTCTAAATAAGAGCTTCTGATTTTTTAATTAGTTAAAGGGATATGTGAAAACAAGATTAACCTTGTGGTCCCTGTAGCTCTTGAACATGACTTGCACTGCTGGTGAAGGTGTAACATAAATGTTTCAAAAGTTCGACAGGAACTGCTTTTCATCAGCTTCTTTTCATTTCTTTGTTGGTTTTCTGTATCTCTTTTGACCCTTTTTTCTTGCTTCCCCCCCCACCCCCTTTCCCAAACTAATGGCTTAGTATTTTTTTCCCTTATTTTTGTGAGATGATCATCAGTCTTGACTGGAGAGATAGATTGAAGAAGAGATAAGTGCCTACTTACTTCTCCATTCACTTGCAGTCAGTAGGAGGTTGATGTGTTCCTCTGGGGTGGATGTCAGATCTGCTGAGTGACTAGTAATAATTTGGAGAGTTAGTGCAGTTAACTTGTTCCTGCATAATTTACAGCTGGTAACTAGCATGAAATAGAGAAATTACTGAAAATGCTTTCTCCTCCCTGCACCCAATTGCGAAGGGTTGTTAGACAAATTGAGCGTTTACTGATGTGTGAGTGTCTGATAGCTGCTGAGAGTGAGTGTGTGTGCACGTGCACACGTGTGTGCAGGAGAACCGAGCGCCTTCAGATGCTTCCTACCTGTCATTATGACTTCAGCAGATTCATTGAACCCATCTTCCCTTACTATGTATTGTAATAACTGTCTTGCTTGAAGAAAGGGTGTGTCCAGGTTTCTTTTTTGCCCCACAAAGGAAACTTGTTATTACAGTATTGTTTCTGGTATTTCAGGAAATCCAGGGAAATGCCCAGACAAGTTCTCGCTAAAGATAAAGTCAAGCAGTTTCTTAACAGTCAGAACTCTTCTAACAGTTGGGATTCACCTGAGCGGTTGCACTATCCAATGGTTTCAGCTTTGGAAAGATTTATGCAACAAAGAATGTCTGCTTTTCTTTTATCAAATGAACTCTTTTTTCCTTAGCTGCATGAAGTGTATTGTATATTTCTGTGGTTTTTGTTAAACAGCTACAGCTCTTTACTAACGATTCCTAACTGTTGCTGTGCTGCTGTCTTTGGGTTTGACTAAAACCACAGCCATGTTAGAAGTGGGGGATCTCACCTGAGGTCAAGCAGGCAGACCTACAGCCGGTGCAGGTGGCCCAGACCCTCCCTTTTTAAATTCTAATTACTTCTCCAGCCTGACTCTACTTGGATGCCTTTTTCTTTCCTTTATCGCAGTCTTTGACAACCCTTTGGAAATACTAACCAAAAGTTATATTTGTTTTTCCTGAAATGAGAAATGCTTACCACTGAGGTCAGACTGTGTTGCACAGAGTTAAATGTCGAATAACTGGGCTGTCTCATCCTAACAAATGCGACTACTCTGTCAACTCGTATCTACTGAGTATTAAACACCGCCTTCCCCACGTCCTGCAAAGAAAGGGCATAGAGCAGCACCTTTCATCTCCTGGTGCGTCCTCACAGGGTGATGCTCGTTATCCCTGAGTGTGCGTGGCAGAGTTGGAGCAAAGAGACCCCTCTCTCCTCTCTCTCTCTCCTTGATAGGGGGAGAGGAGGAGTTACTGCTTATGAAAGTATAGCATTTGTGTGGATATGGGATGGAGACAAATTTCAAGAATGCAGACGTTTTCATATAACAGATCCCTGCTGTTTTCGTGATCTGTTTGTGAAAGACTTGCACTCTGGCTGAGTTTTTAGGTCTAAAGTGAAGTAAGCATAATCCATGTTCATCACATCCCCTGTCCTTCCCCAGCTACTGAGGTATTTCCAAATGGCTTTATTTGAGAAAAGGCTACTGAATATAAGGATCATAACTGAGAACATTGTTCTCTCCAAAGAAACTTCTTAGGAAATGATGATCCTGGACAGGCAGTTCCATAGGATCATTGCTACACATTGCTCGCCAGCCTTGCCTTAGTCTGCAAGACTAATGTTAAAGGGAGAAGATTCCCCATTGAAGAGGGGATGTTATGAGCTGATATCTAAACTGAGTTTCTTAAAGACCTCTGCAGATGTCAAACTCCAGATTTCAAATGAAGTTGTGGAATTTGAAACCAGAATGAGCAGAATGAACCGGACATGCAATAGCTAAAGAGAGACAGAATTGGTTGTAAAATGAAGCAAAAGTCTTATAGAAGAGGCAGAAAGTATTAAGAACTACAGAAACAAACAGCATGTAGGCAGTGCCAGTTGGTGTGAGAGAAGAGTCCTCTAGGCACAGCACTTCTTAAGGGAAGTAGAAAAAGGAAAGGAACATAATTCAACAAAGCAATCTCCGGAAATATGCCAGAGCCTGGTTGACAGTAGAAGTAAACTAGACTTCATAAAATCAGGCAATGCTGTAAAAGGCATCAGATTTGCAAAATAACACCATTATGAAAAAGACAAAAGCAGCAGACTATTGCTAACATTTAAAAAATAAACAACACATAAAAGAATCCCTTCAGTCTCCAGACGAGCCAGCCAAAGGATATCCATGAGACAATTTACCGTGTATCTTGCAGGATGTTAATATTGCTTGGAGACAGTGATTCCAAAATAAAGCTATTTCATTCAAGCCACTTAAACCATACCAACAGATCAGGAGTGCTGGATGAAAGGCATTAAATGTTAGTTTAATTACAGAGAATGTTAAATTAGATACATTAAAAATCCCTAGGCCCATAAGAGTTCTCCTGCAGAATTTTAAAAATATATATATTAAAGAATCTGGAGTGAACAGACGGAACCACCGTTGGGTCAACTCGTTAATGAGACATGGAAAGAAGAAAAGGCCCTGGCATCTAGATGTAGTAATACTGAAATATGGAGAACACCTACTCAGTTTCTTGACATGTAACACATCTGTTTATTAAATCAAACTCTTTTCTTTGTTCTTAGTAAACAAACTAAATAATCCTGCCTACTTACCCTAGAAGAGCTCCAGCCGAGTCACTTTAACAGGAAACAGGGAGAGAGATCAGCATTCATGACTCGTTTTTCAAGCCAAATATGCAAAACAGCCCACCTCACAACTAACAGAAGATGAAAAACTGATAACATGATCTGGCAGTTCTCAAAAGGGATCTTGAAAAACTTTTGGCTTAGTCCCAGGCTTAGGAATTAAATATTTATCCAGAGTCAAGTCCAAATGCTGCAGTAGAAGTTAACAGGGCCCTATAAACAAGTTTCTCATTTTCATATCAGGCATAAACCAAGGCTTTCTCCGTCATCTCTTCTTTCCACTATGGTTGTACAGTATTCATACAGACGGCCTGGGGAAATCAATAAATCCTGGGTGGAATGGACAGAGAAGATAGGAGGGAGCACATACCAGTGTAGAAAGTAGATGATAAAGTAGTATTTTTGTCACTTCAATGGCAAATGGAAAATACTGACTAGTAAATATAGTTTTCAGATGAAATCTAATGTCTACAGATGCTGATTAGTTTTAATCTCTAATGTCTGTAAAGTCTCACAATATACATATTCAAGGTAATAGGTAAGTCAATGGAGAGCAAATCTGATGAGTGTTCCTGTATATTTAAAAAGTGTATCTAATTCAGGCATACCACAAGCTGAAATGTAGGGAACCAGGGGGACTGTCCCTTTGCTTATGGCTTTACAACATCGAAGTAAATGGAGGACTGCTATATGGAACTGCATGGGAAAGTGTACGCGTGGTTAAAAATGAAGACATTTTTCTAAAGAAAATTAGAAAACAGACAAAAGCATAAAATTCTCTGATCAATCAAAACTGAACCCAAATAAGTGTCTTGACACTGAATCAGTTGTATTTTCTAAGCATTAGCAGTTGATAATTTACAAATTAATTTTGCTGATTTCTCAGAAGACCGCCAATGGAAAATAAATTGATTAGGGGGAGGATGAGAATCTGAAGTTAGAAAGGCAACTCCGCATAAACTTGGCAAAATGGAGAGAGGTGCTGCTAAACATAAAATGATATTGTTGAGTAAATGAAATCAGAAAGGTGCTTACATTGGTCATTTGAAACACAGTAAGCACTGAAAAGCGTGGATTAACACCTCTTGCTAAAAACAGACGGCGCGCATCTGTAGTTCTTTCAGGGGGTAAAGAACCACTCAGCTAAACCCGTGTCTGATTGGTTACTCTAAGAACAGCAGTAGAGGGGTGAGATAATGCATATACTTTTTTCTAAACTCTACCTCTCAGTGCTTATTTCTGTATTTGATAGCATGGAAATAAGCTCTGCTAGATCTCGGGACAGCCTGAAGACCTGGCAGTGTAGTGCTGATACAATATTACCCAAATTATTGCGAAGAACTGTGTTGAAATATTTTGAAAGGCTGCCTCAGTTTGCAGCGAAAGAACAAGTGAATGTTTTGTAGTATTAATAAATGCCTGTCTGTTTGGGTTTTTTTCCCCAAAATCTATGCAGAAATCTGATAAACTTTTGGAAAATGTTCCTTCCTTCAGTGGACACTGTTTCTTGCTTCTATATCCTTTAAGGAATTAGTCCTAGGGCCCATTGGTTTCGAGCTATGTATGGGAGTCTCTTAGTACACCAGAACTGCTCTTGACAGAAGATAACCATAGCCTGGTAAGCCTTCTTGGATTTATTACTTAACAGTAGAAACTTGTCCTTAGGCATTTCATGCTGATTTCTTAAGCTGATTGTTCTGAATTTTTGGCGTTTGCTTGGATTATGCAACTCTATGTGTCTAGACTTTCTTATTTATTTTATTTTACTTTTTTTTATTTTATTGTTTTTGCTTATGACACTTGTGATTTGTTTGTATAATTACCCGGAATGTATGTAGACCTGCTCTGATCCAGCCGGTGTGTGGTTGAGCGAATCAGCCATCTAAATTACACCTACAGAGTAGATAGGTCACTGCCAATTGCTGTGAGGGGGAAAGCCAAAGAGCACTTGTGAGAAAGTATGTAGAGACAGTCCTTGAGAGAAGAGGACTAAAGCTTTCTCAGGTGTTTTATTTTGAAGAAATGCAATGCCTCCCTGTGTTATTCCCCTTTCTCTCCCTTTGAAAAAAGGAGAAAAAAGAAAAATCTAAGTTAGCACTTTACTTCTCCCACTGCAATCTGACACAAAAGACCTTCTCAAATAAATCACTCGTGCAGTTGTCTGGTATGACACAGTGTCAGATGCTGTCTTTTTGATAAGTTCATTTCCTAAGCAATTTGTTTAACCCTTTTTATAGACATTGTTTTTTCTAAGTCGTGAGTCATTTTAAACACACGAGTACTCCAGGGAAATGTCACACCCGTCACTTGTTTCTCTGCCTGCCTGGCTTCACTGTATGGTTCTTATAAGCCCAAAGACAGAGTTCCTGCTGTGGTTTGTCCCATTCTCCTGACAGCTGGCTGTTGTTGGCTCTGACTGGGCTGCTCTATAGGCTGATCTTACAGTTGTTATAAGGCTGGTGAAGTATTAGGGAAAGACTCCCCCAAAAAATGAAGAGGCTCTTAGGAAGGGTACCACACATCACATTTGTGCTGTGCTTGCATTTTCTTGTATCTCAGAAGTCAGTTCTAAGTTGCCCTGAAGTAACCACCATTGATAAACTGAGGTTGTCTAGGAAAAATCAAAACGATCCTTTTTCCTTCCAGGGACTTGCTTTAGGATCCAAAATCTGTCGTTCATCAACAGATGGGCTGAGGGCTTGGAAAGGGTCTTGTTTGGTTTTTCACTTGGGGGGAAAAACCCCTGCTGTTTTACAAAAACCTCTTCTTAGCCCTTTATATTGTAAGCAAAAAAGTGTACCCAAGCTACTTTGGATTTTCTGTGTCATCTGTTTCTGAGGGCAGCCAGGGACAAGTGTTTGCACCCAGGTCTGGTGACAGAGGCAAGAGAGACTATGGCAATCTCAAAAGAAAGCTCCCCTGAGGATCCGACTTCTGAAGAAGCAAATGTAATTATTGAGAGTCCCGGGCACGCCTGCCGTCACAAGAAAGGAGTGTCCCAAAGGCTGTTCCAAGATACTGCGGTTTGTGGCTATAAAACCCTTGTCTAATTCAACGTAAGCACAAGGCTCTTGTCTCCCTGTCTCACTCACTTCATCTCCGTTCTCTCCCTCTCTTTGTTCAGAGCTCTAGGGACTTGAACTGTATACTTCAATGGTCTGATGAATGTTTTTAAAATAAAAATAAATGAAGAAATTTTCTGAGTAAGGTGGTATTGCCTTGTAGCAGTTTGGCTTGTGGCACACAGGTCTTTGAAAACCAGGTACCCTGTTTGTGATCTTCATCTTTCCTGAACGGCTGCCGTGCTAGAGCAGCACGAGCTGTACACGCCTGGAGAGTTTATCTAGGGGACACTGGGTAGATCCCTTGGATCCCTTTGCCTTTGAATGTTCTGCTCTTTTCTCTAATGAGTTACTCCTAGTTGTAAGCATGCTGCACTTCGAAGGCTGAAGGGCATTAATCATTCTCTTAAGGCTTATGTGATGAGAGACATGGATGCTGGAATTGCTACCATGGAGAGACAGTTGGATCGTGGCCACTCCTTGTCAGGGTAACTCTGGAGCTCATACCCGTAAAGGACTGAAGCCAAAACCCTTTTGTCAGCATTTGGATTGGTACTGAAGAAGAATGAGCGTGTTATGAAACTCTTTGCTAATCATGAGAATATTCTAGCCTAATTAAGTCATCTAAACTTCTGAAATCGTCTTTGTTCTGTCTGTAGGGCCATACTGTGGTAATGTGATGCCCGTCCCCAAAGAAATCATTCTGGATAGCAATGAAGCAACTATTCACTTTGAGAGTGGATCCCACGTGTCAGGACGAGGCTTTCTGTTGTCCTATGCCAGCAGTGATCATCCAGGTAAAGTGAAATCCAAAAGTACTAAAGGATTAGTAGCATAGTCCCCCCTGTTTCATTGTCTTCTCTACACACATAGGCTTTAGCCCAAATGTTTGGTCCTAAGTATTTCCAGATTAGTGTGAACCGTGGTATTTTTAATAGCATGTATTCAAGAAGCAGTTGTAATGTTAGGTAGATACAATAGCTGCTGAAATCTTACCTAGGCAATTTGCAATATAGGCCCAGAGAAAGGCAAAGCGAGCACCTTTCTGTGAAGCTCCACTGTATTCTGGGCTCCAGCATCTACCACGCAGTGATAAGATGAAGTGATAGGAGAGATTAAGATTTGATTCCTACATTTAATATTCTGGGGGTCTGTGCAACTTTGTTGAAGGTGTAAAACAGAAGAGTAGAAGAAGGAGATGAAAAGAATGAGGGAAAGCTATAACTGTTGCTTTCTATCTAACAAAATTGTTCATTATACAGAGAGATCTTTAAATGTAATTTCATGTGTAGCCAAATATTTGTCTGTATTTCTGTGTCCTGCAATGGGGATTGACATTTCTAAACTTTTCACAGATCTAATCACTTGTTTGGAAAGAGCTAACCACTACACAAAGGCTGAATTCAGGTAAATAGGGTTTGCAGCTCTCTGCACTGTGGCTTGCTTTGTTGTAGCTGTCGTCTGGTCCAATTGTTAGAAAATGTCATATACAGCAGGTACAGTCTTGATTTTCTGGAGAAGTGAGGTTTTTTTTGAGCTCTGATGCTGTAATAGTCCAAGACACAGTTGTGAGAAGCAGTAGTGCAGAATGGAAGTCTACAGCCCAGAACAATGAGGGAGCAGTTACAGAGCAATTCTCATTTGGGCATACATATACATGGTACATGTAAAAGGAGTTTCCATTTTGAAATTCAAAGTAGCCTCAAATTCCAGTGCTTCTCCTGAGAATGGATGACGCCCTAGCTGATACGGGATTATTTGAGGACAAGCTATAATTTCTTGGTTCCTTGAACCTTGTGATAGGATTTGAAATCGTAATAAATTGTGCTCTTCTGGCTGCTGTCTGGATGTGCATGTATGCTTCTTATCTGGGCTGTGCTGAAATCTTGCATGGTAGCATTTCTAGAACAAGAGAACTAAACAGAAATGCCCTTGCAAAACTGCTTTTCTGGTTCTTTGTGTGCTGCTGCATGCAGTCCATTCATGAACCCAAGGGCCTGTTTCTTTACCTGCTAGACTCACTAACAGACCATCAGCCAGAACTTACTGTTAAGATGTTTATTGGGTGAGAGCATTTCTTTTGTATGAGTTTGTTTCTTTATATCATCACTACAGTTCATGTTTTAAACAAGCCTCCCTTCTCTCACTACAGCAGATATTGTCCTGCTGGCTGCAGAGACGTAGCAGGTGACATTTCTGGGAATGTCGGAGAAGGATACAGAGATGTAAGTACACAGGATAATGAGGCGAAATTTATAAAAACAGAAGCATAGCACAACTTGGTTTCAACTTTTGCTGCTTGACTTTTGTCAGTAATTCTTCCCAGCTGTGTTAGATATACGTTTTGTTATCAGTATATGAGTGTGTTATCAGTATATAAGCACATGGAGACACTTTTCAAACAGACCCATCAATTGTGTGCGAACAAAGTCCACTGACTGTCAAATACACCTACTGACTTGTGGTTTCTGGCTTTCTAGAAAAACCCTTCATAAGACTGGTCTCTCTTGAGGCAGTGCTCATCGATGTGCTGAATATTCCCAAAGCTTCAGCTTTTACTTGTTTGGAGTCCATGTGCATTTCTTTTCTAAAGTTCTCTCTTGTAGAAAAAAAAAAATACATTTCGGTAACATGTGGGTTTTCTTGAAGATCATCACTGCAGTATCCCAGAAATCTGCTCTGAGGCGAAAAAAATATTATACACTGCCTAATCACATCCCACTGATAACTACCAACCCCTTGGGTTGTTTTAACTGCTCATTCTTTAAAGTGAAGAAGTTGCCTGAGTGGTTGCGTTTATCCACAGTTCATATCACACAGTGCTCTGCCCTTTCTGCGCCCCTCACCCTGGTGTCTCCTCCTGTCATGCCTGTGAAAGCTTTACGTCTCTCACGGTGGAGTAAGTTTAATCATACCACTGAAGTAAAATCCCACCCTATGACAAATATAGCAGTTGCTGAGTTTACAAAAAGTCAGCGTTCACGTTTAACCTGTCCATCCAGTTATTCGAGCACAGGGCTCCAGCCTGGGAAGTGGCAGAGCTGAAGAAACAACTGCATGCCGCGTTAGATTCTCATTAGCTGGAGTTATTCCTGCCCTTCGTTGGTTGGTTCAGGGGATTAGGAAAGCAAAGGAGCACATGGCATGACTCACGCAGATCTTATCTGCGCTGAGGAATTTTTGAAAGACATTTTCCCTCCACCCTTAAGGGGGGATTCAGCTTTTCTGGTGGGAAGGATCTGTGGGCCTCCCCTGGAGCCCTGCTGCCTTTGTGTCCCCTCCCAGCACTCCCTGGATGGGACAGCCCCGCACCCCAGCTTGCCGAGCAGTGTAACCCAAGCTGGGCCCCTGCGAACGAGACCAGTCTCTGCCAGCAGCCCCTGGGAATGTCTCCTTTCCACCTTTCTGCTGGCGCTTCTCGGCTCTGTCCTAGCCCAGTGCCACGTTATTGCCGCCTGGTTGGCAAACAAGTTGTCCTGTCTGTATTTTTCAGCGTTACCCCACCTGAGATACTGGTGAATGGGCTAGACTTAAAACCCAGCGGCAGGTAGTCAACACATAGCCAATCCCTGATGTATGCTGTCACTCAAATCCGAAGACACAGCAATAGACAGGTCTGCCTTCAGGCAGGTCCATCAAGTAATTATCGGTTTCTCTTTGCAAAGAAGACTTTGACTTTGTTTTCCCCTGAGGAGTGACGCAATACTTATTCGGCTAAAATCTTACAGCACCTTCTCAGAAGCAGATTATTTGCTTTCCCATTTGGAAAGAAAAAAGGTGGTGACACTTGAAAACATATTTTTTTTCAAAGATGACTGTTCTTTCTCCCTCCCCGGCTCTTATTCCTCTTGAGCCTTTGCCGGATTTTACGAGCTGTAACACCTGTATGCCAGTGACTTGGAAGCGAAAGCATCAGCAGTTTGTCAGATCGATGCTCTGAGCTTCGGCTTCTGCCTTTCAGACCTCGCTGCTGTGCAAGTCGGCGATACACGCAGGCGTCATCGCGGACGAGCTGGGCGGTCAGATCAGCGTCACCCAGCAGAAGGGCATCAGCCGCTACGCAGGCGGCGTCGCCAACGGTGTCCCCTCGCACGAGTGAGTACGGCTGGCGGGGCTGGGGCTTGGCGCTGCCCAGGTCGGCCGGGACGCTCATCTGGGGAGGTGAAGATGTTAGGTGTGGCTCTATGCTTCTGTGGGTTTATTAGAATGGTGTTGGGGTGGCATGTAGGAAGATGTTCCAAGCTTTCAGTGGCTCTGTACCATGTAGGGCGGTGTTTTCTTATTTGTTTTCTTCTTTTTCTTCCAAAATGTATGTGTAAATTACTTTGTTAGGAGATAACATGAAAGCACGACATTCTACAACAAACGCCTTTAATTGACGTGCTAATAAATCATGCTAAATTCATGTTAAAGTTTAAAAAAAGCTAGGAAGAGTGAATAAATAAGAAGTGCCGTTGAGCCATAGGGGGTTTAACGAACAACTTCTTAACATTGTGCTTTTGACATGTTCAGAGTTTTTCTCTTTTAGAGTATTTATAGCAAGGGTGTTATATTTACCACTTATCTTCTGACTTTTAATTGTACTGTTGTTGAAGTAGAAATAAATCCTCTAATCTCTCTCCAGCACAGTAAGCCCTTCCAGCAACTGCTTCTATCATTCCTGTTGGTTTATATTTTTTAATTTTCAAATGTTATCTGGATTTTACATGAGGCTTTTTTTTTATAGGAGGGGAAATCTCTTCAGTCCCATAGCCTACGAGAGCTAAGGGAGTATGTATTTTTTATACTTTTTTCCTGTTTTCCCCATGATTGCTCCACACCCTCCTGACAATTTTGTGGTTGTGCTTTCATTCATTAAGGAGGGAAAAAAAAGCATTAATTTGGTCTGTTGTGCCTAAACTTCACCATAGATTGAAATGCTTTATATGTAATGGCACTGGAGTATAAAAAGCTCAGTAGCATGTAGACCACTAGTGGAAGGCCTGTAAAGCCGAAATATTTTCAATTTTTCATACACGTGTTGCTTGAAAGTTAATTGCCTAAGAAAATGAATATAAACTTGTCTCATGCAAAACACGACTGAGAGCTCAGCTCAGCCACCAACCTCTTTCATAAAACAAATAATACAAACTCTTTCCATCACACATGCCAGCTTAGCGAATCCCTAAATTAAATATTTTGTGCCTTAACTAAAGGTGTTACAGAACCGTTTACATACATTTGTATGTTTGTGATCCTTGAGAATCCCAGGAGGAGTAGCTCAGACAGTAGCGCATGAAATGTGGTAATGAAAGGCAGCTGGGATTCCCCGTTGTATTTTTTTTTCACAGTGCAAGAGCTAGCAGGCAGTGAATGAAGGGTAGAAGACAGCAAATGTACACATGCTGGGGGAAAACACTGTTTCCGTAATTGACCCATCACCTTACCTGCCAAGCTTCCTTTTAACGTTGCTCTTCACAAAATATCCTATACATTTCACGTGAGCAATAGCAGTACCCGCAGAGATACAAACTTGCCTCTGTTACATCAAGCGGGAACGCTCCCATTTACTTGGTGGAGAGCTGAAACGTGGGCGTCCGGGCTGAAGCCAGCCTCCGGGGCTCGGGTTGAGCCCCTTTAATGGGAGGCCCCTGTGACAGCACCCTACGGAGGGGTGCACCCTCCCTAGCTCTCCTGCATAGCAGGGCAGACGGAGGCACTCCTCGAGCATGATGCGTGTCTCGAAGGGACTGAATTGCCCCAAGGAGAAAACTGTCGCTTTCCACAGAATCACAGAATGTTCGGGGTTGGAAGGGACCTCTGTTGGTCATCTAGTCCACCCCCCCTGCCGAAGCAGGGTCACCTACAGCAGGATGCACAGGACCTTGTCCAGGCGGGTCTTGAATATCTCCAGAGAAGGAGACTCCACAACCTCCCTGGGCAACCTGTTCCAGTGCTCTGTCACCCTCAGAGTG
>Ga0181612_103936_pt1 | contig 12846 bp, 4 predicted proteins | sample HoacroProtozoa21_FD_119630 | JGI IMG/M metagenome (GOLD analysis project Ga0181612, IMG submission 119630) | Hoatzin crop microbial communities from Cojedes, Venezuel. Combined Assembly of Gp0051906, Gp0051904, Gp0051908 | reverse complement strand
GTCTAGCTGAAGATGTCCCTGCTTACTGCAGGGGGCTTGGGCTAGATGACCTTTAAAGGTCCCTTCCAACCCAAAGCACTCCATGATTCTGTGATTCTATGACTTGGATTTTTTTTTTCCCTTAGCTTTATATTTTCCACTTCATTATATCATAATTATGCATGGTTATAAATTTAATTACAATTATAGAAAGAAAAAGAACAATACACAATAATTCTCTAAGACAGAAGCTATATATGAAACTAACGGCCTCTGCTTTCTCTTCTCTTCCTTTCCACATTTGGGAAAAAAAAATATTTAAGCCTTAAAACTCATCAAGGTCCCTGGCCTAAAGTCTAACTTAATCCTCAACAAGTGCTCTCTTCAGAGCCTTTGCTTAGGAAATGACTGAAGAGTATCTAAGTGATACAGGAGTAAATACATATCAAATCAGGTTGAATGACCAAATGATGACATCAGAATGTCACCTAAACCCATCATTCCTACACCTTCCACTGTGCTTACATCCTTCCTGACAGAAATGCATCTTACCTGCTACTAAGCACTTCCAGCAACTGGTATTTCACAAAATTCCTCTCCTTCATAAAATGATGGAAATGATGTGCAGAAAAGACCTAACTGGAGCCAGAAACACAGGCTGTCGGGCAGACATCAGACAGGAGTGCAACAGGGAAGGACCATCAGAGCAGGTGTGAGCAGAGCAGCTCTAGAAGACCTCCTTCAGCTTCAACTTGCAGTAAAAACCAGGTAAAACTGTCTCCTGGCATGTCTCCCTTCCCGCTGTCCTCTCCATCTCCGGTTAGAATGAATGCTTCCTCTACATTAGTATCAATTTCTCCAGACAATGTTACTGAGTGGCTAAAAGGAAGAATAAAATCAAGGGCAGAGAAAGGTTAATAGTGCCGCTCAGGAGAAAAAATACCATTAGTAGATACACTGGGTTGTAGTTAATTAGTCAGCAATAAACAAATGCCTGTTGCTTGTGAGATCCATACACAAATATTTAATGAATTCTTATTTTCAGACACATATAGTCATGATTCGCAATCATTAATCCAAGAGCCGTGTTTTTAGGTCAACAATCCACATAAAAGCAGTCACTCACTGTGCTTGTGATCCAGTCGTTTTAGCCCTGCACAGTGATTCCAAGCTATTTGGTTAAGTGAGATATCAACATGCTTTGCATGACATTCCAGTTCTGTCAGGATCTCGACACACCTGGTAATATTTACTTCCCATTGCAGATGAACACGTGCGAGGGAAAAAAGTCACTTTTCTAACACTGTACACTGTTTTCCTCATTACAAAGAAACTTCTTAAAGAACCACCCCTTCCACTTTAACGCTTTGTAGGGATGGCCACATCGAGACTTGGTGACTGCACCACGCAGAAACCAGTTCCCTGGGGGTACCTGGTGGGAGCGAACACGTATCAGAAGCTGGAACGACAGAAAGAAAAGCTCTGTACAACAAAACCTGTATTCACACTAAAAGCAAGGGATCACACCTCCAGTGTTCTTAGTTTGTAAATCACTACACTGCTTGTGGTGTCACAGTAGCCCTGCAGCTTGCAAAAATGATTAAGGCTAAAAATTAATCACAATTATTCTTCTAAAATTATATGATGCTACAGAATACCAAATAAACAGAAAAATATTAATATAAATTAGGACTTGTTATTATTCCAGTCTGCAACTGGAACATGTCTCTGTTGACATCGTGAAGGTTACAAACCACACTGCTCTTTCTGGAGAACAACATTAATGTAATCCAGAAGCAATGCATACAAGACGAGAATCAGTCAAGAGAGTTTTTCTTTCACAATTCTTTTCTTTACATTTGGGCACTGAAATTTATTCCTTTAACATCACATAGTTCCTACACCAGAGGACTTCGTTTTCCACGTATCTGTAGGTCCAATTTACTGCAGCTAGAATTCACTTTTCCTGCCAGGCTGACCAAATATATATTCAGAAAACTGAACTTGGGACATTTTTATTTGCATCATATAAACCTGCCTGCTTTGTTCCTCAGGGCTGTAAAAACAGGGCTCGGCACAGGGTATACCCTGGCTCCCATTGATCCAAGTTTTTCATAAGCATTCACACGCACAACCTTCCCATCACCTCTCGTAACGACATAAACAACTAAGAGGCCATATATTTTCCTTCTGACTGCCTCCTCCAGCAGTCACGGTTCAGACAGAAACCCACCCAGCTTCTTTCTGTTACACCTGAACCATGATGCTCAGCTAGCTAATAATTGCTTCTTTTGTGGATCATTTGCCCAGTTGCTCTTGTTTCCAAAGGCAGGAAAAAAATTTATTTCCTGATGGATACAGTCTTTACCCAAGAGGGGAAGACAACAGTTCCCATGACTATTTAATGACTTTGCCTAATGACTGGCACAGTCACTAGTGAAAGCTCCAGAACCTAACCATCCCCAGTGATTAATATTAAGCTAGTAATTTGGGTTTATTTTTCTTGTATTTCCTTCTGGCACAAAAAAAACCAGACTCACTTGGTAACTCTCTCACCTAAGACCTCTCCCTCCAAGAGTGGCTTGCTGCTTTCTGGAGGGAGTTCACCTTGTCAGACAGAGGAGTTGAGCAAAGCTGTTACACACCCGTGAGACTGCTCATTCTCCTGATGAAAAGGGGGATCTGAATGCCCGCAAGGAGGTGAGAAATGAGCTTCTGTCTCCTGCTGGCTGCTGGCTGACTGTTCTGGCTGCCAAGCTCATCATAAGGAAGCCACCACAACCCTACCTAGCTAATTTTCCTTTTCTGAAATCTGCTGTAGTCTTGCCCAGGAAATCCCAACAGATCAAAGTATGTCTGTGGATATGTGCATACGCAGTCGGTGAACCCTGGTGCAGCTGCATGGTCTTAGCTTCTATTTTGTCTACAGTATCAAGGAGTTTGTCCTGCCCCGAAACCAAACCTTCAGCACTTAAGAGTGAAGTGGGTAAAGTCTGAAATGTGCAAGAATTTCAGGCATGAACAAGTTAGGTAATTGGTCACAGGTCAGGTAGAGAGGTATCATTATCTTCGGTTTAAGCGCCCAAGGAGATAGTCAGTTGGGATTAGTGCATCTATATCCTTTTAGGTAAACAACCGTGAAAAGTCCAAGCTAAACTTCTCAGAAGACCAAAAGAGTCAGTCTCTCAGTCTAAATTATCCTCTATAGATTTTGACAACAGAACTGGGCAACTTCTATCAACAGGCAGAGACTGCAAAGAGGCAACAGGAGTAGGCAGGCAGCATTAGGCAAAGCATAGCTTATTAACTTTTAAAATATGCCTTTTTACATTGGTTCTATTAGATTTCAGACTTCACCTTAAACATTGAACACTTGGAAGATTTGTTCTAAATCTTGGGTCTACATTTTTCAATGGTAAGAATGAGAAAAACACAGATTTTGCAATTTTATGTTTAATGAAAAGTCTGAGGTTGAAAAGCTACTTTATGATCTATGGATTTAAATAAAAAACTACACTACTGTTTGGAGATTTCAGAGTCAAAGCTTCTAATGTCCACCTCTCTCTGCAAATGCTTAGCCGTGAAAATCTGTCTTTTTTACCTTTGACATGGAAAGTAACCATGGTCAGGCACAGCTCCACAAAATTTACGTTAAAGAAAAGAGGGGTGAAACAGCCACCACCAGATCATTTCTACACAAATATGCTTATTGCTGCACATAGAATACTCAATTGCTCGTCCAGCTACGCTGTGCAAACACAGCTATGTGACATGCATATGCAAATGTTGGTCTTCTCAAATTCAAATACATGTACCTGCAAAGTTCTCTTTTTTTTTTTAGAGGTCAGCTGAAAATATTGGCTGCCTTGCCTAGGGAGCTCAACTTTTCCAACACACATCACATATTTCCGCAATTATTCACCAGACTACCTTGCCTTTGTTTTCTAAATCACTTTTTAAAATTAAACTAGCAGAATTACAAGGCAAAATATCATTAGCTATCAATGATATTATCTATCATTAGATAATAGAATGTCCCAAAAGGAAATTAATACAAATTACAAACAACAAAGAGAAATAGGAAAATATTGTTAGGGCTATTTTTTCTGTTGTCATATACTGTCTTTTATCATGACGTTACAGAGATCAACCAACACAGGAAAGATTAAACACCTGCAGTGGTATTGCCTGCTTCAAACACTTCAAAACATTGAATTCATCCAGTAAATGATTAAGAGTTGCATCTTCCACTGAAACTGCATCTAGTTTTCACAGTGCACATACAGTTTACAAATATTTCTGTGTATGTACTATGCGTGGAAAATCGCTTTGGCAAGCACTCAGGTACTAGGTAGGACGCATTAAGGCCAAGGCGCTTGCAGGAGACCAACTGTAAGAGAAGTCTGGCCATTTGCAGTTGCATGTTGTCATACAAGAACATCTGAAGTGAATTTTGTCTTCAAGAGTACACGCTGCTGATTGAAAATGTCCTTGAAAATATCACAATCGAAGTGAACAGAATGGCTACTCAAAAATAAGATGACTCAGGAGGAAATACTATCTTTTTTTTCCTGAAGCAATAAAGTTTACTCAATAACTTCCACTTTGTCTAATCTCTAAATTACTTTAGAAGTGCTAGAAACATTCTTTTCAGCAACAGGAAGAAAAGGGGAATTTAACTAGACTTCATTCATAAATAAAAACTGTGGGAAAAGAATTATAATCTTTGCTCCTTTTAAATACACTAATAAGGATGAAATCTCTATTTTGGAAGGAACAATTCATACAAGGAAATTTCAAGCCTTTTCATATTTCATGTACCAAATTTTCACCACAGAAGTGAATCTTTGAAAGGGTCCCCTGTTGCGTCTTTGATATTTTGCTACAACAGTCCAAAGCAAAGTGGCTAGACCAGAAGTGCTTCCAGCAACTGCAGTATAGAGTTCCTGGGTGTTAAACAGAAAACCCCTGCAAGAGTCCCTGGCAGCATCCTCAAAAGTCAGATGTCACTTTTAGAAATGGACACTGAAAGCAAGAAGAACAAGAAAGCCTTTGAAGAGAGAGGAAACGTACAGAAAGGAGAAAAGTAAGTGCAGAACTTCAGGGTAAGAAGAGAGAAAGAGGACTGGAATAAAGAGATTTAAAAGTACCAGGGAAAAAGTTGTGACCTAGCAAGAGGATAGCATACACAGCACAAGGCTTGATTAAACACTGAAATAAAGTTAGCCACAACCATCCCATGCGGAATATCCAGACTAATGAATCGGGAACCATGACAATCCTAACAGGATCATAATTTATGAATCCTCTGGTTGAGCATCTGAGCTCCACAAGCACATCTGGCTTCCTCAGTGTATGTGTTGTAGTGACAGATGTCATTTCTACAGCAGTTAGAGATGCAAAAAGTGAATGTAAAGCAATGTATTACCAAATGTACTGGAGGAAGGAACTGGTAGATGAAAGAATGGATACAAATCCAGAAGCCCAAAGAAGAGGCAAAGTTCCACAAAGGAAGAGGTAGCTCAGAAGGCTGTTTCTCTACATGGCCTGAACTTGGCATAAGTGTATGGAAGTTCATAATCATTGCCTTGCAGCTCATTTCTTGGGGGATCTGGGAGGTGAAATGTGGCTGTGTGACTTACTCTTAGAGTCCCAGGTTGAGGCATGCTGTAAGAATTCTGACAGATAAGAAAAGAATCAGTGTCAGGTAGAAACAAAGACATGTTCTCCTTAGTTTTGCAAAATTCTTTCCAATGGCACAATCAAGAATTTTTACCTTGCTAAACCAAACTTATGAAGTTTCTTCCCGAAAATGTTAAGATGACATATAAAGCATAAATATAAGGAGAAGTAAATCCAATTAAATGCAGCTCCTCAGTTATAACTCACCATGAGTCTAGATGACTCCTCAGTTCTAGGATCAGTGTGAGAACTGCTATCGTCAGTACTGCCTTGGGAGAAAAGTCCCCTCAATGCATCTGTCTGGAAAAAAAAAGCAACAGTGAGATGGTTTCCAACTCCAAACGACTCCTTAGATTATGTCCTTACCTCATACAAGCGGAAGGAGTGATTCACAGCCCCAAACCCCAGTTTTTCAGATTTTCGTACTGTATTTTCATATGGATTACCAGAGCAGGATATTTGAGTATATACAACTGGTTGCATAATCAAATCTTTCCCTTTAAATGAAGCCAGTAGCAGGAAAACCACCACCCATTATGGGCCTACCAAGCAGAGCACTTGCTTGGGACACCAGCATTTTATCCCTGCTTCTGCTGCAAATTCCAGAGCATGATTGAGAGCAACCTGCACTTAAAAACATGAGATTCTGTCTGCATTGACCTGTGCATGCTTCATTACCAGTCTGGATATTGCATTAAGCTACTGTGGTACGGGTTGTATAAGAGCCGTAAAAGAGCCTGAACAACACTCCCTCAAAAGGCAAGTTCTAAGCCCTCACATCAGCAGTTTTGTTTTCAAAGTGCTGGTGCGGTCAAACGACCCAGCATATTGTCATCTTTCAGCTCAATTGTGGTTTGGGGAAATGAATCAAGACTTTCCAAAGTCTGGTCTGCGGTAGAAAAATATACAGATAGGCAGGACTCCTTTTATTATCAGTAAGAAGTGTTATATAGAAAATATGCATTTCCAAAGCAGAGTGAAACAGAGGCTTTTGTGAAAAGTTTTGTCAGTCAAAATGCATATAAAAAAACTCTTCTAAACTTTTCTAAAGAAAACTCTTAACTCTAGAGATGGATTTGAGGAAGGAAAAAAAAGTCGTAATGTCAAAAAGCAACATAAAGACCGAAAGATACACTACCAAGTAAACATAATTTGATGGGAACTGCAGGTCATTCCTGTTGCCATTGAGCAAGGAATTAGGGTGTGGGGGACTGCTTAATGCTCCATCATGTGGAACATAAGTCAATAAAATTTTAGTTATTCAGTAAAATGCCATTGCAAAGTCTCCTTGCTTGACTTTGCCACTGCTGTTCTGTATGTAAGATTTGAATTACTTCACTGTGAACATTTTCTGTTTACTTTCCTTACCTGAGCAATTTATTACAATTGATGCAACGCTGTGTTATAACATCAATATTAATAGTAACATATCAATAATAAGATGACTTCTTATATTTCACAACCATGCATGGAAATTTTCAGAATCTGCATTACATATTATTACTGTTATGTATTCACTAATACACAATATTTCATAAACACTGGACAAGGTATGGTAAAACAGATAATAATTCAGTAACATCAGAACATACACAGCACTGAAAACCACTCAGTCTAATCTTAAAAATAAAAAATAAAATCGTTTTTTGTGTCATACACGAAAAAATTGATTGAATAAATTAAAGTGATCCTGAATCAGCACGAGACCTCCAGAGGGTATTTAACAGGAGTCTTTTAGAGACAGATCTGAACTGCTCCACAAGCAGCTCATTCAAGGCTGCAAGTAGCAGATGAAGACAAATGTCAATTAAGACGTATACCTTTTTCTCTCGCTTCTCTGTCTGCCGGAATCAGTGTAAAAGACTGAGTAGTTTCTTCTCACACCTCAGGGAAAGTTTGCATTGCCAGCTGGGAGTCTTTCAGAGACCCCAGAGTGACAACTCGGCCACGCAGGGCCAAGCACAGCCCTAGATGTGATTTCCAGTGAGCTGCAAAATTGTAATGGCTCTGTTGCTGGCTTTGCCCACTCCTATGCCCCAGAAGACCATGGCTGCTGTCACCGAGAACAATTATAGCTTCAGGCGATCATTAACTGCTGGAGAAGTAGTTTATCTCCACACCACCAATCATTGCTGCTACACCTCCCGTCTACCCAGGCAACCGAACCCAGAGCAAGCTGCACCACAGATCCATCCTCCCCCTTCTCCCCCCCTTCCCGAAATAGCCTGGCCGTGCCCCCTCAGTCACACGGCACCAAAACTCAGTTTTGATTACACTGATGAGAAGCTTTGAGCCATCTCCGATGTCATTTTTGTACTGTATCAGCAGGGGACACAGCACCCCAGCTTCACTCTGTCCTCTGTCGACCACTCGCCGGAGCAAGGGATTTCATTCCGCAGGTTTTCTTACTCCACCGAATCACAAACACCTTGCCGTTACCCTTCTGTATCCGAGATCACACCCAGAATAGCGGCCAGGTGCTGCAAGCTAACAAAAAGGAGAATTTCCTTTCACGTACTGCATTTCTCTAGAGGGACTGACCTAAAATAACCAAATAAAACTTAGCTGCAGAAAACATTGAACTATCGCGTTTCATTTCACCACAGAGGAAAAGCTGGAATGAGAGTAGATGGATCTCCAACACATCAGTGAACTGATGAAATGATGCATTTGAAACAGGATAGCTAGGCAAGCAGGCATTAGAATACCGCAGGAGTTTTCCACCTCCAAAACTAAAAATGCCATTTAAAAAAATTAATAATCTTTGAATTCCAAAATTTTACAGTTTTAACCATTACCAGTTACACAAATAGCTGTGGATTTGAGTCTCAGCAATACCCCCCCCCTTTCCTGAGCATACAAACATTTACACACACACATTTCTCTGCCTTAATAGAAAGCAGCCTTTGAAGCAGGTGAATGAAACAGCCTGGGGTTCCTAAAACCCGATACAGAGGGGACCTCCTTCTTGCTTGTCCCTCTTGTCCTCAGTGAGCTTCCCTCCACAGTACTAAGAGACGACAAGACACGCTATTTGCAGCTCACTGCCAGGATATGGGTTAGGGCTGAGTTACTGCTGGATGGTTTTCTGATGTATCAGTGAATAAAGCTGCAACTCAGGTAAACCTTTTTCACTGTTACCTTGTCTTTCTTTTTGCCATACTTGTTACAAAAATGTACTTAAACTCCATAGTTTTCTTAAAAACCAACAACTCCAGCCTAAAATTGAACATGGTCACTGCTGTTGTCTAACAAATTGCAGTTTCTTCGTTTCTGAAGTCTAAAAAGGTTTGTGCTTGTTATCCATCATCATCCCACTTTCTCTGCTCTATGAGAATGCTGTGTAGACAAGATTTTTTTTGACAAAATTTACATGTGAAAAACAAAGAAGAGAAAATGCATCCAACAAACCTTTGACCTGGTCCAAATACAAAATTACAATATAGTCAATAACACCTTAATTAGTGGGGTGCTCAACATTTTTCACTCAATGAACAAGAATTTCTACAGTGCCTGCCATTGGGATTCCTACTATTCCATCTGTGATTTAAAAAGTACCCTGTAGGAAGGTGAAAATTATTTACAAAGAAAAATTCAAGCATCTGGAACTACTAGAGATGTCCAGCTCTTTAGACATCACCATGACTAAGCCTATGAACCCTTAGATGAAGGCATGGCAGACGGTGTTAGCAGTCAGAATACTGTGTGTGTCTTTGTGTGAATTTTAAGATACTAAATAAGTAACAGTGACACGACCTAGATAAGGTACCAGAGTAAAATGAAAAAGACAAGCTGTTGCCAAAACTAACACAATAGTTTGTGGCTCAAAGGTGTTAGAAGCTATCAAATGACATTGACTTTAGTGAAAGGTGACCAAAGACCAGCCAAGAAACTGCCAGTCTCAATCACTACTGTCTCTGTTTCACTTGTGCTTAATGTCAGGAAGATACAAGCTGCTCACGGAGACAGCCCGCTGGACACCCGCTACTACAGGTAGCAGCTAGTCAGTGACTATGCTCAATAAGGAAAGTCAGAAGCAAATGCTGTCGTAGAGGCTTTCAAATGGACATTCAGGAAAATACACATTTGGGTCCAAATTTTTAATGAAATCTGGCATGCAGAGAAACAGAATAACATTTAACAACTCACTGTATATAGCTGTTCCCCAATATTTGGATATTCTCTTCCTAAAATATACCTATTTTTAAGCTAAGAGAATAATTTCACTAGCTTAAATATCACAGTGTTTTAATTGTGAGTAAACATTGACTTAACAGTGGAAAACACTTGAAAAATAATGAGAAAACAAGTTTTGGGTCACACCAAATACTTAAATAATAATAAAATGTATATAATTTATACACATTATATTCATATATTAAATATTATTCTGCTGCTAGAAGTAAACCAGATGATACAGTAGTTGGGAAACTGTCATAGAATTTGGGTAATCCATCCCCAACAGATTCCTGTGCACTTGGTGCGAAGTGAGCTTTTTCACCTCTCAAGCCCCAGTATAAAGGATTACATATTTCTTCCACCTTTCAGAAATTCTGTGAGGATTAACATACCAATGATTGCTGATAATTGAGACAGAAAGAAGATGGAAATCATATGAAATTTCAGATTAATAAATGGCCAGGCCAGTAAAGTGCAAACTAAAAGGACCATCAAGGAATAGGTAGTCTACATGACCTGTAGCTAGGAAATACGACTCAAGTAATAGAAGAATCACAGTGAAACCAACCAATGCAGCACTTTGTCCTTGCACCGCACACTTACTGCCTAGATGTCAGGTAAAATGAATTGTTATCAGCACCTGGCAGCCACAGAGGAACGCAAAGACAACCAGCTCTACACTCACATATGCTCAGAAGCATCCCTTGCCCTGACCAGGTCATCATGCTGACAACTTCACCCCGCTTTTAAAAAAGGGCCAAGCTTTTGGGGACAGGACTATGAAAACAAATACATAATTCGGCATTCAAAGCTGCCGTGCAGCTTGAATAGTCATTTGCTATTCTAAAGCAGACACAAGTAAAACAATATAAAAGGTAGCATGTTGCACACACTTTGCACAGCTACAGCTCTGCAGGACCGCAGAGTATTCAGCGTAGGAAGTGGCACAAATCCTACAAATGTCAGTGACGTGGTGACATTTCCTTTCTAATGAAGGTTTCACCTGTAAGGTGGAGCCCAGGCTTTAAGCACAGTCTAATTTTAGGCACTGCTCTGTCCACAGAGAATTTGAGGCAAAACTGAGGTCAGGCCACCAGAGCTCCAGGGACACCAGCGGACTCCCATCCAAAAACGTTGTTGCACTGGTTTAATGTCAGCACGGCAATGCCTTTCGGTCAGAGCTTGCATGGATGTAATGACACAGCGTGAGGGTGGAGGAAGCTCAGGAACGAATGAAAGATAAAGCATGGACATCAGCCAAAAGCAAATTCAAAAGTTCAAAATCCAGAGTCATAACTGGACGCCTAGATGTGATTTGTGCACAGTAGTTAGTAATGTATACGTTGTATATATTGGACAAGATTTATGAGCAATTTTGTTACGGCTTATATCTGAATCAGTCTCCAAAGCGGAAACACCACTCAACTTCTGGCCATAAAAAAACACTAACCCTTAAAACCAGGTAAAACAGAATACGACAACAAACTAGAAAGACCAACATTTTTGCATGTCAAAATCAATAAATGTCATATTTTGTGCTCAGACAGAAAAAAATGCAAGGTCACTTTCAGCAGACCCAACAAACACTATCATACTGTATGTTGAGTTTTAACATAATACAAAGCCATCTGGTATGGAAACTCCAGCTCAGCAGATGCATTTGGAAAACAGAGCATTCATTTTTATTGTGCACTAAAATTAGATTTAAAGTGTGCTCAAAAGCATAACTAAAACAGATTGTCCCTTCTAGCATTATGTTGCAGACATCAATGAGGCCTGTATTTGTTGATTCTGTGTTCAGACCTTCGGTCTGCTTACTATACCTGTCAAAATATTAAACAGGAGACTTCTTTTCTTCAGATAAATTTAACTCCAAATAATCATCTAAATGCTCTCTTATGCTTGTTACTTGTTCAAATTTTTCTTAAGAAATTATACTATTTAACTTCAAAGTTTGTACTTTATGAAAATTCGTTCAACTAGACGAGTAAAGCATTACCAGCTGACTGTTTTTTCTCTTAGCCACATTAATTCTTCATCTTCAAAGCAAAACAATTATGTGAGATAAAAAGGTGGACAAAAATATAAGACATTTACTCCTCTTGGTATCGAAAAAACCACAGACCTGAGACAGTCACACCACCATACCCAGGACCCTGTAAAAGTCACAAGTTCATCTAGAACTTCTTCTCGTGCTTCCACGTTTTTGGAGTTTCAGTATGATTGTGTTTTGTTTCTAGAGACTGGAAATTGGTTAACTTCAACAAAAAGAGACCACATTCCTACGTAAACCAGCTGCATATTTGGTCTGGCATACAAGCGACACTAATTAAAGAAGTGAAAATAAGTCTTGGTCCCTTATAAGAAGATTCTGAGAAGACAAAATGTTCTGTGATGGTTTTCAGTCCTTAATTAGACTAGTCTTAAAGTCAGTATGGACAGCAATGCATTCTTTACCTGCTGAAGAGGCAAACTTAAAGAAGCATTCTCAAAATTGACTGACTTTTCCGTAACTCAGAAGTAACCTGCAAGAGACCTGGAAGTCTTTTAAAAGCCCTAGGATTTTTTGGTTGGTTGGTTGGTTGGTTAGCTTTTTCCAGAATCGGCCCGTATCCCATTCCAATTTTCTAGTGTTTGCAAAGACAATTCCCCATCCCCATCAGCTTTGTGCTATGCCATGCTTAGGTCCCAGAGGCCACAGCTTCGAAGTGCTCAGAAACCGTCCTTGGGGTGACAGCACTTTCCTCCACTCTTACTTCTGGATCCAGCCGCTCCCTCCACAACTACCTCCCTTGTAACTTAAGTGGCAAAAAACCAGGGGATTGCCATGACTCCAGATCACAGAATCACAGAATCACAGAATGGTAGGGGTTGGAAGGGACCTCTCTGGGTCATCTAGTCCAACCCTCCTGCCGAAGCAGGGTCACTTACAGTAGGCTGTAGAGGACCTTGTCCAGGCGGGTCTTGAATATCTCCAGAGAAGGAGACTCCACAACCTCCCTGGGC
>Ga0181612_126984_pt1 | contig 12847 bp, 9 predicted proteins | sample HoacroProtozoa21_FD_119630 | JGI IMG/M metagenome (GOLD analysis project Ga0181612, IMG submission 119630) | Hoatzin crop microbial communities from Cojedes, Venezuel. Combined Assembly of Gp0051906, Gp0051904, Gp0051908 | reverse complement strand
CTGGTCAGGAAATACATGCTGAGCGGCGATTTTGAAAGCCTGGTCGTCCTGCGCCCCGAGAAGGGCCTCGCGGCAAGGCGCGCCAAGGGCGGAGGCCGAAGCACTCGCCAAAAAGAAGGCCGCGATGTCAAAAGAAGAAATCGAGGAAATCGTCGCGGCGACGAAGGATCTCCGCGCCTTCCAGAACGCCAAGGACTCCGACGAGACCCTGGCTCTTCTGCCGATGCTCTCGCGCGGGGACATAAAGCGCGAGGTCTCGCCGATGAGCAATATCATTGTTGACAAGGATGCCTGCGAGGGGCTTTCGGATGCCGCGGAAGTCGTCCTCCACGACGTCGACGCCTCGGGCGTCGCCTACGTCAACATCTACTGGGACGCTTCGGGCGTGGCCGAAGAAGAGCTTCCCGTGCTGTCACTGATGGCGGCGCTTCTCGGGAGCGTCGACACGGAAAAGCATACCTACAGGGAGCTCGCGAACGAGATAAACAAGGCCTCGGGAGGGATAGCTGCGAGGGCGCAGGCGGTGAGCCGCAGCTATGACAAGTACCGTCCGTTCCTTGCGGCTTCGGTGAGGACTTTCATCGCCAATGCGGACGAGTCGATGGCAGTGCTCTCGGAAATCATTTCCCAGTCGAAGTTCGACGACGAGGGGCGCATCTACGAAAAGCTCTCCGAGCTGATGCTGATGAAGAAGGAATGGCTCGTCGCGCGCGGGCACACGGCGGCTTCGCTCCGCGCGGAGGCGGGGTATTCGCCGGCGGCGGCCTTCGACGAGCTGACTGGCGGCATCGAATACTACCTGAAGCTAAAAGAATGGCACGACGGATATGAGGAAAAGAAGGGCGGGCTCATACGGAAAATGAAGGAGCTCGCGGACCGGATCTTCGTGTCCGAGGGGTACACGGTATCCGTGACGATGGCACGCGAAGAGAGCGAAGGCGTGCTCCGCGCGGTCGGGCGCCTCATGGAATGCCTTCCGAAGGGGAAGGCTGAGGCGGCGTCGCCGGCAAGGCCCCTGGGCGTAAAGAAAGAAGCCTTCATAACGACGGGCAAGGTGCAGTACGCGGCAGTGAGCGGAATCTACTCCGGAGCGGAGGAACGCTACAGCGCGGTCGCCTTCGCGGTCGCGCAGCTCCTCAACTATGGCTACCTCTGGGAGAAAGTGAGGGTGACGGGCGGAGCCTACGGAGTGTTCGGGTCGATAAAGCCTAACGGGACGGGAGCGATGGTTTCCTACCGCGACCCGCATCTGAAGAGGACGCTCGACGTATTTTCATCCGTGCCCGAATACTTAAGGGGCTACGCGCCTGACGCGCGCGAGCTCGACGGCCTCGTCATAGGGGCGTTCGGGTCGATCGACGTCCCCAAGACGCCGCGCCTTAAGGGCGAAGCGGCCATGCTCTGCCACATGAACGGCGTGACGGATGAGCTGAGGCAGAAGAGGAGGGACGCGCTGCTCTTTTCGACGGCCGACGATATCCGCTCGGCGGCGGGGATTTTCGAAGAAGTCCTCTCCACGGGCTCGGTCTGCGTGATAGGCTCGGAGGAGAAAATAAGAAGCCACGAGGAGCTTTTCGACGAGATAAGGACGATTTGATGTATAAGTCAGGATATGCGGTGATACTGGGGCGGCCGAACGTGGGCAAGTCCACGCTGATGAACCACCTCATAGGGATGAAGGTCGCCATTACGAGCAGGAAGCCCCAGACTACCAGGAGCCGTCAGGCGACAGTGCTCACGGAGGACGAGGGGCAGGTCATTTTCCTGGACACTCCGGGAGTTATAAAGAAGTCCGGGAACAAGCTCGGAGACTACATGAAGGGAGAGTACGCGGGCAGCCTTTCGGAAGCTGACGTCGCGCTTTGGGTAGTGGAGCCGAAGAGCTACATAGGCCCCGCGGACGAGGAAATCGCCGGGATGCTTAAAGGGTGCGGGACGCCGGTAATACTTGTCGTCAACAAGGCCGACACGGTAAAGAAGGAGGCGCTTGCGGAAGTCATAGAGGCCTTTTCGGCAGAATGCGGCTTTGCCGACGCGGTCTGCGTGTCGGCGCTTAAGGGGACGAACCTCAAGGCCCTTAAGGAATGCATTTTCAAGAACCTCCCGGAAGGACCGCAGTACTATGACGAGGAGACGGTGACCGAGACCCCCGTGCGTGACATGTGCGCGGAGATAATTAGGGAGAAGGCGCTGCGCTGCCTCGGCGAGGAGGTGCCGCACGGCATAGCCGTGGTCGTCGAGTCCTTCAAGGAGAGGCGCGAAGGGCTGACCGACATAGAGGCGGCGGTCATCTGCGAGAAGGACAGCCACAAGGGGATAATAATCGGAAAAGGCGGCGCCATGCTCAAGAAGATAGGGCAGGCCGCCAGGACCGACATCGAGGAGCTCGTCGGCACGAAGGTGTACCTGAAGCTTTTCGTGAAGGTGAGGAAGAACTGGCGCGACAGCATGTCGGACCTGAAGAACTTTGGATATTCTAAGAAGTAAGGCCCGTGTTCGGGCAGGCGAGGGGAGGCGGCTTTAAGGGCGATGGATCAGGTAGTCTTAAGCGGCGTTGTCCTCTACGCCCAGCCGATAGGGGAGTACGACAGAAGGCTCGTGCTCCTGACGCGGGAGCGCGGGAAGGTCACTGCCTTCGCGCGGGGGGCTAGGAGGCCGGGCAACAGGCTTCTGGCGGTCGGCCCTTTCGTGTTCGCCTCGTTTACGCTGTACGAGGGAAGGGACGCGTACACCCTGGTTTCTGCGGACGTCGCGGAATATTACAAGGAGCTCGCCTCCTGCCAGCCGGGAGTCTATTACGGATATTATTTTCTGGAGCTGGCTTCGTACTACGGGCAGGAGAACCTTGAGGCGGAGGAGACGGTGAACCTGATTTTCGTCGCCCTCAAAGCCCTGCTTAAGGGGGAACAGCCGCCGGAGCTGACGCGGCGTATCTTTGAGTGCAGGATCATGGCCGAGAACGGCGAGTTCGCCCTGAGGGGCAGCCGGATCGGCGAAAAAGCCGCAAGGCTCATAGAGTACTGCGTGAGCGCTCCGGTCACCCGCATTTTCCACGTGAGCGCGGACGAGGAGACGACGGCGGAGATGGCGAAGGCCGCCGAGGAGAACAAGCGGCTGTGCATCGACAGGAAGATGAAAAGCGAGGCGTTCCTGGGGCTTGCTCCTTAAGGCGGGCATTTGGCGGCTTTACACAAGAATAGGCAATCTTGTATACTGTCATGAGGGCTGGGCAGCCAGTTATGCCCGCTTTTGACTGAAAATACGGCTTGAAGGAAGGCATCTGTAAAAATGGAAAAGACAATGGAGAAGATCGTGGCCCTTTCAAAGTCCAGGGGATTCATTTTCCCGGGATCGGAGATCTACGGAGGGCTCGCGAACACGTGGGACTACGGCAACCTCGGCGTTGAGCTCAAGAACAACGTCAAGAAGGCGTGGTGGGACAAGTTCATCCGCGAGAATCCGTACAACGTGGGCATCGACAGCGCGATCCTTATGAACCCGCAGACCTGGGTGGCGTCCGGCCACCTCGGCTCGTTCTCGGATCCGCTCATGGACTGCCGCGCCTGCCACGAGCGCTTCAGGGCGGACAAGATCATCGAGGATTACTGCCACGACAACGGCATCGCGCTCACGGCTGAGGACGGCGCGGAGGGCGAGGCCCTCGGCTCGGTCGACGGCTGGAGCAACGAGCAGATGGAGGAGTTCATAAAGGAGCACGATATCCCCTGCCCGAGCTGCGGAAAGCACGACTTCACTTCGATCCGCCAGTTCAACCTCATGTTCAAGACCTTCCAGGGCGTGACCGAGGACGCGAAGAACACCGTCTACCTCCGTCCGGAGACCGCGCAGGGAATCTTCGTCAACTTCAAGAACGTGCAGCGCACTTCGAGGAAGAAGGTCCCGTTCGGCATCGGGCAGATCGGAAAGTCCTTCAGGAACGAGATAACGCCGGGCAATTTCACCTTCAGGACGAGGGAGTTCGAGCAGATGGAGCTTGAGTTCTTCTGCCGTCCGGGCACCGACCTCGAATGGTTCGAGTACTGGAAGAAGTTCGCAAAGGACTGGCTCTTCTCGCTCGGCCTTAAGGAGGACGAACTCCGCTTCAGGGACCACGACCCGGCAGAGCTCGCCTTCTACAGCCGCGGCACGACGGACGTGGAATTCCTCTTCCCGTTCGGCTGGGGAGAGCTCTGGGGAATCGCCGACCGCACGGACTACGACCTCGGGCGCCATCAGGAGGTTTCGGGAGAGGACCTCACCTACTTCGACGACGAGACGAAGGAGAAGTACCTCCCCTACGTCATCGAGCCGTCGCTCGGCGTCGACCGCATGACGCTTGCCTTCCTGTGCGCCGCCTACGACGAAGAAGTCATAGACGCCGAGAGGAACGACGTCCGCACGGTGCTGCATTTCCATCCCGCGATCGCGCCGGTCAAGGCGGCGGTGCTTCCGCTTTCGAAGAAGCTCGCCGATCCCGCCTTCGAGGTGTTCGAGAAGCTCACGAAGAAGTGGAACTGCGAGTACGACGACCGCGGCAACATCGGAAAGCGCTACCGCCGTCAGGACGAGATCGGAACGCCGTTCTGCATCACCTATGACTTTGATTCGGAAAATGACAAGGCCGTTACGGTGCGCGACCGCGACAGCATGGAGCAGGTCAGGGTGCCGATCGACGGGCTCGAAGCCTTCCTCGAGGAGAAGCTGGCTTTCTAAAACCGCTTAAAGCGGGAGGGCAGGGACGGCGCCTGCGCGCCTCCGCCTTCCGCAAACGAGGATTGTTTTATTCCTGGGCGCCGGCGCATCGTGACACACTGATGGCGCCGTCGCTGCGCCCTGCGCGTCCGCGGTAGTTTTATTCCATGCGCGGATGCATTGCGGTTTGACGTACCCGGCCCTTGACGCTCATACATGAATGAGGGGCGGGGGCGCACCTTCGCGGTTTCGGCGGCGAAGAAAAAGATTTTTTGGGAAAGGAGGATGGCCCATGGCGAAGTATTCATGTAAGACCTGCGGCGCGGAGCTTTATTTCGACCCGCACCGCGGCAAGCTGCACTGCGAATACTGCGGCTCGGACTTCGATCCCTCCGAATACGAGGACACTGGCGCGTCGGCGGAGGAAGGCCTTCCGGAAGAGCGGCCTCAGGCGGCGACCGGAGAACTCGGAGCCCAGCCGTATGAGCTTTCGGGCGACGAGAAGGCGGACGACGAGTCGACGGGGCACGACCTGGTGCTATACAAGTGCCCGCACTGCGGAGCCGAGATGATAACCTCAAAAGAGACCGCGGCGACGACCTGCGTGTACTGCAACCGCGCGATAACGCTCGAGGGCAACCTCAAGGGCGACTTCAGGCCGCAGTACGTAGTGCCTTTCAAGATGCAGCGGGAGGACGTCGAAGAGGCCTACCTCAACCTCTGCAATTCGTCGATCCTGACGCCGCGCGAGTTCCGTTCGAAGAAGATGATCGAGAAGATCAAGGGGATGTACGTCCCGTTCTGGCTTTACACCTTCGACGGCGACATCGACCTGCAGGTCTACGGAGAGAAGGACCGCATATACTGGCGGGGCAACGATCAGGTGACCGAGACCTCGATGTACCGAGTGAAGGTCGAAGGAGAGGGCGCATTCAGCAGGGTTCCCGCCGACGCGCTGACCTCCCTCGACGACGCTATTATGGATACCATCGAGCCCTTCGACTACAGCGACATCAAGCCCTTCAACGCGGCCTACCTCGCCGGCTTCTACACCCAGAGATGGGACCGCACGGCAGAGGACAACGAAGACCGTGCCATGCAGCGGGCCGCCAAGACGATAACCGAGGCGGCGATAGACGCGGCGGGCCACTTCGACCGCGTGACCGTCGAAGAGCAGGAGATAGATTTTTCGAACGCCACGGTAGTGCAGGCAATGATGCCGGTGTGGCTTCTCTATGCGGAGTACAAGGGCAAGCAGTACACCTTCGGCATGAACGGCCAGACCGGGAAAATCATCGGCGCCCTGCCGAAGGATCCCGGCAGGATCGTCAAGATACTGGTGGGGACGTTCGTCGGATCGCAGCTCGTAATGATGCTGCTCAGGGTACTCGGGATGATGTGAGGCGGCCTATGAAGAATATCTGCAGAATGAAGAAGCTAGCGGCCGTGCTCTTGGCCGTGCTTGCCGTTGCCGCGCTGACGGCGGCCCCGGCCTTTGCCGCCGACGCCGCGCTCTGCGCCGCGAAGGGCGACTGGATGCCGACGGGGCACTCGATAATAATTTCGCTCGTGATCACCTTCGTCGTGTTCATGGCGCTTATGGCTTCGCACAAGAAGAACGACCCGAAGTTCAATCCTACGATTTCGGGGAATTCGTTCAAGTACAAGACCAACAGCCGCAAGGAGCATTACCTCGGGACGCACACTTCGGTGCGGCGTATCAGCAACAGATAATCCGGGCGTCCGTCACTGAACGTTCACGATTTTTATGTATGATAGTGGCGTCCAAAGGAAGCGGATGCATAAAGCCGCAGGCGCTTTAGGGGCGGCGGTAAACGCTTTCGGACGGCATTTTCAAGCAAGTGAGTTAATTTTAGCCCGCGTGCGGGCGTGTAAAGAATGGACCAAAAGTCCGCCTATGAAAGGAGAATGTCATGGGTCTTATCAAAGTTGTCAGCAACATCGTCGGAGCTGCCAGCGGAGCACTTGGAACTTCTGTGGGGAGCGCGTGGGTAGATTACTTCGAGAGCGGGGACATGTCGGGCGGCGTGCTTATGAAGCGCGGCGTGAAGATCGCGGGCAAGAACTCCCGCAACAAGGGCGGTGACGACAATATCATCACCTCCGGTTCGGGAATCGACGTCCAGGAGAACCAGTGCATGATCCTCGTCGAGAACGGCGCGATCGTCGACTTCTGCGCGGAGCCGGGCCGCTATACCTTCGACTCTTCGCTCGCCCCGTCGTTCATGTCGGGCAACAACAAGGGGCTTAAGGCCCTCGCTTCGGCCTTCGGCCAGAGCTTCCTCGCGGGCGGCGGACGCACCAACACGCAGCGCGTCTTCTACATCAACCTCGGCGAGATCCAGGGCTTCAAGTGGGGATCGGGCAACATCACCTTCGACCACTGGGAGAGGGACATGACGACCAACAACCCCGTCTGGCACATCGCCACGACCCTTCAGGGCAACGGCATGTACTCCATCCAGATAACGGATCCGGCCAAGTTCTTCTCGGTGCTCGGCGCCGCGAAGGTCGGCTCGGACGGCGACGGCATGATCACGAAGGCCGACATCGAGCCGCAGATCAAGACGGAAGCCATCGCGGCCATCCGCCAGGGCGTGGGGCAGCTCTCGCAGCTCCGCATTTCCTACACGGACATCGCTTCACACGAGCTTGAGCTCACGAAGAAGGTCCAGGAGATCCTCACGCAGGACTGGGACGAGAAGAACGGCTATTCCATGTTCCGCATCGCGATCGGCATGATGGACGCCGACGAGCGCAGCAAGAACCAGATCCTCAAGTACCAGGAGACGAAGGGATATACCGATCCCTCCATGCTCGGCGCGTACATGGGCATGGGCCAGACGCAGGCCATGCAGGCCGCGGGCTCCAATGCCAACGGAGCCGCAACGGGCTTCTCCGGCCTCATGATGGGAAATATGATGGGCATGGGACAGAACGTCTCCGGGCTCATGCAGCAGGGCCAGGCCAACCAGCAGGCCGCTGCGGCCGCGGCGCCCACTAGGCAGGCGGCGGACGGCTGGACCTGCACGAGCTGCGGCGCGGTCAACTCCGGCAACTTCTGCACCAACTGCGGGACCAAGCGCCCGGTGGCCACGGCCATTAACAACTGCCCGAACTGCGGGAACGCGTTCGCGGATCCTTCAAACCCGCCGAAGTTCTGCCCGAACTGCGGCCAGAAGGTACAGTGAGATATGGGAAATAAGAAGCGCCCCTGCCGGGGCCGAAAAGCGCGGCAGGGCGCGTGTTCTGAAATAAAGGAAGCCGCGGCTAAGCCGGAGCTTCCGGAAGAGGCATCAGCCGCGCCCGAGGAGGCTCCCCAGGGAGGAGCGGAGCCGGCGGGGGCGGAAAGCAAAAGGAGGGAAAAGGAAATGCATCATCAGGCGAAGCGGAACGTTATCGTCGGACAGTCGGGCGGACCGACGGCGGCAATCAACTCGTCGCTGGCGGGCGTGTACCGCACGGCCAGGGAACGTGGGTACAAGAAGATCTACGGCATGATCCATGGCATCGAAGGACTTATGGAGGGAAGGTACATCGACCTTTCCGAGCACATCACGAACGGCCTTGACGAGGAGCTCTTAAAGCGCACGCCGGCCGCGTACCTCGGCTCGTGCCGCTATAAGCTTCCTGACATCCACGAGGACCGCGAGACCTTCGAGAAGATCTTCAAGATCCTCGACGAGCTCGAGATCGACTGCTTCATTTACATCGGCGGCAACGACTCGATGGATACGATCAAGAAGCTTTCCGACTACGCGATACTTTTCGGCTCGCCGATCCGTTTCGTCGGCTGCCCGAAGACCATCGACAACGACCTCGCCCTTACCGACCACACCCCGGGCTACGGCTCGGCCGCGAAGTACATCGGCACCTCCGTCAAGGAAATCATCCGCGACGGCTTCTGCCTCGAGACCCCGCACGGCCAGGTGACGATCGTCGAGATCATGGGAAGGAACGCGGGCTGGCTCACCGGCGCCGCGGCTCTCGCCGAGGGCGAGGACTGCCCGGGCCCGGACGCGATCTACCTTCCGGAGCTTCCGTTCGACGTCGAGGCCTTCGTCAAGAAGTGCGAGAACCTGCTTAAGGTCAAGAACAATGTCGTCGTGGCGGTGTCCGAGGGCATCCACACCGAGGACGGCACCTACGTCATGGAGCTCGACGGCGGCAACGACTACGTCGACGCCTTCGGCCACAAGCAGCTCACCGGCACGGCCCGCTACCTCGCGAACCTGATCTCCAGGCGCCTCGGCTGCAAGACGCGCGCAATCGAGCTTTCGACCCTTCAGAGGGCGGCTTCCCACTGCGCTTCGCGTATCGACATCCTCGAAGCCTACGAGGTCGGCGGTGCGGCCATGAAGGCGGCGGACGAGGGCGACTCCGGCAAGATGGTCGTGTTCGTCAGGACTTCCGACGATCCTTACCAGGCCAATACCGAGGTCAAGGACGTCCACAAGATCGCGAACGACGAGCGCCTTGTCCCGCGCGAGTGGGTAAATGAAGAGGGCACTTACGTCACCTCTGAATTCATCACCTACGTCCGCCCGCTCATCCAGGGCGACGTCGCGCCGGTCATGGTCGACGGCATTCCGCGCCACCTCTACGTCAAGGGATACGAAAAGCTCCTTTGATGCGGCAAAGTACCGCATGAAGCTGCATTTGTCCTTTGAAAAAGGCACATGATGTGCTAAGATAAACCCGTCTGTAAATCAATATTCAGCATTCCGAACTCAAGTAAGAGGGGGAGGGATGGGTTCGGCCGCATTTTCTTATGGTTTTTCGGGGCTTCGCCTTTTGGGGAAGCGCTTCGGGAGGCATTTTCAAGAGGATGCGGCAGAATCATGAGCAGTCCAAATTCTCAGGAGGAACAGCAATGACAAAGTACGTTTATCTGTTCAGCGAGGGCGACGCGAGCATGCGCAACCTTCTTGGCGGCAAAGGCGCCAACCTTGCTGAAATGACGAACCTCGGCCTTCCGGTCCCGCAGGGCTTCACGATTACGACCGAAGCCTGCACGGCCTACTATGACGACGGCCGCAAGATTAACTCGGAAATCGAGGCGCAGATCGAAGAGTACGTCGGGAAGCTCGAGGAGATCGTCGGCAAGAAGTTCGGCGACAAGGAGAACCCGCTTCTCGTATCCGTCCGTTCGGGCGCGCGCGCTTCCATGCCGGGCATGATGGACACGATCCTCAACCTCGGCCTTAACGAAGAAGTCGTCGAGACGATGGCTGAGAAGTCCGGCAATCCGCGCTGGGCTTGGGACTGCTACAGGCGTTTCATCCAGATGTTCTCGGACGTCGTCATGGAAGTCGGCAAGAAGTACTTCGAGCAGCTCATCGACAAGATGAAGGAAGCGAAGGGCATCACGAACGACGTCGACCTTACCGCTGAGGACCTCAAGGAGCTCGCCACGCAGTTCAAGGCAGAGTACAAGGCAAAGATCGGCGAGGACTTCCCGACCGACCCGAAGGTCCAGCTCATCGAGGCCGTCAAGGCCGTGTTCCGCTCCTGGGACAACCCGCGCGCGAACGTATATCGCCGCGACAACGACATCCCCTATTCTTGGGGAACTGCCGTCAACGTCCAGATGATGGCGTTCGGCAACATGGGCGACGATTCCGGATCGGGCGTTGCCTTCACGCGTAACCCGGCTACCGGCGAGAACAAGTTCTACGCCGAAGTCCTTATGAACGCGCAGGGCGAAGACGTCGTCGCCGGCGTCCGCACCCCGATGGAAATCGACGAGATCAAGGAAACCCTTCCGGAGATCTACGACCAGCTCATCGGCATCGCCCACAAGCTTGAGGACCACTACCATGACATGCAGGACATGGAGTTCACCATCGAGCACGGCAAGCTCTTCATGCTTCAGACGCGTAACGGCAAGCGCACGGCGCGCGCCGCTCTGAAAATCGCCCATGACCTCGTCAAGGAAGGCAAGATCGACAAGAAGACGGCTGTCCTCGCCATCGATCCGCGCAACCTCGACACCCTCCTTCATGGCTCCTTCGACAAGGACGCCCTCAAGAAGGCAGAGCAGATCGGCAAGGGACTTCCCGCCGCTCCGGGCGCTGCTTCCGGCAAGATCGTCTTCACGGCCGACGAAGCCAAGGAATGGGCTGAGAAGGGCGAGAAGGTCGTCCTCGTCCGCCTTGAGACCTCTCCGGAGGATATCGAAGGCATGAAGGCCGCTCAGGGCATCCTTACCGCCCGCGGCGGAATGACCTCCCACGCGGCCGTTGTCGCCCGCGGCATGGGCAGCTGCTGCGTCTCCGGATGCCAGGAGCTCGTCGTCGACGAGGACAACAAGGAAATCCGCCTCGGCGGCCACACCTACAAGGAAGGCGACATCATCTCCTTCGACGGCTCCACCGGCAACATCTACGACGGTGAGCTTCCGGTCATCGCCGGCGCGATCGATGACGACGACTTCGCCACGATCATGCAGTGGGCGGATGAGCTCCGCACGATGAAGGTCCGCACGAACGCCGACACGCCGGCCGACGCTAAGAAGGCCCTTGAGCTCGGCGCAGAGGGCATCGGCCTTTGCCGCACCGAGCACATGTTCTTCGAAGGCGACCGCATCGATCCGTTCCGTGAGATGATCTGCTCCGACACGAAGACCGAGCGCGAGGAAGCCCTCAAGAAGATCCTTCCGCTTCAGCAGAACGACTTCGAGCAGCTCTATGAGACCATGCGCGAGAACCCGGTTACGATCCGCTTCCTGGATCCGCCTCTCCATGAGTTCGTTCCGACGAGCGAAGAGGACATCGAGAAGCTCGCCAAGGCGAAGAACAAGACCGTCCAGCAGATCAAGGACATCATCGCCGGCCTTCATGAGTTCAACCCGATGATGGGCCTTCGCGGCTGCCGTCTCGCGGTCATGTATCCGGAAATCGCCGTCATGCAGACGCGTGCGGTCATCCGCGCCGCGATCAACGTCATGAAGAGGAATCCGGGCCTGGTCATCAAGCCGGAAATCATGATCCCGCTCGTAGGCTCCAAGCGTGAGCTCCGCTACGTCAAGAACATCGTCCGCTCCACCTGCATCGAGGAGAGCGAGGCGGCCCATATGCGCCTGTCCTACACGATCGGCACGATGATCGAGATCCCGCGCGCGGCCCTTATCGCCGACGAGATCGCTACGGAAGCTGATTTCTTCTGCTTCGGCACGAACGACCTTACGCAGATGACCTACGGCTACAGCCGTGACGACTCCGGTAAGTTCCTCAAGGCTTACATGGACGCGAAGATCCTCGAGTTCGATCCGTTCGCAAAGCTCGACCCGGTCGGCGTCGGCAAGCTTATGCGCATCGCCGTCGAAGGCGGACGCAAGACCAATCCGGCCCTTCACTGCGGCATCTGCGGTGAGCACGGCGGAGATCCGTCCTCGATCGAGTTCGTCAACAGCATCGGCCTCGACTATGTGTCCTGCTCGCCGTTCCGCGTACCGATCGCCCGCCTTGCCGCTGCGCAGGCCGCGATCAAGCAGGCTAAGTAATTAAATCCGATTTGACTTTGCCGCCGCTCCGATACGGGGCGGCGGCTTTCATGCGGGAAAGCTTGAAGGGCGTCCGCCGTGCTTGTACGGGCGGATATCCGGCACACAAGGGAAACTGAGCGGCTATGCAGCGAAGCGCCGCGGTTTTCGCGTGGCCGAGCAGGGGAGACGCAGCCTGCCCTGCTCGATTGCGGGAAGGGCGGCCTTACTGCCGCCGCGGAGGAACATTTGTAAATGAAACAATATAAATTCAACGGATGGGAGACGGCAAAGGCCGTTCCGGTGACGGATGCGTACCCGGGAATACAAAATCCCCTGGACCTGTATGACAGGCTGAGCAGGGCATGGAGCGCGGATACCTGCGCCCCGCGGATGCGCGACCGGTGGACGCCGGAGAATAAGACCTGCGGGCAGTGCTCGATCACCGCGTTTCTCGTGCAGGACATTTTCGGAGGGGAAGTATACGGCATTCCGCTGCCCGACGGAAACGTGCACTGCTACAACGTGACGCAGGGCTGCTGCTTTGACCTGACGAGCGAGCAGTTCGGCGAGGAGGCGGCCGATCTTGTATACAGTAACAACCCGGAACAGTCGCGGGAGATTCATTTTGCCAAAGAGGAAAAGCGGCTG
>Ga0181612_139608_pt1 | contig 12848 bp, 5 predicted proteins | sample HoacroProtozoa21_FD_119630 | JGI IMG/M metagenome (GOLD analysis project Ga0181612, IMG submission 119630) | Hoatzin crop microbial communities from Cojedes, Venezuel. Combined Assembly of Gp0051906, Gp0051904, Gp0051908 | reverse complement strand
CACCGGTCCTGTCGCGCAGCACCGCACCAGAACGCTCCGTCGAGCCGCCGGGCGGCAGGCAGCTGTCCTGCGCTAGGTGGCGCTGCAGCACTCGGAATGTGCCGCCCTGGCACCCGGCGCGAGGGCCCCGGGGGAGCGGCGCGCGGCGGGCGGGCCTGGAGGAGACGCGGGCGCTCCCCGCCTGCGGACGCGCGGGCCTGTGTTGCCGCGTGGGCAAGCTCAGCCGTAACTCTGCTGGGGTTCGTTTTAGGGTTCCTCTTTCACTTCGCATATATTCTCTTAGAGATGTGTGGTAAAGCTGCACTTTACGGTGGAGTATTATATATCTGCCAGAAATTGAACATGTACGTGAAAGCCACATACATCTTCTGTGAAGACTGGTCTGTTCGTTAGCCTAGGGAAGCAGAGAGCAGCAGAGAGGAAGAAGTTGTGGTGTTCCCGGTGATAGTCTGTGTTTCTGCAGGAGATGAGGGCTTTCAGTCTAAAGATCCGGAAGTGTTGCGATCTGCCAGGGCTGGTGTCGAACACCACTCGTGTGTGGGTGATGCACTGTTGTGTGCCATCCTGCTGAAGCAGGACCTTCTTTCTGCTGCGCAAATCCTCTACCTTTTGCTTTCTCCCTCTCGATGTGGAGTCCAAGCTATGGCACTGTCTCTCTGCTTCGGCACTGGGAACAAGAAGTGGCTGTAGATGAGCTGAGTCTCCACCTGCATCCTTTGCCCCAGTGGTGGAAGAGGAGGTGAGATCTTCATGTCACGTTGTGGTGAAACTTGAACAGTCCAGTGGCATCCTCCAGGAACAGGGAATAGTTCCCCTAATGAGACCAAATTGGGTCTCCATTAGGTTAGAGGAAGAAGGAGTTAGTGAGGAGAAAGAGAGCGCCATCACAACGCACCATGCCAGAAAACCCAGTGGTCCCAGGGCTGAGCTGTGTAACTGTGCCTGCTGTAACTTTCTGTGCTGTTGATACCATGAGAGATTCTGTTATTGACCAGGCTTTGGAGTGAAGGTCACACACAGGAGTTAGAGGGAGGTGGTCCCATGGCCTGAAGTGGCCACAGAAAGTTTTCTGTAAATTAACTGTCAAGCTTTCAACATCGACCAGAGGTGATGTTCAGACACACATAGGCAGAGGTAAGGGAAGAGGTACACCAAACCTGCAGTGATTGTATTGAGATCCTTCATTTGAGGATAGCTACGTAGTAGCAATAAATACAGACTATTGTTTGAACAGCATCTTTAAATTTGTCTGCTAATAGTGTTATTCTGAATACTGTACGTATTCCTTTGTTTTGGAAATAGAAATGAGTTTCACTCAGACTATGAGCTACTTTCTTTGAAAGCTTGCTGGAGTTACTGATAACTGCTTATGAGTTTTTACATACGTGGTCTAAGGTTAATAACTTTTTACAAAAACACAGATCAGGTCTTGATCTTCAGAAAAGAGTTGAAACAAAGTTCAGAAGAAAAAGAGTAGTGAAGTAAGTTATTACTTATGACACAACACTGCTTATACATCCCTTTGTTGTGCTCCTGATGACACTGGTGTTATTTTTCTGTAGCACAGAAGAACCTGAGGAGGAGTAGCTGGAAGGTGACAACCAGGTTGGGGTTGCTCTGGCACCCTTGCCCGTCTCATACCTGGCATCCCCTATTTCACCAATGGCAATGCCAGAGTAGCCACTCTTAACCATTTCTTTTCTGGCTCATGCCTCGCTCTGCACTGTGCTCTCTGCAGTGCTGTTTAGGGGAACTGATACAGGTTACTAAAAGACATTATTTAGATTGCTTTCCCAAGGGGCTGGATTGAGCTGCCAGAGACAGGTTCTGCGCAAGCAGTGCTGTTGCAGAATGTGGAAGCACAGCTATTGCCTGTCGATGGATGTGCTGAAAAAAGCCAGCCACAGGCCTGTTTAATCTATTGGCAGGATGCTGTTGCAGATGAAAGAATAAATACATCTGCCCTCTTTGTTACATTCTGCTCTTTGGGGGCAAAGCTGCTTCTGTCATTTATGTAAAATAGGGTAAAGGCAGACACAAAGCATGGAAACCAGTTGGTGGGAAATTTGCCTCCATGCTAATCTTTTCTCCCCATGCGGATTCGACTTGATCAGTGTTTATTCCTGCTCTGGAGAGATACGGTCCTTTCTCTTCCATGCAGTAACATGCAGTTCTGTTAAGGGCTCATCCTGCCATTGGCTGGGCAGTGGGACTTAAATTCACTGCACAGTTCAATTAAAACAAATTAAGAGCAACTAAGTTGATGTTAATAGCAGTGAACTTACATATCCTGTCATGCTCTTTGATGTAAAACTGCAGGGAGATTTAGAAATTCTGGGGTTTTTTTGTTTGTTTGTTCCCTTTAAATTTTCTTAATGACATTTTTAAGTGTCCTGGAAAAAAACAAAATAATTTTTTAAGGCAGTATTAGGTTGATTTGACTTTTTAGGATAAAATGGAAATTTAAATTGGATTTGCTGTTGGATAAAAATCAATATTGCTTACATCTCAGATCTTGCATACTTCACTCATGTTACTCTTCTCCTGGACTATGTTCTCGTGCAAGGAGTCTAGGGTCTGGATCTCAGTAAATACACAATACAAAAAATACCTGTTTGGAGTCGTGAACATTTACACTTTGTAGAAGATGTCTGAATTCTTTTGATTGTGACAGGAATTGAGGACACCTAGACCAAGCTGAGTTACTGCAAGCTCTTTGTGGAAAACGAACCATTTCAAAAGATCTTATTAAAATCAAAGTTAAAACTGATGAGACTGAAATAAGCAACCCGATCTACTTCCCTTGGCTAACAGAATTACCTTGATTCTCTAGCTGTTCTTATTGATGCTCTTAAAAAGAACATTAAAAGCAGCTGTCACCTATTTTTTTCCATCAAAATGTATGAATTTTAAATAGCTCTTGCTATGAAAGCTAGGTCAGTATTCAAGGCTGGAATGAAGAAAGAAGTCTTTGTAAGTGTAAAGCAAAGGATAATAAGGATAATTTAAATGTGTGTTTCAATTAGGAAAAAAAAAATATTTTAATATGTATTTTATTTGGCTGCTAATAAGAAATGGCAGGTATGTAGTGTCTGGCAGAATGGGGGATCCCTGGTGTGTTGCACCCAGTGAGCAACCTATATACAAAACCATATCAATAACAAGGCATTTCTTTGTGGTGAATTGCAGACATTGTTGAAGACGCACATCTCCTTTCCTAGTACACCAGGAAACCCCACCTCCAGGAAAATCTCATTAGTCCTAGATTTAATACATCAGTACATCAATGTTCAATGAAGCCTTCCCAAGTATAGACACCAGATTCGTTGCCCTTTTAATCTGGGACATTCAGTCAGTCTCTGGCTTTTATTCTCGCTATTTCAAGTGAGCTGTTTACCAGGTTCTCTGAGTGTGTTTGGACTTTGTTCCTATTCCCCTCAATACTGGTTCAGATCACCATAGTCTCTGACCACCTTCCAGTTGTGCATTATGAGCCATGAGTAATTTCTGTCACGTATAGTTTGGGTTGGTTTTCTTCTTGGCCTTCCCTGGGGTTGTTGGTGGCAAGTCCTTATCATTTCAGCAAATCCCTCCACTTTCAGGAACCCTTACTTTTTATGTGTTCTGGCTGTCTCTTTCTCGCATCAGAAGTGAGCTGTCATATCTGCACATGGGGGCAGCAATATCTAGCATGCAAGATGATTATGGTAAATTGTGGATTCAGATTAATTAGTATGAAAATGTAAAATGCATGTGATCTACCAAGTGTCTCAAAATCTGGTTCTGCAAGTGGAATTCTCTCCAGACACTCTTAGAAGTGCTTGTTCTCATGTCAAAGGCAAATCATCTTTAGCATCTTACAGCTACTGGAGGAAGCACATTGCGAGCAGGCTTGGGCATGGAGATCTGATAAGTTCTCATTCATTTTTAGATCTTCTAAGTCTCTGATGTGATACAACTTTCAGAACAAGAGCAAAAATTAAATAAAGTATCTATGAGCTTATAATTTTTTCAGTACCAGTGGGCTGGCGGAATACTTGTTTGTCTGTGTACTTTCCTTAAAAATAAGGAAGAAGATTTTCTGACCTCTGTGAGTAGTCTGGGTCCATTTATGCTTTGTCATTTGTATTTCAGAACCAAGTTATGATCACTGCAGCAGCACTATCTCACTGTCTCCTATTTTTGCTAAAGCATAATGCCAGCTCCAAAGCACTTCAGTATAATAAACACCTCAAGGGTGATGGGGAGAGTAACCATACAAATGTATGAATAATTTGTCCATATTTGTAGGAAAGCTCTATGGCCAAGGTGGAAACATATTTTTTCTAATGCGTGGATACTGTTCTGTAATCTATGTTCACTCCTGTCTGTTTTGCCTCCAAATAAATTTAGCCCTAAAAATATTTTTGAAGCCAAATGACTGATTTCCCAGCCAAAATCAAATGCCAAACAGTAGACCGTAAGCTATCTGATACTGTTGCAGACCTAGGTGCATTTCAAGAGCAAAGTTTTTGTTTGGCAAAAGAAATGAATTGCAGTTGCACTGAGGGGAAGCCTACAACTCTGCTTTCAGTTGTGTGATACAGCTGCTGAAGGCAAATTGGCAAGATTTTTAGATTCTTGCAGATTGTTAGGTTAAGAAAAGAGCAGTCAGACCACTTAAACCCATCTCCTTCCTGGCATAGTCTATATATAGGCAAATGGAAGTCCAGCACCGGGGGCAGGAGCAGCAGTACAGGCAGGAGAATGACTGGCAGGTGTTTCAGCGCTGACCTGTAATGGTCCCACCTGGCATCCTCTGCTTCTATGTGGTGTCAGAGGTCCTTGTAAAAATGTTTCTCCATGATCTCACTTACTTGGAAAGGGGTGTATGTGGGTGTGTGACACACACCCATACCCTGGAAAGGGGGATGTGTGGCTGAAGGAATATAGGGTTCAGCTCAGAGAATAAGCGGCTCCAGCGGAAATCTAATCATGGCCTCCCAATACCTGAAATGTAGTTATGTGGAAGATGGAGACACTGATTTCGTAAGGATGCATGGTGACAAGACAAGAAGCAACGGGCACGAGTTGCTTTAGGGGAAATTCTGTAAGCAGATAAGCAAATTCTTCATCATGGGAACAATTTAATATTGGGATAGTTTGCCCAGCGAAGTGGTGGAATGTCTCTTGCTCAAAATACTCAAGACTTGGCTTGACAGGACCCTTGATAAACCAGGCTGAGCTCTGCTTTCAGTGGAAGGTTGGACCAGATCATCTCCAAAGGTTCCTTCTCACTTAAACACTTCCACTAGTCTACGAATCTTTTATTGTCTGCATATTCAACTCAGTAAAACCTAAAATTGCTTATTGCAGTGAGAAATATCTTTTAGGGAATCACAGATTTATTCTGCTGTTAGCTCAATGACATTAGCAACTGACAAAATCTGGTTTTAATTTTGTGACTTCTATTAATTATTCAGTCACCTTGCAAAATTTCCCATCAGTCCTTTCATTTATTGAAATTGCTTACATGAACTGGTTGGGTTTCTCAGATTTTTTTTTTACCTGCTACCTTACTATCCAATTAGATAGATAAATAGATAGTGGAAAAATCAATTAGAACAGGAAAGTTTTAATGTGTTAAACTAGAATTGGTTCTGACCTGGAAGAATTGGGTCATTATCTAAATATTCCAAAGTCTTGAAATTGCTTTCATCCTGTGGTTGAGCTCCAGTTCCAGTGTACTTCTTAAGAAAATTAAATTTTATTCTGTAGTGGGAGTTCTGAAGAGTTTGAAGATTGCTATATTTACAACATCAAAGAATTTAGAGGCAAAATGGATGACTTCATGCTTCTATTCAGACTTGTGAAATTATGAGGTCATGGAAAGAGAGGGCTTGTCTTGTTAACTCAACTATTTCTATAATTAACATTCATTTGGCTACTTGAGGTTTAGCATGCCATTTCATTAAAATAATGCAATTGAAGATAGAGAAAAAAAGTTTTGAAAGTATAATTGGTTTTCATTGTCAATATAACTTAAAATCCCATTAGCCACAAAATTTCAGCATTGTTTTCCTAATGACTTGCATAATTGGATCATCAGATTCCTCTCCTTTAAAAAAAAAGACTCACTTGGTGGTTTTAAAGGTTATTATTTGCATTAATTTTTCCCCCTCAGTGTTACATTTCCACTTCTATTTTCACCAACACTGAAAGGTCAGAGACCTAGCAAGTTAAATGAAACCATGTCAAGAGCAACTAGAGCTGTTACTTCCCCCTCCCTCTCTTTTTTTTTTGAGATACTGACAGCTACTGGCAAATGCATGCATGCTACCAGTTTGATTTGAGATACTTGTCTACCTCAACCCATTAAGGCAATTTAGAGCACTTCTCTGGGTCTTCCATGGTGCTATTCTCTCTATTATATGTGCCTGTGGCAAGTTTTGTCACTTCATTTCAGGAATTGCAGTGCACTCTTTCTTGACTTAAATTGGGACCGTTTTGGAGATGTTGTATAATGTAAAGTGTGACAAAGAGGTGTAGACAGTCACATCAGTAAATATTTTCCGGAGGTACTACATTCATATAAATAAACTAGATCTGCCATACATATTACTAGAAAAAAATCCCTTCTCGTGTTCCACATCTCTGTTATCACAGGAGTCAAACACATTAAAAATCATAGAGAAATCACATTTGTGGGAGAGATCTTGAGAGGTTAGGCAGTACATACTCTTGCCCCAAGGCACGTTCAGCTCTTCCTAAACTGTGCCTGACGGATGTGCAGCTTACCAATTCTTAAAAATCTCCAGTGTTGAAAAGTCCATATTTTCTGTAGGCAATTTATTCAAGTGTTTAACAATATTTACCATTCTTTCCTCTAATATCTAACTTAGATCTCCATCGCTGCATTTTAGGCTAGTTGATTTATTCCTTTCCTATTTGAATTTTGTTCTGTCCTCTATGCAGTAATCTTTTAAAATATTTGAAGACTATCAAAATGCTCTTCAAATGCCACTTTTCTACACTAACAAACCGACTCATTTTGGTTTGCCCTCAAAGATGGAGTTTTATAACCCCGTGATTATTCTTGTTTCTTTAGTTGGTCAGATCTTTCTGGAAGATATCCTAAATCTAGACAAAACACTCGAGATGAGTGAAATAAACAGAAAGCTTATTTCCTTTGTCTTCTTTATGATTCTCTTGTTTATACCTTCCAGGATGAAGCTTCCCTTTTGTCTTTGAAATAGCCTAGTATTGCTGACTCATGCTCGATTTATGATCCACTATAGCCCATGCCTCCTTTTTCAGAAGAATTGTTATTCCTCATCCTGTAATTGTACAGACGGTTACTCTTAGCTAAGTGGAGAACTTTTGAATTTTTGCCCTTATTAAATTGCATCCCAGTCACTTTAGACCATTTCTCCAATTTATAATAATCAGTTTGAATTCTAACCTCATCATCCATATACTGCTTCAGCTTCTCCCAGCTTTGAATCATCTGCAAATATAGCAAGTGTATTCCCTACTCCATCATGCATTTTTTATTATTGGAAGTTTTGATAGACCTAGACTTCAAATCGGTCCCCAGTGGACCTCACTGTTACACCCTTCCAGCTTATGCATAGTATCCCAATCAGTTGTGTTCCTACCTTATGGCAGTTTCAGGAAGACCCTGGACTGCATAGAAAAATGTCATAAAAGACACTGTCAAAAGCTTTACTAAAGTAAAGATATTTTTCTTTTCAATACACAGGCCTGTCACCATGTCACAGGAGAAAACTAGGTTCCTTTGACATGATCTGTTCTTGACAAATCCATGTTGGCTGATTCTTATCCCCTTGTTACTGTCCAGATGTTTGAATATTCAAACTGTTTGTTTTTTTTCTTTTGGTAAATGAAATTAGATTGACTGATCTACACTTCTGTTTGGTTTTTTAAAGATAAGAACTATGATTGCCTTTTTCTGTTTTCTGAAACTTTACCTGTCCTAGCTGTGTTCTCAGAATAATTGCTAAGGGCTCTGAGATCACTTCAACCAGTTTTCTGAGTACCCTCAGGTGAATTTCATCAGGACCAGCCAGTTTAAAAACATCCAGCTTCTCAAAGCAGAATTAAATCTGTGCTTTACCTTTTCCATCCTGAGTTCTTACCCTTTTGTCGTTGATGCTAATTGTGTTAGACATCTAATCACAGCTACTGTATCAAGTGCAGACTGAAAGAAAAAAACTACATTCTACTCTTTGGCCATCTGTGCACCATGGAGCCCTCTTGTACTTAGGAACCTGTGAAATGTTTTGATAATCTCTGCTTTGTATAGTGGTAGAATAAGCAAAGAGGAAGAAAGCACTGTTCATATTTAAACCTCAGAAGGAAGTGAAGAGTCTATTTTGGGCCAGACACATATGGGAGATTCAGCGCACTCATTTTGATCAATAAAAAATTTTGATATCTAGTTAACCATGCTCTTCAAGTGTCCCTCTGTAGTCAATGGAAGAGAGAAAGTCACTTCAAGGATCAAGGATTCTGCTCTCTTTCCAGATACCTGTGTTAGATGAAACCTAACGTGTCAAGAACACTTGATGATGATACCAATGAAAGGAGACATTGGGGACTGCAATTTGATGAGGACTTGGTGTTTGGAAAGTCTTTATTACGTCTGATGGCAAGCACATCACCATGAGCAAATGGCCAAGTTTTGTTCTGGTTGCATCATAAGCTTTAAGGCTGCATTGCCTTAGCCCCATCTTTTTACAAAGGTTAATCACAATTTGCTTTCTGATTTTCAAGATGTTTAATTTTGTGCACATCATTGTGTTTGACACACCACCGTTTTTACTGTTTTTGTGTTGGAAATCAGAATTATGCAGGAATTATTCATGAGTGTATGTATGTATATTGGTCAAAATAATCTGTTTCTGTGCAGGAAAGGAAGTTGCCAGCAGACAGATAATTGACTACAGTCTGTTTGATCTTCTGTCTTCCAAAATAACTTTCAAGTCTAGGAAAGGGTTGTATTTTAGCCAGTTTTAAAATGGCTTCCAAAAGGTGATTTTTGAAATAGTTTGGCTTATAGCATGGTATCAATTTAAGGCAGCTTGACTTACTATCTTGAAACCAGTGTGGTGACCTAGCTGAAGCCCAAGTCTGTTCTAAAGAGCTAGATATTTTTGTATTACCAGTGTAGTCAAGCAGTCCAAACGTACTGCCTCAGTTTCCCCACTTTTTGGGACTTGTTTATTCCAGCACTCATTCCATCTCCATCCCCTTAAAGACCGTGTCTTCTCCTACATGTCCCTAGAGGCATGATGCGTACAGAACTGTGAATCCCTGTCATGTAATTGCTGCATGGTGGATACCAAGAAAACCAAGCATATTGTATTTTGGTCAAAGCGTACAGTAACACTTCAGTCATCTTTAAATGTTTAGTGTTGCTTGAGTTTCCTTCAGGTCTTTTCTTTGACGTGACACCATAACCTTTTTTTTTTTTGTAGGATCTACATCTTCCTTTCCTTTCTTTTCCTGCACCTGACTAGAATTTGATGTATGCACTGTGCATTATGCAAGTCTCTGCTCAGCTCGGCTACGACATGACTCTCTGCATGTCAGTGTGTGTGTCTGTGTGCGTGTGTATGTGGGGACACAAGGATGTGCGATAGGTTCCCGAAAAGATAAAAACAAAGGAGGTTTTCCTTTTATGCCAATTTGAATGATTACCCTTCACTTGCTAAAGTCTGGCACATACCTTGGTGTTTCATATGAACTGTCACAATAACCTGACTATAATGCAGATTCCTGCCCCAGCTTCCTAAGGTTTGTGATACGTCTCGTTATTCCATTAGCACTTTCTCATCTGTTCCCCTGATGTCACTGCCATGTGGAGAAGGGGTTTAGGGTGAGGTTCTTGATAGTGTTGAAAAGTCTCTTTGTGTTGCACTCACTCTGTCTCTCCCCACTCTCAATTTGCACAATACCTATTTATATGTTTCTGCTTATCTCATCTCACCAGCTGATGTATCTCACATACACTTGTGCAGCCTTATTGTGGAGGGTTATGAATTTAAATATTTGGGGTTTATGTTGAACACAATCTAGTATAATAACAAGGCTGTTATCTGTTCACTTCTGTGTAGTTCCTTATCAGTGTTTGAGGGGAGGACACTTTGACATGACAGTAAGAATTGGCTGAACTAGTTTCTGGAATGTCTGCGAGCAAGGGATCATAGCCACAGATTTCCTTCTGGGCTGGTGAGCTCATTTCTGTGGTTTTTGTGTGATTCCTAATAAATCTCATCTATTTCAGCCTCTCCCTACAAAGAAAGCAGCGGAACAGGAGTAACTGAACAGAAGAATAAAAAAAACAAAGCAGAAAGCAACTGCGCAGTATTTCCTTTTCCTTCTTTTGGTTCACATAATTTTAAAGATATTCAAAATGTTCCTGTAGTGAACTTACATGCCTTTATTAAGCAGCCATACATAATCATAGTTTATGTTAATCTTTTATATTATTGATTACATCATATAAATATGATTTGTATTACTGATACAAAATACCATAAGTATATAGTTTTTACTCTGCATGTCAGTAATAAGATACTGCATATAAGGATGATGTAATAGTTTTGTATTTATAATTCAGATGAAGTAGATCAGAAAGATTTTGCCAAAGCACAGGAACAGGAGCCAGAAAAACGTTGTTGGAAATTTCTTTTCTCTATAGCTTAGTGCAAATAATTTAACTCCTCTGCAGCAATTTTCTGATCTCAGTAATGGGGCAGTAGCTCAGTGTTAGTCCTTGGCAAATGACTTAAATGAGACTACATTTCTATGACTGAAATATAGGATATCTTTAGAGATTTTTTCTGTTGAATTTCTTCTGTCATTTTTCACATAATTTATTTCAATTTGCTGAGTAACTACTTGGTGTCAGCTTTCAAGGTTATATTGAATTGTATTTATTTTTCTGATTTTATTTGAACTGAAATCTTTATCAACGCAGGAAAAAAGTTCACCCTTCAGATTGTAATTTGACATGGTTGTGAATTTGCATATGGCATTATGTTACTGCAATGTGTCCATATCTTTTTCTTTGGAGGTTTGAAGAGAAGTTGGAAGAAGCACCTTGTAGGACAGATTTAAGTTTAGTTTTGCTGCAGCTATGGGGACATCTCTAAAAAGTTAAATGCTCTGCTTTCTACTCCGTGTTCTGTTACTCCAAGGCCTGTTTCAAGCGTGGTGAAGGGTATTTTCCTGTATTGTCTGAATAAAATGAGTTCGTTTACAAAACTGGAATAAATTCACTGGTCCCTCTCACAGCAGTCGAGGCTACCTTTAAACACAAATTGCTTTTTGGCTCACTTCTATGGGGTCAGAGAGTTTCCTTGCAGAACTACTCACAATTTTGCTGCATTCATTAGACAAGGTATAGATACATGCCAGAGCCCTGGAACATGCTGCGTATTTAGTACCAGCGTGCACCTGCCTTAATTCATTAGTTCTCAGCTACAATTCATAACTTTGTCTAGATATATTCTGTACAATAGAATGTTTAAAACTGATCCCTTCCCAGCGCAGAAATTATCCCTTGCTGGGAGAGGTGACGGGCAGTGTCCGTGCTCAGAGGCAGAAGCAGTGGCAGGCACTTGTGGTCCATGCTTCCACTAAGGCGGACTCGGAGTCAGTGGAAACTCGAAGTGACTTAATCATGTTGTGCTCCCCCATCATTAGTGCGAGTATCACTGCCTCAGACTCTGCTGGCATGGTAACAGGGTGACAGCTGCCATTTTAGTTGTCATTTGAGATTTAGCCCAGGAACGTTTTGAACTTAAAACCAGAAGTCTCTGCAGCTTGAGCTGAAAAGAAAGTGTCTGTAGCCAAAAGAGAAACAGTTTCATATCTCTTCTGTAGGCTGGGCAGCTGAGACAGGTTCGTGGTATTGCCAAGAATAGTTGTAGCCCCAGTCTAAGTGGAACGGATACATGGTAGTGTCAGGCAGTCTGGCAGTGCTTATGTCCATGCTTTCAGCATGGTATTGTGGGAATTGGGAAGGTAAATGCACATTTGGCAGATTACTCTCTTCTAGTAAACCTAGAGTGAACATATATTAGGAGTAGACTGCATAACATAGAGCTGCCAGTTCAGTTCTATTAATCAACATACAAACACCCAAACCTTTCAGCAATTAGAAAACTTGCAGAAAATAATGCTTCTAGTGGTGTCTGTAACTCAACAGCAAATAAACAATCATTAAAATTCTTCCACAGTAACAGAATCTGATAGTGACTCAGAAGCAGTAAGCGAGAATAGATAGTCTAGCTCCAGCCCTAATGGAGAAGGAATTGTGCCAGCTAATAATTTTCTGTTTCTTTCAGAAAATAAGTGCGAATATGCTGGGTTGCAGGCTGGATAACTAATGCAAGCTGAATCACCTATGCTCTGAAATTTATGCACAGTCAAATGACAATTTCTTTACTTACTCACATGGTCACCCCCACATGTGTTTTTGTAATCCTTGTTGACATTAATGGGAAATATACTGCTGTGTGGGCACATATGGTAGACACAGAGTCAAAAACTTTTCTCATCTTTCCGTCCTTGTTAGGCAGAGATGGAAAGCAGTTCCTATTGCTAGGTACTCACACATATTAGGAAAAAAGTGTGCTTCTTTTTCTCCCTTCACATGAGCCCTCAGCACAGGAAAGACGTGGACCTGTTGGAGCGGGTCCAGAGGAGGGTGACAAAAATGATCTGAGGGCTGGAGCACCTCCTATGAGCAAAGGCTGAGAGAGTTGGAGTTCTTCAGCCTGGAGATGAGAAGGCTCTGAGAAGGCCTGTTGGAGCCTTTCAGGACTTAAAGGGGTCTT
>Ga0181612_138747_pt1 | contig 12848 bp, 8 predicted proteins | sample HoacroProtozoa21_FD_119630 | JGI IMG/M metagenome (GOLD analysis project Ga0181612, IMG submission 119630) | Hoatzin crop microbial communities from Cojedes, Venezuel. Combined Assembly of Gp0051906, Gp0051904, Gp0051908 | reverse complement strand
TGTTGTTACTGTTTCCCTCTGTTTGCTGTTCTGTTAAACTGCCCTTATCCCGACCCACCGTTTTTCTGCCTGTTTTCTTTCCATTCTCCTCCACACCGCGGCAGGGGGAGGGGCGACCGCGTAGCGCTTTTGTTTCTGGCGGCAGCCGAAACCAGAACAATTTAGAAGGTGATTCACTTCAATGAATTAACCAAAAGCTGCAAACAATGAAAGCTATGAGTTCTGTGGTTAGCTTGTTCTTCTAATACCTGTGTGAGTGAAGAAGTCACCATTAGATGAACCATTAGTGATGGGACATACACTGCGAGATGCTTGTTTTAAGATCTAGAAAGTATGAATTGCTCATTTTTTGTAGTAGTAATAGCGTCAACAACGTAAGAAGTCTGCTATTCCACAAAAATGTGATTTGAAAGGAAGCTAAGCATGCACACCTTACCTCTGGGAAAAGTGTGGAAGCTGAATGACTAAACCGGGGCTTCGAACTCGCAGAAATGTACTCAGCTATCTTGTTTGGGATCTCCAGGATTTTAATATTTAGCCTCTGCAACTACTATAAGAACCAGATAAGTGCAGCATCAAGGGAAGAAAATAATGCAATCTGTCCCCAAACCACAATATTAAGAAACTTAAGCTACAAGAACACATTTTTGTTTTTAGTGATAGGATTAGTGTATGTGCTCCTTGCAAAGCCACTAAATATTGACAAACACTTTAAGATCTGGTGATTCAGCAGCAAGCTGAATAGATTTTTAAATATTTCATCCTCATACACACACATATATGTACATTATGAATATGTCTTTCTGTATGGAAAATTGAAAAAGATCTCTCTATGTCTGTGTTTGTATATGTAATTATATATACATATGCAATGATCTATACTAAAGGATATTTAATTGTTTTGGTTAATGAAATATATTTTGAATCCTTCTTGATGAATATGTGGGACTAATAGTTATGTTTTAGGTTTTTAGGTTTTCATTGCCTTAAATGTGTTCTCTTCACCTGAGGGAGTTCATTCATCCATAAGAAGGCTGTGACTCCAGCTCTTAGGTATCTTGACAGCATCAGTTTGCGAGAGGATGTCATTCACAGTCATGTTGTCTTTTCTGGTATGAAGTTCATCATTACCGTTTGGTGGAATGTAAACAAAGCTTCAAGTTTATCTTCCATTAATGGAGTTGAAATGAGTTACCAGAAAGCCGAGTGGGAACACCAGAATATGTCAGTATTAATTCTTTCTTGCTTCTAGTGTTGGCACAAATGAAAATGTCCATTATTGTCAATTTGATTTGATTCTCTTACTTTCCCCAGTAACAGTTATTTTTCAGTCCAGAATAAGTTTAACATTGAAAATGCTTACAATTAGTACAAAAATAAGTTAAGAGCTGGTCATGCTTGGGATGTTATAAGCATAACAAGTTTTTTTTGTTTCCAGAGAAAATGCAAAGTCATCTAGTAACAACAGAAATTAGGTCAAGAAGACTGCATAGGTATGTTGGTGGTTAATATTCCTGGGTTTAAAACAAACAACAATTTCTGCAGGTTTAATGGCAAATATTTGTTACCATTTTATATTCATAGCAATTTATAAGAATGCTTGAAGTAAATTGAGCCCATTAATGACAAGACATAAGTCAGTCATTGGCTTCTGTTGTGAGGGTTTTGTCAAAAATATTTTTCTGAATTCTTTATTTATCTTTGGTACCAACCTCAAACCATGCCCAGCTCTTTTTCCTCTGCAAGTTCAAAAACAGCCTCAAATCTCCCCTTGAGAGAAGCCTTCACTAGCACATTGTGACAGGCTAGTGTGACCAAAATGCCAGCCTTCTGGGAGGCATTCAAGTGTTTTTGTGCTGTTACTTTTGTGAAATGGCTGCCACGTAGTGTCCTGCTCCTTTAGTAACACAGTGCCTATTGCAGCACAGAGTCTTCACTAATGTCTGATGTAAAGGCTTATTGTATTCCAGATATTTTCAAAATAACTGAGCTATGAAGCTTTTTCACTACGTCCATTTTAACTGAAGTGAAATTGCTGCAGTTCAATGTAGGAGGCTAGATTTGTACTTTGTAAGGTTGCACCACTCTAGGTATGGTTCTGCAAAAACAAAAAGAGAGATGAATAGAATCTTGTCTTCATTTTATTCGAAGCACAGAGGCTCAGACAGGAATAAGAGGAGGAAGGAAATTCAAATAAAAGTGTTCAGCTTTGGACTTAGTCTGAGTTACGTCTTTTATAAAATTGAATTTTAATAATTTGTTATGGCAAGATTAAAAGTAACATTTTTCTGTGAGAATTATGTGAGATATATTTTAGAGAAGTTTTTAAATCTTTTTGCATTTCTCCCTCCCCTGATAATACTGTAACCTTTAAGCCTTTTTCGTTGGAATCTGTGCTTTACAAATGAATCTTTTAGCTCATTATTATTCTTAAGGTTGTCAGCTTCACTGTCAGTCTTTGGAGTCCCCAACATGAAACCTAACCAGGTCCCCACCTGTCTTGCTAATTCCATTATTACTGGCATCACAGCATCATCATCATAATTTCTTTATTTTTATCAGTGAATTATTGCTTCGTGCTGTACAATTTCCATGTAGCTTGGGCACCATTGCAAAGAAAGCGGGAACAATGAGTGAAGAATTCAAGAATTTTTAAGGTGAATGTCTCTGAAGTGAATTCCTTGCCTGATGGGAGAAGGATACAGTTAGGACAGAGTAGCTAGTTTTATGTGAATGCAGGAGAATAAACAATCTACTTATACTAGTGGTATCTTTCTGACAGGAGCATATGTCATACCTAGTTTATAGAAACACACCTCCAATATATTTCACTCAAAGCTTATTTGTGTCTGATAACAGTAGTCAGAAAGCCAGGCTTTGGAGGAGTGTGTGGAGAGCTGCCTGCTAGGCTGAGACCTTTTAGAGATATAAGAGTTGACAGATGTGGCACAAACATATATAGTTAAAAATAAACCAGTTATGCCTCAGATGCAGACCTGAACAATGTAACAGCTTGGTATCACCACTATATCTCACTCTGTGAATGACTGAAGGGGGTGGCAGACTTAGTAATGCATGAAAATTTTTTTGCTCATGGGATGAAGGGAAGTACGTTCGGTGACCCTCAAATGGAGGAAGAGAAGACACTGCATCTTCAACAGCTGGGGACCTGAACAGTACATTGAGATGAAAGTCTGGAGAAGGAGGGTTTCAAAATTTCTGTTCCTTTTTGTTGTCTGTAATGTAAAATGTATTTTCCAGAAATCCTTCTGTGTGGGTATTGTTGGAGTAGAGTTGGGGGTGTTTCAGAGTCAGATACTTGAGGTTGGAAGACAAGCGCAAGATAATTAAAAACCAAAAAACCCCCACAAAAAACCAGCAAATTTTCTGGGATTACTTCCTTCTCTTCACTTTGATGATTAACACAGCAGCTACCCAGAGCTCCCAGTGAACCTCCAGATTCCAACACTCTCTTTAGTACTTTTCCAAATACCAGCTCTCATTTCTGAACTTCTCTTGTGCTGCTAAACAAGCATGAGAAAACAAAAGGATTTTCTTCAGGTTTTTCCTCATGATATTCACCCCTTTTGAGTTTATTGACTCTTAGCATGTTTTCAGTTTGAGAGACTATAGTCCTTCATTTGCCCATGAAGTGTTTGCAATAACTCCAGCACCAGAGAAGGACACAACTGGTGGAAACAACTATTCAGGCGTTCCCACTTCCATCTTTCCTTTGTGGAAATTTTATCTTCAGATAAAAATTCATTATGTTCTAGTGCCAACACTCAGGCCCTGTTCAGTCTGAAAAAAACATTGTATGATAATCCTGGAAACATGTTTTTTTCAACTTCTTTTCCATTAGAAATATTTGAAAGATACTGTAATAAAAAAGAAGTATTGTTGAATATTGCTTTTGCTAGCTATAATATGAGTGTCGGAGTTGCATTCAAAGAGTTGTATTAAAATAATATTAAAGAGGTTCTTCCAAAACAGTCGTGAAAATCTAAACTTGTTCTTACTTACATGAAATATTGTAAATATCTCTGTTTTAAGATAAGATGGACTGCTACTCAATTTCTTTGTTTCAAAATTCTTGTTGTATTATAAAAATTTAAATACCACCCACCTTAATCTTGCAACCTTAGAGAAAAGTAGAAAGATTTACTGGAACCCATCAGTTCTCCACAAAAAAGCTTTCAGAACAATTTTATACCTGAAGGAATGTTTTACAAGCTGCTTGGATCAAACAGGTCTACAGAAATAAAGAAGCTTCGGGCTAAAGAACACCTTGCCCATTGTCCTCTGTTGCTTAAGCAGTCCCTGAGCTATGGTTCCCAGTAACTGTAGACACAGGCAAGATCACTTACATATAAAAGTGACAGTTACCTGCTACAGATATTTTTTAGGTGGTATTTATACATACCTGAGTTGTAGGACTATTTGAAAACTTAATTTGCATGAATGTTCTCCTTTTTATTGGTGAATGAAAAAGAAGCACCAAGAAACAGAACGGACCATGTAATATAATAACTAATAGCCTACTTTCCTGTTTGCTTCAGGTTTTTTTTATAACAGTTACACTAAACTATTGCATTTGGCTTCCAAAATTAAGCAGCTGAAAAAAACCCACAATGATGTCTCTTTTAGATGGCTGGTCAAGCCTGGAACATAGGGTAAAGAAAATTTTGCAAAAGGAAGTGGAGAGAATATGCTTAGAGAAACACTCATAAAAGAATAAATTCATTCAGAATTTACCATTACTCAAATGGTTTAAAGAAAAATTTAATATGCATTCATGTAAATCTAGAGTACTCTTTTATCTGGGGTGCGACTATTCTGATGGCCAGTTTTGCTCTAGATCTGGCCAGTGAGTAGATTTTGACTGAAAATCTCAAAGGGCCTGCACATGTTTTATCTTCACATCTTACTGAGGAATTCTGAACAAAATGTTCTTTCCCTTTGTCTCTTCCACTGGGAAGGCAGCACATAGCATACAGTCTACTATTCAGTGGAAGGTGATAAAATTAACCAGTAGGTCCCTAAAAAAAAGAAAATCTTCATTAAATAGCTTGGATGTTTTTAAAAAAATATATACTGGGGTTTAAAACCAAAGCAAAAGGAAAACAATCAACATTGTAAACAAAATTGCCCCTCTTTGCACCACTACCAAATAGATCTTAGAATAAATTAAATTCTACTGATTATGTTGTATTGGACTAGATGCTAGGCTGATATAGATTAATACGAAGTATTAGCAACAGCTACAGATCTACACTGTCACCTCTGGGAAACAAATTGTGAAAAGTTACCAGGAAAGTTAATCAAGAAAGGGAGAAGAAATGAAGAGGAAAATTATAGATCTACAGCACAGTAAATTATGTCTTCACCACTGCAAATGATCTGAAACCAAAATGAAAATGAAAACTGACCTTGTCTCAGATCTGTATATGCGGCTATATGCCGCATGCAAATACTCACCTGAGCTTTACAAACCAGCATTTTTTCCTTTTCAGCTACACACCAGAAACGCTAGCATTCCCTCCCCCTCCATTCGTAAAGTACATAGAGGATAGATAGCATTTGGTCTGCTGGTATTGTAGAAGAGCTTAGAAGCTTTCTTAATGGGATTCATAACTCTCACACAATTCAAAAGACAAGAATTACAAAGACAGATGTACACAAAAAGTAAGTTTCTGTTAAAAAATACAGGATAGAGAAAGTAAAATATTGACAGCAATCAATAGGTTCTCAACTAGCATTAGCCAGCCTATTAAAAAAAAGTCATAAGGTATCTGTGATACAAAAGATAACTACTTCAGGACCTCAGAATGAACTGCTTCTACTTTTAGGTGAAAAGTTTTCAGGTATACTCTACGTATTCTGCTGGATAAGGAAAGATTTTGATGAAATCTTTGATGTAGCTATGTGATCTATGATGTAGTATCTATGAATAAATTTTTTGGTAGCATTAAATAAAAGAAATCTGACAAGAAGCCCCATGCCACTTGCTTCACCCTATCTGGCAGAGTCAGTGAACCTGACAACTATGTAGACAGGTAGGAAGTTTGTCAGTTTTGTTTGTATTGTCCTGAAAACTAATTCTGCTGAAAAAGGTGTCCTGATGCAATGTGTCCTCACATAATGGCCTATAGGATGTCAGAATAAGATAATTTTTTGGTTAAGATATTCTGGCAAAATTGGTTGACATAAATAAATTCCAGATTTATCAAGTTAAACATTTCAGTTGATTTTGTATACTTTGTGTTTGGCTATAACTTTCAATGTGGATAAAATCTTCCAGTTTCTATCTGCAAACAGACAACATCCAAAGAATAAAACAGGTGTATTAACATCTGTATACAGGTGTTCTGGTGTGACATTGAAATCTGTTGAGTGACTTTCCAGTAATAGCTCCTTGCCTGTCAGCCCCCAGGAGAGAGGAGACTGCCAAAAACTCTGCAGAAGAGGCTGACAGCACTTGGTACAGAGTTTAAAATATAGCATGCTCTCCAATTTTCAGGTGATCCCTGAAGGGTTAAGTTCCTAACTTGATTCTTTTTAAGTAGCATTCTTCTGGGAAGAATGTATGTAAAGTAAGAGAGAGACTTTGGTGGGATTTACTGCTTGCTAGGGAAGCCTGCAAAGCAATATTACATGGTAAGAGAACTCTTCAGGACCCTGACAGATATGTGCTTCATGCAGAGTTTGTTTTCTCTGTGAAACAGTCCTCTTTCTACCATAAAGTGTGACATCTAATTCAGCTGGTGTACACTAGAGTTCTCAAAGGTGCAATTATTCACATCTTTGTTTCCGAATCAAATATGTCAATAACAATGAAAATGAACCTAATTACATTTCAATTATTCATGGCCAATTTATTGGTTATACTAAGTAGTCTTTATTTCCTGTGCTATATCTTTCATTATAGGCTGAGACAAGTTCAACTATTTTACATTGCTAAAAGCATACCCAAAAACAACCACCACAATACTTTGTCTGAGTTTTACATCAAATTTAAATAGGTCTCCATCCTGAGAGCTGTTTATATTCCCATTGTCTTGACGGGATGGGAATATTACAATGAAGTAAAATAAAACAATAAAATAACTCTCTTTCAAGTTGCTTGTAACCTTACTTAAGGATCACTTTTCCTATGCTGCCTTCAAGAAATTACCTAATATGCTGATTACTACACTATGAGGCTCTATCAGGGTAGCTTAGGACATTGTTTTAGCATCAGCTGTGAGAGGTCTCTGCTTTTACTCAGATGGGATTGGAATTCATCACAGATATATGTTTACTCTGCGAGAGAGAAAAATAGTCTCTGACCTAATGGAGGTTGTTTTATTCTTTCTTTCTCTGTCAGCTCCGCACCAACACATGGACGCTTACAGACATGCAGGTAATATTGCTCATTTGGTTTTTTTCCCCAGTACAAATCTTTCTTTAACAATAAGGCATTTATGAAATATTTCAGGAACTTCAGCTATGGGAAATGGACTACTTGAACCATAAACTTCACAGAATCACAGAATCACAGAATGGCAGGGATTGGAAGGGACCTGTGTGGGTCATCTAGTCCAACCCCCCTGACAAACCAGGGTCGCCTACAGCAGGCTGCACAGGCTCTTTTCCAGGCGGCTCTTGAATATCTCCAGAGAAGGAGACTCCACAGCCTCCCTGGGCAGCCTGTTCCAGTGCTCCATCACCCTCAGAGTGAAGAAGTTCTCAGAGAAGAGGCAACCTGAGAGGTCCAGCTGGGCCCCAACCATCTGGCTGGAATTCAGGAGCCCATGCGATGTCAAGTAACTCAACGTGTGTAAAACAAGAAGGCTGCAGGTCTCGTGCCCAGCTGAGGGGCCAGGCTGTTTATTTAAAATAAAGGGATTGTGCTTTGGCATCTGCTGATGCAGGTCTGCAGCCTGCCCTGACCGTAGCTCTCACTGTTGTAAACTGTTTCCAAACAGGTTCTCACCCACCCTGGCCCTACTGAGTCATTTCACTGCTCTCTCATGCAGCCAGGGGCTGGGTTGCACATTTTGGGTCCAATTCTTGCTTCTACTCAGGTCTGATAAGGTTTCAGTGTAAATAAGGTCCCCAAACACCTTGTGCCTCTGTGTGTTTTCCTGCGTGGAAGTGAATTGCCAGAACCAGCGAGCAGCATTTTTGTGTCCTCTGTAGGTTTCAGTGGAGGTTTCAAAGCCATCAGAAGTGTCACCAGATGCAACAACTGGAAGCAGAGACCAGATAAATTCAGAAGGCTGATAAGGCACGTTTCACTTTTCACAAGAAGCATAAAAAACCCTTTGGGTGGCTTATCTAAAGATGTGCTGAGTCCTCCATCATGTGAAGTCCCTAAATCAAGATCGAATGCCTTTCTAAAAATAGGTGTTAGCCAGCAAACTAGTTGTAGGCTTGGTGCAGGAATTGCCGGTTAAATACTTTGGTCTGTTCTAACACAACAGATTAAATGACTGCTGCAATTCCTTGTAGGGATCTGATTTTTTAATATGTAAATGGTGGAAAGATCAAGCCAATACATAAATATGAATCAGAAAAGGACTAAATCCCTTTCTGTGGTAACTATGGTTGTGATCTTTTAATAGAAATCACAAAATTGCCTGTTGTTTTGGGGTTTTTTTAGAGGGAATTTGAGGATGAGAAAGAAAATTTGACTGCACTTTTCTGCACCTTTTTTCTCCAAATAAATGCTCTCCAAAAGGCACTGGACCACAAGAGCTACACAGAGCCATGGACAAGTCTTCATCCCAAAAACAGGGTGGAAACGTCACCCAAGGTTCTAGCTGCAGCCCAGAAACAGCTGCATGGAGAGGATGTATCGATCAGAGAGGAATTTGGTTTAGAAAATGATAGCAGGGTTTGAGGCTGGTTCTGAAATGGCTGTGGCAGCCAGTACTTGCAGCAGATATCTCAGTGTAGTTGCAGTTCCTACAAAATGAGCAACTGAAGAGTTTAAGCATGGGAACAGCAGTACTGAGCAAACTTCTGCAAAGACACAGCTCAAGGTTTTTGCTTCAGGGAGCAGAGGGTCATTACCCAAAGGCACACCAACCGTGGCACCCCCTGCACCTGCTTTTGAGACCAGACATTGAGAGGATAACAGACAGACAGACAGACAGACAAACTCATCACACGCTGCATGGATCATGGGTGCAAATCAGTGTGATTTGTGGCACATGGGCAATGGCAACACAGATGTTCCTATTCCTCACTCTTTCTTCATACTTAAAAACAAGCATTTTTCTGGGCATTGAAAGAGTTTCACTCCTTCCTACCCTTTAGCCTTTAGGTGTTTGTGGCTTTGCTCAATGTTTCTCATATGGCGGCCAGAGGATGAAGCCTGTTTTTGAAAGCCCCGCTAAAACAAGGATGTTTGAATCAGAGGCTAGAAAAGACGTTACACAGAGATAGAGCTGGCATAAAGGTTGTGTGAGGTTACTAAAGAAGGACCCCTTCATTTTCCCACCCATACACCTGAGGTTTTGGTCAGGTGATTACTTTTGGCTGGTGGTCTCCCATGGCTCTCTCCACCTATTTCTAAGACCTTGAGGTGTCTGCAGCAATTAGTCACCCCCTAAGAGAGCTCCTCTGCCTATGGAACAGCCACAAACAGCATACCCAAACCCTCACCCAACAAACTCAGCCTCACTTGAAGGGCAGGAGAAGACCAAAGAGAAAACTAAGAGACCTCTTGATGACTTTTCAGGCTTTTTTCTGAATTAATTGACTTGGCTTCATGTGAAGTTGATGGAGGTGTTCAGCTTTCCTGAAGAACAATCTTGCTATACTTCTGCCATTTGTAATGGGGAATGGTTTTAATATTGAGGGACCTGTAAAACTGCACCACGAAGCAGCATGGAAACATTTAAGCCAACATGGAAAACAGAACATGCTCTGACCATGGCACAGCCCTCATTTTCTAAATAAAACCAATGAATACACCACTCCCCTCTGCCAGAAAACCCTCCAAAATCTTGGCACAACTAGCTGGGCGAGTCTGGTATTGGAGGCAGAGCAGATCCTTCACATGGCTCTTATCTTGGCAGCGCTGAGCCGCACTAATGGGGAGCCACAATGTGGGCTTGTGTGGTGTTGCCAGCAGCGGGGCCGGGTGCCCGAGCCCTCTCAAGGGGGTCAAGGATGTGTTTGTATGGAAGCGCTGGGCAGACGGCAAACAGCGAAGGCTGCTTCACTTCTCCTTGGCTCACTGTGCAAGGGGATGAATAGAAAATACTGTTTGCCTGCTCTCATATGTGGCTCAAGCAGGGGGAAAGGGGGAGAGAGAAGGGAGAGGCGGATGATCCTGAGATTTTCAGGTCTGAGGTTTCTACACCTTCTCCCTGGAGGCTTTCGTGGGTTGGGTGACAGGTGGATTTCTCTGGGAGAAATAAAAGGGAAAAGAGGAGGAACTGGGGGGGCTGAGCCTTGCAAGGCTCTGCTTTGCAATGCAGATGGGATGAGGAGAGGCTCCAAGATACCCAGTCCCTTCCAGAGCAGCTCGTCCATGAGGAGAACCCATACAGACTGATGCTTGTAACTGGGACTCTCTGATGCTGACACAAAGCAAGAAGCAGGTCAAGGGTCCTCACGAGCAGATAAGAGACATGCAAAAAGTATACGAGGAACAGAGGCACTGAGAGAGACCTATGTGCAGCAAACTGGGGATAGGTCCAGATTTCCTACATTTTGCAGCCATACCCCAACATGCAACCAGAATTTCAGAGTGCTTGGAGGACAGTAATGAGCCACATTCATAAACATGAGGGGTTTTCACAGGAAAGCTCAGTCCCTTCACGAAGGACCTCAGCTGAGGCCCCTTGTTCTCTGCCTCCTTGCTGACTTATCCCAAAAGGACAAATTTCCCCAGTCCAACTTGCCTAGCTCTAGGGCCTCTGTTGTGAAAGACAAGAAGAAGGCACCACAGGCAGCAGAAACCTGATTTCTTTTCAGGTTCACAGACCTACAATGCACATCACACTGATATAACCACTCAGTGAGGAGGGCTTAGCCTGATGACTGTCCCATGTGGGTAATTTACACATTACAGCCCCGACCCTGTTACTGCCTTAGAAACTTACTCAACTGCAGTTAATTCTTTACCAGGTCCAGTCATTAATGCTGTTATTTGTCTTTCCTGGAGTGTGCAAAGTGAACTGACTGACCTTGCGTGGGATACGGGGATTTTAATAGGAAAATCTGCTTAATATTAGCACATTTTTCAATCCCTGCACAGGCTTTGACAAGATTATTTTTAACAGATGACACAGGGCTATTTGAAAAGAAGATGAATGTTTTTTTGGCTGCACAAACCAGAGCAGAAATATCTCATTTAGGTTCATGGGGGGAACAAAAGAAAAGAAAAGGTTGCTTAGGAAAGGCAAACCGGAAAGTTAAGTGACACACTGTCATTTAGACACTTCTGTCATCCATGTGCAAGTCCTAATCCTGGCATTAGGAGAGCCATGTGGAGGTCTTGATTTGGTTAATGAGCCAGATCTTCCCTTGCAATGAGTGAAGTGGACTTGTCTCTGGTGTCTGGGAGTCCATGGTACCTGGGCTGAGACACCAGCTCTTGGTAAAGAAGTTACACATCAACTTCTGGGAGAAAAAGCAACAAGATACTTTAAACAAAAGTCGGAATTCAAAGCACAAAAAAATAAAGTATTACTTGTTTGGAAGTTATTCAGATGAGGCACCTCACCACCTCTGAGATACGTTGTGGAACATCATGCAAAAGCATCCAAGGATCAGCATTATTTGGCAGATGATGAGCCAAACCTGGGTCAGACACTGGCACATGATGCTCCCAAGCTCTCAGACTTTGCATCACACAACGTGGACTTGAGCTCTCTGCAACCATGGCAAGCCCTGACCCACAAAAGAAAAAAAAAGGCTGATGCCTAAACGAGAATTAACAGTACCTTGAAAACATAATGCTTACTGCACAGTTTGCAATTTGCTTAGATAGCAGCAGCAGCTGTGAATTAAAAAAAAAAAAAGGTGAAAAAAAAAAGATGTTGGCAAAGCCACTTAATGTTCACAAGCTGAGGGATGGGTTTTGTGAAAGCTTCACACCAAGAAATCAGCCTGAGGCAGAGGAAATGTCAGGTTGAATTGCTGAAGTGTGGCAGAGTCACATGCAACTTTAAAGAGGTTTGTAATGGAAAGGCAGAACAAACTACACGCTGTGTGTTATGCTCCATTGCCAAGGAACAGTCTGAGAGACCTCTAAATTTGGGCTCAAGTGCTCCAGGGCTATGGGGAGCTGTAACATAAAGAAGGGCAGCAGTTTGGCTCCTCATCTTGTCGCACTGCGTGTGTGATAGATGGAGTAATGCTAAGAGGGAAAAGATGATGGATTTTCCCAGCCTACCCAGTAAATCCCTATTGCACTTACCAGTATCTTTTCAGAGAAGTGCAAATTCCTCGAGGCCCCAAAGCTGGGCCAGCACTCCTGAATGAGAAGGCTCTTTCTGATTTCCTTGTGTTGCCCCTATCTTGGCCCACCTTCCTTCCAGATGAGATTTAAAACCAGCAACACAAAACTCTGTGAAGCTACAAAGTGGTCAGACACCTGGAGTGCAAGACCTGCAAGGAGAGCTTGAGGAAGCCGGGCTTATTTAAGGGGGCATATAAAAGCAGCCTCTGACTCCTTGAGGAATAGTTATAAGGATGGGTAAAGCCAAACCTTTTTCTGTAGTGGCAAATACAGCAGGGATTGTGCTGCTTTCATGGTTGTGTGGATGAGAAACCTCCAGAGGCCCCTTTCTACCAGCACTGATTTGACAGCATGAATATGTTGGTCTGATTTTGTTTTGGTTTGTTTT
>Ga0181612_101026_pt1 | contig 12848 bp, 13 predicted proteins | sample HoacroProtozoa21_FD_119630 | JGI IMG/M metagenome (GOLD analysis project Ga0181612, IMG submission 119630) | Hoatzin crop microbial communities from Cojedes, Venezuel. Combined Assembly of Gp0051906, Gp0051904, Gp0051908 | reverse complement strand
TTCCCCAATATTATTGCTCCTGACACTATCTATCTCAACAAACACAGTGTTTGTATGGGCAGGGGAAATATTGTTTGTAGCAGGTGCTTAATCAGCAACAATGTTACTATTGGGGACTTTAATATCTTTAATGGCTATATTCCGGTTGGGCATGATACTAGCATAGGCGATTTCAATGTGTTTATGCCATCTGTCAATATATCAGGAGGAATCAGCATGGGAAATGGAAATTTCTGTGGCGTTCAGTCTGTAATTCTACAGTACCTGAAGATTGGCAACGGAGTGCGTCTAGGGGCTGGGAGTGTCCTTATGAAAAACCCTAAGGATAATACCCTTTATTTTGGTAATCCCGCAAAGAAAACACAAATATAATACTATGGAAATCAAAGAGTTTTTACAGAATTTTGTCGATGTATTCGAAGATACCGATGCATCTGAGATAACAGCGGAAACCGCATTCCGTGATTTGGATGAATGGTCATCGCTTCTAGCCCTTTCCGTAATGGCAATGGTTGATGAGGAGTATGATGTTCAGCTTACCCCTCAGGAAATGCGTGCTGCAAACACGGTTGGAGACCTCTTTAATGTTGTTAGCTCAAAGCTATGACAGATTATAATCTATCTGGTAAGCACATCCTTGTAACGGGCGCTTCATCTGGAATGGGTAGGAGGTTTGCTCAGATGGCAGCCTCTTGTGGTGCCAATGTTAGTTTGTTGGCAAGAAATGAAGTTCGCTTGCAAGAGACTATGAGCACCCTTACAGGTGAGGGACATGATTATTATGTCTGCGATTTGATTGATGAAGAACAGGTGAAGACTGTCGTGTCGACAATGCAGCCTGTAGATGGTGTGGTGTATTTCGCTGGGGTGAATGAGTTCGTTCCCATAAAATTTGTAAATCAGGAAAAGATAGATAAGATTTTTGAGACAAACTACTTTTCTTCCCTGATACTGACCCGTCATCTGCTCAAGAAAAAGTTGATAAACAAGGGAGCTTCACTAGTGTTTATATCCTCACTTTCAGCAGTAATGGGAGTGCCGGGTACGCTTTTGTACGCATCTTCCAAGGCTGCCATAAATTCGGCGGTAAAGGTGCTAGCTTCAGAACTCGCACCCCAGAGAATTCGAGTGAATTCCATCTGCCCGGGAATTGTTAAGACCGAAATGTTGGAGAATACCAATATCGACGCATCGCAATTTGACGAGCAGGAAAAGGACTATCCGCTAGGCCTTGGAGCTCCTGACGATGTGGGAAATGCAGTGCTTTTCCACCTGTCTGACGACAGCCGTTGGCTTACCGGTAATATTATGATTTTGGACGGAGGTAATTCTTTGCAATAATGGCTACAATTAGATTTAAGAATGTTGGAATCACAGCAATCAGTGCGTGCGTCCCCCATAATGTTGTATATAATAAAGATCTAGATTACTTTATTGATGCGGATGATTTGCAAAAAGTAATAGCAAGTATCGGTATTCGTGAACGCAGAGTAGCAGGTAGAGATGTCTGCTCATCAGATTTGTGCATAAAAGCTGCTGAAAAATTATTCTTGGATAACGATTTAAAGGAATCCGTTGACGCACTGATTTTTGTAAGTCAAACACCAGATTACCATATGCCTGCTACAGCGCCATTAATCCAGCATAAACTTGGCTTAAGTACCTCTGTATTATCATTTGATGTAAATTTAGCTTGCTCTGGATATGTATATGGGTTGTCATTGGCATATTCATTGGCTTCATTAGATGGAATCAGAAGTGTGCTACTGCTTGATGGTGAAACAATGAGCAAGATAGTATCCGATCGAGATAAGGAATCAACACCCTTGTTCGGAGATGCTGGCACGGCAACACTTGTTACTAAAGGGGATATTTTTGGGGAATCAATTTTTGAGCTGAATTCTGATGGTAGCGGTTCAGATATCATGAAGATATTTCATGGCGGATATCGTCACCCTAGTTCTAATGAGGGTTTTGTGGAAAAGATGGACGACAAAGGAAATATTAGAAATGGGGAACAATTTTTTATGGACGGTATGGAAACCTTTAACTTTGGTATGAGGGTTGAGCCGAAAGGAATTAAAGCTATTGTTGCCGATGCGGGTTTGGAAATTTCACAATTGGATCTCATAATATATCATCAGGCAAATAAGTTTATGACAGATTTCTTTACGAAACGACTCAAGTTTGACCCTGCAAAAACACCTTACTCTCTTGATAGATACGGAAATACAAGCTCTGCTTCGATACCATTGACAATAGTGTCTGAATTAAAAGATGGATATCCAAATCGTCGAAATGTTCTGTTGTCAGGATTCGGGGCAGGATTATCATGGGGTAGCGTTATTCTAGATTTATCTAGTACAAAAATATCAAGTTTGGTGGAATATTAGTATGTTCGTTTTCAGAAACAATACCATTGAGCGCTTTTTCCCTAAGGACTATAGCTTCTCAGGCTATGATGATATTTCATTTATACCGGAGGATGCCAGTGGGTATGTTTGGTTTTACCAGCTTCCCATTAAGTTTGATTCTGTCCAGATAGCAGATGAGGTTGGGGCATACTCTGAAAAGCTGAAATATGTCCTTTCTCGCATCCCTTCCGAAAAGATGGTTGTGGCTCTTACAATGGTGCCTATATATACGGTTCCATTCACTGAAAGCGACCATGCAATTGCCTCTGCAATATCTTCGTATAATGCTGAATTATATTCACTTGCAGCGCAGTATTCAAATTTGAAGATTCTGGATTTCTCCGAATTTACATCCCAATATCCAGCATCGGATTTGCTGGATTGGCGATTCTATTTTATCTCACAAATGGGATTAAATCCGAGGCTATTTTCTCCCTTTATGGCATGGTGGCAGAAGAAGCTGGATGTGATTGCTCTAAAACGAAAGAAATGTCTAGTTCTGGATTTGGATAACACCTTATGGGGTGGTGTGTTGGGCGAGGATGGTATTGATGGCATCAAGATAGGAGGGGATTACCCCGGAAAGGCCTTCTTGTATTTTCAGGAGGCTTTGCTGGAATTAAGCAAGTCGGGTGTTATCCTTACTATTTGCAGCAAGAATAATGAGGCTGATGTAATGGAGGCTTTTGAGAAAAATCCCTTTATGATTCTCAAAAAGGACAATTTTGCTGCTTGGAGAATCAATTGGCAGGATAAGGCCAGCAATGTTCAAGAGCTTGCCGCTGAGTTGAACATAGGCCTGGATAGTTTCGTCTTTGTGGATGATAACCCTTCAGAGAGGGAACTAATTAAGCAAATGCTACCGTCCGTAGAGGTGCCCGATTTCCCCGCTCAACCTTACGAATTGCCCATGTTCTTTAAGTCTCTGGTGGACAAGTATTTCAAGGTATATTCCGTGACATCGGAGGATATTAAGAAGACTGAGCAATACAAGGCAAATGCTGCCCGCGCTAATGCTCAAAAGAGTTTTGCGGATTTTGACGAATTCCTTAAAAGCCTTGATATTCATTTAGTTATAGAGCAAGCAAACGAGTTCAATATTCCTCGCATTGCACAGATGACCCAGAAGACCAACCAATTTAACCTTACCACTCATCGTTATACCGATGCTGACATTCGCACTTTTTTGGCAGAAGGCTCAAAGGTGTTTTGTATAAGTGTGTCGGATAAGTTTGGCGATAGTGGGATTACAGGTTGCGCCGTCATCAGGAACGAGGAAATTGATACCTTCCTGCTTAGCTGTCGTATCTTGGGCAAGGGTATAGAGCAGGCCTTCCTGAAAAAGCTTCTTTCCGAGTCTCAGGTACAGGGCCGCATCAAGGCAAAATATATACCTACCGCAAAGAATGCCCAAGTAAAGGACTTTTATGATAGGTTGGGCTTTACCTGTGTGAAAGAAGGGGAAAATGGGGAGAAGGATTATGAATTGAACCTATCGTCGGCAAATTTGGAAATAAAACCATATTATAACATAACAATCAAATAAAATGGAAGAGAAAATTCTTGAAATCATGAAGTCCGTATTCGGACGTGATGATATTGATACTTCAGTGTCGCAAAAGAACTGTGAGCAATGGGATTCTATGGCCCAGTTGAATCTTGTGGTTGAACTGGAAGCAGAGTTTGACGTTACTCTTGAGCCCGAGGAAATTGGACAGATGGTAAGTTTTGATGATGTTGTTAGAACTCTAAACTCTAAACTTTAACTATGCGTAACCGAATCTACCTCTGCCTTGCTCACATGAGCGGCAATGAAATGAAGTATATACAGGAGGCTTTTGATACCAATTGGGTGGTGCCTCTTGGCCCAAATGTTAATGCTTTTGAGAAGGACCTTGAGGAATTTGTAGGGGAGGGAAAGAAGGTGGTTGCCTTGGGCTCTGGTACAGCGGCAGTGCATCTTGCTCTGATTGCTTGTGGTGTTGGCCAAGGAGATGAAGTACTTGTGCAGAGTTTTACTTTCTGCGCTTCATCCCATCCTATAACATACTTGGGGGCAACGCCTGTTTTTATTGATTCTGAGGCTGATAGTTGGAACATGGACCCTGCTCTTCTTGAAGAGGCAATTATTGACCGAATCAACAAGACGGGCAAGAAGCCTAAGGCCATTATGGCTGTCTATCTTTACGGTATGCCGGGTCGCATTGACGAGTATTTGCGCATTAGCGAAAAATATGACATCCCGCTGATTGAGGATGCCGCTGAAGGCCTTGGCAGCCGCTTTGATGGACAGGTATGCGGTACCTTCGGGAAATATGGAATACTTAGTTTCAACGGAAACAAGATGATAACCACTTCCGGCGGTGGCGCTCTGGTTTGCCCCGATGATGAGGCTAAGAGCCTTGTTATGTTCTATGCCACTCAGGCTCGTGAGTCCTACCCGTATTATCAGCATGAGAAGATAGGTTATAATTACCGTCTCTCCAATGTTTGTGCTGGAATTGGTCGCGGGCAGATGACTGTGCTTGAAGAGCATATTGCCCATCACAAACATGTTACATCCCTTTATAAAGAGTTACTTAAGGATGTAGATGGCATTACTCTGCATGAAAATCCTTCGCCACGCTACGATTCCAATTACTGGTTGGATACCATTGTAATTGACCCTCATTTGAGAGTGAAGGGCCAGGAAAATGCATATTCTACCATAGTAAAGGGTGCCGTTGGTGGAGCCGCTGGAGTGGTGCATGCGGCGAAGACTGCGCATACCGATTGTGAACCCAATGCCAATGTTGAGGCCTTAAGGGTATGCTTGGATGCTGCCCAGATTGAATCCCGTCCTTTGTGGAAGCCAATGCACCTGCAGCCCGTATACAAGGATGCTCCCGCTTATGTAAATGGGGTAAGCGAGTCTCTTTTCAAAAAAGGAATGTGCCTTCCCGCCGGCCCTTGCGTGAGTGATGATGATATTAGGTACATCGTTGATAATATTAGGCAATCCATTTTGTAAAATATAAACAATTTTATATTTTTGCGGTATTAACCTAAATGACTTGCACGGTTATATGAGCGGTAGGTTTAATAAATTGGTAAACTGGTACTTCAGTAAGGGCGCTACTCCTTATTGGATTATCGTTGCTATTGATTGCGCTATCATATATATCGTATGGCTATTGGTTTATCGTTTTACGGAGGGAGAGGCCCGATTTATTTACAATTTTTGGCGCCTAAGTAGAACGGTGGGGGTCTTTATGATTCTTCATCTGATATTCTTTAAGGTGTTCCACACATATTCGGTCGTTGTTAGATATGCTTCTTTTGTTGACTTGTTGAAGATAGCATATTCAATGCTGTGTTCTTCGGCATTGGTGGTGGGCCTGCACTATATTACAAATACTTGCAAAACAGGATTTTTGGCATTTACGCATGGCTATCAAATAGTTATGGTCTGCCTCATATCGATTCTGATGATGTGTTTCGTCAGAATTCTTGTTAAGTACTTGTATGATGTACTATACCTTTCGGGCACAGCTCCTCGAGCTTTTGTTTATGGCATAAAGGATGGTGGGGTTGGCTTGGCAAAGAGCATTAAAAGTGAGAAGCCGGCCAAATTTATCATAAAGGGCTTTATTTCGCATGATAGCAGCCTTAATATTGCGAGATTGCTTGGTGAGAAAGTTTATCAAATTGATGAGAATTTACCCAATGTCTTAAAGAAAAATAGAGTTGAGGCGGTGTTGGTTTCACCGGTGAGAACCGAGGAGTTTAGGCGAGACAAGCAGTTGCAGGATTATATAATTAATTCAGGGGCAAAGATTTACATGGTTTCGGCTCCCAATGAATGGAATAAGGATGAACCTGCCCAACTTAAGCCTGTGAAGATTGAGGACTTGCTGCCTAGAGACCAAATTCAGGTGGATATGGAGTCGATTGGAGCCTTGTTGACTGGGGCTAAAGTACTTGTTTCTGGCTCTGCGGGTTCTATAGGCTATGAGCTTGTGCGTCAAATAGCAAAATTCGATCCTGCCGAAATGATTTTGATAGACCAAGCGGAATCCCCTCAGCACGATGTGAGAGTTGAGATGTCGAAGAAATATCCCAATATCAAGGTATATACGATTGTAACTTCGGTATGCCATTCTTCTAGAATGGATAGGATTTTTGAACATCATCGTCCTGACTATGTGTTCCACGCCGCAGCTTACAAGCATGTGCCGATGATGGAGGATAACCCTCAGGAGGCGGTACTCAACAATGTGTACAGTACCAAGGTCTTGGCTGATGCCGCAGTGAAGTATGGAGTGAAGAAGTTCGTAATGATTTCTACCGATAAGGCGGTTAACCCCACAAATGTCATGGGCTGCTCAAAGCGAATCTGTGAGATGTATGTTCAGTCTTTGAATAGGGCCGAGGAGAAGGGGGAGATTGAGGGAAAGACTCAATTCGTTACAACCCGTTTTGGGAATGTCTTGGGGTCTAATGGCTCAGTCATACCTATATTCGAAAGACAAATCCGTGAGGGTGGGCCTGTAACAGTCACGGACCCTAATATCGTTCGCTATTTTATGCTGATACCAGAGGCTTGCGAACTTGTGCTTGAAGCCGGTACAATGGGCCATGGCGGCGAAATTTTTGTATTCGACATGGGAGAGCCCGTAAGAATCGCTGATTTGGCCCAGAGGATGATTAAGCTCTCGGGTGCGGATGGAATTGAGATTGTCTACACTGGCCTACGAGAGGGCGAGAAACTATATGAGGAGGTGCTAAGCGACAAGGAGAGTACCTTGCCTACATCTCACGAAAAGATTCATATTGCCAAGGTTCGTGAATATGATTTTGCTTCTCTCAGCAAGGATATTGATGAACTTCTGGAAATTGCACGCTCCTATGATCCTATGAAGATTGTTGCCAAAATGAAGGAGATTGTGCCTGAATATGTAAGTAATAACTCTGTATACACCGTGCTAGATAAGAAATAATATGGATGTCGTCTCTGAACAATTGCTGTCTCTTATTCGTGGCAAGATTCCACAGGAGCCAAGATGGGAAGAAATATTTTCGGCCGCAAACAAACATGGTATTGCGGCTTTTTTATGGGACATTGTAGAGCCCGCGGTAAATGATGGAAGCGTGGAAATACCGCAGGAATTGCTGCGGCAATGGGCCGCTCTTGCAATTGGGTATGAGCAGCGGTATTTTAAGTATGAAAGAACCATATCAAAGTTGGCTCAATTCTATGCCAAGCATGGGATTAAGTTGATGATTCTCAAGGGATATGGCCTTTCTTTAAACTACCCCGTGCCCAATCATCGCCCTTGTGGGGATATAGATACCTATAATTTCGGCGAATACAAAAAGGCCGATAAGGCTCTCTCGGAAGAGACTGGGATTAAGATTGACAATTCACATCATCATCACACAGTTTTTAGTGTCGGAGGTTTTTCTGTGGAAAATCACTATGATTTTGTGAATGTATATGCCCATAAATCAAGCGTGGAAGTAGAGGCTAGACTTAAATCATTGGTGGAACCTACGGAAATGGTAAAGACTGCATACGGCGTTGATATTTATCTTCCGTCGCCTCAATTCAACGCTTTGTTCCTGCTTAGCCATAGCGCATCGCATTTTGCTTCTTCGGAGATGAATCTTCGTCAACTGCTGGATTGGGCGTTCTTTGTAAAGAAATATGGTGGAGATGTGGATTGGGATGCCTTGCAGGCTGATTGTAGGCGGTGGAATAGGATAAAGTTTCTGGATGCTATAAACTCTATTTGTGTAGATTATTTGGGATTTGACTCGACTGCCTTTCCTGTTTTTCGGCTTGACAAAACTCTTGAAGATAAGGTTTTTGAAGAAATTCTGTCTCCTTCCTTTGGTACAAAGTCGCCCAATGGCTTTGTCCGTGATTGGTTGTTCCGTATAAAACGCTGGCGAGGAAACCGTTGGAAACAGGAAATAGTTTATCCAGAGAAAGCACTACCATCGTTTATACGTCTCGCTTGGAGTCATTTGATTAAACCAGAGTCGTTGTGACCCTTCCGCCCCCTCCACTGCCAAATGACATTTGATGGACAAAATCTTCGCATTGGATAAGTTATAAAATTTAGATAAAAATAAATTTTTCTTTGTTTTTATAACTTTATCTACTATCTTTGCATCATGGGTGAGAAACAAAAATTAGAAACATTAACCACTAATTTACAATATTGTCGCAAGGAATGTGGCTATACTCAAGCCGACGTTGCCAAATTCTTGGGCATCAGCCAGCCTGCTTACAATAAGTATGAGAGTGGGGAAACATCAATTGACTACAAAAAATTGGAGCGTTTGGGAGACCTCTACGGCATATCTCCCTATAAGATTCTGACCGCTGAAACCAAGAATCTTAGTACTTCATTGGCTTTTGCGTTCAGGAAAGATGGCTCTATCTCTGATTTGAATTCTCTTGCTGAATTTAAAAAAATTGTGTTGAATTATATTTTGATGTGTGATGAGCTTTCGAAGGACTGCTGAAATTGAAATGAGGGTACTGGCCAGTCGGCTCCGTCGAGAGATGGGATGGTCTGACGTGGATGCTGTGAATGTGTTTGACATTATAAAGAAGAAAAATATTTTAACCGTCTTCAAATCATTAAACGATGATAATGTTAGTGGTATGGCGGTTAAAAATGTGCCAGAGAAAGGTGATGCTCGTTTGTTTATGCTCATTAATACTTCTCAAAGCATTGGAAAACAACGTTTTACTGCATGTCATGAGTTGTATCACTTATTGATTCAGCAGGATTTTCAATACTCTTTTAATAATGCGGGTAAATTCGATGAGGCCAATATTGAAGAGTACAAGGCTGATGTGTTCGCAGCCAATCTTTTAATACCAATTTCAGGTATTGAGGATATGGTTCCAATAGCGCAAATGCGCTGCAATTCAATTAAACTTGATACCGTCCTTAATATAGAACAACATTTTCGTTGTTCTCGCGCCACACTGCTAAGATGCTTGAAATCAATGAAATATATTGATTCTGAGAAATATGACGAGTTGCGTCTAAATGTTACAAAAGGAGCTGCGGAGTATGGTTATGACCTTAGTCTTTATAAGGCAAATAGGCTTAATCTGGTTGTAGGCGATTACAACATTAAGGCCCGTACACTTCTAGAATCTGGGAAGATATCAGTTGCAAAATATAATGAGCTTATTGCTGATTTAAAATTAGATAATGTTTCGGATGGAGAAGAGTAGTGGGGGAATATTATTGGATTCTGATGTAATCTCTCATTTCTTTGCAACCAACAATCAAGAGTTGTTGGCGGAGATTTTGGGAGATTACCTTATTATAATCGTAGACCAAGTGTATTATGAGGCGACTCACAATCCTAGATTTCAAGACCGAAAGCAAGAGATAGATGAATGGATTGAAAGAAACAAGATAAGCATAATCTCGTTTCCCTCGGATGTGACCAGTCAAGTTGTAATGGAATATTTTCGCTTGGAAGAAGAGTATAAATTAATGGGCAAAGGTGAGAGGGCATGTCTTGCTGTTGCTCAGTTTTATAATGACACTATTGCAAGTAGTAATTTCAGAGATGTAAAACAATATTGCGATGAGCATGGATTGGTGTATATTGGCACGCTGGATATATTATACATAGGGATACAGAAGAACTTGTTGACAATTGAAAAGGCAAATGAATTTATTGAAGGGGCCAAATACATAAATGGGGCTTATTTCCCCGTATCTAAAATTGATAATTATAAGCCAAGTAAAGATATAGTTGAATTTATATAAAAGTTAGTTACACATGAACATTGCAATCGTAGGAACCGGGTATGTGGGGCTTGTGAGCGGCACTTGCTTTGCCGAGATGGGCGCCAATGTTACCTGCGTTGATGTAAATGAAGAAAAAATCAATCGCCTGCTCGCCGGGGACATCCCCATTTACGAGCCGGGGCTGGAAGAAATGGTGCATAAGAACGTGGAGGCCGGGCGCTTGCACTTCACTACCTCTCTAAAAGAGGTTTTGGACGATGTGGAAGTGGTATTCTCGGCCGTTGGTACCCCGCCCGACGAGGATGGGAGCGCCGACCTAAAGTATGTGCTGGAAGTGGCTAGGGAATTCGGGCGCAACATCAACAAATCCCCCTTTCTTGTAACCAAACCCCCCGTGCCCGTGGGCACCGCCGCAAAGGTCAAAAAGGCCATCCAAGAGGAGCTGGACAAGCGTGGGGTAGAGCTTGAGTTCGACGTTGCCTCCAACCCCGAATTCCTAAAGGAAGGCAATGCCATTAAGGACTTCATGAGCCCCGACAGGGTGATTGTGGGGGTTGAATCCGAGCGGGCCGAGAAGCTGATGAACAAGCTCTACAGGCCCTTCCTGCTTCAGAATTTCAGGGTAATAACCACCGACATCCCCTCGGCCGAGATGATAAAATATGCCGCCAACTCCATGCTGGCCACCAGAATCTCCTTTATGAACGATATCGCCAACCTCTGTGAACTGGTTGGGGCGGATGTAAATATGGTCCGCAAGGGCATTGGAGCCGACACTCGCATTGGCAAAAAGTTCCTTTACCCAGGCTGTGGCTACGGCGGAAGCTGTTTTCCCAAGGATGTGAAGGCCCTTATCAAGACCGCCGAAAAGTCGGGTTACGACATGAAGGTGCTTAAGGCCGTTGAAAGCGTAAACGAAGAGCAGAAGACCCTACTGTTCCGCAAGCTTATCTCCTGCCTTGCTCCCGATGTGGCCAAGGCCGCCTATAAAGAAGCTCCCAACGCAAGTGAAGCTGCCACTAAAATGGCTGAATCTGGGCCACTTAAGGGGCGTAAGATTGCCCTTTGGGGGCTAGCCTTCAAACCCGAGACCGACGATATGAGGGAGGCCACCTCGCTTGTTACCATCGACCTGCTGCTAAAGGCGGGGGCTACAGTGAGGGTCTATGACCCTATCGCAATGGATGAGTGCCGCAGGCGCATAGGAGATTCTGTAGAGTATGCCACCGATATGTACGACGCTGTTTTGGATGCCGATGCTCTACTGCATCTAACCGAATGGAAGGAGTTCCGCCTGCCATCTTGGAGCGTTGTAAAGCGCAGTATGAAGGGAAATCTAGTGCTTGACGGGCGCAATGTCTACGAGCCGGAAGACCTTGCAGATGCGGGCTTTATCTATCATTGCATTGGGCGTTAGTGCTCAAATGCACAAAATTTTACTATCTTTACAAAATAAAAATACTAAACCATGAACCGCGAAGAACTTAAAACAATCCTCCCTCACAGGGAGCCGATGCTGTTGGTGGATGAATCCACTATCAACGGCGAGTATGTTGATTCCAAGTATACCATCCCCCAGGATGCTTGGTTTGTGCAGGGGCATTTCCCCGGGTACCCCGTTGTGCCCGGAGTTATCCTTTGTGAGATAATGGCCCAGGGGAGTGTGCTGCTCCTCCCCCGTGAGCTTCTTGTAGATAATACCGCACTGTACGGTGGTCTAGACTCTGTGAAATTCAAGAATTCTGTGTTCCCTGGTGATACCGTTGAGGTACATGCCCGCATGGAAAGCACTCGTTTCCCCATGTTCAACGTTGAGGCTACCGCCAAGGTGAACGGCAAACTCTGCGTGAAGGGCCTACTTAAGTTCTACCTTGTTCCCAAGTCAAGTTTAAAAGGTATCGAGTAGATGAATCCCATAGTTAGCCAGGAATATCGCATCGATAGTTATGAGACGGATGTTAATCGCCGTCTAAAGGCTGTTTTTCTGCAGAATCATCTTCAGGAGATGGCCTACCAAGGCTCGGAATTTTGCGGGGTGAGCTACGAGGTTCTTAGGGAACGAGGCATGTTTTGGGCCTTGAACCGCATTCACTTTAGGGTGTATGAAATGCCACTCTGGGGCGATAGAATCCGCATTGATACCTGGTCTAGGGCAAAAGTGGGGCCGCTGTGGCATCGTAATATGCGAATCTGGCGGGGAGAGCAAAAGCTTGTGGATGCCACCAGCGCTTGGACCATTCTGGACCTTAACGCTCGCGGGATTTACCGTGGCGAGGAGGGATTTGACTCCTCCTTGCATTATGAAGAGGATACCCTTCCTTTTTGCACCAAGATTGTGGTTCCTTCTGATGTGCGGATGGAACCCGCCGGGAGCCACGTCGTTGTGTATTCCGACATTGATTCCAACGCCCATGCGAACAATTGCATGTATACCCAGTGGGCAGTGGATGCCTTGCCATTTGAATATGTGAGGGAGCATGAGCTCAGAGATGTGCAGGTGTGCTATTATCATGAGATTCACGTTGGTGAGACGGTGGAGTTTAGACTGGGAAAGGGAAACGCCGAATCAGGGTTAGAAGGCGGCATCAGCCGCCGTGCCGAAGGAGGGAGCGATGCGACCGACGAAAGGCACCCCAAGGCTCAGAATGAGCCGAAGGGCAATCTC
>Ga0181612_176555_pt1 | contig 12849 bp, 15 predicted proteins | sample HoacroProtozoa21_FD_119630 | JGI IMG/M metagenome (GOLD analysis project Ga0181612, IMG submission 119630) | Hoatzin crop microbial communities from Cojedes, Venezuel. Combined Assembly of Gp0051906, Gp0051904, Gp0051908 | reverse complement strand
TTGAATTTCCTTTAAGAGCTCTGAAGCTCTTGGTTTGAATTTAAGAGAGAGAGAAAAAAAAAATCTCACAAAGAATTTCAGGATCTCTGTAAACATACCAGAGGAAGAAAGAAAGTGAATCTTTGAGCCTCTTGACCTTGACAGTGTCCTTATAATTACAAGACTATTTATTTTCAGTTAAACCCTAACTATTGAACAGACAGTGTCAAGTTGTTTTTTCTGAGCAGGTGATTATCCTGCCCGACTAATCTAATGAAAATTATCAGGAGGCTACTGACCTCCTGCTACACACACTAAATAATGCACAAAGCCTCAGGATCAGACAGGCAAATCATAACCCTGCCTTATCTTATCACTTTCTATGCAGCTCCAGGCTTGTTCCACTCATGTTTGGCTGTGTTAGCCAAATGCTATCTCAGTGGCAACCACAGCAGAGCCAGCCCTAAGAATTGCACAGCAAAAAGTTACCTCCACAAGATCTATTTTTTTAGAAGCCAAGAGCTGCAGTAGCAGATTTGTTTAGTCTTTAAGATGCTGTCTGGCTCCTGAGCTTATAGCATGAGGTGGTGGTCCTCTTGCATTAGGCTTTAGGAAAAGCAGCACTGTCCTGCTACTTTGAAGAAGGGTACAAGGAAGGCAAGGTCTAAAAATGGGGTGGACAAAGGGGTTCATTGCTCCAGACAGGAAAAGCCACTCCTTCCATGCCGTTTCTCCTGGAAACCCCAGGTTCTTCCTCATCCTGCAAACAAGGCTGCCCACCCCCTTTGGAGAAAGCTAGGGCAAAGCAAGAAGACCCAACACTAGAGCATGCTCCATCCCCAGCCCAGGGCACACAGTGGAGGCCGGAGGGTCTCCACTAGTTATGTCACACTTATTGCTATTCCCCTCTCCCTCAGGGGAGACAAACAACAAAAACAGCAGCTGGAAGAGATAAAAAAATACAACTGGCAATTAAGGAGGCAAGACCTAAACAAGCAGCTAGGAAAAGAGTTATCACATGCTCTCTGTAAAGCCTCAGCTTGAGCAGTACACACAGCTAGAGAAATAGATTGCATAGGGGTGACTTCAAGCCTAAAATCAGTTTCCACTTGGGAAGCTACAGAGAGCTGTAGAAAATTACTGCTAAAGGACAAGCTGACTGGTTTTTATGGCATCTTCTCCCAGTATGAAACCGCAGCTATGACACCGCAGAGTAGACGCCCCTCTTACCCAGCCTGGCTTCGTAGCCTCACCCTTATGTCCTCATTGCCTCTCAGTCCTTCAGAGTCCCTCAGTACAGGAGTTCCCACCTTACCTCCAGTTACTGCTGAGCTTCACCATGCAGCCCCTGCAAACTCCTCCAGCCCCAACAGCATACCCCTGCCCTGTAGCCCTTCCCCTCCTACAAACCTCTCCCCGCCCCCAAAACACCTGATTCATCCTCCCACCCTGGCTACCATGGCACTGGAGTCGCTTTTCTCCAGCTGGAGAGGTGCTAAGCAAGACACAGATGGACAGGATTTCTCATCTTTTAAATGGCCAACTCCTCCCCTCTTGCAAACTTTTGGAATAAGAAGGGCAAACTGCCTGCTGCAAAGTGAGCCGAAACAAAAACCAAGGTGGGTTTAGGCATAACAGGAGAGAGAGCAAGAGAAATTATAGAAAGACAGGCAGGAAATAGCACAAGATTCAGCTTTGGGAAAATACCAGCTAACACATGCAAGGAAAATGATCCATAGCAGAGATATTCAAAGGGAAGCAGAAATCTGGGAAAAATTAATGTCCACAGCAGCAATTGCGGGGGGACAGCGAGCAGGCAGGGCTTTGAAACCCAGCACTACAAAGACAAAGACTCTACCTCCAGCAGATCCCACCTCTGCAGAAGGGAGGACATGCTGCCCTGCTGCTCTCTTGACATGGCTGTGCCCAAGAGTGACTTCAGAGAGACGATCTTCAGCCTGAGGGAGCCCGGTTGCACCATCTGGGCACATTATGGCTAAAAGGATTAACTGGCCAAAACTCAGCAAAAGGAGAGGTCCTCTGCTTTTCTCTCTCCCCTTTCAATTTGAGAAAGCTGTGTGCTGTTGAGGCATCCGAGCTACTTCTGGAAGAAGTTAGAACAATAATTAGATTCCTCCATCTCCTAGCCTGGGTGACAGGAGCAACCTCAGGCTTCTGGTTGTTGAAGCCAACACTGTAATTGCTTGTGTGACAGCCTTGCTCCATCCACATGTGCTGACTCTGCCCTTAAAAGCAAAGACGCAGGTCAATTTGTGTCTCTGCTGTTAAGCAGCTGCTTGATGTCCTCCATGGGCACAGCAATGAGTGACGAGGCTGCAAGAGGGCCATTGGTCAGGTTAAATTGGCATCACTCTACTGAGTTATGTGGTATCCTCTGAACTGCCATCCCTCCTGGAAAACACTGTTCAGGCATAGCTCAGGCAGCTCCTGACAGACGCTGCACAGGGTTTGGTGACTGTGAAGTGGGAGGTGAGAGCCTGGCAAAACCCAGTAAAATATGTCTGTCTCAGGATTGACTGTATTATGAGGCCAGATCAGGGAGGAGGCTTGCACAAGAGGAAAGCGTAGATTTAAAACTGTATGTCAGAAAACCCTCAAAAATGCCATGAGCACAAAAGACGGAGCTGGCTGCTGGTCCTGTGACCAAGGGATGGCTCCAGCTCCAGTGCCTGCAGTCACCCCTAGCTCTCTGCACTAGCTGCTCCAGACCAGAGGTGACACCATCCCCTTCTAGTGCCGGGAAATCGGCGCAGAGCCCAGCGACCTCTGCTCCCAGCTCACACGGTGGCAGAAGGTTGTGACTGCCTTGGAAGGACTACGACACACCAGAGCTTGCAAATACATGTTCTGGGGAGGCTTCTCCTCTCCCCAAGCTGACTTCCAGCTGGAGACGCATGTCTGTGCTTGTCCCCAAGGCTGACAGCCGCGATAGAGGCATCCTCTAGTGCCGCTCCCTGCATGGCAAAGCGTTAGAGTGACAGCCTCTGGAGAGGAGAGAGCTATTTACTCACCACACATGAACAAGTGCTCGCCTTCCTCGCTGAAATCCAGCATGCGAACCACTGATTAGTGTCACTCGTTCTGGCTGTCTAAAGGCAGACACCCAGCCTGCTGGGACTCTGCTGAGAGCCCACCAGCTCATTGCACGCGTGCTCATCACTAAGACCTAGGTCAGATGCAGGCTGGAGGAGGAGGAATGGATTGCTTGTAAGTTCCTGTCACTGCCCTCTCCAGCCCAGCACCTCTTTCCCAATGCAAGCCCTGGCTTTGTCTGCTGCTTTTGAACTCCCTCTGCCAACCGATTCCAGCATGGCCTGAGCAACAGGGAAAAAGGAAGCTGAAATCTGTTTCTCTTCATGCATCCACCAGCTGAGCTGTTGCTCCAGCCCCCATGTATTACTGCCAGTGACAGCAGACGCAAGAGGAACCCAGCTGGACTCCTCCAAGGCAGGGATGGAGCAGGGTGAACTATTGCAGGGCCAGTACTTAAGAGAAATGCATCTTCATCTTGACAACTCAGCAAATTTGATCTGGAGCTGGCAAGAAAGAATGTAAAGCCTTTAAATGTCATCTCAGGGGTTTGGCTGCCAGAAGAACTAGAGACAGACAGACAGATAAGCACACAGCGCTGCACAGAGAGCCAGATGCCCTGCTTTGGTCTACTCAGAGTGTCTACTAATGTGTCCCGCAGCTGGCATGAGCTGTCAGCAACTCAAGAAATCTGGTTTTCTGCCACCAGCTCTGCTCTGGGAACTCAAGGAAATCCCAAAGCCACTCCAGGTTTCATTTTCCCCTCTTTGCAGGCAATGATGCTTCCCTGCAACCCCAGGTTGTGGCAAGGTTAAAGGCTGACCCTGGTAATGTACTACAGCAAGCAGTCTTGGGGAACCCTCCACGTCCAAATGCAGATGTGCAATAAGCCAAACATCTTGTTTGTGTCCTACACCCAAAGACAGGTCAGATCATACCAATTCCTTGTTGTAAGAGGGAAAATCAAAACCATCAACCCATCGCCATTGCCACCTCTGACCTGCGCAAGTTACATCATCTTCTCCGTCTTCCCTCTGCCAGCCCTGGGGAGACAGCAAGCCCATCGGTGCACAACTGGCTCTGCCCTGTGCACAAGGCAGCCCTACTTGGAAAAAACCAGCATTGCTGGCCTGGCTGCAGGTAAAGATGTGCCAAAACTAGGAATCACACAGGAAATACTAGGAAACACTGCATGCCCTTAAAGTTAAGGACCCACCGTGGCTGTTGGAGAAATTACTCTTCATCCTTGCTTTGTGGAGGAGCAAGATAGGGTGAACCTGAAGTCACTGACCCAAAACAGAGAGGGCTGGCATGCAGCAGAGTTGTCTGTACAACAAAAATCACTGCACAGGGTGGAGGTATGGAGCACTGACTATCCCTCTCCCAGCCCTAGTCCCATCTGAACGTGCACCACAAACTCGGTGTGTCTCAGCATTGCTGGGAGAGGGCAACGCACACCAAACTGGAGCCCAGCAAGCAGGATGCGTGGATGGGAAATGGTTGATGCAGCTGGCTGGACTTCTAAAGGATAGATACCTTCATTGGGAGTCCCACGGTACATGCTTGGGATGTCCTGCTACACTTGGGTTTCACAGAGCTCAAACTGCACCTTCTCCTGGCAAAGTAACTCTAGCTGCAGCCAAAAAGGAGGATCCCACCAAATCTTCTGGTAGTTCAGATCTTACAGAAATGCCCCATTGAAAGGGCAAGGGGTTTCTGCCAGATGGCATAGCACACCTGTGGCATGGCCACAAATATTGTCCGGCCAATATTCTCCCTCCTGCATAGATTTCAGCATTAGCCGGTGCTCTGTACCCCGTCACAGCACTTGCTTTCATGCACGAAATAAAAACTAGCCTCACCAACATACCCAATGGGCCTGTCAAACTAATCACGTTAGGAGGACTGGAAACACACCAGCAGCAAGAGCCGGCCCCTGCTCCAGAGCCCTTGCAGAAATCATGCATCCAGGAGACGGAAAAGCCTCTGTCGTTCCCGGAACCAGGTCAATAAAAGCACAGACAACTCCATCCAGAGAGAGACTTTTTTATGAATCAGAAGAAAGAGCAGCTTCAGCTCCCCCAGCTGCAAATAGGTGGGCAGGCACAAAGAGCCAGCACGGAAACGTGTCTGTGCAACACGTGTGGGGAATCAGCCGCCCCGCACATGTCTGGGGTAAGGGGTGAGAGGAAACCTCTCGAACGAGAGCTGTGAAAAACAGTGACTGCTGCTTGGTGAGATTTCTCCCTCCCCCCCCCCGGCCGGGTTCCCAAAACAAACAGCCTCCCACCAATACAGGTGTTTAGTATGCAGGGGGGAGAGAACAGGCTAGGCAGAGATTTCAAAGCTGAGCAATCCCAGGCGGCTTTGAATGGCCTCATATTCAGGGTAAGTGAACGCACCCTTTGGGGAGCAAAAAAATCCAGAACACACTTTGTCCAGGTGCCTCCGGAACAAAACTGTCCCCTCCCCAAGCCCACAGTTGTATGTGGGTGCGCCTTTGCCATAATGCTGCTATTTCTACAGCTCTTTGCTAAGTGAGAAGCCCAGAGGACTGGACAGAGCTTTTTTTTTTTTTTTTTGATCGAATCTCAGAGCAGCAGCGCATTTTGTTCTCTCTCCTTCTTAATGTATTTATTGTCCAAGCCCTTAGTTCAGATGCACAGAAGAGGATAAATCACACATTGGCAAAGCCTGGCACAGGCTGCCTGCCCTTTGCATTTGAGAACCGCGCTCTAACCGCAGGAGAGGTTCTGTCCTCATGATCACCAGCAATTTTTAGGCCATGGACGAAAGGACCACAGTGCAGAGAGTTTACCTATATTCCAAGCAGATACAAGGCTGTTTTATTATATGTAATATTGTTTAATTTCACAAGTGAATGCTCATGCCTGGCCCCAAGGAACCCAGCCCAGCCTGCCTTCTCCAAGCATGCTGGCAGCAGCAGCAGATCCCTCCTTCCGCATTGCTCAGCTTGCAAAGCTCCAGCAAAGGGAACTTTACACCTCTCACAGATGATCCCATGCAGCATGCAATAGCTGCTGTGCCTGCACGGGATTTGGGCAGCGATCAGCTGGCTCATCCACAGCTCTGCTGCTGGGCGTTTGCAAATCATGCAGCAATCAGGCGCCTTGGTGGTCACCCTATAAGAAGATATTTCTGGAGCAAAGAAGATGGAGCGGTCAAAAAGCAGCTGCCTTCTCTACCTCCCCGTGCATCACCTATAACACCATGGCACCCCAAAATGCAGTGTCTCCCCCCGCAGTCCTGGGAAGCCATGGCAATAGCATGGAGTAGGGATAGCTGGGTGGGTCAGCCACGGCAGCATCCTACAAGTTACTACGTCCCCAGTGTCCAAGTTATTCTCACTTGTGCTCCAGAGACTGGGAAAGCCACCAGAGACCACGAGAAGTAGCAAAATACCAGGCTGCAACTTTGTGAACAATATGCATTCACTAGTTTAACACCCACCTAATTAAACACAAGTGCATCCCTCACTACTTGCTAGCATAGGGATGTGCCTGGTCATGCGTTTGGTTTAGGAGGCCTAAGATGGTACCTACAAAAGCAAAGCTGGTCATCAGTCCCTCTGCAGAGGAAGACTGCTCCCAGCACTGATGAACCTGACCCTGCCTTGCCCCAAGATCTCCTGCTCTTCCCAGCAAAACAGGAATAACGGTAGCTCCTTCCTCCCAGGGAGATCTGAGATGTCCACTGCTACTGCCAGAGCTGATTATTGCCCTCAGGGTAAATTTGGGTGCTGAGAGGCTGGATTCAAACCTTCCTGGCAATTCAGAGGGCTCTGACTGTGGGGGACCTCGGCTGTCATGAGGGAGAAAATGCTTTTGCTCACTGATGCTGGGAATGACAACAGACTCTGCTCCACGGTCATCCACCAGCCAACTCCCAGGCTCCACCTGGCTCCTACCGGCTGTTAGCATCGCCGATTGGAATGGGCAGCTCATACTGTCTTCTCCTTGCAGGGAGGAGTGAACTGACTCAGTAAATACCGATTGACTTGCTGGACAAAAAGCAGGGAGTGAGAGCATCCCCAGAGCAGCCGTCAGTCCCTCCTCTTGGAGGGGGACCAACCACCCCACCACCCAGGTCTGGGTCAACGAAGGTCCAGGCTGCAAGTTGCTTCCAGCATCAGGGCAAAGCCTCCCCAGCTGCCTCTCCCCCTCACCCAGCATTTCTTGGGCCGCTTCCCCCACCAGTTCTCCCCCTCACAGGGTGTGTTACGTAGTATTTAAATGCAACCAGGTCCAGGCAAGCCAGGTTTCGGCTGATCTCACGTCCCCTCTACAAGGCAAGGCTACGAGAGGGGTCATGATCCTTCCACCAGCTGCTGCAAAGGCAGCTGTGACTACAGCACAGCATCATTTATTGCAAACTCTTCCAGCCTTACTCCTCCAGCCTTCCCTGTGCAGGGAGCAGCAGAAAGTGATCCCCCGGGGGAAAAGAGAGAGATTTCCCATGTAATGGGCACTAGTATTAATTCTTCCATCTGCCGCAGCTTTCCTTTCATTCTGCAACTTCATGAGCATCACTCGATGCTGGCAGCAGCCCCGGAGGGCATCGAAAGTCACCTGGAGGAAAACAGCTTCTTCCAGCGCCGGCATCCGGGCTGCCTCCCAGATGGAGCGCGGCAGCCCTGGCCGCATATGACCACGCCGCCCAGACAGCTCACAGCCGCGCCGGCCGATCAGCGGTGCCTCCAGAGGGTTTCGATGACATCTTTAGGGTGTCACGGCAAGTTAGAGCCCTGACTATACCCTCTAATTAGGTAACACCTTCAGACAAATCACCCCCTTCTCTTCAAACCATGTCATGCCTTTGGATACAATCCCTAATTGACTTAAAAGTAGACTCAGCACTTCTTCCCGGACCTCCTTCCACTTCACAAGGCATTTCAAAATAAATAAACCCCTGGTCTTCAGCCCTGGCTCAGAAACCGGCTGGGGAAGTGCCCTTGCCTCTGCACAGACACGCACACGCACGGCCGGACACAAAACCTCTATCAAAGGCAGAAAGCAAACGCACTGACGCAGCAGCATCATCCTCCTCTGATCTCTCGTTTCTTGCCATCCTAGTGCTACTTTCAACAACAGCCAGCAAAGCCTTTTCTAGGAGAACAGGAGTATTTGCGATGCGTCAGTGTCCTACTAAAAAAATATTGCCTGGGGGCTTGCAAGAGAAGCCGTGCTCCAGCAAAGGAGCCTGGTATCTGGTGACAGAAGGCATTAAAAAACCTAACCATTTAGAAATTAATATGCCAGAACGTTATCAAGCATCAACATTTCAATCCAGAAGCTTGACTTCTGTTTTCATTAGGCAATGAACAAACTGAAACGATCTGAATGTTTTCAGTTTCCCACTAGTGCAAAATTTTAAGTAGATAGGCAAAAAATCCCCACCATCATAACTGCAAACATGCTGAACAAAAACTATCAAAATTCATAGAAGATAAATATTGAGTCCTTCCAAGCCTGCTATGAGAACAATGTCTCTTTATTTGCTTTTCACGAGACTTGTTATAACAAGAGAGAGACTCCAGTATACAGTGTTTTAATATACATACACGCATTCACAGCTGGAATAATAGATTTTAAGGACAGACGACAATATTACAGCTGAATGTATGCAGAAATGCATAAACATGCCTTCAAAAAACACATTCTTTGCACCCTACCCAGATATATACACGGACACATGTACAATATATATACATACACACCCCCACCTTGCTTCAGGTCGATCAGAACCATTCATTAAATCAGACTCTCTAAAGTTTCTGCTGCTTCGGAAAAACACGACCCTGAGGAGACATCACACGTGAACTTAACATCCAGAAGAAAATGAAACCATAACGTGCTTCATCTTGAAAAGCCGGCCCTGAATCTAACATAATCCCTGCTCTGGACAATGCCTCTGGAGAGTCATTAAAACCATGCTAGGTGTTTTCCTGGATTTCCCAAACTCCCCAGAGACTCCCTGGCACTCTGGCTGCGTCCATCTCCCCCTCGCTTCGGAGATGTTTCCGTCTGAGCGCTCCCACCGCCAGCGACAAGCAGACCCGGCGGAGCAGCAGTCGGAGAGCCGCGTCCTGCCCTTGCCGCGGGACGAGCTACTCCGGGGCAGCCCTTGGGGTTTGACACTCTGGTTCCCACAAAACGTTCGGGCGTGTGTGTGTGGGGGGGGGGATGATGTATGGGCTCCAAGGGTCAAGATCGGCTTCGCATCCTCCGTCCCCGACAACGGGATTCCAGCAGATCTCGTGCCCCCTAGTGTCATCCCGGCGAACGGACCGCCACCGGGCACCGGGTACCACCCGGCCCGGGCACTGCCCTTGCTTATCTCACAGTAAAGCCGGCACCGCATCATCCTGGTACCCACAGTGCAGTTAAATGCCACTTCCAACAGTTCAGGTGCAGGGCAGCATGAGCTCGCTGGCCCTCCCGAGCATCCCCTGGGCAGCGATAGCCCTCCCCCTCAAAGAGTCCCCATGCCCAAGATGGGGGACTGCACCCCCATTACGCTCCCGCAGAGCCTCAGCAAGATCTGCCCCACCAGCAGATAGCCCGAGCGGTGTCCCTGGAGAGGGGCCAAGAGGAGGAGGCTGAGAGCATCTGCGGTGGAAACTGTCCAGAATACAACTCCTCCTAAAAATAGATGGTCCCTGGAAGGGCACGGCCCTTCCAGTTAATGGAAACGCTCGGCGCTAGGAGCCCAGGGTTTGGGATGACAAGACTTCAAAGTGTATGAACGCAAGACACCACCGCCTTTGTACAAAGTCCCCTTTCGTCCCCTTGAGAGCACCTGTGGCATCTAGCTCTGACCGTTAGCACAAGAAACAGTGCACAAAACCAGCCCCGAACCCAGCATCTCTGCCCGTCAGCCTGCTCTGACCAAGCGACAAGATCCAGTACCTCCCAGGAAAACGCCCACGCTGCCTGCAATACTAATAGGCGGAACTGGTCCAGACCCCACACAGAGAGCACCTACACAAGAGGCGTGTGCTGGACAGGAGCAAAGGAAAAGAGCGCTGAGCCCATGCACTGCCTCAGTTTCCCCATCTGTCCAGCAGCGCCGATGCTGCTTGCCGTCTCTTATTTTGCTCATCCCTCCTCATTCAGCTATTACCTCTAGTGGGGAGAGGCACCCCACGGACAGCACCTAGAGCACCGGCCCCTTCCAGTGTGTGCTAGCAGCATGCCAGTGAACCTCAGCAGCTCATCGCCAAAATTTGGAGGAATTCTCCCCAGGGCACTGACCTGGGTATGCTGCTTTCTTCTGCAACACCGAGCAGGGACTATAGCTTAGAATAATGGGGAAGTAACTCAGTTCAGTGCTGACAAAGCATCACAAGCCCCAGCGGGGTGGGAGGGGAGGAGGTGTCCTTCCCTCACGCTGCCATGCCTGGTATACATCATGTTTAGGGCCAGGCATACGTCACCTACACAAAATGGACAAATTGGAGGGATTTCAGAAAAACGAGTGACAAAAATGATCAGGAGGCAGAAGGGATTGATTTACAAGCGGAGATTAAAAGACCTGCGATCAGTCTAGCTGGGCTGAGCAAGTACTGACAGAAGCAGTCGGATGCTAATCTGCAAATGGGATGAAAACGATATGGGAAAGAATAATTCAGCATCTTCAGCAGAAATGGGATGAAATTAAGGGGAACTGAGTAGGTAGGTTAAAAAAACCCAAAACAACCAATCCAAAATAAGACCTCTTTCTTAGTAGTGCATGACTTTGTCTCTATCAAAACACACAGAGTCCCCAAAACTCTTTCTGCCTAGGACAAGGACCCTCGGGAGTAACCATGCCTCGGTGCCCAAGAAGGTGTGCATACACACACACACACATGCACACACACACACACAAAGCCCTTTCCCACCCCTGACTCACACTCCGGAACGCAGCAGGGCCTCCACGTTAACCCGAGAGGATGGAGGCTTCAGGCTTGCAGGAAAGCAGCGGAGAGCGACGGCTAAAGCCACCGGGAGCAGTGGGAGGGTCCCCGCAGAGGGATGGCTTTGCTTTCCCAGGTCTTCACGGGCGAAAGGTGCTGAGGCGGCTTCCTGCAAAGTCGCAGGAGTGAGCTCAGCTGCGAGCACTCAGATATTTACACACAAACAGCACATTACTCAGCAACTCCCATTTGTCAGGCGTAATGGCAGCGGCAGACAATAATAAACGACAGAGCCGAGAGACAGGCTCCCCAGACGCACACCCAGCCCCTGCCTGAGCTGGAGCAGGATGCATTCCTCCGGCTTGCCAGGGAATAAATCGAGAGTGGCCAGGAGCTGGGGCTCACACCCACAAAACTCCTGCTGCTGGCTTCGGAGGGTGAGCCACGTCTTCAAAAGCTGAGCCTTTGCTGCACAGTTCTTTTTATGTGTACGTGCATCATAAGCTTTGTGGCTCCGAGAGGTACCAGGGCTTACTCTTTCCCAAGTCCAGGAGGTGCTGAGCACCTTCTACTGGGATGGGGACGCAGCGCCTTGGCAGGATAGTGTCCTTTCGGGGTAAATCAGACCAAAGATAACGCACAGTCATCAGATAGTGGTTTGGCCTGCCTTGACAACAAGGCTCTGATGAAGTTCTCCTAAAGGGCTGTTGCAAAGAAGTCTGCCAGGCACTGGGCTCTCATTTCCAGAGCACAGCCCTTCTCAGAAAAGTCCACCCTCCCCAGCGAGCTCTGGTCCCAGGACCTGGTCCTAGCGACATGCCCAGTCGGACACAAGCATCCGTTGCACATCTCCAGCCATCACGGCAAAGCTCTGACTCTTCACGGAGGCGCAGGGCAGGGAGCAAGAACGGCTGCTCCCACATATTTGCACTTCTTGCGGGAAGCAGCCGGTGTCCCTGCCTCACTGCCCGCACACACAGCCGGCAGGACCAGCAGTGGCGTGCAGGTCCCGTCCATCACGGAGGCAAACAACGCGTGTGCACTGAGAGCGGGCACGGTCAGAGTTAAATTAGCAAAATCCTAGCAGAAGTCAGAAAGTTCCTGAGCAAAAAGCAGTCTGAGGAAAGGACCTCCTGGACTACGCCACAAATTAAAACACAAAGAGACACAAAACAGAAATCAAACAGCTTCGCAAGCAGTCCCCTTCCTGCAACCTGCACTCTGTACAGACCCTAAGCATGTGTCTATGAGGATGAGGTGGGGAAGCAAGGGGCTTTCTCAGACAGTGAGGGAGAAGTGCCGATCTGTATACCAAAAAAGTTCAGCGGATTAAGAAACAACTGCCAGAGGAGCCAGGGAAGCCGAAACATGCGGACCAGGTTCTGTCCCCAGCAAAGGCAGAAGAAATCGGCTCACGCGCTCGTTGGAGCCCCAGTCTGGTTTTAAGGTTGCGGTGGGGGAAGCCACCAAGATCTGGAAATGTCAGGGAGTTTGTGCAGCAAAGGGATCGGTGTGTATTATGCAATTCTGGAAAGCAGCCCTCGTACTCGCGCTCGGGATGAGCTGCCTAGCCCAGGGAGAGCAGTTCCGTAGCAGCACCGAGCAAATGCTTTTCTCACAAAAATCACACAGCCCTCCTCAAAAATAAAAAGAATATTAAGAATAATAAAGAAAATCAGCATCGCCACAGCGGAGGACGGGGCAGGTTGCACCTTTGGAGAAACGAAGAAATAAAAAACCACCACAATTCTGCCCTCCTGCCCAGGAAACCCACGGACTCCGGTTTACAAAGAGCCACCCCGCAACCTCCGGCTCACGCAATGCAGCGGGAGGGAGGGCTCGCCCCTCTCCCTCCCCAGCCTTCAACCCGACGCCGCTCCGCAGGGGCCGCCCTCCCCCCC
>Ga0181612_122101_pt1 | contig 12849 bp, 8 predicted proteins | sample HoacroProtozoa21_FD_119630 | JGI IMG/M metagenome (GOLD analysis project Ga0181612, IMG submission 119630) | Hoatzin crop microbial communities from Cojedes, Venezuel. Combined Assembly of Gp0051906, Gp0051904, Gp0051908 | reverse complement strand
TTTTGCACGCAGACCAGCGCAGACCAGCGCAGACTTAATATTTATTTGCTACCAAGTAAATAATTTAAAAAGTCTGCGCTGGTCTGCGCTGGTCTGCGTGCACTATATCACACGTGCAAAATATCACACGCGCACTATATCACACGTGAGGTCCGGGGTTAGCGGATGAGGACTTTGTCGACGCGGCGTTGTCCGTTGTTCATGAGCATGACGCGGATGTTGACGCCATCGAAGGGGGTGCTGCTGCTCAAGCCGTTGAGGTTGTAGTAGGTGATGGACTTGAGCGAGGAGGGCTCACCAACGATGTCGCGGATGGCTGTCATCTCTTCGGGGTCGTTGAAGATGTCGAGCGGGTAGATGCCGTAGCGGCTGGTGGGGTACTGGTCTCCCTTACCGCTGACGCGGCGAGGTGCATCGGCATCGTAGGGTTGCTCGCTCAGCACGACGATGGCGTTGAACTGGTACATCGAGCCGACGTTCAGGCCGGTGGGAGCGCCATAGACGTCGCCGCCACCTTCACCTTCGGTTTCTTCAGCCCTCTTGTTGTAGTCCCAGTCGACAACCTCGATGGAACCATTCAGGTTGTTCTGGTTGTGCGCCGAATCGGTCTCAGTAGCTGAGCTCTCCTGGGGGATGATGAAACATTCCTCGTTAGCACCCGTTTCGGGGTTAAGCTGGATGCCAGCATAGACGGCCCAAGTGATGTAGCACACTTCGCTGCGGCGGGGCGTGTGGAAGTAGAGCGACTCACCCGTGGTGACGTTCTTTGCCGTGCCTTGACCCTGATACTCGGGAACGAAGTTACAGGTGATGTAGGTGTTGACGGCTTTTGCCATGGGGTCGTCGTCACCATGTTGCCAACCCGTGTAGGGCTCAATCTCCTCGCCATTGTAAGTAACGGTGTACTTGTCCTTGAGGCGCTCCTCGGAGTTTTCAATAATGGGGTCGAGGTCGTTGGGATTCATCACGCGCAGGATGTGGTTGTTCTCCTCCTTGTAGCTGAGGACAACATCGTTGAGCGTGAACATGTACCCTAGGAAATCCTCGGCGCGGACGTTGCGTCCATTCTTCTTGTGGGTGCAGCACACCTTGGAGATGTCGAAGATGACCCAGTTGCTGTGGTCCCAGCCGTCGGTCAAGAGCGAGTCTTGCAGGTCGGCTTTGTAGACGTAGTCGACGTAACCACTGGGCTTCTCATCCAGGGCGCCCCTGTTGAGGTCGCGGCAGAAGATGTGGTGGTAGTGGTAGCCCTCGACGTCGGTTTGCGAGGTATCGTCGATGGCCCAGACGCAGACGAGGGTGTCGGTCACCTGGACGCGCATACCTTGCACGCAGTTGGTGATGATATCGTTGAGGGTACCCTTGTAGATCTCGGTGCTGTATTCACCGCTGCTTTCGGCTCCCGCAGTGAGGGAGCACAGTGCAGCGAGAATCATCATCAATTTATATTTCATTGTCGTTTTCATTGCTTTAATCATTGATAAAATGGTTACACACACGAGGTCTCGATTAGTTCACAAGGTACTTCTTGTCCTTAACGATGTAGACACCCGGCTCGACGTTAATCGTGCGCTCATCACCTTGATTCAACTTGAAGTTGGCAATGTTGATACCCAGCATGTTGCAGATGGGCACTTCGACGTTGTCGGTGTTAGCAGCGACGGTGATTTGTCCACGTGTGATGTAGACCGAGTAGTCGGACGTTTGCTCGATGTTAGCCACATCGGTGAACTGGTCGGCGTTGCTGGTGATGCGCTTGCGCAGGGTGATGTTGAAGTAAGGCATGCGCGAGGCGGCGTTGCTGTTGTCGGCTTCAAGTTTGTACTTGATGAAGCCGCGGAACGGGCGGACGATAGCCTTCTTGTCGTTATCGACGAGGTTACGCGAGCTATAGAAGCGACCGTTAGCGAAATAGAAGCAGCTGTCTTGCTCTACACCGCAATAGGTGCTATAAGCCGTGAAGTGAACCGTGTAGGATTGGTTATCGGTAGTCTTGAACTTACCTTCGGCGGCCCAGTAGGGAACCGAGCTCAAGCCACGGTGCCACAGGTAGGTCGACTCGTCGTCGTAGTCGGGAATTACCCACTCGGTGCTGCGCGGCACGCGGCTGGGCACCACGGTAGCACCCTTTTGCACGATAATCATCAGAATCGAGTCGTTGGGGAAGACATAGTTGTCGTCGATGACGCACAGGTAAGGACGGTTAGCGTAGAGGGTATCTACGAGTTCTTCCTCGCCATCCTCGGCGATGCGTCCCACGTTCTCGAAGACGACGTCGTTGATGTAGTTGTGACCGGTTGCGATTGCGCTGGCCTCAACCTCCGCGGTAGCGTGCATCGTGTAGGGCGAGAAGGTGGTACCCGAGAAGTCGACGTCGCTGGGCGAGGTGAACACGTTGTTGCGCAGAATCATGCGGAAGGGAACCGAGATTGTCTGGTAACGTGCGAGCTTGCTGCGGCGGCTGCTCGAGAGGTGACGGTCGTAACGGATGTAGTTGAACGCGTTGGTGCGAATCTCGTAGGGGTTGAAGAACGGTTCGCGGTCGGTGAGGTAGATGTTGGTACAAGCGGTGAAGAAGAAGTCACCGGGGTCCATCTGGCGGGCAAAGTTGGCCGCCTCACGCGTGTTATAGGGTGGGAAGAATACCAGGCAGTTGGTCGCGCAGCTGTCGCGCATCTCGCTAAACTTAATCTCGTTATCGGTAATCACACCCTTGGTCTTCGAGAAGTCGAGGTAGAGAATCTGCTTGGGGCTGTAGAGGCCTGCGGGAGCCGGTTGACCCAGTGCCACGATGCTGTCGCGCACTGCGCGTTGTCTCGTGAGGTATTTACCCAATACCTCGGCAGCGTCTTTCGAGGTTACATAACCCACGGCAAGCTCGCCGTCATCACCAACCTCGCCATCGGGCTCGTAGCTATAGAACGTAATGCCATACCATGTGGTGTCGATGCCATACTCGCCAGCGTAGGAGCTGGGATAGATGGTGTCGATTTCGATGGTGGGATAGTAAGCGGTGTCGGTGAGGTTAACCTCCATGTTGTAGTAAGCGTAGAAACGGTGCTCGATTGCGCCCGTGGGAGCAATGTTGTAGCGCGTCTCGTCGCAGGTGAACACGTAAGAGGTATCGCGGAAGAAGGTGTTATCGTCGTCGAACTTGAACTCGCGCGTACCGAACATACCTTTCACCTTTTCACCACGGTAAATACCCGTGCTCTCGTAGTACTTTTTGGTAGTGAAGGGGTACTCCTGGAACACTTGAGTGACCGTGCGCTCCTCGCCCTCGAGCTCCGACGAGATATCGGAGATGTCCTTGGCGTTATTGAACTTGTAGGGGATGTTACCAATAACGTTGATGTTCACCTTGTCCTTGTAGTCGTGGTTAGCGGCTTCCGCAACGTTGTTATAAATGTTGTTGTTCTCGGAATAGCCGGTCTCGCTCTCGGTACCGAACAGTTTATAGTAGTCCGACATGACGAAGCCCGTGCGGCCGTGGCCGTTGTGCTCGCCCTCCCAGTAGGTGTTGTCGGTACTCTTGGTGTGCAGGTTCTCGAACGAGAGTTGCAGCGTGTGAGAACGCATCGAGGCAGGGATGGGGATGGTTACCGAACCGCCACCCACAGCGAAGTCCTCGGCGACAAATGTTGCATAACGGAAGGTCTCGGGAGCGTCGATGGCGCGAACCACCACGTCCATCTTGTCGATGTAGGGGTCCATGGCTTGGATAATGGGCTCCACATAAACGAGAGCCTCGAAGCCAGTAGAATTGTCCTCGGCTTCCTTGTTGCGGAAGATTTGGAACTTCAGGGCGTCGTTGTTGAGCGAGTCGAGCTCGTCCCACACAATTTGCTCGATACCCTGGTTCGAGGCAATCTCGAAGTCCTTGTAGGCCGACGCATCGCGGTTGTAGATACGCATCACATAGGGCTCGATTGGAGTACCATCGTGGGTGTAGTCCTCGGTAGCCGAAGCGTAGTATCTCACCTTCTCGTAGTTGTGCACGAAGTTCCACAGATAGTCATACGAATATGATGTGGAACCCCTAAACGATGAGGAATTTTCGTATATATATTCCTCCGTTGTACGGTAAACAAATTCCAGATAACAGGTATCCTGATAGACCTCGGCACCCACATAGTCGCCCTGATAATAGTTGCCCCAATCGTTTCGCAGGCGCTCATAGAAATAGGTAGTATCGGGGAACACACAACTGATTTTGCCATTGTCGTCATAATTCAAAATGAGACCATCTTCGAGTTTGGTACTCAGGGTCAAGTTGTGATATGTGGAGTAAACGTAGGTGTAATAGGAGCCAGAAACACCACGATAGGACGAAGCCGTGGAATACTCATCTCGAACACTTACGGCTTGGTCAGCCAAGTAGTAACGAGTGCCGTCAACATCGGTATAAGCCCTACCCTCCGAAGTAAGATACCATTTCGTTTCTTCAGTGCTATAGCTCAGTTTGCCATCGGCAACGCTCATATAGACCGCAGGGCTTAAAGCTTTATAAGAGTTCATACTGCGGCTGGCATTGTTATACTTTTTATCTGGATTGGTAGCGTAACTATAAATCTTAAACGTATAATCGCGCCGTCCGCTTGACTGGACGGTGAAGTAGCGGCTGTTGCCATACTCACCAGCGGTGTAGACGTTGGCGCCCACCATGGTGTAGCGCAAGTCTTGCAGGGCGGTGGTTTCCTTTGTGCCATCGCCGTCCATGTCGTAGTGCAGGTGTGCCGCCGAGGGGAGCTCATAGAAATAGGTAAGCGTGTCCTTGTCGGCACTCTGCAGGTGGAACATATACTGGTTACCCACCGCCTTGGTGGTAATGGACTTGTGGCCCTCGAGGGTCATGGTGTCGCGCTCGAAAACGTCCTTCGTCTTGTCGACGCAGTCGTCCTCGTAGAGAATCATGCCACCATAGATACCCTTGGCGTTACCCATGATGAACGACATACGGTCGCTCGAGCCTTCCCATAAGCCACCGGTTATGGTGGTCTTGGAGTTCGTGGTGATTTCACCCAGGTCGGTACGGCCCGTGTAGAAGGGAGCGGTAGCGCAGCTCACACCTTCGGTGATGTTCACGTTGAACTCGCTGATGGGGGCAATGTTGACGTTTTCGGTCTCGGTGGTGAAGGTCACACGGATTTTCACCAAGTGAATGGCCATATAGATACCTGAGGCCTCGTCAAACTGGTCGCACGCGAGCTTAAAGTTAAGCACGTTGCCCATATCCTTGGCACTGGTGCTGGCGCGATAGATGCGGTAGGTAGTGGTGTCGTTAGGATCACCATAACCCAGATTCTGCATGGGATACTTCTTGGCATTGAACGAGAAGTCGCTCTCGCACTCGCCAAAGTAGTAAGGCTTGTCGTGTGAGCACCATCCGCCCTCGCCCGAGTTGTCGTAATCGGTGGGCACGTCGTTGCGCACTTGGATTTCGTAAGACGTGAAACGATAGCCCACGGGGAGGTAGAGCTGCACATAGCTCTGGAACATCTTACCACCGATAAGCATCAGCGTGGGGTTACCATCGTAACGCATCTGCGTACTCTTGCTACCATCGTCGACATAGAGGTTGTTACCCAAGTCGGTGAGGAGTCCCTCAGGAGACTTTGTCAGACGGTCGGCACACAGCACGGTTAAACCCAGCTGATGGTGGCGCCACAGGGCAGAACCACCCGATGCGTAACCTGTCTCAGTGGCACGCGTGAGCGCGCAAATGAGGTCACCCGACGTGGGCGAAATGGTGACCGACTGGGCGGCAGCAGGGGCAGCTGCAAACACAGCCACGAAGCACAACAGGAACCATTGTGCCCACTTGCCCAGTTCAGTCGCTCGGTTGAAATAGGTCTTCATTTTTTGTAATTTATCAGTTAAAAATTAGTGTTTTATCGTTGTTGAATATCGTTTCTATCAAAGTTGTTTCCAACACACATTGTGCCAAATCGCCTCGCCTGGTGTTTTATCCTCGCGCGGACCAGCGCGGACCAGCGCGGACTTTATTTTTTTTACGCTGGGGGCTGCTGGTGTTTTATCCTCGCGCGGACCAGCGCGGACCAGCGCGGACCTTCTATCAGAGTGAAGAGTGGAGAGTAACTTCGTTGAACCTTGGCTGCGGTTCGGCAAACTCGAGCAAGCTCGGTCTGCGCTCACCTTGCACAAGGTTTGAAGAGTGAAGATAAAGTTCATAAAGTTCACACTCGCACGAGGGTTCACGCTGCTGCGTTCGCTGGTGGCGGGCTGCGGGCTGGTGGGGACACCCCGCTGGGTGTGTAGGCCGCAGGTGGCACGGTGCGGTTGGAATGAACCACGGCCGTATCGGTGGGCACTGGTCACCGGCGGTAGGTGATGGCCGTCGTGATGCGGACGTGGCTTTTCAGGTTTCAAATGCTTATTAATGTACGGGTTATGCTAACGCTATAGATTGCACTTTATCTTTTCATCCTGCTTAACATTATCCCTTAGAAATAAGCACATCAGTCAGAAATTTTCATTTCCAATATGCAAAAGTAACCATTTTCGGCGATATAACAAAACAAAAATGTTAAAAATCCCCCCCCACTTCGCATTTTTATAACATTTTATTCCGTTCTCGAAAATTGACCAGCGCAGATTTTTTTGCACGCCTGCTTTTTTTTGCACGCCTGCTTTTTTTTGCACGCAGACCAGCGCAGACCAGCGCAGACTTATATTTTATTTACTGGCATGCTGTTGCAAATAAAATTTTAAAAGTCTGCGCTGGTCTGCGTGCACAATATCACTCGCTGGTCTGCGTGCAAAATCTAGTGCTAGGAGGGGAATTTGTTGACAATGCGTTTGATACCTAAGCAGATATCTTCGACGTTGAAGTTGACAAGGAAGCCCACGCGGATGTTGGTGAGACGCATGTAGGTAAGGAGTTGCTTGGAATATAGAGAAATCATTGTATCTACTGATTTTAATTCCAAGATAATGCAGTCTTCCACGAGAATATCGATTCGCAATTCCATGTCTAATTGTATGCCTTTATAGGGCACTTTGCACTCGACCTGGTTCTGGCATTTCAAGCCGCGCTCTTTGAGTTCGCACATCAGTGCCTGTTCGTAGACCTTCTCGAGTAGACCTGGTCCTAAATTGTGATAGACTTCCATGATAGCACCACGCACTTGAAAAGTAAGTGCTTTCATTTCTTCCACAGTCCTTTCCATAATCTTAAGAAATCACATTAAATAAAAATAAAAAGTCTGCGCTGGTCTGCGCTGGTCTGCGTGCAAAAAATCCGCGCGAGGGAAAAAAACACTGCGTTAGCTAAAATTATAAGTCTGCGCTGGTCTGCGTGCAAAAAATCCGCGCGAGGATTATATCACACGTTACTCGGTGAAGGGGAGGGAGCCGCGGCGGGAGGACTCGAGGCGGCGGTTGCGCCAGCAGTTGCGGCACAAGGCGATGTATTTGTCGTCGCCGCCGATTTCGACCTGGGCGCCGTCGGTGACGACGTTGCCATCACGGTCGATGCGGGCGTTGATGATGGTCTTGCGGCCACACGAACAGGTGGACTTGATTTCGTCGATGTTGTCGGCGAGCTCCATCAGGCGGCGCGAGCCTTCAAACAGGTGCGACTGGAAGTCGGTGCGCAGGCCGTAGCAGGTAACGTTCACGCCGTAGTCGTCGACCACGCGCGAGAGTTGGTCTACTTGCTGTTCGCTCAGGAACTGTGCCTCGTCGATGAGAATCCACTGTTTGACCACGAGTGTGCGTTCAAACATTTCCTTGAGGTAGAGATAGAGGTCGGTGTCGGGGTAAATCCAGGAGCATTTGCGCTCGATGCCGATGCGCGACCGGATGACGTTGTCTTTCTCTCGGTCGTCGATGATGGGCTTCATACACAGGTATTCCATGCCTCGCTCCTCGAAGTTGTAGGCTTGTGTGAGCAGCAATGCGGTCTTAGCTGACCCCATCGTGCCATATCTAAAATAGAGCTTTCCTCTGCCGTAACTCATTGTGGTACTGTTAATAGGTTAAACGCAGTGACAAAGGTAGCAAATTGCGGCGACATTTCCCACAAAAAGTTATTAACATCGTGTGTGGAAAATCCTCGCGCGGACCAGCGCGTGATTATTTTTGCACGCAGACCAGCGCAGACCAGCGCAGACTTTATTTTTTATTTTCTGGTTGATTGCTATAAATAAAATTTTAAAAGGTCTGCGCTGGTCTGCGTGCAAAATATCACACACTAGGCTATTTGCGGGATTTTAGGAAGAGGAGGGTGAGGAGGAAGGAGAGGATGAAGGCGAGGAGGGGCCAGCGGTAGGGTTTGGGGAGGGGGCAGCTGGCTGAGGATGAGGGATTTGTGGGGGTTACTGTGGTGGTGTCCTGCTTGAGGGTTTCGGGGGATTGTTCGGGGGTTTGGTAGGTGATGCGGAGGAGGTTGACGGAGTTGCCGCCGTGGCCTTTGCGGCCTTGGCTGGTGACGACGAGGAAACGGCCGTCGGTGGAGATGTGGAGGCCGACGGGATAGGAGTCGAGGGGGAGGTGGCCGAGGGTGGTCATCTTGTCGGTGTCGACGATGTAGAGGGCGCTGGCGCTGTTGCAGGCAGCGAAGATGTAACGGCCGCTGGGGGAGGCTTCGATGGTGCGGGCTCCACCGCCAACGCGGCACACTTGCCAGCCGCGCAGGGGGATGGCGGTTCCCTTGCGGTGGGCGATGGCGGCGGTGACGCTGTCGAGGGGGATGCGTTCGACGAGGCCGGCGGCGTTGACGCTGGCATAGAGCCATCCGTTTTTCTCGACGAGGTGGCGGGCGTTGTAGATGCCGCCGAGGATGCCCAGGTAGGTGCGCGAGGGCACGTCGATGACGGCGATGCCGGCGCCGCCCATGCAGCCAACGAGCAGGTAGCGGTCGTCGGGGGTAAAGACGGTGCCGCGGAGCATCAGGCCGCTATGGGTGTCGCGGTCGACCGACTCGGTGAGGGAGAAATTCAGGGGGAGCTCTTTCTGAACGACGACGTAAGGCAGGTGGTGCCACTGCATGGGGTCGCTGGAGCTGATGTCGACGAGGCCCACGGTATTATTACCCCAGTGGGTGATGGCGATGAGGCTGCCGTCGTGGGAGCAGGCGACCATCTTGGGCAGCGGGCCGGTTTCCATCATGCGCACGATGGTGTCGGCTTGGGTGTCGATGATGGCGACGGCGCTGGGGTCCTGCGCGTTGATGTCGAACGTGCGGCGGTAGTAGGGCACCCACAGGTAGCGACCGCCGTGCGAGAACGCGCTCTCGACAGGTTTTCCGGCAAACGGCTGGGTGGCGCCGTCGGGGTAATGCGTGAAGCGGTAGTAGCCGCTGGGCGTTCCCCACAGGGGTCCCGTGCCCGAGGCGAAGCGGTGGCGTATTACCTTAATTTTGCGGTTGGTAGCCATGTCGTAGACCACCGTCGCACAGCCCTCGAGCGAGTTGACGTAGTAGCGCGTGCCGTCGGGGTGGAAGTTGACCGACTTGGGCGAGATGATGTGCTTGTCGCGGGTGGCGGTGTCCTGCGGGTCGTAGTTTTGCTTCTTGCCCACGACCGTGATGGTCATCACGCTGGGGATGGTGATGTGGTCGCCCACGAGTGAGTGCACCTCGGGTGGAACGTCGTCGTCGTTGACAGCCCACGCAGCGAGCGCCATCACGATGGAAAGGAAGAAACTACAAAATCGATTCATCACGGTTACACATTATTTATTATACACCTAAAATAGGCCTGCGATGTGAAAAATTAAAAAAAACGCGTAAAAATAGTAAGCATTTTTGATACAACAAGCATTGTTTCTAAAAAAAACACTACATTTGCATGTATTATTGACAAATAACGAGAACTACACGCAATGAAATCAGACAGTGTCGTCATCATCCCCACCTACAACGAGCGCGAGAATATCGCAAACATTATCGCCGCCGTGATGGAACTGCAAGAGCACAATTTCGATGTGCTCGTCATCGACGACAATTCGCCCGATGGCACGGCAGCCATTGTCGAAGGCATCATCAGCAACAACGACCGCGTCCACATCCTCAAGCGCAGCGGCAAGTTGGGCTTGGGCACGGCCTATATCACCGGCTTTAAGTGGGCGCTCGAGCAGGGCTACCAGTACATCATCGAGATGGATGCCGATTTCTCGCATCCCCCGCGCAAACTCATCGACTTGCAGCGTGCATGCGCCAGCGAGGGTGCCGACGTGGCTGTGGGTTCGCGCTACCTGACGGGTGTGAACGTGGTGAACTGGCCCATGGGGCGCGTGCTGATGAGTTACTATGCGTCGGCTTACGTGCGCCTGATTACGGGCATGCAAGTGCGCGACACCACGGCAGGGTTTGTGTGCTACCGTCGCGAGGTGCTCGAGGCCATCAACCTCGATGGCGTCGAGTTCAAGGGCTACGCCTTCCAGATTGAGATGAAGTTCACGGCACACCGCATGGGCTTTGTGATTAAGGAAGTGCCCATCGTGTTTGTCAACCGCGTGCTGGGCACGAGCAAGATGAGCGGCAGCATCTTCAGCGAAGCCGTCTTCGGCGTCATCAAGCTGCGCCTCGAAACCCTCTACAAAAAAGAAAAATTCGTCCGCCAGGCCCGCGTCCTCGAGCAACGCAACCCCACCACACCCCCTCCCTTCAACGGCTAGCCTGGTGAATTAATCCTCGCGCGGACCAGCGCAGGGTAATTTTTGCACGCAGACCAGCGCAGACCAGCGCAGACTTATTATTTTTTTGCTGGCGGGGATAGTGATTTAATCCTCGCGCGGACCAGCGCAGACCAGCGCGGACTTTTTAAATTATTTTCTTGGTAGCAAATCTACTAGTAAATAAAATATTAAGTCCGCGCTGGTCCGCGCTGGTCCGCGCGAGGAAAAAACACTAGGCTATTACTCGACTTTGATGACGAGGTAGTTGCTTTGTTCCCAGAAGCGCTTGGGGTCGAGGATGCGGAGGGTTTTGATGTTTCCGTTGTCGACGAGTTGGTAGCTGCCGTCGGGGTGGTGGGTCATTACCTCGGCTTTTTTGCTGTGGAGGGGGACTTCGGTGAGGGTGCGTTTGTCAGCCTGGGTGAAGTAGGATTTTTCGAAATCGCCTTCGAGGATGCGTGTTTTACGCAGGAAGCCTGTTTCCATGATTTTGTTGGCCTTGAGTTCTTTTTTTGAGCCCACGACGTAGTAGCAGGTGTTGAGTTCGTTGACTTCCTCGTTGAGGCGCTTGGTTTCTTGCTGAGCTTGTTCTTTTTCCTTGACGACGGCGGTGTTGACCATGTTGAGTGAGTCGACGCTCTTGTTGAGGTTGTCGATGACGATGTGAGCTTGCTTGAGTTCGTTGCCCAGGCTATCGATGGTGCGTTGCTGCGAGTTGAGTTGCTGCTTGAGTCCCTCGATGGTCTTTTTCATCGAGGCGGTGTAGTGTGTCGACTGCGCGAGGCGTTTTTCGAGTTCGGCGAGTCGTTGGCGGCGCTCGTTGATGGCGTTTTGGATGACCTGCATGTCGCTGCGCAGCTGTTCGCGACGGTCGGGCGTCTCGTGGTTGAGGTCGGCGACCGAGACGATGTCCTCGAGTTCCTTGATTTTGGTGACGCCGTCGTTGATTTCGTTCATCAGCGCCATGAGGCTATCTTTCTCGGCGAGTGCTGTAGCCAGCGAGTCGTTGAGTTCGTTGGTGATAGAATCTTGCCACGAGTTGGTGGAATCAACGTTGCTTTCGTGTCGGCAGGCGGGCATGGTGGCCAGCACGACGATAACCAGTGCAAAGTATTTAATCTTGTTCATCGTTCCTATCTTTTGTAGCTTGATTAATGTCGTTGTGGTGCTTGAATTGGGCGTATTTGTCGACCTTCAGCGCGGCGGGTGGCTCGTAGCCAGCGACGACGATGACGATTTCGCCGCGCGGCTCGTTGGCATCGAAGTGAGCGACGAGCTCGTCGAGCGTGCCACGGACGGTTTGCTCGTGCACCTTCGAGATTTCGCGGCTCACCGAGGCCTCGCGGTCACCGCCCATGACCTCGGCGAGTTGCTTGAGCGTCTTGAGCAGCCGTTGTGGCGACTCATAGATGACCATGGTGCGCGGCTGCGTCTTGAGTTCCTCGAGGCGTGATGCGCGGCCCTTCTTGACGGGGAGGAAGCCCTCGAAGACGAAGCGGTCGCAGGGGAGGCCCGAGTCGACCAGGGCGGGGATGAGCGCGGTGGCGCCTGGCAGGGTCTCGACGTCGATGCCTGCGCGGCGGCACTCGCGGGCGAGCATGAAGCCCGGGTCGCTGATGCCCGGTGTGCCCGCGTCGCTCACCAGCGCGATGGTGGTGCCAGCGTTGAGTTGGTCGATGATGCCCGGCACAGCCGTGTGCTCGTTGAACTTGTGGTGGCTGCGCATGGGCGTAGTGATGCCAAACCGCTTCATGAGCACAGCGCTGGTGCGCGTGTCCTCGGCGAGGATGAGGTCGACCTGCTTGAGGATAGCGACCGCGCGGGGCGTCATGTCGTCCATGTTGCCCACGGGCGTGGGGATGATGTAGAGTTTGGGCATCGTGTTACTGATGTGATTGATAGATGTTTAGAGGAAGTGGTAGCGAACCATCTCCATGAAGTCGATGACCTCGGGGTTGGTGCGGTCCCAGTTGAGGTCGCCGTAGAAGTAGTCGGTGGCTTCGTCGAACGATTGCATGGTCTCGATGAGGTCGAGCGCGTCGTTGAGTTCGCCCTCGCTGTTGCTGAAGAGCTCGCGGCGGAAGCGGAAGCGGTCGTTAATCGAGAGTGCGCTGCGCAGGTCCTTGGTGCGCTCGCTCTGCAGCTTTTGCTCGACGCTCAAGCCGCTGGGTTGCTGTGCGGGCGCTGCCGCTTCGGGAGCGGGAGCGG
>Ga0181612_181997_pt1 | contig 12850 bp, 6 predicted proteins | sample HoacroProtozoa21_FD_119630 | JGI IMG/M metagenome (GOLD analysis project Ga0181612, IMG submission 119630) | Hoatzin crop microbial communities from Cojedes, Venezuel. Combined Assembly of Gp0051906, Gp0051904, Gp0051908 | reverse complement strand
TGCAACTCTTAAAGTTCTTGAGAATTCTTCAAGAAGTGCAACGAACGTTCTTCCAGAACAAATATTGGCAACACTGACATTTTATAATTTAGTAGGTAAAATCATCTTCTATTACAATCTATGTGAAAATCTGTCAGGAGAATTAGATGAGATATGCCTTGAAAATTCACAGGACGTAAAAAAACGCTTAAATGCATATTTTGACAAGGCTAAAGCAATAGATTATCATGCGATTTTCCAACCATATTTTACTGATTGTATAGAGTATTCGTCTGTAACGAATAATGCTCTTTTTTATATGATAAATGCATTTGCACAGTTTGATTTTAGGATTCTACCTACTGGAATTATGGGACATATACTCGAAAATCTTGTTCCCACAGAAGAAAAACAAAAATTTGGGCAATATTACACTGCAGAAACATTGGCAAATTTAGTGGCTTTCCCTGCTGTTCAAACGAAAAATGATATTATGTTTGACCCTACATCAGGGACAGGGACATTTCTTGTCTCGTTTTATAACATACTTAAATCTTTTGATTCTAAGCAAACACATTCTGAACTTCTTAACCATATATGGGGTAATGACGTTTCGCATTTTCCTGCAATACTTTCCGTAATAAATTTATATAAGCAGGATGTAGGAAATGTTGATAACTTCCCACGTATTATGAGAAATGATTTCTTTAATCTTGAAGTGGGGAATTCTATTGAATTTCCTGACCCGCAAGATTTTCATATACATCGTGTTGTGAAAATTCCGATTTTTGATGGAATAGCTAGCAATTTCCCTTTTATACAACAAGAAGACAATCCTAGTGAGATTATGACACCATTTTTTAAGGGAAAGTTTGAGCACTCTCAACAAGCATTTTTGAATGATGATAATTTTGAGATAAATGAAAGGTCGGATTATTTTACATACTGCATTTACAATTCTTATCGATTTCTTAAAGATAAAGGTATCCTTTCTGCTATAACATCTAATGCTTGGCTTGGGAAAGAATACGGAATACAATTCAAAAAATTCTTGCTCAATAATTTCCATATAAAATATATTGTAAGGAGCAAAACCGAACATTGGTTCAAGGACTCACAAGTATCAACGATTTATTTTGTGCTCGAAAAGACTATTTCGGATGAGCCCACAAAATTCGTCACACTTAATTTTAAACTTGAAGATTTCTTTGACACTGAAAATGTGCAAAATCAAATTAAGCAAATCGATGATTTATACACTTCTATAGATTTCTGTTGTGATCCTTTGGTTACTGAATGGACTAATGATAAAGGTTTCACAGATTTATACAGAAGGAATGATGGACTAGTGGACGTCTGTGTTATACCTAATAATGTGTTGAAAAAAAGTATTGAATCTAAGGATAATTGGTCGCAATATTTTATATCTGCTCATATATTTGATTCTTTTGAGAAATGTCTAGTTGATTATTCTAACGAACTTTTCACTCCCTTCAGAGGAGAAAGAACAGGATGGGATCCAATGTTTATGGTTCCTGCAGATAAAGAACATGAATCCCAAATTGCATCCTCATATTTGGTCCCATGTGTAAAATCGTCAACTGAGCTTTCGACTATTAAATTCAACGGAGAATTTAAATATAAGTTGTTTGTATGTTCTGAAAATCAAAATGCTCTAGACAAGGGAACTAATTCATGGATACATAAGTTCAAGAATCAACAGAACAAAAACAAAACACAAACTATTCCACAAGCATGTAGTGGTCACAAACCATATTGGTATTCTCTAAATCCCAAACGTGCTGACATAGTAACATCTATAAATCCTTATGAAAGATATTTCTTTAGTTATTCCAAAATTCCTATTACTATCGGACAGCGTCTTATAGCACTGAATGTAAATAAGAATTATGACGTGGAATTTGTTGCAGCACTATTAAATTCAGTTATCATCTTCTTGGAAATAGAATTAAAAGGGACAAACCGTAATCTTGGTGTCTTAGATTTGAATGCCAACTACTTAAAGCAGCTAAGATATTTAAACCCAGATTTACTTTCAGAGAAAGCGAAGTCAGACATTATTGATAAGTTTAGAATCATTTCCAATAGAGAGGTTCTACCAATATCAGAAGAAATAAAACGAAAAGACAGAGTTAAATTTGACGAAGCTATTTTTAAAGCTTTTGGACTTCCTGTTTCCATGCTTCTTGATATATATGATTTGCTAGTTAATTCTGTAAAAGAACGTGTTACAATGAGAGATAATTGATTTTCTGTTTCTTTCATTGTATTAATCAATGAACTCTGACGATATCGGCATTCAGAAGCACTGTCATTCAGTCTATCTTATATAGGAGATATGACAGTGCTTTGCTTTCCGAATTTCCGCATTGAGACATCAAATGGGATATGCAAAATCGACAATATTAGTGAATAGTTGTAATTTTTAGTGATTGGTACACTAAGCGTAGCGTTATCGCTCTACACGCTAATATTGCACCCTTCCACGAATGCCTCCATCTCTGTGCGTTTGCTGCCGATCACTATAGTGTGATATCGGTAACCGCTGCCCATCAGTCCCGTTATGCGCTTTGAGGTCGAACTGCCGATAAGAAACCAGTGACGGAGGTCGTTGCTTCCGTAAAGTGCGGTCTGAAGCCAGTGATTGGCGTTTACGCTGCCACCATAACCATTAATCTCCAATCCATTCACTTTCTTGTATCGGATTTGAACATCATACAGTCTCAGCGGACGGGTCATGCATACGAAGGTCGTGCTCTGAGCACTGCGTTGAAGCAACGAACTGACACTGCCGTCACTGTTCACTATGTATGTGTCGTTGCTGTCAGTGAATATGTGGCTTATGTTCTTCTTCAACAAAAGCACGCCCCAAGTCTTATCGGACAACGACATTACAAAACTGTATTTCATCGAAGGGTTAATCAAAAGCAACTGCCGGCGAGTGGCGTCATGGCATATCCTGCAATCCGATGACAGATAGTCTTTCATATATATTCCGGATGGATACTCCGACTTGCTTCCGGTTATGTTGCGTATGATCTGCTGCAAGTGCGGATATAGTTCTGTATCCGCTATCTTTCCGTTCATCAACGACGATAGGCAACGAACACTGCTGCCGGTAATCTGCATCACGCCGCGGTTGCTGATATAAACCACACTCGCCTCCAATCCTGTCACACTGCCGCCTACTATGCCTTGCTCGAAGGTCACAGGATGACTGCTGATGAAATATCCTGTGCTGCTGTCAACCGACATCGCCCAAACTCCTTCGCTCGTGAAAACATACATGGGATGCTGGCCAAACTGCCCCTCACTCATGGTCTTCACTGCCGACGACAGGGATAGTACGTCACCGCTACCGGCAGTGCTGATTCCCGACAAGGGAAAACTGAATGCATTATACACCTCGGATGTGTATATCTTGTTCATCGCCTCTATGGTTGGCAATGTGGATGCTGTGGGGTAGGAGGTGACGCCTGCTGTTTCTGTCTCGCTTCCAAAGAGACCTGTGAACACAAAACTGCCGTTGAGCATAGTGTGCTCATTCGCTTTATATTGGTGATACGATGATGTATTGTCATCGTTGGCGACAACGCTCTTTATTATCGCTTCACTGCATCCTTCGGTGGGCTGGAACAGCCAAAGGGGACGGCTGCGCCATTGTCCGCAAGGGGCTTGCTCGCAACTGAAATCGATTGCCAGAGGCACTTCGCTGCTGTCCCAGCATAGATGGTTTGTGCCCGCGCCTGAATTGTGGGTCCATGAAACGAAATGATATCTGCTGATTATGTCGCTTTCTGTGAAAGCAGCGGATATGTCGGTCCAGTCTTTCATGTAGGTTGACCCGCCGTCTTGGTATGCCACCATGTCCGACATGTCGAAACCCTTGAACAGTTGACGGGTTATGCCTCCTAAATGAAGACGGGAGTTATAAACGTAACTGCAACGGACCGACAAGGTTTCATGGCTGTGGTAGTCATCGATAAGGCTCTCCTTCGAAGTCAGACTGCCCAACCAACTGTCATCAACTGTGATTGCGGTGCGCTCCGAGTCAATCCCTACGGGATGGGTCGAGAGGTCATCCATGCTCAGGCTGTAAAGCAGATGGAAATTGCTGCATGTCTCTATCTTGCTGCGCATCTCTCCTTCGCTGTACGATGGCAGTGTTATGCTCGTGTCGATATGCTCAAACGGACTGGCATCGCTGTCTCCCTCTTTATGCCGATGGTGGGCCACGAGCATGAAGGCTTCGGCGTCACGGTAGTTCCACCATTGGTAGTGGGATGAGAATGTTGCTGACGTGTTGAGCGATTCTCGTTCTTCCTCTGTGCTGCAGCCATAATAGTTGCATTCTGCCAGACGGGCTAACATGCATTCTGGCTTGTCGGAATTCCATTCGTGGTTGTACAGGTCGCCGAAACTGATGCCTTCGCATTCTCCGCTTTGCTTGTAGGTGTAGAGTGGAGGTGATACGAAAATGTCGATGCCGGTGATGATGTCGCCCCATGTCTCTGCGAATCCGTCTTCCATAGAGGTGATGCGGTAATCCAATGTGCATGGCATGGCAAACAGGTCACACTCTATCTTCATCTTGCCGTCGCTCATCGATTTGTATTTGCCTTCCACTAATGGAACTGCTGTGGTCGAAGGAAACATCAGAATGGGCGCGGAATGCATGGTGTGGCTGCCGTCAAACATGCGGTATGCCCATCTCACCATAAAGGGGTAGAGAAAACGTCCGCGCAGATTGCTTACTTCATTGATAAAACGGTTCACCTTCGGCAATACGGAGTCTGTCACTGCCTCTGCCTGACTGCTGCTGAAGGTGGTGTCTTCACGGCTTTCCATGTCGGGGATCGCCACCTCAAACCTCCCGTTCTCACTGCCGTCATCTGTCATGTAACTCTCCTTGGAGAAGAAAGTGGCATGGGCTTGCAAACCGAAACTGATGGAGGTTTCTGGAAGATGGGTTCCTAAGTGGATATAACCTCCAAGGTCGTCTTTCCAAAGGGCGTAGTTGAGGCCATCGTTTGTCTGTATCACCAATGTGTTGCCCAATGACCTCACTCCAGTTATCTCCTTCCACTCCGCTATCGTCATGATTAGTTGTTCACTCGTTCCTGCCTCGTTTATCTTCTCGCTCCAGTATATGTCTGTGCCTTTCTCGCTCTCAGTATATCTGATGTAGTGTGTGCCCCCTGTGGTGGAGTGGGTGTGAATCAACCATTGTCCACCACTCTCAGTCTTGCTGCATACTGCTCCAGGTTCGGCTATGGGATGAAGGTCGCCGTCTTCATAAAGCATATTCAAACTGAGGCTCAGCTCTCCGTCACGGCAACTGCAATCTGATGGCGTCGTAGTCATTCCGCCCGCATGTATCTCTTTCATCATTTTTCTCACCTCCTCAATTCTTCTTATTTTCTTGTTATTGAATTTGATTCTTATTATTTATTCCTCAGCGTTGTCTAAAATCAACTAAACACTAAACTCTACACACTACCCACTGGAGCGAAGCGACATAAACTCCACAATAAACACTACACTCTAATCAAGGCTTTCCTGCTGCGGAAGCTCACTGTCTCCACCCAGTCGAAACTGCGGGTCTTGTTCACTTGTTCTTTATGGGCATCTGCATCCTTTTTGCTGCCGAATATATAGCTTGATGCCTCAATCTCTTGGGTTCCTATCGTATGTATCAGGTTCAGATAGTATTTATGGCCTATCAGCCTGCCGATAATGCGTTCCCATGTGTTTTCTTTCGGATATGTTCTCATTTCTCTAGTTTGTTTTTAGTCTTGTTGTTGTTCTGATTGAAGTGAATTAAGCAACTCTGTGCTGAAGGGGAAATCTCCTGTCTTCAGCAATTGCTCCAGATTGATGTGACCGCTCTCAAACAAGCGCATTAAGTAGTCGTTTGCCAACTGGCGGTAAATCGGTGTGTCGGTGTCTTCCACTATGCTCAGGTCGAATTCCACATCACTCAGGTTGGTCGCCTCATCGCCTTCTTCTAATATGTCGTGACCTGTTATCGCCCTTATCTTGTCGTTGTCGTAGTATTGCTGGATATTGTGGAGGTCTTTGTATGCGCAGTCGCTCACAAATGTGGAGTAGCATTCCAATATGTCTAGCAACGATGTCGTGGCGTTGCGGGTCTGCTGGGCATAGAGCACACCTGAGGTGCCTGGATTGGCTGTCTTGCCTTGGAGCGCGCCCGAAACTCCGCTGATCTCCTCGAAAAACTTCAATTGGAGCGACAGCAATTCGGTTATGCCTATGTTCGTGCAGTTGTGCGATATCTGTTGGGGTAGGGGCACTCCTGGACGGGTCTTGATGGCTATCACTCCGTTGTGGCTCATCCATTCGTCGGCAACGTCTTGCAAGCTCATGTCATCGGGCAAGGAATCCTGGGGAAACAACAGTACTCCTTTCGCGCTGCTACGCATTATCCAATCGTGAAGGGTCACAAGACGGTTCACATAACGTTGCTGGTCTATCAGGTCGCCTACAAAGGAGTGTACCTCGCCGTCGATAAAGGGATAGAACTTGAAAACGTAGGGATGGCTGCCGTGGTGGTAGGGGGTTGCTCCGTATGACAGTATGTCTCCGCGAGGCGACAGGAAACGATAACTCCAGTATTCGTCTATCATCCATTCGCTTTCTATCAATGGCACTTCATCGTCTGGAACATGGGCGGAACAGTATTGGGCTCTGCGGCGTTTGTTTTCTTTCACCACCACATTCTCGTAATCTTCAAGAGCTATCTTATAGCATTCGCCGCTCTGATAGTCGTGGCAGATGTATCGAGGCGTGCTCTCTATGCGCCACACTTCTATCACTCGGCATGTATTGGGGGAAGGTGAACAGAGAAACGAGTGGGATGATTCATCTGTCGCTCCGAAGTCTGATCCTCGTTCTCCTGGCACCTGGTCGTCACCGTTATGCCCTTGGTGGTAGATGTTGCGCAAACGTTCTATGTCGTTCTTGCTGCGGGCGAAGGTGCGGCACAAGGATGAAAAACTGACGTCATGGATTTCACCTGCCATGCTTACGTCCCAACCTCTCACATCGTGCATGTTGCTGTCGATGAAGAAACGTGACGGGCTCACTATGTCGGTCCAGCAGTCGGCTCTGCCGTTGCGAATGCCGTAGGTCTTCTTGTGGATGGCTGATCCGCTGATCAGCATCTCTTCTATCGTGCGGGCATTGAGCTCTATCGTCTTGTTCAACTGCCAATTGCAGTTCAGCAAGGTGGTCATCGTCTCACTGTATCGCTGCTCGTTGCGGTCGCGGGCATTGCACACAGGACGGTTCGACTGGCTTCGATAAACACCCACCACGTTGCGCACCAAACGGCGGATTAGGTTGTTCTTCAATGGGATGTTGCCCTGGCTCTCTATGTAGTCTTTCTCGCTCATCGTCCTGCCGCAACCCCAGTCGTCTATTGTGATGCTGTCGCCCCATTGGTCGCCGTAGCAGTAACGTTTGTTGCGCTCACGTTCTTCCCTGAACTTCGCCATCTTCTCCCATGCATGCATCGCCTGGGTCAATATCCTTCGGCTTTCTGGTGTCGCGTCTCTTATCTCGTCACGATGACTATTTGCGATGCTCTTCCTCTCTTCCTTCTCTTTTGTGATATCACGGATGCGCAATCGTGATAATGGTATAATCCTTTCAATCCTTTCGTTTTTATCGTCTCTTTCGATTCTCTCGTTTCTATCGTCTCTTTCGATTCTCTCGTTTCTCATAATTCTCCTCGTTTTTCATTTTTTACTTATACTCACACTACACCCTCCACTCTGAACACTGCACACTAAGCGAAGCTTGCCTCCCTTTTCCCATTGCAAAGATAACACCCCTTTACCCCAAACCGTTCCCCATCCGTTAAGATACAAAATCGAAAGGATTATACTGCCACATTGCTAACAACCTTTTCTGTTCGTAAGCTTATTAATTCTCATGCAATATGCAAGGGATAATTAAAAAAATCTTACTTTTGCAAATAGATGTATAGAAATATCCTTAAGGGAAATTTTTATCTTGATTTGTCGAAACGATAAAATTAACACTAACAAAGAACTTTGAATAATAAAATTAAAACAACTATAATATGAGCATAGACGTTAATTTTGATTTCACTAGTGATACTCCCGGGTATTGGGATTCATTTTGGGAAAACGACCCTGTCTTGGGACATTCCTTTAAAGACCCTGATGGATTAAGCAAAAAAATGCACGAATATCATAGACTATTATGGAGTAGAGAACTGCCAAATGGCGATATTATGAATCTACGTGAAGAGAAAAAGTACTTGGTATGGAAGAATTTTTATTTATCTCCTGATTCAATAATTGTTAGTTTTCGCAATGGTCGTGGAAGACCCTTAGTAGAAAAAGCATTAACGACAATTGATAATCCTAGACAATATATTGAGGATTATTTGCATAAATCTTATACAATTGGTGGAAGTGTAGTGTTTCCCGTACATATTAATAGCATGAACCAAAGACGTGGATGCTCTGTTAAGATATGTGATAGATGGGACTTGACTTTAGAATGTATAAGAAGGCATTATGCAGGTGAAGAAAGTCCATTGTCAAAAACCACTGACGCAGATAGAGCATTCTATGATTTATTTATAGACTTTAAAGGCTTTATTGACTTCTTTCTGCTTAACGATTGTGTGTCTTCAGATTATTCTAAAGTTGACATTTGGCTGGGTAAAGGTGATTTCAATGAAAAAGCGTTGCCGCAGACTGTTGAGGAATATTTCACATACATAAATTGTCAATTAGAGTTCTTGAAAAAGAGAAATGAAAGAATCGCAAAATTTGCCAATGAGAATCTGAAATAAGAATTATTGCTGTCCTGTAAAAACAAAAAGTAATTTGTCTATAAGTTTGCTGATTATTAGCACACCGATGAAAGGGAATCAATCCCATTTGCTGTTGTAATTCTATAAAAATTCAAAACATATAAATATGAAAAAATTGTTTGTACTTTTATTATTAGTACTGGCTGTATTGCCAATCTATTCCGCAGAGGAGATTCCTGTTGTTACAAATGTATTTGGGCGTATGTCTGTCTCGTTGAATGGTTCGTGGCAATACGTTATCGACCAACAGGAGATGGGCTACTATGCTGGCAACTCCGGCAAAGTGGATAAGTGGGGATTCGGACGAGATGCACATCCTCGCACTCCGTCTGACCTTCAGGAATATGATTTCGACAAGTCGAACACAATGCAGATTCCGTCCGACTGGAACACTCAGACGGAGCAACTTCTTTTCTACGAGGGGACAGTGTGGTTTCGTCATCGGTTCAACTTCAATCCAAGTCAAGGACGTCGGGCCGTCCTTTATTTCGGAGCAGTGAATTACCATTGTGTCGTTTATATGAACGGCGAACGGCTTGGGGAGCACGAAGGAGGGTTTACACCGTTTTGCTTCGACGTTACCGACATTGCGAAAAAGGGTGAGAACAGTGTGGTGCTGAAGGTGAATAACACAAGAAGAAAGGAGGCAATACCTACACAGATATTCGACTGGTGGAACTACGGAGGCATCACGCGTGACGTGATGTTGCTCAACCTGCCTGAGACCTATGTGCAGGACTATTATGTGCAGCTGGATAAGGGTTCCAATAAAAAAATACGATGCGAAGTGAAACTAAACGCTAAGAAGGCTGGCGTCAAAGTCAATGTGGACATACCCGAACTGAAACTGCACAAGACACTCACTACTGATGCCGAGGGCAAGGCAGAAGCCACTTGGACGTGTAAGCCAGTCCTTTGGTGCCCTGAAAATCCCAAACTATACGACGTCACCATAACCAAAGGTGAAGAAATAATAAACGACGAAATAGGCTTCCGAACCATTGAGACAAGGGGGAAGCAAATACTGCTCAACGGTAAACATATATTTCTAAAGGGCATTTCTATGCATGATGAGGCTCCTTTCCGACAGGGACGACTGCGCACCGCTGAAGAGGCGCACACGCTTTTAGGATGGGCAAAGGAACTCGGATGCAACTTCGTTCGCTTGGCTCACTATCCGCACAACGAACTCACGGTGAGAGAGGCTGAACGAATGGGTGTAATGGTATGGTCGGAAATCCCTGTATATTGGACTATAGACTGGGAAAACGACAAGACTTTCCAGAATGCCCAAAGACAGCTGCACGACATGATTATGAGAGACCGCAATCGAGCAAACATCGTAATCTGGTCGATTGCTAACGAGACACCACATGGGACTGCACGTGACTCATTCCTCTCAAGACTGGCACAGGAGGCTCACGCACTTGATAATACTCGCCTTGTGAGCATGGCTATGGAGGTGCTTTGGGCTGACAATTTTGTCAACCGGCTGAATGACAACATGAACGAATATGTTGACGTGGTGAGTTTCAATGAATATATCGGGTGGTATCGTGATGTCAATACAGCAAGAAAGATGACTTGGGAAATTCCATACGATAAGCCTGTCATCGTCAGCGAGTTTGGCGGTGGCGCACTCTATGGACGACATGGCGATGCAAACGAGAGATGGACTGAGGAATTTCAAGAACGGCTCTACGAGGAAAACCTTGCCATGCTCGGAAAAATTGACGGATTGGCAGGTATGTCGCCATGGATATTGACCGACTTTATGTCGCCGCGTCGCCCATTGGCAGGCACGCAAGATTATTTCAACAGAAAGGGATTGCTCGACGAACAAGGAAATCGCAAAAAGGCTTTCTACGTTCTCAAACATTGGTATGAGACGAGATAGCAACACTCGTTATGAGATAAAAATATAGATTCGACAATTTTTATTCTAATCAAGCTTATCTGCCTTTTTATGGGATGTTCCTGATACGGCACAACTGGTTGTTGGGACAACATATTGCGCAGAAGGGATTGAATGACGAATGAATGGAAGAGAAAGTGGGCAATACCATATTAAAACAGAATATATACGTTTAAAGACGTGCCCACCTGCAACGCCAGCAGGATGGAGTCTGTCACGGCGTTGCCCCGGGCATCCTGCGTCTGAATCTCATACCGATATACGGCAGTGAACATCGATGTGCCCACCGTGTCGATGGCGGCATCGTCCTGTTCGAGACTAAGTGTTATTGGGTCATAGCTACCAGCATTACACAAAAAAATCTGGATTGAGCGGAAAAACTCATTCCAGATTTCTATATTAGTGACTTCGCAATGTCCGATTTGTTTGTACATTAATCCTGCATTGCAATCACATTATAACCAAATTCTCCTATTTCAGGTTATTCTCAACTGCTTCTATAACTTCTGCTTCCAATCGGTCGGCTAAAGTCTCTTTTTCCGCCACTTCTGCAAGCACCTTGCTCTTGTATTCCTCGTCTGCCAACGATGATGCATTTATCCTCACGTTGAGGGCTGCACCCCGCATTGCGGCACGTGCTGCCAAAGCTCCTACGCCGGCATCCGACACACTCGCTGGATTGCCTGCCGTTGCCATCGCTTTGCATAATTCAAAAACTGCTGGCATAGCGTTCATGGTTTCCAACGGTACTTTTATGGCATGGAGGGTGGCGCGCTCTATAGCTTCGGCACGCAACGCTTTTTCTTCTTCGGTGTGCTTCGGCAACGACATGGCCGACTTCATGCCATTGAAGGCTGCTGTGTCTTCATCAACCAAATGCAGCAGACGTTCCATCAGTTCCTGTCCCTTTTCTGCCCATGCGCTGAACTCTTCCCAACGGTCGTCCCATCCGCGTTTGTGAGCCGACAAGTTAGCTACCATAGTGCCCAACGAGGCTCCTATAGCACCCATATATGCCGACATCGAACCTCCGCCTGGTGCTGGTGATTCGCGACTCGTCTCGTATGCCAATTCTGATGCGCTCATGTCTATCAAGCGTTTGCTGTTGCCTTTGTCTGAGTTGAGCAGGTATTCTATTATCTTTTCATTCGGGTCGAATGGTCGCAAGTCATCCAGTCCCATAGATTTCACTGCAATGTTGATTATGTCGCCCTCTGGGATGCCTGATGAACGTTGCTGAAGCGACAGATAATGCTTGCCGGCTTCTATAATCGAACGCTTAGGCACCAATCCCACTATTTCTGTGCCTGTGACACGCAAACCGCGTTCACTGGCGGCACGGCAAACTTCATCAAATGCCTTGTGCAAAGGGGTCACATTGATGTCGGTGATGTTCATCGACACTTGCGCTATCCCGTATTCGTCGATATACCAACCGATGGCCTTGGTGCCTTTCAATGTGCCTGGCTGCATCAATGGGTTGCCGGAGGCGTCTTTCAGCAATTTGCCGGTGAGGCTGTTGCCTTCACGCATCTGACGCCCCTTTTCCCTCACGTCAAATGCCACGGCGTTGGCACGGCGAGTGGAGGTGGTGTTGAGATTGAAGTTCACTGCTATCAAGAAATCACGCGCGCCTACTACCGTGCAACCTGTATGGGCTATGCCTGAATCGTATGGACGGGCACCAAAGTCGGGCTGCATTGTGGGGTCGCTGAGCTTCTCGGGCAGTCCCTCGTATTCGCCCTTGCGGCAGTAAGCCAGATTCTTGCGCTCTTCTTTGTAAGCCGATGCTTCGTAGCAATAGCAAGGAATAGCCAACTCTTCTGCTATGCGCTTCGCCAAGTCTCTCGCCAGTTGGGCGCATTCTTCCAATGTGATGCCCGACACCGGTATCAATGGCAGCACATCGGTGGCTCCCATGCGTGGATGGGCTCCGTGGTGCTTGCTCATGTCTATCAGTTCTGCTGCGCGCTTCACTCCGCTGAAGGCGGCGGCGCACACTGCTTCGGGGTCACCGGCAAAGGTCACTACGGTGCGGTTCGTGGGTTCGCCCGTGTCAACAC
>Ga0181612_171839_pt1 | contig 12850 bp, 6 predicted proteins | sample HoacroProtozoa21_FD_119630 | JGI IMG/M metagenome (GOLD analysis project Ga0181612, IMG submission 119630) | Hoatzin crop microbial communities from Cojedes, Venezuel. Combined Assembly of Gp0051906, Gp0051904, Gp0051908 | reverse complement strand
CCTCATGTTCAGACGGAACTTCCTATGCTGCAGTTTGTGCCCATTGCCCCTTGTCCTGTTGCTGGGCACCACTGAAAAGAGTCTGGCCCCATCCTCTTGACACCCACCCTTGAGATAAACATAAATAGTTACCTTGTTAACTGGTTAATATCTGCAACTTCTTTTACTATGTAAAGCTTCAGTCAAAACGTTTGTCAGAAAAATGTAAACTCACCTCTGCTTTATCTCAGAGGTTGAACTATTCCTAGCAAAGTTCGATGAAATATTAAGCCTTGTTTTTTTTGTTCAGTTCACATGGATGCCTCTTTTGGAGACCAAGCATTTCACAGCTAACAATTATGTCTCCAAAATCTTCAGATACTTCAAGGAACTGTCAAGAAGCACTCAAGGAATTTCCCCCCTCAAGAAAATTACATCTAATGCCCAAAAGTAATTTTCTCACAATTGCTTTTTAAAAATGGTAAGTTCAGGTCTTTGCAATCACTTAATGTTGTTGCCAACTTAAGAGGAAACAAAAAAGGGAAGAGACAACTGAGTTCTTCCCATCCCTCTCAAAATAATCACAAGATTAAAAAAATCAGGGTTTAAGGGTTAAAGGGAAAAATCAGTTATTCAAAATACCAAGACGTAGCAACAGAAATCCGATTGTGCACTTACTGGAGTAGAGGCCATATGTGGTTGCAAAACTTTTAAAACAGCAGAACTTTTAGTATTACTAAGATCCAGGTCTCAGGAAAAAAACTAATAACTGAGCATTGAACTTACAGGTAAACACAAAAAGTTTAATTTTGTGCAGCGCCAAATATATCTACAATTTCTCAGCTTTTGTCCTCTGTAGCAACACAGGCTCACTAAAGTCTAGTTTTCTTAAAACAGAACAACATGGGGCTATACTGTTACTTTCATGTTTAAAAAAACCCAAAACACCACCGTTCTTTAGCTGTAAAGTGCCTTTTCTTCCCCCAACATAAGAACTCCATCTTCCTTCCCCCAACTCAGTCACTAGATTCAGATGTAGTCCCATGTGACTTCACGCTTAAAAGTTTTAAGCAACTAAGAATGACCTATAAAGCAGAAGAATCTTGCTTTCTACACTTGTGTCTTTAGAGCCAATAGCAAAGTAGGCTTTAGATCCCTACCAGCTCACAAAACCAAACCATCCAACACCAGCCACAGGCTGAAAACCGCATTGTCAAGATTACACCGAGTGCTCACAGCACCTACTATGGACTTTGCGGACGCTTATGAGCCTCTAATTTTGTGATGCAGGAAATAATTCTGCCATGAGATTTTTGGCCTATATACATAGTCTGTGCTGCAAAATAAAGTCATACAAGATGTGCATGTTTAAATGAGCATTACCTCAAGAAACTTAAGACTTTCACTCTGGGCTTCTATACATACGAAATTATAAAATTAGCAATTGGAATGACAGTTTGGTCAAGAATGCTGATATAAACTGCTCATTCAAACTATGTGCTGCAGTTTGCTTAAGAAGTTAACTTCATGGTGAACTTAAGAACTGTAATAAAGCACTCCTAAAGCAGTTGCTTAGAATGATGCAGCCATGAAACTATGTTTTTCTCAGTTAATTCCTTAATTCCTTAACTGTCTGAAGTATAAGCCATCCATTAGAGATAGGTATGTGTTGCTACTCATTGCCCACATCTCTTCATAAATTGGTTCTACTTCATGCCAACATATACGGATCCAAATGGAGACAGTACAGAAGGAGTGTAGAACAGCAGTCCACAGTTAACCTCAAATTCTGTAATATATTGCATCTATTCCTTAACATATACTATATTAAATAAGCAATAACGTCACACACAAGTTATTCTTGTCCAGGAGCAAATTCTTCTGTGGCCCACAGAGAAAGATTGGAGTGACATCTGCTGTTTTGCATGCAGTTTTAGGAACAAGATTTCTCATTTAGCAGCCATTTTGATTAAACAGATGAAATGGATCTTCTAAACACCTAAAACCAGGATGTGTGTGCGCTCACTCATGCTCTTCTCAGAATGCTGCTATTCTGTTGAACACTGACACAAAGAAGTCCTTGAAGAGATTTTACATTTGCATAGAAATCAAGTGTATACAGATTTTCACATTTGACACTAATATTTCAGTACTCAAAGGAGGATTTTTACACAGCAATTTTCAGTATTAAAAATCTAAACTGGCTGCTGCTTTGCTTTGGAGAAAAATACTTTATTTCGACAGGTGCCCAGCATGCTGATAAAAGGTGACTGGATTATTCAATGCAGGGTTCAAGTAATCCACTTTCTTAGCATTTTGTATTATATTATTCTAAATATCAACATATATAAACCAGTTTATTTCAAAGGTAAGAGACAACAGGGACATCTTCAACTGTTTTAGCTACTGCCTGATTAATCGTGTTTCAGCTGAGAGCAACTTTCAATTAGAAATGTTCCCAGCTGGCGAACATTAACACATTTGAGTGGCCAGACCAAAACACTTCAGTGCACCTGTATGATAGTGAAAAAGCATAATTTATGAACAACTTCATGTTTAAAAGTAAAGCATCACAACAAGACAGTTCAAGACCTGATTCAGCAAACATATCTGGGGCAAACACAAAGCATGGAAGTCAGTGAAACACTGATCACAGAACTACATGACACTTGAGTGATACAGTGACTCAGACATCTCAGGAGACACTTTCTAGGATCATGATTTTAAATACTCAAAAAGAACTCGGGTACAAATTAAAAATCTGATTTTCATTTTCTCACCTCTGTCAGCTGACCCCAACAAAGAAGAAAAACAGGAGGCCAGGGTTAACACATGTAAAAACAAGCAAAGAATCTGTCCTATCTTTAATAGTTACAGAAGAAATCTTTGCTTGCTTGCTTAAAATCAAAGCAATAAAAAGCAAGAAAGAGAAAAGAGACTGGCAGAGACAGATGGCCATGCCACACACCCCTGCTTAGTAGGCACCACGCCAATACAAAGTAAGTATAGAAAAACTCACTTTTTGGAGTCACTTCATGGATTGCAACAGTCACGGGATGACAGAAGGGTCATGGGTCAATCTTCCATCTCCATCACATGCACGCTCGTATCCTCAGACCACACTTAAGGAGGCTTTTATGCCTGTGGGAAGGTGGTCTTCCCATCTGAACTCCAGCCAGGGAGCCCCACATCAAGTGGCTCTTGGGCCATTCTCCTTCTCAAAGATACTGGGAAGCCATCTCAGCCTTCCCAGAAAGTGCCCATTTCAGGAAGCTCCTCAGTCCATAAGCACACCTTAGAACCCTCATTTCTCTATAGGTAGGTCCCAGTGATCTGCCTCTTTGGGGAGCACGATACCCTGTCACATCTGCCCTAGGTAACAGCCATCTGCAACCACACCTTTACACCATCCATATCCCACAGAAGTTGGTTTTTTCTTTGCCCCTGCTGCCTGTTTTTTGAGGTCAGTCCTTTGGCTGGTTCATATCCAGGAGTGGCACACGTCCCTCCTGAAGTGCTCACCACGCAAGCAAGATCTTTTTCCCAGCACCTCCTCCATGATTAGGCCTTGCTAATATCTCTAGTGCTCTTCCTTGGCTCTTTCTCCCCCTCCAAGTTTCTTTAAAATCAGCAATTTTTCCTTCAACATCCTTCAAAAACAATTAAAAGCGGGCTCACAAAATGGCGTACTGAGAGGTATTTCAGAGGCATCAGCAGGAGAGGCTGTGTGGCCTCTGTGGTGAGAGGTCAGTTCCAGCAGCTGCACCACAGGGCACAGCCCAGCCCCTCAGCCACGCCTACAGCACCTCTGCACAAACAGATTTCAGGAAGGGCAAAACACCACTTAACAATAAGGAACAAGGGGAAAAAAATGAGAAACACAGGGGGAGGAGGTTTATCTTGACCCAGGAGGTTTTTCACCCTGTTTTCTCTCAGTCCTGTTGAGATGGTGAGTGAGTAGCTGGGTAGGCACCTGGAAGCTGGCCAGGCACCTGGAAGCTGACCATGGACAACCCACAGACACTGACCTGCAAAAGCACACTCATAACCCAGTCAAACATACCAGAAACCCTAAGACAGAACCTGCTAGAGCTTAGGGTCCACTGGCAGATGAATAAGGAGTAATAAATTAGGGTGTAATAGTTTTGCTTCTGCCTCTCAAAGTCACAAAGTCTTTCAAGAACTGCAACTACCACAGTCCCTACAATTCCCTGAAAATAACTGTCATCACCCTTGAGTACACCACCCACCAGCAGAAGATCCTATGTAGCTCCACACACAAGCGATGACTCAGTCTTCTCCAGCTGTAACTACAGACTAGGGAACTCATTCTTCCCTCAACCTCCCATTTTTTTTTTACTGAATACTCACCAAGTGTAACAGATCAGACTAACAATATTATAAGTCTCAAGGGAGAAGATACAAAGGATGGCTTTTAAAGATTGAAGAGAGGTGATTCAGGTTCTCCACTTGTAAACAGACCTAATGGTTTATAAAAAGCACATTATGGGTAAGGAATAGCTGTTCATGTTGTGGTATGCAGCCACACAAATGCTTAGCAGACAACACATAATAGCATTATAATAAGCAGCTAGTATTTAATATGTATTTAACATGTACCTGAAGAGAGCTGATGTCAGGACAAAAAAATAACAAAAACACCAGTAATCAGTTTCTGAAGCCAGAGGGTACACAGCTGTGGCCTTCATGCACATGACAAAACTGAGAATTTTCATGTGCAAGCAGATTTGAAAGTTCAAGTTTATAAAGATGTTTGTAGTAAGGTATGAAAATAAAATTCTGCAAGAGGTATGTGTACAAGGCATTTATATATGTTTAATGTAAATCTAGGTCAAGAACAATGGAAGTCAGCACAGATAAAGATAGAAAGTACCCCACCCAATCCTGGAACCTATTCTGCAATTGATTTTATTGGTGTCTGGACTAATGACATGTCAGCTCTTTGCAAGTATGCTGTGATGACATTTGTGCTTCCAGCATAAAGAATAAATTTGTATATCCTTTTGAGTTTATAATATACATGATTTACACAGTGCAATGTATGTAGACAAAAAGTAAAGGTATTTCTTAACTGAGAATTTAAGATCACAGTGTTACTGGCCAAAAAGTTATTTATTAGTATCATGCAACTTGTCTCTGCTGACAAGCAGGTAGAAATAAAGTGTAAATTACTGGATAAAAAAAATACTAAAACTCTTGAAATAAACAGTGTAACATGACTAGCAATTGACTTCTCAAAAAGCCTGTCTGCACAGATTCTAAGCATGCTGAAGGCATGCAGTATTTTGCAATAAAACCAGACTGTTCCTGCATCTTCAGAACAGTAGTAAATGCAAATTCAGTTAAAGTTCTTTCTATGACATTGACTGACTCATAGCTATTTTTTCTGAGATTGCAGAGTGTAGTACTTACATGACTGTTCACGTGACACTGCTGAAAATATGACAAATACTACATTTTGCTACTCAGCGCAGCAAAATGAGGGCACAAGTAAAACTCAAAAACTCAGTTTTTGGTCAAGGTGCTTTGTTTTGTACATGCTCTACTGTGCTTGCGATTCCAAGCAGTATTTTTCTTACAAGCTTTGACAACAATAAATACTCTTTTCCTTTACTGGGACAGATCTAACACTGTAACAGCTAGTTAGCCTAAAAACGACCAATGCTACTAATACAAGAAGGTTAGGTTTCCTGAACTCATAAATCTGTTTCTACCCTGTCTTTGAGGATCTACAGCAGTCAGCATCATATGGAGATCTGCTCTGAAACACACGGAAGGCATCGACTCAGACATACATATGATAAGGATTGCTGAGGTACCTGACAATGATCATCTTTAAGTTCAACCATTCATGCACAGGGTTATAAGGTCACATCTCTCTGGATGTGTGTACTGAAGACGTAAGGCAATGAATAAGGTTACTGCCAGCAACAGTAATATACTGCTGCTGTAGTCTGAGGAAAACAAAATGCAGCATCCGGGTTCGATACATGGGGAGAAAATGAGAGTTTTCCCTAGCAGACTAGTTTAAGGAGTCTATATAAATCCTGGCTAAAATTCCCTTAATGAAATACCAATAATATTTTAGTTTGTTTTGAATTATCTATTTCTCTGTTCCTGTGCAGCAAGTAGTTCTTCACTTTACATCTGGATCTTAGAATTCTTCACCCACAAACCTCCATATCTTAAGAGATTTTTCTTTTGTTCCCATTTTATAGATAAACAGAAAAAAGACTTGAGATATGGCTCAAAGCAACTCTACAAATTCACAAATCGGGAGGAGAATCAGGGAAAAGCATTTGTCTCTTAGTACTTGTGTAATGCTAATTTTTCCCACTGAACCAACGAATTCCAAGGAAAGTAGGAATAAAACCATAGCGGTTTCTCAGGACTTACAACTGGGGATATTTCATTTCATCAATTTCAAAACACAAGGGGGGACACCCCACCATTTTTGCACCTAAGTTTTATCAAGAAACACAGGAGTTCAGCAAAGTTATTTTTATGTTCCTCTTGGATTGAGAGTCAAAAAATCTATTTACTGGCTTCTTAAACAGTATCCAAAGTTGTACTCCTATGTCACTCACTAAAGGTAGGGTAACACTAACCACTAAAGGTTCAGGAAGACTGCAGCACAAGAGAACAGAACGTGAACTGCCCATAAGCAGTGGTGCCAGCTGCTTATTTATCCTTTTCAGTCACATTGGGAGACAAAAAAAATCAGTGTTATTAGAACTATCTATATATGAAACAATCTTTAGTTCAGCTATAAATGAATTTTTATCTACTCACTAAAAATTAAATTTCGTTTTTTCACAATTTCCTAGCGTGAATCTCTTTGATTGGTAAAAAACCCACAAAACCAGAATAGGAGCTAAGAGCGGTTTTACAGGCACTGTGAAACAACCTTCAGACACCAAGATAAAAGAATACTAGCAATTACTTCTACTTAAATGTTTTAATTTTCACTTCACAGCTGTAGTCACTAAACTCAACATTTTTGCACTGCATAACAAACTGCTAATACAGGAAGTAAAATACTCTAATTCAACTCCGAGTTAGAGACTCAGATGAAGTATTACCAACATTCTTCTGGGCCTTAAGATATACACCATCATTTGGCTTCATTATTCCTGATGTTTTCATATGGTCCATGGTATATGGGAGGATCAAGATATGAAAGCAGTCTTTTCAATAACCAACTTTGAACAGCCTCCATCTCAACCCTCGTAACATTCTTCCACAAATTCCCAAAGGATGCCTTACAACACTGAAGCAATCATTTTGGGTCATAAAAAGATAAAGAACCTGAAGTAACTTTTCATTTTTCCAGTAAGAAAATGATTATTTATGCTCTTAAAGTGAAAAGGAATTTGTACAAAAGGTCTGGAAAAATCAGTTTTGAAATATGTAATTAAAAACAGAGTTATACAAGACAATTCTACTGCTTATACTCAGTAAACATATTAAAAACTAAGAGACCAGGAAACAAATAATCAGACTAGTCTATCAGTAACTTGGATGTTTTCTGGAAATGCATGTCATGAACAATTTGTCCCTTGTGACTGAAAGCAAAGAGGGAGAAAAGGGACAAAGAAAATGAGTTCAAGCAAGAAACTAACACCCCTTTTGATCTTGCAGGCAAGCTGAAAAGAAAAAGTTTGATCAGTCCATAGCCTTATTTGAAGATCAAAACAAGCCTGAGCAGCTTAAAGCTTTTCTTCATTAAAAGAAAAGAAGCTATGCACAGTTAACTGAATGGTTAGTGGGATATTCTTTCTTGCAGCTTTGCTTAAATAATAGAAAAATCATTTATGAACTGCCCTGTTTTCCACAGAAGACAATCAAGGTGCATTTTACAAAAGTTTTTTCTACACAGCCTGCCACTTCTTTTCAAGTCTTCCATTACCTACGTGCTACCTTAAGATCTCCAGGTTGAGATTTAATAATTTGCTAATTTAATTACATAGGAATTAAAATCTTCTATTCATTTAGAAACAGAAAGCACATACAGTATATGGTGACTAGATCTTCAGAACAAAATTTGAAAACAAGTGGCTGAAGATATTTGTTAAGCAAAGCCTTTTTTACCTACAAAATGAAAAACATCAGTGAAAGTTCTGCTGCAATACAAAAGTCTGTTTGAATGTGTAAAGCTTTTGCTGAGACTACATAAATTCTAATCCTTAATATATGTTTTCTCTCCAAGAGAAACCATTTTCTCCTTCCTTTGAAGATGTCACAGAAACATCCAAAACTTCACTTAACACAGAGTGAATATCATACAGGACTCCTTAAATTCACCACTTATTTACTGAAGGAGAACACTCAAATATCCCAGAAGGACACTAGAGACTCAATTTTTGAAGTGTCATTCACTCTTTTGAACAGACTAATTTGAATACTTATAAGTCATATGCTACTATGGCTCACTGTGTATTTGGCTAATCATTTAACAGTTCCTAACTAAACGTTAAACATTTGAAAATACTTGAGGTCACAGTAGATTAACAGAGGAGTACCTAACAGCTGTTTGATTTAAAATTTGTCTGTTGCCCATATTCTAACCATTTAAAGTATCTTAACATGTTATATATTACTCTGCTTTCAATTAAGTATTTTGCTATGCAACACAATTCACATAAGAGCAGAGCTAATTTTGATCTTCAATTACATATGAGATATCCAAAATCAGATTGGCTGTCTCCAGAGCTACTTGTAGGCCACTACACTTTGCAGCAAAACAGTCCAACGTCAGAAAGTCAGCAACCTTTACCAAGGGCTTTTCAGGACAGCCGTGTATAACAGGAGAGCCAAACTGGCCTTGCAAAAGCCTCCAGTGGAGAGTCTCAGTGTTACCATTAATCCCACAGCCACATTTTGAAACTAAATCTGACCAATTACAGACAGAGGGAAAACCTGATGGAACAAACCAACAGTGTCCATAAACCATGTCCGTAAGAATTTCTCCATCATCATGATTCAGAGCACAAGCTACAGACTCCAGAGAACGGCAAAACCCATCAGCAACCAATTGGTATTGTGTCTGAGAACAATCTATATCTTTAAAACTGCTGGTGGACAGAGTACAACTCTAAAAAAAACAAAACCAGGAAAACAGAAAATTAGAACACCATTTTACAGAAATAATTTTCATCAAACATACATCATACTGTTGCTTTTTTTTAAACAGATGGTTCAGTCCTAACTAAAAGAGTTGTTGATGTGATGATTATTCCACAATAGGAAAAATTTCTAGACAAGTCAAAACTGAGCTTTGCATGATTATCTTTCAATATAGAAGTGCTACTTTTTTCAACACTTAAAAAATATGCACTATAATAAAGACCAAAATATTAACAAGTACAAATATAGTATTAACAAGTCTGAAAGATGTAATTACCACCAAGTGCTTCAGATAGACCCCTTTGTTTTATATTAGTAGACAGCAAAAATGCAACATTAATCTAGGAACAAAGTGCTTTAACTGTAGCAATGATTCTACATAATTTCCTAAGTATATCAAGCAGCTTTAAAAACTTGTCTTACATACCTTGTGTCTTATGTATGAAGCCAAATGAGTTTCTGTACAGCCACCTCCTAACAAGGCCAAAGGTTCCTTGATTGTTAACTGTAACACATGTTCTGCAGTTTCACAGGCACGCTGAAAACCATATGAATGTGTCATTAGAAATACCATGATTAATAGGATTTGCCCCCATTGGAAAAACTACTAGAATAGAATTTTCAGTAGTTTCTGGTACAGACTTCATAAACTTGAATTATATGAGGATATAAAGCTGCTGAGTGATTTCCAAAACCATCTTAATGAAAAGTTTTCTTTATTTGTCCATAGTTGGTAGAAAAAAGAAGAAAATACAAAAATCTGTATTTTATTCCTTCTTTTTGCAAAACAGGATTACATAGAAAAAGTCAATCAGTATCGATGAAATTTCTAGAGCAACTATTCAATGTAACACTATGCTTGATGACCATTGCAGGTATTGCTGCTGGCCTTTTGATGGCCATTTTTTTCTTCTATGCTTTCATAGGCCAAGTAACAAGAATTTAAACGTTTATCCAGCACTGGCCTCAAGAACATGTGAAAAATATTTGTCTCTGAACAGCTCCTGTATTACAATAGAGACATTAAATGAACACGAGCACTTCATGGATTTTGAAATCCTAGAAGGCATTTCTGAATTGCTTTCTTGAAGTTGTACACCTAAACTCCAACTAAACTCCACTTGCATACTGAAAAATCACTTTTCTAAACTCACATTATCTGTATTTATCATTACTTTTTTTATTTTTCTATTAAAATCATGACTTTTGAAGAAAGATTTCAAGAAAATCTGCCTACCTTCAATTCATCCCATGTTGTTTCATTTCTGTTACAGAGTATCAAGCTGCAGATAACTGTGTCATTAGGAATTAGATGCACAAAATGTTTTGAAGCAAAACTCTCAATGCACACATCTTTCAAACTGCCATAACAACTGTGAGACAATGAATATATGGAAGCTATAGGCTTTGAACCTGTTCAAATAAGAAAAGCAGAGAACAGTATGTACTACTGTCATCAGAAGAGCTATCTGTTGCATTTCATAAACCATGAACTTTTTTCCTCTTGGCTTTAAATTATATGTATTCTTCAATACCTAACATTTCTATTTACACAGGAAATCACAAACAGAAACAGAATCACAGAATGATAGGGGTTGGAAGGGATCTCTGTGGGTCATCTTGGCAGGGTCACCTACAGCAGGCTGCATAGGACTGCATCCAGGCGAGTCTTCAATACTCTCCAGAGAAAGAGACTCCACAACCTCCCTAGGCAGCCTGTTCCAGTGCTCCGTCACCCTCAGAGGGAAGAAGAAAAAATGGGGAAGGTTCAGGTATACGGTGTGGAAAGCATCGCTGGAAAGAAGGCTCTGTTAACGGAGAATGGGTCTGTAAAAGGATCCTAGAGAGAAGTGAACTTTCTGATATTCCCAGTCCAGTTCTCCTGGATCCCGGGAAATCCCTAGGGAACAGTCCTCGGGGGTGGCCGGGCTCCCTTGTGCCCCCAAGGAGCGCTTGCTATTGCTGCTCCAGGGCTGGGCTAGGTGGGCATGGGGACATTCACAAGCCGTTTTTAGAAGGCGCGTGGGCATTGCGGGGGCGCGGTGGATTTCACTGCCATTCCATAAAGGCATTCATAAATTATTTTCAACAAAGCAAGTATTGTCCTCTTGAGGGGTCATGTGATTGTGTAGGAAAATCACGTCTTCGTTGCTTCTGAAGGCTTTACTTTCAACGTTCATGCTTGAGAAGTATGATTTACTAATGGCAAGTATATATTGTGGGACATGTGTAATGGAGACACGCAAGGAAAGAATAAAGCTTTTTTCTAATAAGTCCTGAGAGGATTAGTGACAGGAGTATAATTATAATTAATAAGGTCATATTATAATAACCTCAGCTATGCAGTTACTTTTTGCTTTTGTCAGTGGCTGCCTCGGGAAGTGGACTGTGCCAAGAGCAGGAAGCACGATGAGGAATAGCTGCTACATAAATTTCATAAGTGGGGCCTGGAATTAAGGTTATTCCTGAATCGGTGCTGTGGTTCATCATCTGAAGGAATTCCCTCTGTCATTTTTGCACCAAAGCATCCCTGAAAATGATAATCAATTTAACTAGCTTAACCTGGCTGAGGCTCCAGATGCTCTGCCTCAGTGATGCCTCGGGCAAGTAACCCTTCGTTGTCAGAGATGTTTTGGAGGATTTTCCCAGCACAGAGCAGGCTATGCTATGTTGATATAAAATGAAGATAATTGCAACAAGATCACTGGGAACATGCCTTTCTCCTCTGTGTTTCCAAGCATGACATCCACCTTCGAGAATGCTCTTTCTGAAGTGTTAAATTGAATATGTGAGGGCAGAGGGAAACTGCAGAACAGGGACAGAAGTTGAGTGTTGTGAGACTTTGGCTGGCGCATTCTGCGTTTTTCACTTGTTAGTGTACCCCGGCTGGCTCTTGCCTTGGGAAGATGGGGTCCACCCTGGGCAGAACTTCATAAACTTTGGTAAAATCCTTCTTGATAGGGTGAAGAGAGCCACAGTGGTGGCACAGGGCAGTGCTGGAAAGCTCAGACCTCCACAATCCTGTTGCAAAGTGCAGCCACGCACTCCTGGGAAGGTGTTGCAGCCTGCACCACGTCTCCACGGGACGTCTTTCCCCTGATAGTTAAACAAAGAGGTGCATTTGCACACCTGTGTGGCTGTTCTCAGCAAGGGTTTTGCTAGGTTTCCCCACTCCTGCAGGGATGGAAATAAGGCAAGTTGGGTGAGGTACAGAATGGGTAGGGGAATCATACGATGCAATGGCCATATTTTCTTTCTGTTGTTGTTTTGTCTTCCAAAACATAACTGCTTTTCTTGTTAATATTATTTTCCTTAGGAAAAAAGAATTCTGTTTGTTTGTTTTCTATGTGATATTGATCTCTTAGGCTGCTGTTTTGTTATATGCATGAGCATGCACACGCAGACAAACATGGGTCTACTTCAACGTACTCCATGGACGCTGAGAGATCTGGGGCTGCTCAGCCTGGGGAGGAGAAGGCTGCGGGGAGACCTTAGAGCGGCTGCCGGTGCCTGGAGCGGCTGCGAGAGGGCTGGAGAGGGGCTGTGACAAGGGCAGGGATGGATGGGGCAGGGGATGATTTAGACTGGATATAAGGAAGAAATTTTTGACTATGAGGGTGGTGAAACCCCGGCACAGGTTGCCCAGAGAGGTGGTTGATGCCCCATCCCTGAAAACATTCAAGGCCAGGTTGGATGGGGCTCTGATCTAGTTGAAGATGTCCCT
>Ga0181612_169522_pt1 | contig 12850 bp, 9 predicted proteins | sample HoacroProtozoa21_FD_119630 | JGI IMG/M metagenome (GOLD analysis project Ga0181612, IMG submission 119630) | Hoatzin crop microbial communities from Cojedes, Venezuel. Combined Assembly of Gp0051906, Gp0051904, Gp0051908 | reverse complement strand
TCATTTGATGAGTCCTTTGAATAGCTATCAAGTCGCTGTGGTTGCAAAATCTGCTACAGCGACTTGATGTGTTTTAGAATTGCTGATTTTTTGAGTAACTTTGCAACTAGTTAGTTGAACTTCAAATAACCTTTAAGAACAGAAGAGTCATGAAAAAAATTACAATGCTATTTACCTTGATGGCTAGTGTGGCTATCACTACACTAGCAGCTACGCAGGATGACACCAATTTTGCCTTTGTAGATGCCGATGGCAACGAGGTGGTTGATGGAACGACCCTTAACCTCAGCACTCTGGAGCAAAATGTTGATGGTGCTGATATGATTGCCTCGGGATTGTGGGTAAAGAACCTTAGTGGTGGCACTTCTACCTATCTGAGAGTGAACTACACGATTACACAAATCGACAATGGTACCTTCCAAATCTGCTTTCCTACCACTTGCAATACCCAATCGGCTGTGGGGGCTTATTCCACATCGCAAGGTAGCTTGCTAACCGATGCAACTAGCGATTTGCAGGCTGAGTGGCTACCCATTGCCGAGGGAGAGGGTGTGGTCACGCTACAAATCGAGACGTTTACCAAGACGGGAACATTTCCACCCAAGTACACCCACAAGGGCTATGGTCCCACCGTTACACTACATTTCAATCGTGCAGATAGCTCTATCGCCATCGGTGACGTGAATGGTGATGGCATTATCGATATCAATGATGTTACTGCTTTGATAGGTGCTATCTTGGGCAATACTACAATCATCGAAGATGCTGCAGATGTTAATGGCGATGGAATCACCGATATCAATGATGTCACAGCTTTGATAGGTGCCATCTTGGGCAAATGAGCCAAGGTTTCAGATAAACAACTCAAATTGCATTGAGGGCCACTGTGAATTGCTATCGCACAGTGGCTCTCTGTTTTGTAATTGCCCGATTTATGCGTAACTTTGCGCTGATGAAACGTTTCAGTATATCCATAGGCTCTTTGCTGTGTGCTACATCGCTCTTGGTGGGTGGTTGCAACGATGTACACAACAAGATGCAATACACCGTGACCTGCCACATCGATCGTGAACTGGCTATTGATACACTCACCATGCTGGTGCTCGAGAGCGATTATCATCAACTGCGTTCATGTGGCACGGTGGTCAGAATGACCAATGGCTTCTCGTCGTTTGAGGGGCAGATTGATGAGCCCCGTTTAGCTCTGCTTCGCTGGAATCATCAACGTGCCCCATTCTATTTTGTGCTCGAGGCTGGGAATACCACCATTCACATTCGTCCTACGGAGTGGAACATCAGTGGCTCTCCGCAATGTCGCACCTATCAGGCTTTTCTCAACAAGCGGCAAGCAATCATCGATGCTCGCCAGCGCAACAATTATCAATATTTGGCACTGATGCATGATTCCACGTTGACGGCCGATGACGAGGCACAATTGCTTAATCGTGATGAGCAACTGCGGGATTCGTTACAGTCGTTATTGCTCAAGCAGATGTGCAATAATGATGTGGTGGCAACTATCGTTAAGCAACGATTTGTCAACGAACTAGACTCTGTGCACCTGCAACGACTCAACCAATGTGACCAATAATGTTTGCTCATTGGCTTGCTGAGCTGAGGTTGCTAGCACGCTTTTTGTTGGTAATGCTTGAAAACACAGAGTAAGCTAAGCATCGGTCAAAAAAGAAAAATCCCCCATTGTTGGAACTTCCATAATGGGGGACTTTTTCTCGTTTAACTATTTAAGACACGAAGTCTATGCGTTTTTGCGTTCGTCGAAATTATTTGTCATTAACGATGATTTCGCAAATCGAAACGCGGTTCCAGCTCAACTCTTCGAACATGTCGGTCTCACCGCAGCCCTTAGCGTCGATGCGCTTGCCGTCGATTTTGTACTTGTTGATGAGCATGTTCTTAACAGCCTCAGCGCGGCCATTAGCCAAGCGGATGTTGTTGTCCTTAGGACCTTCTGGAGAAGCATAACCGTTGATGGTAACGGTAGCATTTGGATGATTCTTCAGATAAGAAGCTACGCGCTCAACGTTTGGCATTTGATCCTTGGTGATGTTGGTCTTGTTAACGAGGAAGTGAACCAAAATCTTCAAATACTCTTTGCTTTTGTCGATTTCCTTGGTCTCAACAACGGGCTTCTGGTTCTTAGCGGCGTCGAGGTCACGTTGCAACTGAGCGTTGCGAGCGTTAGCGGCGTCGAGGTCACTTTGCAAGCCATTGAGTTGGCCACGCAGACCGTTGATTTGGCCATTTAGAGCATCGATGTCAGCCTGGCTGTACTTGTAAGGGCAGAAGGTGAAGTAGTGCTCACCATTGCTATTCTTGAAGTGATAGGTCAAACCCAATTCGAGTTGCAACCATGCCTTGTCGGCATTGCAGCGGCTCTTGTTGTTGCGAGGTTCACCCTTTGTCCAAGTGTAGAAGTATTTGCCATTGTCATTATACAAACCAGTGTTTGCATAGGTGCCAGCAGCGCCCACACCAGTGCTAGGACCATAGGTACTCCACTCAGCGAGACCAACTGCATAGTCATCGTTGATGTCACCGTTCATATCCCACATGATGCTGGGCTTCACGCTGATGGTCAGAGCCTTCTTGGCACCAATGTTGAAGTTCAAGTTCAAGCCAGCCTTGGTGTACCAGCTATTGTAGTCGTTGCCATAGAAGTATTTAGCAGATTCCTCTCTTGAAGAATGATAAGCGTGGAACCAACCTGCGCCATACAGAGCCTCAAGCTCAAAGAAGCGAGGAGCACCCTTGTAGCCACCAAATAGGTTGCTCAAGTTGAAGGCACCAAACATGCCCACCTGCTGGTGGTCGATGACATTTTTGTTCTTAGGTCCCCAGAACGAGCGAGGATCTTGCCAGCTAGTGGTGTTGATTGTCCACTCGCCTTCAACGCCCAAACCAAAGATTGGGGTGATCTGTTTGCGAATCTCTGCACCAAAGATGCCGCGGGCATTTTTGAATACAGCATAACGCTGGAATGGAGAAACGGCGCCACCCTTCAAGGTGATCGACCAGTTGTCAGTAAACTTGCTTGCCTCAAGATTTTCGGCTTGAGCTGCAAATACGCCCGTTGCGAGGGCTAAAGCTAGAATAACTTTTTTCATTGTTAAATAAATTTATTAAACACTAAACTTTTACTTTATTTGGCGCAAAAGTAATACTTTTTTTGCACATCATCAAAAATTAACATTTTTTTTGCCTAGAAATCGACAAAAAAGCGCATTTTTCGGCAAAAAAGAGCAATCTATGGTTGCAAAAAGCTCAGTTGTTACTGGCCATCTTGTCCACAACATCGTTAATGTCGGCTAGTGACACATCGTCATCACCATTGACGTCGGCTAACGCAACGGTTTCGGCATCGGTGATTGCCCCTAGCATCACCTCAGTGATGGTGTTGATATCGGCAATAGTGGTTTCTCCATCACCATTGACATCACCATTGCTACTAGTTTCGGTTGGTGTTATCACAATCTGCCGCACTGCACCGCTACTGTTTACATCTCCCTTCCACGACACAAAGCGTAGTTGAGCTTTCTTCATGCTCTTGGGTATGGTTAGCTCTAGATGCACCAAGTTGGTGCGGCTGACGCTATCGGGCGCGTATGTTACTGAGTCAATAGCTGTGCCTGTCTCATCGAGAAGGGTAGCGGTGAGCGTCACCTTATCTACATTGAATTGCTCGGTCTTCCACTGGTCGGTAACCCATGTCACATCCATTGATACGCCTCCCACGGTGCTGCAATCAAATTGTGGCGAAGTGAGTTGGTAAGTAAACCCCGCTTTGGTGGTGTATAGCACAATGCGATTGGCCAAGATGTTAGTAACACTGAGGTCGATATAGCTATTGTTATAGTCCCAATCCTTGTAACTGCTCGATGAGAATTGAGGCAAATCAACAGCTTGTAATGTCAATTTACATAACATTACCATTACTATGGCAAAAACGAATTTCAATTTTGTCATATCCGCTATTATAATAGTATTTATAATTGCCAAAGTTAATAATTTTCTCTGATTAAAACAAATTTTAGTGAAAATATTTGTTGGCTATAACTATAAAAACAATGTTTATAATCTGAAACAATGGTTAATTCATATTTTTTGCGTAAGTTTGTGCCACAATCAACTTAAAAAACACTGATGAAAAATGAAAAAAGTTTTTTTTCTGTTCACATTACTAACTACAATCTCAATGATGAAAGCCGATAATGTTTTCTTAAAAGAATTTCGCACAACACATGGCATGGTGCCTTTTGATCGGATTGCCGTGGCCGACTATGAGCCTGCTATTCGGCAAGGCATCAGTGAGCAGGCTGCCGAGGTGCAGGCCATTGCCAACAATGTGGAAACACCCACGTTTGAAAACACCATTGTGGCATTGGAGCGGAGTGGCAAAACACTGAGCCGAGTGCTTGGCGTGTTCTATCCGATGCTCTCATGCAATGCCGATGATTCGCTGATTGCTGTGAGCAATCGCATGGCTCCAGTGCTGAGCGAGCACAACAATAGCATCACCCTCAACGAGCAACTATGGCAACGCGTGAAATATGTTTATGATCATTTCGATAGCAATCGATATGATATCGAGGACCAGATGTTGCTGAGGGAAACTTATGATAACTTTGTGCATAGTGGAGCCAATTTGCAAGATGCCGACCGAGAGCGTTATCGCAAATTAGATAAACAATTGACCGAGCTGACACTAAAATTTGACCAAAATGCTTTGAAAGAAACAGCCAGATATGAACTATGGCTTACCCAAGACGACCTAGAGGGATTACCCGAGAGTGCTCTCGATGCGGCCAAGCAAGCTGCCAAAGATAAAGATCGACCCAACGAATGGCTTGTTACACTAGATGCTCCTAGTTATTCGGCCTTTATGAAATATAGTGCGCGACGCGATCTGCGCGAGAAGCTCTATAAAATGTATAACCGACAGTGCACCAGTGGGGAATATAGCAATCTGCAAGTGATGCGCGATATTGCTAACACGCGACTTGAGATTGCCAAACTGTTTGGATGCAAGACCTATGCGGAATATAAGTTGCAGCATACTATGGCCGAAAATCCCCAAAATGTCTATAATATGCTTAATCAGCTACGGGATGCTTATCTACCTGCCGAGCGTAGCGATATGCAACGACTCAATGAATTTGCTTCTAAGCTAGAAGGTAAGCCCATCAAAATCATGCCTTGGGATTACAGCTACTATAGCAACAAGGAAAAAGACTCTATGTTCCAAATCAACGACGAATTGCTACGTCCTTATTTTGAACTTAGTAGAGTCACACAAGGCATCTTTGGCTTTGCTACGCGGATGTATGGACTGCATTTTGCACCCAACTATGATGCTCAAGTGTTTAATTCTGAGGTGGAGGTGTTTGATGTGACCGATGATAGCGGTGCTTGGATGGGAATGCTATATATCGATTATTTTCCACGCCCTACCAAGCAGAGTGGTGCTTGGATGACCAACTTCAGAGAGCAGTATCTTGATGAGCAAGGTAATGATGTGCGTCCCCTAGTGACACTCACGCTCAACTTCACTCGCCCCACCGATAGCAAGCCATCGTTGCTCACATTCTATGAGGTCGAGACCTTCTTGCACGAGTTTGGGCATGCTTTGCATAGTTTGCTCTCACGATGCAAATATGCTTCATTATCGGGCACCAACGTTTATCGCGATTTTGTGGAGACACCATCGCAGTTCAACGAGAATTATATGTATGAGCGGGAATTCCTTGATAGCTTTGCTAAGCATTATCTCACGGGCGAAAATGTGCCTCAAGCACTCATCGACAAGCTGCTAGCTTCGTCACAATATGGTGCCGCTTATGCTTGTGTGCGTCAGCTAGGGTTTGGCTACATCGACCAAGCTTGGCACAACATCACAGAGCCTTATGCAGGTGACCCTTTTCAATTTGAATATGATGCCATCAAGGGTGTAGAGGCATTTGCTCCTATCGATGGCTGCATCATGTCACCTCAGTTTACACACATCTTCTCGGGTGGATATGCTGCAGGATACTATGGCTACAAGTGGAGCGAAGTGATAGAATGTGATGCTTTTGCAAAATTCAAACAAGAGGGCATTTTTAATTCTGCTACAGCACACTCATGGCGCGATATGGTGCTCTCTCGTGGTGGCACCGAAGCACCCATGACGCTCTACAAGCGGTGGCGTGGCGGTGAACCTTCTATTGATGCTATGATGCATCGTGATGGCATCAAGTAGCTAGTCACAAGAGAGAACCACTCATCTAGATGATTTTTTAAGGAGGGCAACCTAGGCGCAATGGCCAGGTTGTCCTCCTTGACATGTGGAAAGTAGGGTAGGATGTGCTAGTGTTGCTTAATTGCCTAGTATTAGGCTAATCAATGCGGTGACGTCATTGACATCGATGGTATTGTCGCCGTTGACGTTGGCACAGGTGTTGCAGCCAGTACCGTTATCCAAAATCATGGCGATGAGTGCGGTGACATCGTTGACATCGATGGTGCCGTCATGGTTGACATCACCCACTTGATGCTGGATGAGTGGGGTTGTCTCGGCATTATTTACATATTTGTCCGAGAAGTCACTACCCACAACGGGGCGACTAATGAATGCTACGACATTCATGTTGTTGGCATTCCAACTTTCGGGTAGGGTCGTGGTATAGACGTTTTTATATGTCGTCCCCGTCACGTTAAGTGGCATGCCTGCGACGCCAGCCAGTGCTTGACGGAACACGGTGTGATGAACATAGTCGCTAATCCATGTGCCAGCATTTAGTTGTGAATATACTAAGCTATCTTCAGTTAAGTAAACCGATAGGCGAGCATCTTTGCCAAGAGCGCTCTCGTAACTCTCTACAATATCACCCGAGATGGTGATGGTGGCAACACGTGTGGTTGTGTCAACGTTGGTAGCGATATCGATACTAGCATAGCTGGGGTTGTCCTCGGTCACAGAGTCTAGATAGTTGCTTATACTTTGTGCTGCTTCGGCTTGTTCGCTTTGACTGTAGCTGATAGTTGTTAAGATAGATTGATTGTCTGCGTCTAGTAGCATGCGGTCAAAGGCCGCTGTAGGCCAGCCCGTGAGACCTAGATAGGAGTTCAACGAATCGCATTGTGTGGTGTTGTATGGGTCTGGATAGCTCTTGCTCTGCACGCCATGTATCGACACCCAAGCAATGTCGTTGCGCAGATTGCAAAGAGCCTCAAGTGTTGATGTGCCTCGCGGGCAATAGGTACACGAGGTCGATGTCAACTGCTCTACCAAGTGTTTCTGGCGTGGGTATAGTCGGGAATATAAGGCAAACGGCCAGCTCACGGTTGATATCTCTTCAACAGCTTGCCCATTGATGGTCGCTGTACTGATAGTGAGTGTGTGCTCGCCTGCTGCTATATCGCTCAGATCAACGGCACCTTCATAGTCAACCCATTCATTGCCTAGCTGAGGACCTGTGATTGTGCCCATCATGTTACCGTCAATGCTATAGGTGAAGGTGTACTGGTTGGCCTCAATAGTGCTAGTGCCTTGGTTCTTGGCCTTGAATGTAAATGGAAGTGTGCCTTCGATTTTAGTAGTATAGTCCAATGAATTCAAATAATCAAGGACGATGTGTTCTTTTTCAAAATTTTCGTTCTCTACGATGCACTGCACACTCAAGTTGAGGTTGCCTCGTTTGTTCATGTTGATATCTATCCAATTTGTAGTGCCTTGATAGGTCAAATAGGCATAAGTAGGGTAGTAGTCTCCTACGGCAACAGCCGAAATGGGGTAACTCTTTTTGGCCTGTGTGAAGTCAAAGCCTATCAAGAGAGATGTCTCACTGTCAAGATCAATTTCATAGGGGGTGGCAAGCTCGATAGTGTTCCAACCTGTTTGACTGACGTTACAGCTCCATTCGGTGTAGGTGAGTGTACTTAGGTCGTTGCCCTTGACGGGTGCGACAAACACGCGGGTTACTGGGGTTGATGCCGATAAACCTACACGAAAGGCAACAATCTTGCCTCCTTGAAATGGTTCCAATTCACTAGGAGATAGAATAGTGGCAATGGGTATAACTCCCTCAAATCCTGTTAAACCGATGTTACCACCAATCAACAAACTATCGGTGTTGTAGTGCCCCATGATGAGTTGGTTCTCACCTAAATCGGTGCTCCACACAGCAAGCGATGTCGTAAGCAGGGTGGCTAAAAGAAGTGCAATTTTTTTCATAAAAGTGATTGTTTTAAAAATTAATCTATAGTTGATTATCGTTTAGGGCAAAGTTACTAAAAATACACCAGCTCACACTATCTCAAAATATAGACAATGATATAGATATAAGCGTTAAAAAGACAAAAAATAAGCTGTCGGCATAATACCGACAGCTTATAGAAATAGGATATACGTTAGTGACTATTATTTCACCAAGACTTTACGAGCTGTGCCATTGCTCATCTTCACGATGTTGATGCCTGGCTGCAAGCTGTTGTGCTGGCGACCCATGATGTCATAGTAGCCAACGGGGACAACTTCGGTGTCGGTTGTCACGTCCTCAATGCCTACAGGCGCAGAGCCTGTTCCGAAGAGGGCCTTCTCGGTCTGGTTAACAAACATGTAGCTATAGCTGCCACTGTTAAGAGGCTTGCTAATAAAGGCCACTACATATAGGTTGTCCAAATTCCAGCCTTCAGGAATGGTAACTGTATAGCTGTTAGAATAGTCAGCATTTGTACCAGCTTGTAGCTCCTCACCAAACACTGATGGTAGAGCCTGACGGAGTACACCATTGTGAACATATTGTGATATCCATTTGCCTTGGTTGAGCTGTTTAGAAATCAAGCTGTCCTCGGTGAAATAAACGGTGAGACGTGCATCGGGGAACAAGGTTTCAAAACCATCTGCCAATTCGCCATACACAAGCACAGTTGCTTCACGTGTATCTTCGTCGGTCATTTCGCTAGCGATGTTGATAGTAGCAAACGAAGGATATTGTGCTTCTACATAGTCGAGATAGTTGCTCAGTTCTGCGGCAATTTGCTCATGGTATTGCTCATAATAGCCTAGGCTACCTACGATACCTTCTTCGCCAGACCATCCGTTCATACGGTCAAATGCGCCCGAAGGCCAACCGCTCAGACCCATAAAGGCATTCAGCGTGTCGCATTGTTCATAATCGTATGGATCGGGATATTGTGAATATAGGGTGCCGTGGATACTGGTCCAAGCAATGTCATCGCGCATTTCATTGAGTGTCTCAAGCAGGCCAGTGCCGAGTGGGCAATAGGTGCATGACGATGAGGTTAGTTGCTCAACGAGGTGTTTCTGACGTGGGAATTTCTCGGTATAAATGACAAAATCTTTGGTCAGAGTGATAGCCTCATCGGCAGGAATGGTTTCGCCATTGAGGGTAGCGGTCGTCACACTCAGTGTGTGCGTGCCAACCTCCAAACCACTATTGATGATTGTGCTACTTAGGGTAACCCATTCGCTGGTCAAGGCTACATCACCAGTGATGGTGCCAACGGGGATACCATCAATAGCTACGGTGCAGGTGTAGTTGCCAGCCTCGATGTCCTTGGTGCCAAGACTTCTTGCGTCAAATGTGAAAGGAATCTCTTGGGTGCTCTTGAGCACGTAGTCGAGAGAGGACAGATTACTGATTTGAAATTTATAGTCAGCATAATAGTCACTCTCAACGATGCATTGCAAACTCAAGTTGCCATAACTATCTAGGCCTACATTGTACCAACTTGTGCTACCATTATAGGTGAGGTAAGCATAAGTTGTGGAAACTTCGCCAACATTAACTGCCGAAATGGGATAGTTGCTACTGGTCTGCTCATAGTCAAAGCCAATCATCAGCGAGACATCACTGTCAAGGTCGATTTCGTAGGGCGTATCTAGTTCAATGGTGTTCCAACCTTCAGCGCCCACGTTACATTCCCATTCGGTGGTGGTGCCAATGTAGCCATCTTCAACAGGTGCAACAAACACACGGGTCACAGGCGTTGAACTTGCAAGACCTACACGGAAGGCAACGATTTTACCCTTTTGGAACATCGAGAGCTCGTCAGGGGTCAAAATTGTTGCAATGGGGATGACACCAGGAAGTCCCGTCAGGCCTAGATAACCACCCGTCATGACGCTATCGGTGTCGTAGTGACCCATGATTTTCTGGTTGGCTGCTAGCTCAACACGAGCTGGAGCCTTGTTCACCATCTTTTCGATAGCTTTGGGAGAATAATCACGATGCAACGCACCCTGCAATGCAGGTGCATTCAGCGATTGTGCGCTTAGTGCAACTGGCAGTGCCAATGTTGCAAGCATAAAGAAAAATTTCTTCATAAAATAATGTTTTAAAAGTTAATGTTTAGGGTTTCTCATTCATTGTTAGTCTAGGCTTAGTTAGCTTTAGGATAAGAAGAATGAAAAAAGAATTATAGATATCTCTCTGTAGTAAATCGACCTAGTTCACTCTTGTCACAAGGACAATGATTGGGCTAAATCATTATTGATTGGTCAAGATGATATTGATAGTCTCATTGATGTCGCCTACCGAGATCGTGCCGTCACCATTTACATCAGCAGTCGGATTTTCTTCTCCGTTCAGCATCACATTGATGATGGCATTCACATCGGCAATGCTCACATAGCCATCTCCATTCACGTCACCTTTGATTTGCTCACCGCCATTAGGATCATACTTGAAGTTCAAGGTGATGGTTGGACCATAACCCTTGTGGGTATATTTTGGGGGAAAACCCGATTTCTTAGTCAAGGTCTCGATTTGTAGCGTTACCACGCACGAGCCTTCTGCTGCAGCAATCCACTCGCTTTGCAAATCACGCACTTCATTATCTTCCATATTGCCTGATGATGTCTCATAGGTTCCTGTCTCGTATTTGCTATTGCATGTGCTGGGGAAACAAATCTGATAGGCACCATTGTCCAACTGCGAAATGGTGTAGTTCACCTTGAGGTAGGTGCTTGTTCCACCACTAACGTTTTTCACTCTCACACCCGATAGCATCACATATAGTGCCTCATCATTAAACGAACCAGTAGTGATGTTCACTGTGCTACCATCAGCTAGTTCGTTGCCATTAGCATCGACAAAAGCAAAACTTGTATCGTCTTGTGTTTCGGCAAGGAGAGGAATTACCATTCCTACCAACGCAACAAATAAAGTAAATAATTTCTTCATAATCAGTATTTTTTTATTGCATTATATAATCTTTTGCTTTACTACCTGCTTCACTCCCTCATCGTTGTAGATAAAGGCAACAATGGAGCAGTGTTCTGGACGCCATTCCGCATCGAGGGTCAAGCTGTAGCTCATGATTTTATCATCGCCTTGATTAAGGCTGATGGCATCACCCCAAATGTCGTTGACCGATGTGCGAAATACGTGCATGTGCATATATTGCTCGTTGGTTGACCCATCTGGCATGAGTTGATAGTTTGTAATGCTATCTTCTATGAGCCATACTTGCAACTTGCCGTTCACCGTGCTTTCGCTCACCCCAATAGACTCGACATCGATATACACCATACCCGACTCATCGTCATAGTCATTTTCGATAAGAATAGTGACAGGTGGCTCATGCTCTAGCTCATAGTGAACACCAGCTGCCCAATCGGTGTATTCAAAACCAGCACCTTCTAGTCTGTCTATCAATCCAATAGGTTGAGCATCCAATCCCCAATGGTTGAAGTATTCGTCTCCAGTTGTCGTATATAGTGGGGTGGGTTCTCCCTTCACTGTCTTACCAAATGGACCACTATGAATGGCAACAGCTATCACCACCGAGTCGCCAAATTCCTCTTGTAGCCGCTCTATCTCGGTAGTGGCACGGGGACAGTTTACACAGCGTTGACCTGTAAAATCTTCAATAAGCACAGCTCGCTTCACTTCGGGTGGCTCCACATAGGTGAGTCGGTCGTCTTGGTCGATATGGTCGCAAGCAGCGAACATTAGTGCTGCGAAAGGTATGAAATATAACTTCTTCATTTTCATCTCAATCAAAAACTGTAGTTATACGACAACGTGAAACCTTTGCTTGCAGGCACCCATCGGCACACACCACCCGAGCAGTTATACCCTGCACGAGTGCGGCCATAACCACCTTGGATGCGATGAGATTTGACACTATAGGTCACAAGGCCTTGATAATAGTGCAATTTGGTATCGCCACAATTCCACATATCACTGATGGTAAACATCCAATGGGGGGCAAACGAGAGTTCTGCTAAGCCAAAAGCCCAATCTTTTTGGTCATCCTTTGTGAAAAGGTATTGCAACTCGCATCGGAATGTCATTTTAGGCGAAATCTTATATTTACCATCGGCAATAATGATGTTGCTATTTACCATTCCACCATGACCCTCGACGATGGTCATATTGTAACGCTGATTCATATACATCACTGCCAACGAGAAATCGCGAGTGAAGCGTTTCTCAATCTGCACATCGATGTCTTGGTAGTAGGTCTCATCGCCCATCTTGAAGAAGCTACTCTTGTAGCCATCACTACCCATTCGGTTGTTGGCGACATAGGCGTTTTTGATTTCTGTTTCATCAATGCCTCGCACATGAGATACGTTTACTTTCACTTTGGTGCCATATTTACCTCCAAGGGCAGTGCCTTTTTTGAACGAATATCCAACTTCGGCTTGAAATGCCCATTCTCCATCGGCGTGGGTGGCGTATGGGTAGAGCGCAGCCAATGCGTAAGTTTGGTCGTGCGTAAAGGCAGGTAAGTGATTGATGAAACTCGAGGTGCCTGTCATAGCACGACGGCTACGGAACGACATCCCTTGACTGCGTTTGGCTTGCAACAATAGGCTCAT
>Ga0181612_102505_pt1 | contig 12850 bp, 9 predicted proteins | sample HoacroProtozoa21_FD_119630 | JGI IMG/M metagenome (GOLD analysis project Ga0181612, IMG submission 119630) | Hoatzin crop microbial communities from Cojedes, Venezuel. Combined Assembly of Gp0051906, Gp0051904, Gp0051908 | reverse complement strand
TTCAGAAGATTTTATCCTGCAATTTGACCTATAGAGCAATTTCAAACGTCGATTTTTTGCTCAAGGTAGCTTGAACGCTCAAAACATCTCTCTTTATTGGACTTTTGAAAGATTTTATCCTGCAATTTGACCTATAGGTCATAATTTCTAAATTATAGTCACAAATTTATTTTTTGCGGCTTTCATTCGGGAAAAGCAAGCCGCCATTCTGATTTTTGAAGCGGAGGGGTGGGGAATTGGTGCGCCGCTTTGCCCTCGAGGTGCGCTGCTTTGGTTCGATGAATGGGAACTTTGGCCTGTTGGTGGGCAGCTTTGGGACGGGCAACGCGGCTGCTGCGCAAACAGAAAGGGCGCGCCTCGCAAACGTGTGCGGGGCGCGCCTTTTTAGTGGGTGAACTTATGCGGGATTATTGCGGGATGACGCAGTATTCGCCGGTGATGTCGTTCAGGTAGAAGTCGTAGGTGCCTGCGGCAATCTTGATGTTGTCGCCGCCCTGGATGCCGGTGCCGAACATGGTGGAACCCATGGTGGAGGGAGTGCCGCCCCAGTTTACGTCCCAGCCGCCGTTGGCGCGGAACTTGAACTCGGTGTCGGAGGTGGCGCTGACGCCTTTGACGTACCAGTTGTGTTCGCCGGCTTGGCTCATCACGATGTCGGTGTTCCAGTCGCCGTTCAGACCGATGACGCCGATTTGGCTGTAGCTGGTGGTGGGAGCGTCGATGGCTTTCCATTCGTAGGTCTTATTGCCCATGTTGATGGTCAGGGTGTAGTAGCCTTCGGAGGGAGCGGAGATGGCTTGTGCGCCGCTGTTGATGAGGGTGCCGCTGGCGGAGTTGTCGCCGTCGACTGCGCAGCCCCATGCGGTGTCCCAATTGCCAAAGTTGGCGTCGTCCCAAATCTTGAGGTCCCATGCGCCGGTCCATTTCGTGGTGTAGGAGGCCACGGTGCCGCTTTGCGGGTAGAACAGGAAGGTTTGAGCGTCGGTGCTCCAGCCTTGGATTCCGCCCACAACCCAATAGTGGTTGACGGCTTGGATGGTGTAGGTGTAGTCCATCATGTTGATGGTCATGACGTAGGTTCCTGCCACTTCGATTTTGCCTGCTTTGGGTTCAGCGGTGACGAGGCTGCCTTCGAGCGAGGTGTCGCCGTCTTCTACAACGCCCACTACGCCTGTGGAACCTTCGGCCCAGAAGTCATCGCCTGCGTAGTTGGTCTGCGGGATGATTTTCCAGTATTGGTTGTCGGCCGTTGTGGTGAAGGTGATGGAGAAGTAGGGGTCTTCGTAGACGTCGGCGTCGCTGTGGGAGAAGGCGAGTGCGGATTCTTTGTTCCAGCCGCACATGTCGCCCACGAGCCAGTAGGCGGTGTCGATGAAGGGGGCGGTCAGGGTGACCGTGGTGGTGGTTTGGCCTTCGCCCTTCACGGTGGCGCCGTTCACGTTGGTGTAGGCATAGACGGTGACGGGCACTTCGTGGGCGACGGGGCGCTTGCCATAGAGCGATTCCATGGCGGCCTGCAGTTCGCTGGCGGAAACGTAGCCGTTGGCGTTGGCATTGACGGCGACGGAGTCGGTCTTGTCGGCGTTGTAGACGTAGGCCACGTAGGTGGTGGTGCCTTGTGCGGTGCTGTTGAGAGCGGGCACGAAGAGTTGCACGCTGTCTTCGCTCACGTTGGCGTAGTCGATGGCCTCGGCTGCGGCAATGTTGAGCGTGTAGGAGGCGAGGTCTTCCTGCGGATTGCTCTGCGGGTCGGCCCAGTCTTTGTAGTCGTCGGAGCAGGCTGCCAAAAGCAAACCGAATCCGAAGAGGAACATTATTTTTTTCATATTCTTTCAGTCTTTAGAGGTCCCCTTGTGGGCGCGAGACCGGTTGTTTGTGCCGGCCTCGCGCCGCGGGGGAGGATTAGTTTACTTTGCGATGAAATAGTACTGTCCGGAGATGTCGTTCAGATAGACGTCGTAGTTGCCATCTTCGACGGGGATGTTTGCTCCGCCGTTGGTACCGATGCCGTAGGGGAATTCGGTTGCGCCGAAGTTGAAGCTCCATCCGGAGTTGGTGAACTTGGTTTCGCCGCTGATGGTTCCGGAGTACTTCCAGTTGTGGTTTTCTGCTCCGTCGCAGGTTTCGAGTGCGGTCATTTCGGTTGCCACGCTCCATTCGTCCCAAGCGCCGGTGATGTACATGGGGCTAACCACGGTGACGCTGCCGTCGTAGGGCTCGATGGTGCAGGTGCAGTCGGCGGTGTTCACTTGAATCTTGTAGTATCCGCCGGTTTCGATCCAGATGTTGCCGGGGTCGTCGCCGCCGTCGCGGTAGGTGGTACCGCAGGAGGTGCCGTCGCCGCAGATGCCGTAGTTCCAGTTGGAGAGTCCCTTCGGGGCGATAATCTTGAAGTTGGCATTGTCGGGGAAGTAGCCGTAGTATTCGATGATGCCCAGGCCGTTCTTGTCGTAGGTGTTGCCATAGACGGGGAACATGGGGAGCATGCCGGTGCCGATGGCGTCGGCGCTGTTCGACCACGAACCGTCGGCGATGCAACCGCCGGTGAGGTACCAGATTTCGGGAGCGGCAGCCTTGAGCTCTACGTAGTAGGGCACGGTGTTCATCGAGATTACGTTGGAGTAGATTTTCTCGGTGGTGGAGAGGGTGGAGTAGCCAATGATTTGGCTGACGGCGCGCACGTAGAGCACTTGGTTTGCGGGCACTTCGCCTTCGGCCCATCCGCCGAGTTTTTGCATGATGGTCATGATTTCGTCGCCGCTGAGCGATGCGCTGCAGGTGGTGTAGTAGGCGTCGTTGGTGTAGTAGTTGGCACCCGTGTTGTCGTCGGCGCTTTCATCGTATTCTTGCGTCCACGCGTTGGTGAGCGAGAATTGCAACTGATATTCGGCAGCTGCGGGCCATCCGCCAAAGTCGGGCTGCGACCACGTGTAGGTGACGGAGTCGGTCGTGGCGAGGTCGGTGTTCAGCTGGGCGATGGCCGGCGTGTTGAGCACGAACGAGTCGGGCATGTGCAACGTCGGGTTGCTGTCGTTGTCGTCGGAGCAGGCGGCGAACAGCAGAGCCGTGCTAATCAAGAAAAATATCTTTTTCATTTTTCGTTTTAATTTATTATCGAATGGTTTTGGCCGCAGGCGGCAGGTGGAACGAATTGTCACCTGTCACCTGTGACCTATGACCTGATTAATATCCCGGGTTCTGAACGAGGTTTCCGTTGGAGGCGAGGTCGTCGTCGGGAAGCGGATAGATGTTGCGGTAGGCGTCGATGGTGCGTCCTGCGTAGGTGCCGCCCTTGTACTGCCAGTTGTAGCCGGTGTTTCCGCCGAACTTGCCGAAGCGCACGAGGTCGCTGCGGCGACGTCCTTCGAAGTAGAATTCGCGGCTCCACTCGTCGCAGATGTCGTCGAGGGTGTAGGCTGCCTTGGTGGCGGCGTGTGCGCGGCTGCGCAGCGTGTTCAGATAGTTGATGCCTTGGCCGTCGGCAGAGCCGCCGTTCAGGTGGGCAGAAGCTTCGGCGTAGGCCAGATAGGCTTCGGCAACGCGCATCAGGAAGAAGTCGGCATCGGGGTGCGTGGCGTTGGTTCCCGTGGTGGCGCCGGTGGTGGCGTAGATGTTGAGGAACTTGGCTACGGAGAAGCCGCAGTTGAAGTCGCTGGCGTCTTCGATGTTGAGCGTGCGGCTCAGGCCCCAGAAGATGGCGCGGTCGTCGCCGGCTTCTTCAACCATGTCGTAGGAGGCTACGTTGGGAGGCGTGCCGGTGAAGAACTTCTGCACGAGGTCGGGACGTGCGCGGTTGCCGGCCCAGAGGGCGTCGGTGCCGTTGGTGGTCGATTCGTCGCCACGGATGGGGTGCATGTCGCCTTGGAACGTGGAAGCCATGAGGAAGAGGGTGCCGCCCCAAGCGGTGGTGGTATCGCCCTGATAGAGGATGGGGATGATGGCTTCGCAGGAAGCGCCGTTTTCACCGTTGTCGCCCATGAAGAGCATTTGGTAGGCGCTCCAGCCGTTCACCGTGGAGGTGTTGAGCGAGTAGCCCGAGTTGATGACCTTTTGTGCGTAGGTCTCGGCGTTGGCCCACTGGGCGGTGCCGGTATAGACTTCGGCGTTCAGGTAGAGGCGGGCGAGGAGCATCCAAGCGGCGGCTTTGTCCACGCGGCCGTAGCCCGAGTCGCTGCTCTTCTTGGGAGCGGGGTCGCTGAGGTTGGGCTCTACGTTGTTGAGCAATTCTTCTTCAATCCAAGCATAGAGTTGTGCTTGGGAGTACTGCTGCGGTTTCTCGCTGGTCACGTGGTCGGTGAAGGGCACGTTGCCGAAGGTGTCGAGAGCGTAGAAGTAGAAGAGGGCGCGCAAGAAGCGCACTTCGGCCGTCATCGTGGCGTCGTAGTCGGCGCAAACGTCGAGATACTGGTTGCAGATGGCGATGGAGATGTAGATGCGGTTGTAGAAGGCCGTCATCATCTGGTGGGAGGAGGTCCAAGTGGCGTAGTTGTACTCGGGTATGCCCGGGTCGCCCCAAGAGCAGATGGCCTCGTCGGTGGGCAGTTCGTTCACGTTCCACATTTGGCGGATGAAGGTGATGGAGCCGCCGTCGAATCCGCTCACGTCGCTGTCGCCGTCGGCGCCGCCGTTACCTTGGGTGGCAAGGCAGGCGTAGCACTTGTTGAAAAGCGCGCGAACGTCAACCGTCGAGTTCAGATTCGGGTCGATGGGTTCCACGTCCAAGTCGCCCGTGCAAGAACTAAAGCCCATTCCAAGCAGCAGCAACGCTGCAGGAATCATGTTTTTGATATAGCTTTTCATTTTCTTATTGTCTTTTTATAGGTGTATTAGAAGTTCAGGTTAACACCAAAGATGAAGGAGAAGGGACGCGGGTACATGTTGCTGTCGATGCCACCGAACACTTCGGGGTCGAGGCCGTTGTACTTCGTGATGGTGAACACGTTGTTCACGGTTGCATAGACGCGGCCGTTGACGCCGTCCCAGCTGTTGGTCTTGAACAGTTGAGCGAAGCTGTAGCCCACGGTGATGTTGTCGCACTTCAGGAACGATGCGTTGTGAACGTAGTAGTCGCTCCATGCGCCGTCGTAGGTCTGCCAGTTCATCTTCACGGCGTCGGGCGTGCGGTTGGAGAGGTAGCCGTAGCCGAGCTGTGCGTAAACCATGCTCATGTTGGTGAAGCTGCGTTCGGCGTCGTTATATACGTAGTTGCCGATGCTGGCGCGCAGGTTGAAGCCGAAGTCCCAGTTCTTGTATTCCAAGCGGGAGCCGAAGCCCATCGTGACGGGAGCCCACGGGCTCTTGTAGAAGTATTTGTCGGAAGCGTTGATGACGCCGTCGCCGTTGCGGTCAACGTAAACGCCTTCGAGCGGCTGGCCGTTCTCGTCGTAAACCTGTTGGTATACGTAGAAGGAGTTGGCGGGTTTGCCTACGGTGTGGGCTTGGATGGTGGAGCCGGTGCCGGCGCCGATGCCGCCCACTTCGATGAGGTCGTTGTCGGAACCCGTAATCTTCGTGATCTTATTGGAGTTGTAGGTCAGGTTGTAGTCCAAAACCCAGAAAAGGTCTTGCTGCTGAATGGCTTTCCAGCTGATGGCGGCTTCGAAACCGGTGTTGCGCAGCGAGCCGATGTTCTGGTTGTAGGCATTCACGAAGTTCGTACCCATGGCCATAGGAGCGTAGCAGATGAGGTCGGTGGTCTTACGATAGTACCAGTCGAACGTACCGGAGAGGCGTTGGTTCAGCACGCCCCAGTCGAGACCGATGTTGTAGGTGGTGGTCACCTCCCACTTCAGGTCGGGGTTGTAGCCGGTGGGGCGATAGAGGATGCCCTTGCCGTTGTCGGTGTTGCTGATGGGGTAGTAGCTGCCGTTGCCGCTGCTCACGCTGTAAACGGCGAAGTAGTTGTAGTCGCCGATACCGTCTTGCTGACCGGTCTTACCCCAACCGAGACGAAGCTTGAGGTCGGAGAGTTTTTCCAAGTTCTTGGCAAACGGTTCTTCCTTGATTTTCCATGCGAATGCGAGCGAGGGGAAGAGTTCCCAGTGGTCTTTGAAACGGCTCGAACCGTCGTCACGAAGGGTGAACGTCAGGTAGTAGCGGTCCAAGAGGCTGTAGTTCAAACGGCCGAAGAAGCTGACGAGGTAGTTCTCGGTCTTGTATTCGTAGGTGGTCTTCTGATATTCTTGGCCGGCAAGGCTGCTGGTGCTCGGATAGAGGCCCCAGTAGGAGTTGCGTTGGCTGCGCCAGAAGTGCGACCATTCATAACCGGCCATCACGTCAATGTGGTTGAGCAAGTTGTCGTTGAAATCGTGGTAGTATTGAGCGTAGGCGCTCAGGGTCTGGTTGCGCTTCACGATGCGGTCCCAGCCGTGGCTGCCGTAGTAGTGGCTTTCGCTCGAATACGGGCTGATGTCGGTCCATTGCTTACCGTTGGCCACGTCGAGGCCGAGCGTCATGTGGAGGCGCAGGTCTTCGAAGCCGTGCACCTTGTAGTCGATGTCGGCGCTACCGATGAAGCTGCGCGAGATGGCGCGGTCGTCCTTGAGCTCGAGCAGGGCGAGCGGGTTGGCCGTGGCGTTGGTGTTGTAGGTGGTGGGCCATGCGGCGTCGCCGAAGGCTGCACCCGTCAGCCACTGGTAGTAGCCGCCGAAGTTCTCAAAGCCGCTGGCAACCGTCACGGGCTGCGTCGGGTCGTAGAACGTGGCTGCGCCCACGGCACCGCTGTTGGCATATTGGCTCTTGGCCCACATGCCCTTGGCGTTCAAGTTCAGGGTCAAGTGGTCGTTCAAGAAGCTGGGGTTCAGGTTCAAAGCGGCCGTGTAGCGGTCGAACTTCGAAGTCTTCAGGATACCTTGGTCGCCGGTGTAGCCGAGGCTGACGCGGTAGGGCAGGAAGTCCTTGATGGAGCCGGCCACGGTCACGTTGTGGTCGGTGCTCAGGGCCGTGCGGAAGATTTGCTTCTGCCAGTCGGTGTTCTCGCTGCCGAGCAGGCTGGCTGCCGTGCTGTTCTCGCCGTAGATGTTCTTCACGAGGGCGCGGAACTCATCGCCGTCGAGCACGTCGTAGCTCTTCTTCTTGGTGCTCACGGTCACGTTGCCGCTGTAGGAAATCTGCGGCTTCACTTGGCCTTTGCGACCTTTCTTGGTGGTGATGATGATGACACCGTTAGAACCGCGGCTACCGTAGATGGCCGTTGCGGAGGCGTCTTTCAAGATGTTGAAGCTCTCGATGTCTTGCGGGTTCACCATGGAGAGTGCGTTGGAAAGACCTTTCACACCGTTGTTATCCATGGCCACACCGTCGATTACGATGAGCGGGTCGTTCGAAGCATTCAACGACGAGCCGCCACGAATACGAATCGTGGAGCCGCCGCCCGGGGTACCGTCGTTGCTCGTCACGCTCACACCGGCCACTTTACCGGTCAACATGTCTTGCGGGTTCACCACAACGCCCTTGTTCTTGGAGTCGGGGCGCAGGGCGGTCACACTACCGGTCAAGTCGCTCTTTTTCACAACGCCGTAACCGATTACGACGGCTTCCTGAAGCGAGTTGGCCACAGCATCCTCCATCGTGACGGCCACGTTAGCGGCGGCGGTCACTTCCTTGGTTTCATAGCCAATGTAGGAGATGCGGAGCGTGGAGCCTGCGGGGGCAACGATAGTAAAATTACCGTTTGCGTCGGTGGCAGTGCCGCCTTGCAGACCCACTACGCGGACAATGGCGTCCATAATAGGCTCGCCTTCCACGTCTTTCACGGTGCCGTTCACAGTCACACTTTGCTGTGCCCAAGCACCCGTCGACAACAGCAGCCCCACTACGAAGGCCACCAGTCTGCCGGCGAATTTACGTTTTGCCTGTTGCATCATTTAATGGATTGATTGGTTAGTATTAGATAGGATTATCTCTATGTTCCGTGCGTTTCGTTTTGGTATTAGCGCTGCGAAGTACACTTCACGGCGGCTAAAATACTGCTTTTTTTCATTCACCAAACATTTTTTAAGAAAAAAACGTTTTTTGCGAAGTTAATTTTACAAAAACCCCCGTAAAATCTAAAAAACTCTTGCGCAAAACTGACTTTTTGAGCAAATGCGCCCGTGTCCCCGTTTTGCACAAAAAAAGCGTGCGTCCGCCGCGCCCCGTTATATATATAATAAGGAACGCGCGCGCACGCACGCGAGAGAATAATTTTGTTTATTCGAAAAAAATGTCTATCTTCGCGCTCCCGCAGCAGGCGAAGTTACTTGTCACTTGGTTTTAGTATCCGATGGTGAAGCGTTCTTTGTGGTGAGCGGGGTGCTCGAGTTCGTCCACCATGGCCATGGCGTAGTCTTCCACGCTGATGTGGCTCTGGCCGTTGGCGTCCACGATGAGGTCGTCTTTGCCAAGGCGGAAGTTGCCGGTGCGCTTGCCTTGCTCGTCGAAGGCGCCGGCGGGCGAGAAGAACGTCCAGTCGATGTCCTGCTCCTTCGTGAGCACGTTCAGGTAGAAGTCGCCCAGCGGACGCACGCCGCCCATGATTTCCTCGGGAATGGCGCCGCTATCGACTACGCGCAAGCCCGGAGCGCAGAACAGCGTGCCCGCGCCGCCCACAATCAGCAGTCGCTCCACGCCGCTCTGCTTCGCGGCAGCGAGGATGCGCGGATAGTTTTGAGCGATGAGGCTCGCAATGTCGGGATTGGTCCAACCCGGATTGTAGGCCGAGATGATGGCATCTTTGCCGGCTGCCAGAGCGGCAATTTTGTCCACGTCGGCCACGTCGGCCTCCACAGCCTCCACGCCTTCGCGGCCGGCCAATTTGTCGGCATGGCGCACAACGGCCGTCACCTTGTGGCCGCGAGAGAGAAGTTCGTTCAGAATGGCGCTGCCTACGAAGCCCGTTGCGCCGATGAGCAATACATTTTTCATAATTCTGTTTTTCGTTTTAAAAAGTGAAACATTTTCCTTGTTTGCGGGTGCAAAAGTACGGCCTTCCGCCCGTTCCCGCAAGAGGGCACCGCGCGGTGGCTTGGTTTCCAAACGGTAAGAATTGGCGCGCCGCCTAAGAAGTCCGAAAAAAGTTTTAAGTTTATTTTAGAAAGTTTCCCTTGGAGACTTTGTTTCCGAAAGAAAGTTAGTATCTTTGCCGCCGCAAAGTCGAAACTTTCTTTTTTTTCATCCCTATGGCAGCCCAAGTAAACACCGCCTACCTCACGTGCCCCATCCGCCAAGTGGTGAGCAAGTTCGGCGACAAATGGTCGCTCCTCGTGCTCTATCACCTCCACCAAAACGCGGCCGGCACGCTGCGCTTCAGCCAGCTTCACCGCGAAATGCTCGATTGTTCCCAGAAAATGCTCTCGCAAACGCTGCGCAACTTAGAGCAGAACCACTTTGTGAGCCGCACGGTCTATCCCGAGGTCCCCCCGCGCGTGGAATATTCGCTCACGTCCACCGGCCAGTCGCTCATGCCCGTGCTCGAAGGCCTCGTGGGCTGGGCGCAAGAGCACTTCGACCAAGTGGTGCGCCCGTAGCACCGCCCTTCCCGCTGCCTCCCCGCGCGCAAACCAAGCCACAAAAAAAGCGACTCCGCACTCCCAAACAGGGAATGTGGAGTCGCTTTTTCAGCGCCGTGCGGAACAAAAAACAAATTTGTGACTATAATTTAAAAATTATAGCCTATAATTTTTAAATTACTGACTGTAATTTTTAAATTATAGGCTAAAATTTGAAACGCCCTGCCTTCATTCGGATTTTGCGAGCCTTCGCCTGAATTTTGCCTGCCTTGTCGGCGGCGAAGTGGGCGGGTGGCGCGGCGCTTTCTGTGGGAAAATTCCCAAGATTGTGACAAAAAAAATCCCAAGATTGTGACAAAAAAAATCCCAAGATTGTGAAAATCTGATTTCCACACTTGGGATTTTTTGTGCCGAGCGGGCAGCGCGGCGCGAGGACTATTGCGTGAGCGCGCGGCAGATGCGGTCTTGGTAGGCGCGGGCGGTGGAGGCCGATTGCACGCCTTGGCAGAGGATGGAGAAGGCGAGCACGTGGCCGTTGGAGGCTTCGGCGTAGCCCGAGAGCGAACTGATGCCCGTCACGGTGCCGGTCTTGGCGAAGATGTGGCGCTGTGCCGACGTGCCCTGCATGCGATTTTTCAGGGTGCCGTCCACGCCGGCGATGGGGAGCGAGGCTTTGAGGTGGGCGTAGAGGTCGGGGTGGGCGTAGGCGTAGCGCAGGGCGGCGACGAAGAGTTCGGCGGAGACGTAGTTGTAGAGCGAGACGCCGCTGCCGTCGGCTATGGTGTAGGCGTCGGGATTGAGTCCGATTTTGCGTACGAATTTTTCGACGTAGGCGGCCGCGTCTTTGTGGTTGGCGTAGGGTTTGCGGCTTTGCGCGCCGAGTTGATAGAACAGGCTTTCGGCAAAAAAGTTGTTGCTGCGTTTCATCATGGGTCCGAGCACGGCGTCGATGGTGTGGTGGGCCACTGCGATGCGTTGCATGCCTTGGGCGATGCGTCCGCGGCGTATTTGTCCTTTGAGCGAGATGCCGGCGGCGGTGAGTGCGCTGCGAATGGCGGGGTTGATGGCTCGGTTTTCGATGGAGAGGGGCGTGAGCGTGGGGTTGGTGTGTGCGTCGTCGTCCCAGCACCATCCCCATCCCCAGCGTGCGGTGTCTTTGATGGATAGGTCGAGGAGGAAGTCGCCTTTGATGGTTCGCACGCCCTTGTTGCGGAGTTCGACGAAGAGTGCGCGCAGGTCGGCTTCGTCGAGGCAGGGGTCGAATCCGGCTTTCAGGGCGACGTTGCCGGCGAGTGTGCCTTCGGCGGAGATGGACGAGCCGGCGTAGAGGGTGGTCTGCACGCGGTAGTCGGTGCCGAGTTGGTCGAGGGCGGCGATGGCGGTGAGCACCTTCATGTTGGAGGCGGGCCGCATGCGCTGGCGGGCATTGAAGGCGTAGATGGGTTGGCCGGCGGTGAGGTCGTAGACGCTGATGGCCACTTGGGCGGTCTCGGTGAGTGGGTCGCGGCTGAATTGCTCGAGTTTGGCGGCCATCGCGTTGTCGGCGGCTGCTGCTTTGGGCGCGGGCTGCTCAGCTGCCGTGGCTTCTTCGGCTGCGGGCTCGGGTTCGGCGGCAGGCGGCGTGGCCACGGCGGCGGGAGCGTCGGGCTGGGTGTATTCGAGGTAGTCGTCCTCTACTTGGGCCGACGCCGAGAAGGCAGCCGCGAAAGCGAGGAGCAAAAATACAAAAAATTTTCGGAAATCGAACATTTTTTTCAAGTGACAAGTGACAGGTGACAAGTGACAAGTTTTTATGGTGATTAAGTATAAAAAAAGGACAAGTGACAAGTAAGCCTTTTGCCGGTGTTGGCAGGCGCAACTTACTTGTCACTTGTCACTTATAACTTGTCACTTGAATCAGAGTCCCAGTTTGGCTTTCACCTTGGAGGTGACGTCTTCGCTGATGGCGGTGTTGATGAAGATGCTGGCGGCCTGTGCGGATGCTTGGTCGATGATGTAAACGTAGTTGCCTTCTTTGGAGACGGTGTTCACGGCATCGAGCACTTTGTTGAGGATGGGCTGCATCTTCTGGGTGCGTGCATCGGTGAAGGCCTTTTGGTTGTCGTTGTAGGCCTGTTCCATCTTGTTCTGCATGTCTTGCAGTTCTTGTGTATAGCGTTCGACGATGTTCTGGGGCGTTTTGTCGTTCACTTCGGCGTTGTACTTTTGGCGCTTGGTTTCAAACTCCTTCTGCATGTCTTCGAGGTTGGTTTGATACTGTTTGCCAAGGGCTTCGAGTTCGGAGGTGGCGGTTTGGTAGGCCGGCATGGCTTCTACTACGCCTTGGAGGTCGAAATGAGCGAATTTTTGAGCGGAGAGGCTCATGGGAGCGAGCAGCAGGGCTGCTGCAAAGAGGATTTTTTTCATCATTTTGGTGTAAATTTTTTTTATTTTGAAGTTTGAGTTTTTTGCTTGCTTAAATTTGTCACCTGTGACCTATGACCTGTGACCTGATTAGTAGCCCAGTTTGCTGAGCACTTCGTTGGAGACGTCGATGGCGGGGGAGGCGAAGATGATGCCGCTGGTTTCGCTGGCACGGTCGAAGATGACTTGGAGTCCGCGCTGGTCGGCCACGCTCTTGACGGCGTTGTAGATTTCGTCTTGAATCGGCTGCACGAGGCTTTCGCGTTTTTTGTAGAGTTCGCCTTCGGGACCGAAGTATTTCTTCTTGAGGTCGGCGGCTTCTTTCTCCTTATCTACGATGGCTTGCTCGCGTTCCTTCTTTTGGTTGTCGGAGAGGAAGACGGCTTCGTTTTGATAGTTTTTGTAGAGCGTTTTGGCTTCGTTGTCGAGTGCTTCGACTTCGGCTTGCCACTTGCGGGAGACTTGGTTGAGCTGTTCGTTTGCACGTTCGTAGGCGGGGATGTTCTGCAGGATATAGTCCATGTCTACGAGTCCGAATTTCTGTGCGTTGGCTCCGAGGGGGAGTGTGAGCGCCACGAGGGCGAGAAGGATGATTTTTTTCATCTTTTGAATGGTTTTTTTGTTGGTTTGTTTTTTTTCGATGTCTCTATTAGGAAACGGGCTGACTGCCCGCTTGTTGTGTTAGACTTTTGAAATCGCGGAAAGTTTATTTTTCGGAAAAAGACCTTTCACCTTTCACTTTTCACCTTTCACCTGATTAGAATTCTTGGTTGAGGATGAAGTGGATTTGGCTGCCGCCGGCTTTGGTGCCGTTGATGTAGCGTTGGAAGCCGTAGCCCCAGTCGATGCCGAGCATGCCGACCATGGGGAGCATAAGGCGCACGCCGACGCCGGCTGAGCGCTTGAAGTCGAAGGGGTTGAACTTCTTGATGTCGCTCCACGCGTTGCCGCCCTCGAGG
>Ga0181612_167509_pt1 | contig 12851 bp, 10 predicted proteins | sample HoacroProtozoa21_FD_119630 | JGI IMG/M metagenome (GOLD analysis project Ga0181612, IMG submission 119630) | Hoatzin crop microbial communities from Cojedes, Venezuel. Combined Assembly of Gp0051906, Gp0051904, Gp0051908 | reverse complement strand
TGTTTTGTCTGTGACAGTAATTGGTGAGTGATCTCTCCTGTCCTTGTCTCGACCCACGAGCCTTTCATGACATTTCCTCTCCCCTGTGCAGTTGAGGAGGGGGAGTGATAGAGCAGTTTTGGTGGGCACCTGGCATTTATCCAGCCCAAACCAAAAGAGTAGCTAAGGATGAAAACTAGTCCTGAAAGTAAAAACTTCACAAAGTTCCTTTCAGCACTGTTGGATATCAAAAGATTATTATAATATTTCATGTTACTTCCAAATATAAACAAAATAGCTAAATCGCACAGAGCTTTGTGAAACAAAACTGTCTCTGCTCCTTGACCTTCTTACATGTGTGTGTCTCTTCCAGTACTTAGCATAATGAATACATACAGGTGGAGCAGATGATTAATTCCAATTGAAAATTATGCTTCAAGTTAGGTACATACTTAATTAATGGAGGTCTATATTGGCCCAGATTACGGCAATGATTTAAGTTCCTGATCACACACCCATCCCCAGCCCTGCCATGTTTCATGGAGCAGCAAGCAAAGCCTTGCTCCTCAGGACCTTGCAAATGTGCAGAGCCACATCTACATCCATAGACCAAACAGGAGCCTGGCAGCAGCTCTGCTCACCCCATGCCACACGGTTTGGGCTGGCCCCTGGGTCAGAGCAGCCCCCTGCCTACCCACACATCTGAGAAGGTAAACTCCAAGGGGGTCAGTAAAGGGAGGTTAGGATGAGCCTTCTGCATTAAGAATAAATATGCATACATGCATATCATGGTCTGAAAACCACTGGAGAGGTACAAAATAATCCCTTGAGCTTTGCTTTTTCTCTCCTTTCAAAGGTGTTCTTTACAGGAATGGCATATTTTAAAGGAGTTAAGAACGGTGAGTTTGATTTGTATAATGCTATTTATCACTAAGTGCAGATCCTTTTTAGAAAGTCAGAGAAACCCTGAAGATGTGTGTTCCCAGCCACAGCAAGCACCTAAATGCTGCCCAGAAGTCCACTACATGCAGAATTATCTAATATATTTTTAGTAAAGGTTTCAGTTTTTGTTACTGTCACTATGACATTCTCCTCAAAAGAGGAAGAGAGAAGAGGAAAGTAGAGAAAATGTAGTAACAATGAACATGTGGGGGGGTGTAATGTGGAGGATGCAACACCAGGCTTTCCCTCGGAGGCAGATTTGGGTGTTTAAACCACCTCGCCAAATTCCCACTGATCCCTGTTGAATGTAGAGCAGATGGACTCTGGACTCCAAGGAGTCTGGGACACAAGGTCCTAACATTCACACAGTGGATGACATGAGTCCCGGTTCATGCCTGGAGAAAAGTACCCTGTTCCTCCTCTTTCCTGAAGGCTCATTCCTTCAACATCAGAGCCATGATATCAGCAGTCCAAGTCTCTTCTCAGAGACAGAGATGATTTCTAGCATATGAAGTTCAGAGTGCACAACTAATTAATTTAAAATTGGACTGGGATGTGGAATTTTCCAAACTAAATCTTGAAAATATTCTGGTTTAAAATTGTTGAAAGAATATTTTTGAAGTGCGAACCAAGATTTCTGATATGTTTTTCTAGCCTTTTTTATAAATTCACTTTTGGTGCAAAAGCATATGGAAACAAATAAAGTCTGTCAGGTCTACTAAGAACAAGAAATCTTCACCACAATTGCATGAATGTCTCTCCATATCATTTGGCATGTATTAAAGTCATCCAGATTGCTTCTTAGGACCAAAACTTTTTGCTTTACACACCTCTGAGTTTGTCTGCATGGAGAATTAAACTAAGTTAGGTAATGCATTATGTAAATACGAAATAATGTATACTCCTAGGTCTCTCTGTGTTTTCTCTTAACTTGAATGACAATGTTTACCTAGGGATACAGTACATCGTAGTTTATACATGTTGCCTTTTCTTGAGTTTCATCGAGATAAGCTTCCTGGAGCTGACTTTCCACATAATTCTATCTTAGACCAATTCTAGGCCACTATAACTCTAATTGGTGGAGAAATGCACTAGTTAGGATTAATTTTGTTAATTTGAAGGATTGTGTTGCAAGGCACAGAATCTATATGGTGAATGCAAATTTCACAATAATAAGCAGAATAATAAATTCACTGAGCTAAATCAGAGTTTCACATTTCATTGTGTGTTTTCTTCTCCTATTATGAGGCAGAGGAACAGAACATCCTCAGCTGTCTTTTCCATTCTACTTTTTTGTCATAGTCAACCCATAGTAAGAGCATCTAATCCACATGTTTCAATTGAATAAGGCAGATGGTCATATGGTGGCTTATCCTGACATTGATTTCTTTATTTGCTTGTGACTTGTTAGTGATTTCTAAAAGAAATAGCAGAAACTGATAATTTTCTCATAATTACTATCTTCCTAATTACCACGCTTACTCTCTAGAATACCTTCCCTTGTTGCTTTGAACATAAAGATTAGCATTTTGACTATATGCTTCTTTTCAAGTTCAAACATGAAGATTTCAGATCACACATTTCAGGCAGAAAAATGAGGAAAACGGTAAAGTTCAAAAAATGAAGATGAGGTTTCATTCTGACAGGCTTCCAGCAGCTGAAAGTGACCATTGGAAATATTCTTTCAGTGTCTGAACACACATGTGGCTGGGTATCTACAGAAGGTTTCATAGTCAGTCTGCCTAGGAATCTCACCAGCAAGTTCCTACAAAGGCGGGGTTGATTCCATACAGGCTTGCCCAACATAATCAAGTTTTGTCACACAAAAAATTCCATTTAATAACTACAGCACTTCCAGTTTTCCTAGACAATGATGCTGTTCACATGCACAATTTCCTACAAAAATCCTCCAAGAGATCAGGATCTGAGGACAGAAACTTATGATTCCCTTTGAAAGTGAAAATAATGTATTATTAAACCATTGACTAGCAACAAGCATGTCACTTTTTCAAATAATCAGATCTAATAAATAAATCTCTGAACTTCTGAAATGGATTGCATTTATTTCTTTCCATCAACATTCAGAGTGCTCATTTTTCTTTCAAAGTCTGCCTAGACAAATTAAACAAAAAAAAAGCATGGGAAATCAGATTTGATACAAAAATACAGCAAGCATTTGATGCCAAAAAGAAAAAATTGTTCCAGATTGTAACAAAAGAGAATTCTGGTGCTTTTCATCAACTCCATTTTCGAGCATGTTGTAGATCTGGTCACTTCTAGTTGTATATCTCTACCTTAGATGAGGAAAAGCATTTTGTAAAGAAATGGCTTCTTATTAGGCACAAGCTAGCATACAGCTAGCCTCTAAAATTTATGCATATATTTAGTCAATGAAACAGAAAAACTTGTGTTCTGTTCCCTCAAGTCACAATGCAACCCCTTAAAACAAAAGTCAATTGCCATGCAACAAGCATCCTCGTTTCCCCTGTCACTTCCATCAATCACTTTTGTTGTGCCAAATAGAAATGTCACTTTACTCTCTTTTTTTATTAATTTGCAATTAAGAAATGATAAATAAAGGCTAAGAGGTAAGATAGTATGGTATATTTATGTAGAGTATATCACCAAATGTTGAATAACGCTGGCAAATGGGAAAATGCTCATTTAAAACCACATTTGATAAGACTATTTAATTTCATTAATGAAATCACTTTAAAAAGTAATAATTGATCAATGATGTAAGTATGGTCAATCTATACCAAATACTGCTTTTGTATAAAGATGTTTTATATAAATATTATTAAAAAATAACATACATGCTTCAATTTGTGTATTAAGAGAAACCACTGTGCAAAAGAACTAGCTATAACCTTCTTAAAACCATTTTTGGCATCATAAGACAAAATTTCACAGTCAATGGTGAGTTTCTAAAGTTGCTGTGCCGCATTTTGACATTTCAGTACAATAATAGAAATAGCTTTATTAGAGATAGCTTTTAAATTGAGAAATAAAATAGTATTGATGGATTTTAAAATAAACATTAGTCACAGCATGTTCCACACAAGGTCTGACTTTTCTAATACATTAGGATCAGAGCTAAGACAGTGGTCAAAATCAGGACCATAGAAGAGCAAGAAGGGCTACATTCTCTTATCTCCAGTATGCATGTGAAGTCTTTCCAAGACTGTTCTTATCTTTCTTTCTGGTGTATCCATTCTGCTAAAGCATTCACCTACAATGAGTTACAATGTTTTCAGTCTCTCATGTGAAGTGCTGTGATTCCTGCTAGAGTAACATTAAAAAAAAAAAAAAATTTAACAATCAGTGGCATTGAGATACTTCTGCCACTTTACCAAATTAAAGAAATTACTTTTATTTGAGAGGTAGTACAAGTAAATAGTTATACAAAATGAATGCTTGAATCAACACACAACAGTTTAGATATGCACCATTTAAATCCCTACTTTCAAGTTCTATATCCTTCTCAGGCTTCTAAAAGACCATTTATTGAATCAATTAGCTGTGGAAAAACAAGTATCCTCTAAATAATGCAAAATACCAAATGCACGGTGAATAATTCTCTTCATAAGAAGGAAGATTGATTTTGCCTTTGATTATCCTTGCTACACAGGAATACTTCTCCCAATTAAGGTTAAAAAGTTAATGTTACAGAGTCAACAACTTGACAAAATATCACATTAATCAGGAAGTATAAACTCATTGGAATTGCACATAATATGCTGAAGGAGCTATTTCTGGAGTGTCAGACAACTACCGAGATACAGAAGCATGTTCTGGAGCACTGATTAGCAAGGCCTCTTAAAAAGTAATATGTTGATGGTGTCAATAACTTATCTTTAAACAAAATACTAAAATATTCAGTCTCTCACCTCTTTTTTCAAGAACAATTAGGAGCCTAAACTGCTGAAACGATTTCTAGAAAAATGTTACATTTCATAAAATATTTTCTTTAAAAGTAGCTGAATATCTATTGCAACAGTACCAGCACAGTCAGCTCAACTATAGAGACATGCTCTCTCTTTTGGCCCCCAGTCCTGCAGGAACCTTGCTGTGCTGGCTGTTTGGAGAGTTATCACCACTTCACCCATAACATGGAGGATAATAAACCTAGCTGGACCCTGCTGTGACTGGATCTGGATTAGCTTGGGCTCTTAGCTCAGCCAAAATGAGTACAGGAGCTCACAGCAGCTTCTTCCTCCTGGAAAGGCTCAGAAACAGGTAGCAAGTGGGCAAATAAGAAAGAGGGAAGAAGCGATGGTGTCAGTCCTTGAGGTTTCTTCACACGTGTGCTTCGTTTGGTGACCAGTCCCCACTGGAGCTGTTGGTGCTCTATACCTCTGAAAATCAGAACACAGATGACTTAAAGTACTTGTAAATGCTTATAATCAGAACAGTCCAATACTTGTGTTCTTATTTTCCGTACTGGGGGCAAGACACAGTTTTCTAGACAGCAGAACTGTAAAATAGATGAGCTGTTACAAAAGCAACCTGCCAGGAAAATTCTTTTCATTTGATATTCAAATGTTAGCTCGCATCAAAACCAGAGACATTTTCAGAGGACTGTGATAACTTCAGGGTGTTACGTCTTCTTTGCATTCCCGCACATCAAACTCAAAATAAGATGCTGGAGCAATGTTTGAATAACATGTTGTCAAGTCTATAGGATTATGATAGCATAATGATGAGTGAGACATAAAAGTATGTACAGACAGATAATGTTGACTGTATTGAAGGAGTGTATGAAAAAATGAATATTAGGAAAGGACAGTTTCATAAAAATGAAACAAATTGTTGATAAATTTGTTAATGGACAGGGAATGAAAATCTGCTCTTGGTTTTATACTGATAACAGCGAAAAAATGAAAGAAGTAATAGAGAGAATAAAATAATGATAAAACTTGTTTTTCAGGTAAAGTAATAACTCAGAACACTATTAAGAATACGGTTGTTATTTTCCTAATTTTTCTATCCTGCACAATGTATACATATTCTCCCACCATAAAACCAGTCATAAAAACATATAATGAAAAGAAAAATTATAGTTATTAGTTTCACTTTGAAAACCTTTTTTCTTTATCCCAGAGTGTACCTACACAAGGACAATTCTTAATTTGGCCTCTAGCAGCAAGATATTTAAAGGAATAAATAAAATCCTCTAGTGTTGCATGCAGTAGTGATAGCCTTGCTAAGAATACCTCTGAGAAAGACAGAGATGAGAGCACAACTTCTTTTGTGACAGTTAGACAGTATTTGAAGTGCTGTCTACACCCCTGTCACTCATATTGCAGATTTCAGCACACATGGCATTCCCACATCAGCTCCTCTAAATATTGAACTAAACTCTGGTCACTTGTACCTAAGAAGTCCTGTTAAAATCAATGGGACTGTATAGGTTTAACTAAAATAATTTGTTTAGTACACCAAAGATGAAAAGAACCATTTTGTTTTTTATTAATCAGGACATTTCTTGATATGAATTTTAACTTAAAAAAAAAATCATGTCATATGATGGAAAGGCTCTTAATTCTGAGGAAATTATCTGTGGAGAATTCAGAACAGCTATTCACTGGCTGAAGAACAAAGCCATTAGGTGAGGAAAGTAGGAGGCGGGGTGAGGCAGGTCAACATGGGGCAAGGAAAGAAGTAAATGAAAAAGGAAAAAACTCTGCAAACCTCTTCGAAGGAAGTAGTGGAACAAATAAAAAAAGATGATGTAATTCATACAGGAGAAGGGAAGAGGAAAACACATGAAAAAACACAATGAAATTTTCTCATGAAAGAAATCTTAGCAATCTGAACAACTGTTGTGCTGGTCACATCAACATCAAAGAACAAATTTAAGTTAAAGAAGAAAAAATATCATCAAAAACATGTTTGAAGAATGACAATTGTTATTTATTTTCTCATGTCTGCACTGACATTCTCACAGTAAATGTTTTTGAGAGAAGGAAATGAGGCTTCCATGTTTTCATAATGTTGAGAAAACTGTAACAGTAGGGATAGAGAGATCTAATTCATTTCTAGTAAGACTGTGAAATCTACTGCATACAAATGCAGAACGTGGGGCAGGAAGGGGCTTCCTTTATAGCTAAGTAGGCATTTATTAAGGCACAATTCATTGCAAATATTTGACACATTAACTTTAGTGAACTGAATGCTGCAGTGTATTTCTCTGTGTCACCTTCGTTAGCGATAGAAGGAGCCTGGAGTGACCAGCTCAAAATAGATGTCAATATCTAGTTTGCTCATTCTCATGGGAAGTCTCTAGCAGAAGGACTGGACATTTGTGGATTCCTTTAAGAAATAACCAGATTTTCCAGAGTGTTTACTGAGATACCATCTTTCACTTTCAGTCAAGAAATAACGAGATTAGTCTGGTAGTACTACTACGTTTAATAGTATCACCCTCCTTCGAGTTAACCTGCTGTTCAGGTCAGTATTGTCTTCTATACAACAGGTATCAGAAGTGGAACCCAGAGAGACAGCTGGACAGACACTGCACTTAGAGGTGTGGATGATATGAGTTCTCTGAATATGCAGATAATGTTAAATGCTGCAAAGAACTAAAAGTTTCAAAGTACATACATGTTATTGAAACAAAAATGCCAGTATGATCAGGGACAATCTCCATGCTGCAAAGAGAAGTCATGAGAAACACTGTCGTTCATGGTCCACTTCAAGTGCTGCTATGAGCATGTGAAGATCCTTCCTTTCCCCACACACTCACCACGCTTCAAACCTAAGAAATCTGGAGTACTTGTTTTTTCAGTGAAAGACAGATCCAGCATCGTTGTAGTTTCTTGTGCACCCTGCTAAATTTACAATGTTAAGTTGTCTGTTTCATCTAACAGTTTATGGAATGGAGACAAAGATAGGCAAAAGAGATCCATTTTGAAACAGTCACATGACAAATTAACAGTAATTACAAAACTACAAGATGTGCATATATGAGGATTAACATTAATATCAAGCTTTTAGAAGTTCTTTTCCTATCTGTTAACTCAAGAATAGAAGACAAGCATATGATCTCAGGAAAGACGCTTTCTTAACTATAGTTATTTTAATCTTAAATTATGTAAAGGACATGATTTTACATACTCCTTTAATTAATTCTGCATGCACTTACAGTGTCTCTGTCTCAGGATGTGGTAAAACTGGAAAAGATAAAGAGAAGGAAGACAAGGACAATCAGAGGTATGAGGTGACATCTCTGGCGAAGCAGACTAGGATTCCTCAAGCTGGAGAAGCTTTATAAAACCAAAAGTGTCATGGAGAGTGCAAACAGGAAAGAATAATATTGTCTCTCCCAATGTAATTAACAGGATACATCAAGTGGAACCAGAAGGTGATAGGTAGAGACTAAACTAAAGAGAGTTTAGCTGAGCTACGAAATTATTTTTTTCCAGTTATGGAGCATGAGTATTAGAAAGTGACTGGACAAATCCAGAATATTCTCCACTGGAGGTTATTAAATAGAAAGGCTGCACGTTGAAGTTCATGAGTTACAACCATTGGGGGCTAGAAGAACACCTGGAAAGGAACATGGTTTTGTCATCCACTTCAGAACATTTGCCCAGGCATCTGGAAAAATACTGTGCTAAAATGACTTTGACCAAATGTCTTGCAGCAACACCTTACAAGGTATGTAAGATTTTTTTCCTAAATGCATTTGTTAGATGACTCAGCGTATTTGATGTAAAAAATACATGTACAATGAAATAAGAAACAGCTTGAAAAACACTTGCAGATTTCATTAATATTTACAATGGTATTTGATGTTATGATATCCTGATACTTATCGTGATATTTGAAACTCACCCATCCTTTTACCATTTAATCTAATTATTCTTTTTTATTTCATTAGCAGAAAATGCTGTATTTTCTGTAATGTACAATGTTAATATTTATTTGCTCTTTTGAGGTCCCAATCCTCTGATTCAGCTAGCTCTCTCAAAAAAGTTACTGTTTCTGTTTGCATACCTGTTACTATAGAAAGCTTTGGCAAGATTATATTTCTCGTTTTAAAAATTTCCTTCATGTTTTGCATTACAAGACAGTTTCTAATCTATGAATTAATAACAAAACCCAGATTAACAAACTCAATTCTAGTCTTAGATGGATTTTATAGAAGTCTGAGATAACAAATCAAATTAACTGAATATAAATTTATACTGTACCCCATACTCTGGTAATGGCATTAACAATCATACTGTCATGAGTTTGTCTTCATCAGGAGGTGAGACAAGCCTGTTTGTGCCATGCAGTGTTTGAAAATGGGTTGATGCAGAACATGCATTATGCTTGGTTCATTGCTCTTTGCAGGGTAAACGAGCACTCCATACCACTGTGACTTCTACTACTCAGCTGTGTCTGGAGATTTCTGCACTACACTGCACTGTGCAGTGGAGACAGATCCAGAACAACTTTCCTGTGTCTTTCATAGTAAGTAAATATTAGAGTCAGAAGCAGAACACAAGCAGCCCTGGCTCCCAACTACCATTATATCACGTTTCTGAAGGGATTAAACAGTATGTGTTAACACATTTCAGCTCAGCTGCTTCCCTTCAAATACTCAGATTTTTCATTAAAAAAAAATCTACTCCTTGAGTTTCTCCATGTATTCATTTAGAATTGCAAATAGTAGAGAAAATGTAAAAGCTGTATGTTCCCTGCTTAGCTGCAATTGACAGCTGCAAGAAGGACAAACTGTGCAGGAAGAAGAAAAAAAAGAAAAGCTTAAAACAATAGTAGAAGCAATTATGTCTTCCAATAACCCCCTCAACCACTACCACACCTGCTTTCCATCTATCCTTATTAACAAGTCTAATGCAAGAGATAAAAAACTGGAGACTTTCAGAATCCTAATACTCATTACCAGCTGTTATGTGCAGATGTCAAAAATTAGTACTGGGTTACCTGAACAACAAACAACCTGCAAAAACCTGGGTCACGTTTTTTATCTCCTCATGTAAAACTCATTGAAGAGAAGACCTGTCTGTTTGGAGCAAAAATATCATTTTAACAACATGCAGTATGACTACGGTGGATGAAGGAAGGAAAGAGACACCAGAAAAAAGAGGTGGCCTCAGCAGCAAAATGTATGTCTTCATGAAATACATGAACTTTCTTTTTGAAGGATTCCACTCTTATTCCATCCCAGATAAAGACATTATCTTGTGGTCCTTTCTGTGAACTTTCAAAATTAGCGAACAGGTGTTAAAACTGGTATTTGACAGCTATAGCAATGACATGCATTGTCTTCACAGCTGTGGTAACTGGCAGCCATTGTTACCATAGGAAGTGCTGGCAACGCAAAGAATAATTTGCATTATTTTGCAGTTGCATAGAAATTCCTATTGTGCAGCCACTGCAGCCATCAGTCAGCTCTCTGGGCAGAGTATTCAATATCTTTTCTATCAGCGGAGACAGTAGTCCATTTATCTCACAAACTGGCACTTAGTGTCAACCTGTTACTTAGTGGATTAAGTAAAAGTGTGAACATAATCTTTGCACCTTCATGAGTTATAAGATCTTCAGGCAATTGTAGTTAATGGTAGAATGAGACTGGAACATCCACTGTGACCTTTCTCTCCAACCTTGAAAGAGAATGGTCTCCTGATTGCTGCTTTTCAGAGTAAGGCTCAAAGCTGAATTTTCTCTTGAAACTGAGAATTTCCAAATCACCATTCTGTGACTTAGATACTGAAGCTCAGATCTGCATCCAGACATACAGAGGTTATAATGTCAGTGTTGAGGCAAATTTTTCCTATTTACAGGCACAGATTTATCAATGGGACCAAGGATTAGGGAAACCCCTGAACACCTTCTACTTTCTGATTCATTTTTTTATTAGTGACGTGCTGTGCATTACAAAAGACTACTTTTGGAATGCAGTAGCAAGCCCCTTCTTTCAGACAGCTATCAGCATCATCTTCATGCACATTTTCTGCCCTAGACTTTAATTCCAGGATAAAATCAAAAGATTTTACTGCAAAAACAGAAGTATTGGTGACCAATATTACCAAAAGTATTGAAAGTTCTTTGGCTCCATTGTTCCTGGAAAGATGAATACTGATTTTTAATACTGCTTTGTCAAATCTACAGGACACAGAAGATGTTTTTCAGCCTTTTTTAATTTTTTTTTTCTAATATGGGAGACTAAAGAGTAAATTTCTCATGATTTGTTAAGAAATTAACCATTAGAAAGTACTACAAATGAAGGTAAAGCAAAATCCAAGTGTTTAAAAAGGAATTTGTAAATCAACCTGTTTGCTTAATTTCATGTTTAAATATATCCTAATAAGCAACGTATTTCCACAGTGAATCTACCATAAATCATTTCCTGAAATTATTTATAATTTTGGAATACACAGACCCAATCCATAAATAGTATGTTTAGATTGATTTATTTTAATATTTATACACAGTCTGTTCTTCAAGCTTCTGGGCTTTTAATTAATCTGGATTTGGGGCATAAATTCTTTATGCCTTGATTAATACCAAGCAGGTTTTATTTAATTAAAGAGACAGACTGGTGAGAGACATTTTAATCAAAAATTTCATATGCATACAGTACATCTGTATTTTTTAATACAAGCTCAGGCACATTAAAACAAGATTTATTCTTTCTCAGCTGTTTTCCTTTCTGAATTATGGCATGTTTCTGGTTCATGTGAGGGGTTACCTACATGCACTCACTCCATCCCCTACCTTCTCTCTCCTCGGAAAAACAGAGTGAGAAAATAAGATGAAGTGACAGAAGAAAAAAAAAAAAGGACAAAAGTAAAATAATCACTTGCTGAGAAGCAACTTGTTTGATATTCCTGAATTTTCTAAAGCAAAAAAGAATTATATTGAAGCCATTTCTTGAGGAGCAAATTAATTTCAGGAAAACACAGGGAATACTTCTGGGTCTTAGGAAAGAAGTGGTAAACCAGAAACTTTCAAGAAAGAGTATCATACGGTCATATCTTTATTATCTTTTCAGCCATGCTATTAAGAGGTTAATTTTAAAGCAGTATGCATTAATTTTTACATGGAAAATAATTGTTAGGTACAGTAACAAACATTTGGCAAAAGTTTTGCATCTGTCTACGTCGTGTGTATGTAAGGTCATAATGAAAATACATTTGAGCAGCTTTTTATTTTTCAACTTATTTATTTACCACTCAACAATCTCTATCCATGTATAAGGTTCCAAAGTATCTGTGATTGGGAAAAACAGTATTTTTTAAATAGGAAGGGTAGTCTTCACAGCTCATAGCACAGATACAGTCTTTTCTTTTTTTACAGAGCTGGAATCACAGTTAAGAATCATCAGCAGTGTGGTTAGAGTGATACTACGGTATTTTGGGAGGGATAAGATCCTTTTAAATGAACAGCAAGTAAGATCTGTGAAAATGGGAGTCTTTGAAACAAAATAATATAGACAACCTTTATCATTCACAAGGAATTTCGCTAACATCAAAGCCTACCTTCATAACACTTTGTCTTGTCTTTGCCTCTTTTTTGAGCTTTTTTAAAAAAATTGTTTTGTGCAAGTATACGAGTGTATGTATATACAGATTCAATACACTATTCTCTAAATGGACTTAGCTGACTACAGCTGGCCAAACAGAGCAGGGTATTCCATACCATGGGCCATCATGCTGGGTTCTGGTGGAGGGGAGCTGGGCGGCGGGAACTCACTCGCGGCTCGGGAGCACACGGTGCCGGTCCGGTCTGGAAGAGCAGCTGTCTGGGTTGTGCGGTTTATGTTGTGTTTTCTCCTGATCTGTATCGTTGTTGTTCCTGTTCTCTTTGTTTGCCGTTCTGTTAAACTGCCCTCATCCTGACCCACCGGTTTCTGCCTGTTTATTTCCATTCTCCTCCACACCCCGGTGGGGGGAGGGGTGGCCGCGTGGCGCTTT
>Ga0181612_155828_pt1 | contig 12851 bp, 5 predicted proteins | sample HoacroProtozoa21_FD_119630 | JGI IMG/M metagenome (GOLD analysis project Ga0181612, IMG submission 119630) | Hoatzin crop microbial communities from Cojedes, Venezuel. Combined Assembly of Gp0051906, Gp0051904, Gp0051908 | reverse complement strand
GAGACCTGGAACACGTTGCCCAGAGAGTCTCCTTCTCTGGAGATATTCAAGACCCACCTGGAAGAGGTCCTGTGCAGCCTGCTGTAGGTGACCCTACTTTGGCAGGGGGTATACTATCCACAGAGGTCCTTTCCAACCCCTACTGTTCTGTGATTCTGGGAGTCTGTGATCTGCTGGCTGATTATTGTATCATGAAAAATAAGGATATCAACTTCACCTGCATTAGTTGATTCATTATGTATTCATAGTCTTTGTTGCCTTGCTTTTTTTTATATTCTAGATCAAGGTTGTTCAAACTGACTGATTTTATCTGTCACAGACTAAAGTCATCATGCAACGGAGTGCCACAAGACACAAATCACCTACCCTGCACAGCTGAGGGACAAAGGAGCTCCTGAATCACTTTGCAAGCAGGAGGTGACTGTGTCCCTCCAGTCCCTCCAATCTTTTGTGGAGAACCACGGGTCTTGGTGGGATGTCCAGGTCATCTTAGCTCGCTGCACCAACTCAGCAGCACTTACAGCTCCATTTCCTCCAAGACTCAGCTTACTCAGGGCCCTTTTTTGTGGCAGAACTGCCCCATTACCATTCAATTAGCACAGTCTCACCTTGCAGTCACATGTTCCTCCAATGAACCTAGATGAAACCTTCAACCCATATAAAATATCAAACCCTTCTTACAAGACTCAGCAGAAAATGAAGTATTATAGTGGGTATTCTCTTTTACCCAATGTTGCAAAAGTTTTGGGGCTCAGCTAAGGAAGTAAGAAGCAAGTTCAAAATCCTGTCATGTTTGAAGGGATTTGACCTACCTTTGTCTCTTCATTAACGATTGCAAACTATAGTCATGCTTAAAATGATAAGAATAATGCTTATGAAATATCTTTGCTTCAAGAACTTGTCATTAAATGTTGTATCATAAAGCAATAAAGAGTAAAACAACACAATAGTTTTTCAAAATTTTCACAATAATCCTCCAACTGCATATTATATATACAGTTTTATATGCCTATATAGACAGTAGGCATATTTAAGAAGAATACATGAAAGTAGTACAGAATCAGAAATGAAAAAAAAAGGACAAGTGATTTTGAGGCACAGACAGGGACAGAAGAGAATGACTAATGATATTCATAAAGATTTTGTCTTTTGGAAGGACTAGCATTAAAACCACAACCAAACAAACTACTCAGCAACAAGGAAAAGTCTTTTGCCTTGGCATCTTTGTCTTTTCAAACTATTACGTGTGTACAGTATTTCCTTTGTGGTTTTATGAACACGTGCATTACTTATAGACCGTAAGTGGCAGTCTGGATACCAATATCTCAGGGCATTTATTGGCAGTGTATGTGTAATACTGCTGAAGGCATATTGACCTCCTGTATGAGGTCTATGTGAGTTCACAGTTGTGACAGTGTAAAACTGGGAAAATCTTTGGGAAACTTTTATGTTCTTACAGGCAGCACTTGCTATTCTCTTCTTATTTCTAAAATTGCTTCCCTGGCACTCGACTGAGGCCCAGGAACAGAATTCAAAGAGTTGTGTAGTCACAAATGCTTTTTCTTGGCCCTCCAGATTATTGTTTTGTCCTGCGTTTGGGCCCATCAGCTTTTAAGAATTGGGTTTCCAGTAGGAGGGTGAGGATTTTGAAACTACCCCTGCGGCTCTGATAAGCACAAGCAAAAGCGCTTGTGGTCTACATCAAGTGTGAGGTGTGTACCCACCTTGCTGCCCTGTCCCTTTCCTGCCTCTGTCACCTGCAGTCAGGTTATCCTTGTGCTGCTCACATTTTTCATATTTTTTGCTCCATCATGACTTTGGCATTTTTAGCAAGTTATTCCCCCAAGCGGTACTCTAACTTGTCTTTTACACTAGCAGGGATGTTAGTGAGGCAAGAAAGCCTCTGCGGGATACTTATTTCCACAAGCCACGGATTATCAGGAGGGGATAGGAATCATTCAGCGTATTACCAAGGAGAAGAGAGTTTGGAAACGGCTAGCAGTTTCCTTTAGTTTGTCACCAGCTCCAGTGTTTGAAGATGTAACACACTTCTGAGTGCACTGGCCTCTGTCCTGCGGGGACCAGCTGAAGTGCTTCCTGCCGGGGTCCAGTATCAATAGCACTCGGAGGGGTCTCAGTGACCCCTATAGCCTGTGCTCAAGTGGACAAGCAGCCAGATGGCCACACATTTCTGCATTCTTTCGCTGTGTTTTTCCAGCACTAGATATACATGGTGTCGTCTTTTGTCTTGCAGATCTAAAGAGATCAGAGCCCCTGAAGAACAACTTACATGAGAATTTATTGTATGTGACAGGAATCAACACAGAGAATGTGTAAAAAAGGAAATCTTTTAACAAGGGGAGAAAAATCCAGAAAAGGTTTGTGTTTTTTCTGGGTTTTTTACTCTTGTAAACAATAAGCAGATAACATAAGAAGTTTAAAGACTTATTATTCATTCGCAGGTACAGAAACATTCCCATTTATGAGATATGAATTCATAACAGTCACCTTAAGGTGAGCAATTATAATTCCAATCATTTAAAAAATCAGTGCTGTATTCTGGAGATTTTCAATATACCCAGTCTTTGTTGAACAGGCTTGAATTTTGAGGACAAACTGTGAACTCTATTTAATGACTCAAGGGTCATGAAAAGATTCAAATGCCAAAATGAAAGAATATAATGAGAAGAGGAAAAAAAAAAAAACACAGTAGGATTCCCAGCACTCCTAGCAAAAACTGAGGCATAAATCTGAGAACTAAGAAACTCAGATCACAGACTCTGTCTACAAGCTAAATCCTTGCTTTATGGACTACAGGCTACCATGATCAAAAAATACAGTAGATTGCCCAGTGCTTACAGTAAGTGGGTCAGGCGTGCATCAGTGCTTATCAAGACAATGAGCAGTTCATCTCATAACCCCAGCCTCACCGTAGTGTTGTTCAGGAATATGGAAAAACATATGCAGCTCTAAGTGCGACAAGCTCTGACTGCATTAAAGACGACAGATTTATGGGGTCTTATATTTGAGTAAAAGGAATAGACTGAGAAATAACAGTTCAGGAGCCTGAGACTAGCCAATGGTCTATGAAACAAGTGTATAGCAGCATTTAACAGAAAGTAGCTTTTAATTACGGTGGCTAAGAGAACGTATATAAAAATGTCAGTATGCATCACTGAGTCACAAAATCATATGGTTATCTGCTCTCTCCCATGACAGATTGTATATATATTTTATGTTTTTGTCCTGACAAAATCTGCCCAAATTCCAGTAAAGTGTGGATCCACTGATGAACTTCACAGAGGCCCCACCTGGCTTAGCTCTGGAATTGGCTAAACCAACTCCCCTACAGGATCTGGAACTAGCTTTTGAGGTTTGGACCTGTCTGTCTGAGAACTGCAGATATTTAAGAAGCAATTTATCATGTTTAATTTTCAATTTCTCAGGCAATGTAACTTATGTTTCTTCCCAAAGAGGATTCATTTTAATGAGATAGTGCCTAACTTCTCCAGCCTCATGAACAGACGTATTATTTTCAGTGCCAAGGTCTACAACAAGGAGATGGAGTGAAGTCTAACTTGATAACTCTTGTCTAACTCTTAATTCAGAAATAGACAACAGCCTGAAAAAAATATTTGTAAAACTATGCCTGATAAACTTTCGTCGCCTCATGTTATATATGCTCAGCCTTTGCTCACATCTGCTGAATCTATCTTGTTATCTGGAAGTGTGTCTGCAGATCAGTTCTGGAGGGACTGAAAAGCTCTTAAATTCTTTGCTAAAACACCAGCACAGCACATTTGCCAAATATTGTAGATTCATTACAAAGCTGAAGATATCCAAGCTTGAGATGTTTTGCTCCTTTTTCCACCATCATCTACAGGCTCCTTTCATCTCCTTCCTCATCCTCTGTGCTCTTCTACTCCTTTAATCTCTCTCCTGCTCTTCCTCTCCCCATCAGAATAGGAATGTGTGAACATTTATCAGTGTGTCTTTGCTAACATGAACATTATTCCACTCTCTCTCTAACCATTTCCTACTCCTTCAGGAATAAAGAAATCTCATCTCATTTCCACTCAAAATCTTCTCAGTGTAAAATTCAGAGCTGAACTAATTGTGAATAAAATGAATAAAACTCACCATTCTGAATGCTATACAGGACCTGAGGTTCGGGAGTGCAACAATTGTCTAAATGAAATGGAGGACTGAAGGGAATTAAGTTAAAAGTGCATAAGAAACCTTCCTACTTCGGCACAGCCCCTCCTTGACCTGGCTGTCAGGTATTTGTAAATGTTTTCAATCAGCTCTACTTTTTATCATGACCGCTCACATTACCTACCTGCAGTGTTGCTCTGAGCAGCCGTACAATCTGTGCACCACAGTGTGCTGAAGCCCGAATATCTCTAATTAGGAATTTAACACCTCTAAAATGTTCCATATGGACTCGTCGCACTTAGAGTTTGCTGCTGTTTCTACCATGGTTGTGTTAGGCTGAGGTGCCTTCATTGCATGGCCTGTGACTTCAAGGTGCCTGTCTTGGTTTTCAGCTTCTTCTGTCTCCTGAGTGCTCCCTATAGTATGATTGTAGCCTTCTCTGCCCCTTCCAGTTGGGTGCACGCTGGATATTTCTGTGTATTAATGTCCCAAAGCAATGTAGTTTCTCCTCAATAACTTCAACCAGAATTAAAACCAGAACAATACAAAACAAAACAAAACAAAATCGAAAAAAAGCCTTGTGATTTCAAATATGGATTTTTAAAATATATATGTGTATATATCTTGAATTAAAAATAGATGCTGGATAGATGCAGTAATTATGGCAGAAGGTGCGTTCGTGACTGTGCAAAGGCTGCACGTCTCCGGCTGGCCACCCATGGCTCCCAGCTCCTGCCGCTGCCCGGAGGTGTCCCAGAGCCCGAGGGACAGCACCCGCGGAGGGGCCGGGAGGGCCGAGCCGGGAGCCCACCACCCCTTCCCCCGGGGGCGGCAGCAGCGGGCGGCGCCTCGCTGCTCCTTCTGGGGTGAAACCGTCCGACTCCCTGACTCGGCTGGGGTGGCCACTAGAGGGAAGTGTTGCTCTGTTAACGAGGGCGTTTTGGAGCGGGTTTACTGCGTTTTTATCCACTTTTTCAAATTTTATTTTTACAGCAAATATATAAAATGTGTGCTTTACCTTTCTGTCATTTGCGCTGTGCTTTTTACGAGAGAAAAATTCAGACTTGAATGCTCATTTTCTTAAAACGGTGTTAGATATTTAACCCAGTGTGTGTGAAAGTAAAACTAGAATTACGCTCACTGTCCAAAGTGCATGAATCTGTCTTTTCCCGCTACATAATGACTAGACACCTTTTGTGATCTGATTTGGCTTTTTGTTGAAGGTTTACAAGAGGAATATCTGTTCAGTTACCCTGCTCTCTTCTGAGTGCAAAGGTTGAAGCCAGGGAAATACTTCTCTTTCCTGTTTTCCCTGGTAAGAAATGCTGTGGTCCCAGACTGAGAAAGACTTCCATTAATTAAATTACAGGTGTTTTGATTAAGGACTGCAACCCCTGTCTCTAAGTCATTAAGTAATTCATTGAATCATACCACGATAATAAATCATACCATGATGTTCCAGTGTATACAGTCATTAAGCACTTTGGAGTGCATGACTTCCTGATATGCTGTGTCTCTGTTTTTAAATAAACACATGCCTATATTCTCCTGTTGCTTATGTACTGCAAGCACCTCCTGTTTGAGTGTTCAGAGCAGTGAGATGGATTGGCTAATCATTAACACAAGTATGATCAGCAATAAACTGTCCAGACGATAGCAATAACATCAGGCATCCCAGAGACAAGACCAAGACATTAACAAAGGAGTTCCTTCACGTGAAATGCGAAATATAATAAGGAGACTGTGTTGCAATGTCTGTATAAATACTTTTTATAAATGGTAAGTGCTAAAACTGCAGAGAAGTATGTGCTAATATTTTGGGCTTTTTTTAAAAATATGATCTAAAAATCATTCAAAATGCTTTATAATGAGTAGAAGAAGTTTTTAAGAACAAACTAGTGTTCTTAAAACAACATATTCACAAACAGTATTGAATTGCTTTAATCATGACATAAAGAACAAGTAAACATAACACACGAGGGGATAACTTCGGAGTGCTTAAGGTTTATTGTTGAGGTTTTTTAATACTTATTATACACGTAATGTTTTTCTAGTTTGATCTTAAAAGTAAGATTATGTGTTTATTTTGTTCTCTTTTGTCCACCCTTGTAAGGGATTCATGTATTTTCTGCTCTCACTCAGACAACAGTCCTAAACCTTCTTGCCAAAAACTATTTTTGTTGTTGCCTGATGCTACAATAAAGCCTTCCTAGGACATGTTACGCCAAGTTACTGCCAGGTATCATTAAAAGTTTTGGTTGCAACATCCACAACTTATGAAAGCCCAGATTTTATTTGTTGCAGTATTTTGTGCCAGATTCATCCAAGAAGCAAATGAATAAAATTTATGAGACTTAGCACTAAATAAATATCATTATAACAGACAGTGGTAAGTGTTGATCACTCAGTAATGACTAATGGAAGATGATGGAAGCTGTTAATTATTGGTTGTAATGAAAGAAGGTGGAGGAGTTTTATTATATCTGTTTTATACGATGAATAGCTCATACTTATTGTTGGCTGAATATGCATGCAAAATAATAACCACATGAAATTTCCATTGCTTCTCACCTTGAAAATATTACTACTGATCTCTATGATAAATACTTCAGTTTTAAGAATACGCAGGATTAGCCAATCTCTTAGGAGAGATAGACTGAAATGTTAAAAGTTAGCACGAATTCACTCCATCGACCGAAACTGTTTTGTGGATGGTGCCTCCTCTCCCACCCTGTGTGAGCCCCTGCCTTGCTTCCATCAGGCTGCCAGGTCCAGGGTACAGTCAGACCACACTGGCCCTTTTAAAAGGACAAAATAAATATCTTCTGCAGCGTTTTTGAGAAGTGTCAATACCTTGATTTTCATAGGCTTATTATTCACATTGCAGGTAGTTTCTGGAGAAAATCATACCAAAATAAGTGGCTCCATCACAGTGGGGGTGTTGGTCTTTCATTTCCTGAGTTTGGATCTTAAATGCTTTTAGGCACTTACGTACCCTGGAGACACTTCTTAGACTTTTCTGATGGGCACAGTGCAAACACTAAAACCGACAAACCCATTAAAAAGCAGTACTCCTAGTGTGTGTTATTTAAACAGCTATAAGGATAACAACTTCAGTTTGTTCCACAATAAAATTATTTTGTTACTAAACTTTTGCTCTTGTCAGTGTCATTTGTTGCCTAAATGAGTCTGGTGTATTAACATCTCTCTTAAGAATAAAAGCATTTGAAGTACAAATTCAGTAGAGACGGTTTCTGATCTAAAGCTCAGCAATAGAGAGTGTACTTTCTGTAACAAGAAATCTAAGCGTAGTAATTAATATTCAACAGTTTCTATTAATAAAGTCATCTAGCAATCTTTATACAGCTGGGAACTCTGGAATACAGGAGGCATTTAGCTTATTCTTGAGAAAGAAAGAAGCCAATGAGGTATTACTTGGTGCATAAGTAAAATCTGACAGACCACCAAATAGCAATAATAGTGGGGAACAAAAAGAAGTGAATCTTGCAATTCATATGGGTAGCATAACACAACAAGCATGATCAGAAGCTTATGCGCTCAAATGTGTTCAAACATTTAGCCAGACTCTTCCCTCCTATACATAATTCAGATGAACACTTCAATTTTTTTGTGTTAACACTCTAATTCTTTCTATGCTAGGCTGACCCAGGCAGTCAGTCAAACCGCTTATGGGCTGGTCTCCATTACGTCCAAATCTGCATAAGCAGAAGTGGTCATATTTAATAATTGTTGCAAACTAAGTTAAACAACTGAGAATAGGTTGTAAATAGGATCTGTTTACAAGAAAACATTCAAAATTTGTGTCCTTTTTTTTAACTTTGGATACTTCAGATAACAACAATGCACCATGCATAGTACTGAATTATGCCACCTGATTTCCTACTGAAATATTCAGTTTAAGTTTGGTCCATCCAACCAGTCTCGTGTAAGACAGCCATCATGATCTAAATGCCTGGTGTTAGGCAGTGGGAAATAAACTAAAATATGTCATTGCAGGGTATATTTGATCATGATTTCAGTGGGCCCTTCGTATTACAAAAACTGCATTTTTCACTTTAGCTACAAAATGAGGTACTCCCAGCTCTTTTCCCTGGACAGTGCAAAGCAGCCATCTAGAACATGCTCTGAGACTGACAACTTTCTTCCCTATAAGGGTAACATTTTAATTTTCCCTAGACCATATTTGAAGTCTGTCATAAAATGTGTAGGGAACAAAATCCCTCCTTCTGAGCCAAAGCATTAAAAGCCAAGTGTTTTAAAACACAAGATGACTGAATGCCAGGCAGATTACACACCTAAAGTTCCATGCAGATGTACTCCAAAGGCAAAATTTAAACTCTGTTTCGGTATGACTGAGAGGTCAGGAGGAAATCTTTTGCCTGGAAGGAGACATACGCAGAGTGCACCTACCATAAGCTCTGTGTCTGGATATGAAGAAACAGAAATATATAAATCAATTATAGAGTCTAGCGGAAAAAAAAAAAAGAACTGCCTGAAATTCACAAACCAAGGAGAAAAGCTAACATCTCCTGTTATTTCCATCTTCTCAATGAAAATCACCGTAGTGTAGATTACATATGTACTAAAGCATAGTATAGCTTATATGTAGGAGTAGCTGGCAACTCCAGCAATGGCACAAATGACTAGAAAAGTGACCTAGCTTGCATGATGACATAGAATAGTATTAATTCACTTCAAGTTAGAGAGCTCACTTTCAAGTTAAGCCAGGCTGTGTGGCGAATGAATATGGCCATCATGTGCTCACTGTTTTGCAGGGGAGGAACGACATGCCTGATTCAAAATGAACTGCAATGATCTGGGATGGCTAGACTTCACTCAGAACAGGCATTTGTCGAACACAAGTTTTTAAATATTTCCTTCTCAAGTGTAAAGTACAGTAGTCTACAGAATACTTGTCTTACATATACTGAACAGCTGCTGTTAATGAGTTAAATGCACACACATTAAGGAATGCAAGGATGGCATAATATGGTCCTAGTGCTTCAGGAGAGGAACCATCATGCCTGTACAACCTCTACAAGCTGCTAGGGTGGAGAAGCTCATCTAAAATCTCTGAAGAAAGGGAATTATGATCAGCAAACACCATAGTCCTTGGATAGAGGACTGTTCCAACTCATCTAGGAAGTGTTGAAGGTGACATAAGCGTTCCTCATTTGAGAACTTTCAGCTTCAACTTTCTCCACTTCACATGGACCAAAAGAGTGAGTTTCCTCCTATTTTCAGTCCTTACACAATAGCAAGGAAATTTGTTTCAGGAGTTAAAAATAGGAGCACAGAGATGATTGTTGTGTCCCAGCTACTGAGGACATACAGTAGTATGGATCCCTCCTGTGCTTCTCCAGGTCACTACAGAAAGATACAGAGTGCTCCTTTAAGTTATCTTTTAACCAGCGTTGATAAAGTACTTTGAATTTTGTTTTGCCAATTACATACCTAGCACATTATAAATATCGTATAAGCTCCACTAGAAGCTTGGGAGGTGAAGAACAAGAGAAATATAATTGAGTAGTCCATTGTACTAATTTCAATATCTAAGCACTATGCCTTAGCAAGCCATGTGTTAACTGAAAATGCTATTTATTTCAAAGAAGATTGCTACGCGAAAGAAGATGAGAGAATGCCACGAGTGCTTCAGAAATGTCAGAACATGGGGCCAGTCATGATCTCTGTTTTCCTGCTGTTCTTTCAAGGGTGATTATGAGTTTCATGCACATGTCCTGGTTTCGAACAATGAACTGGTCAGCCCAATAGCTATCTGACAGCTCAAAGATGGCAGCTGTAGATGCTCAGGTCAAGTCCACGCATGCAGAGGCAGTGAGGTCAGTGCATCCCAGGTAGGCTGAGCTTACTGAATGTGCAGCAAAATCATTCTTCACCTGTAACACATCAGAAACAGGTTTGATATATCTTATATGGGCTTGACTTCTGTGCAGTAGGTAGATGGTAGGTCCAATATATGCACAGGCTTTGAACTCACTGCATACTCACTGCAAATGTGTGTGTGCACCCGTCCAGACTCATGTATAGGAATCCGAACTGAGTGCGGACTCCTAAGGATCCTAAGGATCTCATCTAATAATGATACAAACAAGGTTTATGCATTGTATTGGAAATCTAACATTTCCTTTACCTTGGAAACCACAAATGTTGCACAATAAGCCATAACTGAAACATGATTAATGTAACAAAAAGATGCCTCTCCCACAAACGTGAACATGCATCTGGTCAAGAAATACAGCTGTTGGGAAGGCTGGTTAAAAAGTAGAAAAAAAAAAAAAAGTCTGTAGCTTCAGGAAACTCTTTTTGAGAAGGCATGTTTTTTATGGAATGCTCTGGAGCTGTCGACTAAAGTAGAATTCGACTTAAAAACACAATCTGACAAACAGAAGAGGAAGTTTCCTCTGAATCATACCATCCTCATGCAGGAATTGTCCAAACCTCTAGAACTCCAGCAAACTTCAAAGAGCTTCGGGCAAGACAGTCATACTAGAGTGAACCTTAGGAACATACCCTACTTTTCACAGACATCTCAAAATACTTCTTCATGCTCCCGTGGGCCAAGAGCTCCTGAAGAAAACATGATGCTGACATTTCTGCTCTTGCAGAAATCAGTAATATCAATTCCTAAATAGCCTTTACCTTTGTCAGTATTCATGAGCCAGAACTGTATGGAAACAGTTTGCAGTTTTCCATTTCTGTTACACATGAATATCTATGCAATGATAAATAGTATTCATTTAAGGACTACCATACTGCATCTAATCTTGCCATCGTGATCATTAGTACAGATCGAGACAGAGAAGTATTAAAAACTTACCTGTATAAGTCCGTCCTCTCCATCATTTCTTTTCCTGGCTTTCAGCAAACCATAGCTCTTGACCTTAATGGGCACATACTTCTAGATGGTTCAACGCGTGTAACAGTTGCCAATAAGCCCACCTTCCATAATGCTCTAATCCCTTTTTGAGCTCTCTTGTGCTTTTGATCACTGTAATGACATGTGACATTGAGTCTGATAGCTAATTATACAGAGAAGTGAGAAGCACACTTTTGTCTGTTTTAAGATTTTGGCTTCATAAATGGTTCTTCTCTGACAATTCTGCTGACTTCTAGTGTATGTCTCCATTGCCGTATCTTATACAGAGATATGGAAGCCATTCCATATGGATGCTACGTCAAGTCTACCATACTTTGCTGTGTGCATCAACAAAACCATTACATTCTGATATATGCTCTTTTTTAGTGGTGGCTGAGCCAAATCAAACTTGCTGAATTTCCGATTTCTTGCGTGATCTTCCAGGACCAGAAATTAAAAAAGACATCTTTAATCACATTCAGTAAGTAGATTCAAGAGAAAACAAATGTTGACATCATCATCTCATTTTTGCAAAGTATACATTACAGATTAATTTTAAATATAGAGTTAGGGATTTATAGCAGAATTTTGGAAAATGTAAAACCATTTTAGGAGCAAAATTCCCAGTGACTTTCAATGAATCTATAATCCAAAATCACCCAGACACTTTTGAATAACTCACACATAGGCCCTCAAACTTGTATTGTAAAAACTCTAGGGCCTTTTCAGCTGCAGGAAATTCTTCAACTACTCTACTAAAAATAGATTTGAAACTGTGCTGGAGGGACTTTGCTCCTATAGACTCTTCTAAAACATATCTAAACTTAACATGTATTCATGAGAATGTTCAGGGAATCAGGAGGTCTACTTTATATGTGTTCCATTATTTGCATATTAGTGTTAACAATTAATGAACATTGTATTAATCTCTCTCTTTGTACATACATATCTATGTATGTGTTGTATATATATTTCATATTCATATTCCATGAAATCTGCAGTGTTTCCATTGTATCAGCATATTCTTCTCAGGGATTTATGGCCATTGGGAATGTAAGCATAGCCCTAACATTGTACATCTGTCTGTGTAAAACAGCACAGGCAGAGTGCCAAATACCATTTTTGGAGCACAGAATTGCTCTTCTTAAAATGTTTCTGGAGACCCACTGTAACTATGAACTCTTAAAAGGAAAACTGCCCTTGAAGCTCCAGGGAGCGACACAACTTCTGACACACTTCAGACTGCCTGAGCACTCTCACTTGAATTTGGCCCAGCAGCCTGCTGAGCTGCCCTACTGAAGATGGACATGTGGGAATACATGATGATAATAGAGAATTTGCCTTGGCATTGATTTGCCACCACACTTCTTGATCAGTATAAAGAGTATGATTGAGGTTTCTCTTAGTTATGAGGATTGAAGGAATTGTTGAAAAACAAGAAATCTACTGATCCACATAACTGACTTTAAGACGTTAATATGTGGAACATGTAAAGAACACAAGGATTCCTACAATATCTCACAAGATGCTTATGGGCCCTCAAGGGATAAGTCACACCAAAAAATTAACCTTGCTGCTTTCGGACTGAACCTAGCTTGAGGTGGCCGAGAAAAGGAAATCGTCATGTTGCGTTCTTTCAGAAGGTACCTCTGGGCATTCATGAAATGACATTAAAACTTCCTTGCCATCACAGCGAAGTACGCAAACTAATTTTTACAACTTGCTGAATGGCAGCATGAATTCTGGTGACACAGAATCACAGAATCACAGAATCACAGAATAGTAGGGGTTGGAAGGG
>Ga0181612_132058_pt1 | contig 12852 bp, 18 predicted proteins | sample HoacroProtozoa21_FD_119630 | JGI IMG/M metagenome (GOLD analysis project Ga0181612, IMG submission 119630) | Hoatzin crop microbial communities from Cojedes, Venezuel. Combined Assembly of Gp0051906, Gp0051904, Gp0051908 | reverse complement strand
CCATTCTGTGATTCTGTCCCGCCTCTTACACACAGCTCTTCACCCAGCCCAACGCCAGATTTGTGTTTCTCACTAGAGCGATGCTATTGATACGCCTTTGCTTCATGAAGCAGTGGAAGCGCCAGGTTGTCCTGCAGAGCCTGGACTCAAAACGGTGTCCGAGCGCTCAGCTAATTCCCATTTTAGCTGAGAAAAGCCTTTACTAGAGATTTGCTAATAGAAAGTTGCAAGTGCATCGCGGCAGGGGAGACCATGCCCCTTTCTCCCTCCCGCTCAGCAGGGAAATCTGTTCTTCCACACTTACTAGTTCTGGCAGTCCATGCAGATCAAATGCAACAGAAAAGTAGTTTTTGCTTGCCGGTTCCTTTGTTTCCCTCCTCTCCTCGCCAAACTCCTTTTCCTCATATTGTGTCTCCTTCATAGACCAGGAGAAAGGCAGGGCTGCAGAGGAATTTACTGCCTTAGTAGAAAATCTTGCCATGTCTCCTTGCAAACCCGAAAGGAGAACTAAATGGAATCCCCGGGGACGCTCTGGCTCCCTCAGTATAACAAGGCTCAGGTTCAGCTGCTTGTGTCACTTGCTGCATTGCCTGGTTTTAACCCCGTTTGGTTCAGGACACATAAAATACCCACTTTTCTGCCCTCCAGAGCACTTCGCCTACACTTTTTTAGCGCTACCTTTGTCACCTGCAATATTTTTGATTCTGTTTGTTGAACTCTCATCCCCGAGCCCCTACAAACCAATGGCTGCAACGCAGGGGAGGATGCTGTGGCCATGCACCCCCCGCTGCCTCCTGACCCTCCCCTGGCCAGGCTTCTGCTGGCTCTGCAGATCACCACAGGCTACGGCTGGAGCCAGCTCAGGCCTGGTTTTACAGGAATTAAAAGTAGGAAAGGTCCTCCCCTGCAACAGTCTGGAAAAAAAAAAGAATTAAGAAGCACCTGTGCACAGCTAAGAGCAAGGCCCTGTCTGCAGGAGGCACGGCGCTGCCCGGCTTCACCTATCACCTCATGTCAGATTTACTACAGGAATGGCCCAGGGGCCGCTCTGCTCTGCGATAACAAAAATCTTCCCAGAGACAGAGGCAGAAATAGCCAGGCAGCGGCTCAGTGCCGAAACCACCAGCAGAACAGCTCAGCCTCTGACAACAGCTGCCCTGCGTCGCGCAGACGCTGACGTCTCCATCCTTCCATCCCAGAATCTGCCCCTTTGACTCCAGATGGAGATGATCAAATATTTAATTAACACATTTGACCTTTTATCAGTCCTTGGCACTGATGGCTTTCGGCATGCAATTTAGGTGCTCTTTCCCAGAGCCTGCTGCAAACCTGTGACCAGGACAACGTTACATGGTTCTTCACATCTCAAGTCTGGAAACGTTCTTAAGCTCTGGAGTTGAAAACTGAGAGAACATGAAAGTGTCACCTTCTATTATTATTTTAACAGCATTTAGGTTTGTACCTCTTGTTCCTGTAGGGTGGTATAAAGTAGAAAACAAGTGCTACCTAGAAAATCGAAAGCAGAGAGGCCTTTTCATTCATTTTCCTATACACATTTAAAGGCTTCTAAATTTCTTGTGGGAAGAAGGAGCTTAGCAAGCATAAATGATGCCTGAAAATGGCCGAGAACAAGCAGCTCATTGCACTGCTGGCAGAGAGCAGCCTGCTCCTGCCAGTTTATAGCTGGCATGACCAGAGACCTTCTCACAGCGTTATTCTTTCTGCTAATTCTTTGTTCCTGATCGTTGTTCAAATGCTAAGGAGTCCCGTGCCAGGGAGTTCAGCCCCAGCTAGGAGGAGGTCCCAGGTACACAGCCTTTGCTCAGCCCTCCCCTCCCTGGGTCAGAGCAGCACAGTTCAGCAAGGACTCTTCACTCCCAAAAAGCCTCCATTATTTCAGTCTGAAGCTCAGTGTGACATGGAGGTAACACAAAGCACGAGAAACCTTACCTGCGTACTGGGGTGCTTGTTTACGTTCACAAGATAGGCAGTGTATACCACTGGGATATTTTAAAGTACAGCAGCACCAGTTATATCCAATAACTATAAACACTTTATTTTTATAGTATATAAAAATATAGGAACAAAATACTACATAGAAAAATTATAAAGTTGAGCAGAGATCTTCTCAATCTCATTTTTAAGAGGTAAGACAAACAGGATCACACTGTGCAAGCTCCAGACTTCAGAAAATAAAATTCTTCGGGCAGTTTGAGTGGTGGCACACTCCCTTGGAACAGCACAGACGCTGCTTACCACGACCAGAGGCAGAGCCGTGCCGAGGGATAGGTTTCCAGCACAGGCAACCGCGCCTGCAGTTTTGCTTTCACTAAACATCAAATGAAACCTAAGCCCTCTTTCATGATCTGCCCTGGAGATGAAGGCTCCCACACCCCTCAGCACGTTTATGGTGTGGGTGCGAGGAGCCCACCTGGGCAGCCCACAGCCCCCACCCTGTGATCCCACCCCATGGGCTCAGATTTGCCTAAACCAGCGAGTCTGCGGCACTCCTGCACACCAGTACAACCAGAAGCTGGCTGTGACCGGCCGGTGAGCTGGCAACTATCATTTCCGGAAGAAAAAAGGCCAGTGAAAACGAGCTGATGAAATCCCCGAGTTTCCACCAGTTCCTCAAATGAGGAAAAAAAAAAAGAAAAACCCACTAAAAAAAGCAGCCAGCATTTTTTTCCAAGGCACCGGCTCTTTCAGTACCTTGCTGTGTTGAAGGAAGGACACCATGGACTTCAGCAGCCAACAGCAGAAGAACCACCTCCTCCCCTTTACCTGTACTTCTCCGATACTAGAGTTTCACTTTCTACAACCAAATTGTCCAAGTTTGCTTGCAGGTGAAGCAGGGAAGAGAGCAGGGGAAGGAAATGGGGGCAGAGAATTAAGGAATTGCAGTGCAAATTATATGCTCATGAAAAAAATGTAAAAGAAGGTTCTCTGGAGATTTTCCAAGCCTGTTCTCTCCATGGCCACAAAACAGAGTCTCTTCCCATCAGGGAGAAACTGCCCACTGACCCTAGACCTTCAAAAGAACACAGGAGCACGCTCCCTAAAGCGGCAAACTTGTTTTCACATCAGGTCTCAGCAATGCTAGCGAGATGCCACTATTGCCACCTCTTCATCACCCAGCAATCACAGCAGGACTCCATGAGAAAGTGCAGCGGGAGTCTCAGGTCTTCCAGTTCCTCCTCTTTCGTTGATCTGAAGATGAGATTTGCAAGTCCCTCTGCTGTGTTCACACTGGAAAAGAGGGCAGCGACACATGCTGGAGACAGTCCAAGAATCCCTGCTGTGCGGAGGCAGCTTGCAGAGTTTGACTGAAGAAAATTGACCCATGAAGAAGTAAGGACAGGCCTGAAAAGGAAGACGGAGGAAGAAGGGGACTGCTCCAGGCACCAGTGCGTCCCAGTTCCTGCCTAATGCCAGAAAGGTGCTGTAGCAGCTCCCGGCTCCTGTGAGCAGCATGCGCAGGACAGCAGAGCCTGGGGCGGAGCGGTTGCGTAGGGATAACAAGCAGCATGTTCGGAAAGCCTCTCTGTGCCAGGCGCAGGGACCGCTCTCACTGCCACTTGTAGAGCTTCACCATCTTCTCGGTCAGAGTGGCCAGGAGGTGGGTTTGGTTCACTTCCAAGGGGCAGATGTCCAGCACAGGCAGGTCAGCCCGCAGCTTCTGCAGCAGGGAGCCGCTTCCAGCATCCCAGAGCTGTGGACAGACAAGGCCAAAGGCAGCAGGATTGTCCCCTCCCATCCCAAACACAGCTTCCTCTTGAGAGAGAGGGGACCTTCCTCAAGTTACTCACAGGACCCTCTCTCTGCTTTCACACCCTGCTCGGATGGGCTCTAACAGACTCGCAGCACGATGTCACCCTAACTGCCCTCTCCTCCGACCACGGCTCATGAGCTCCCACACAGCCCCTTGTCCATCCTCCGCATCAGAGCTGCTTTTTCCCCATGAAGGGCAACCCTTCTCCTCATCTTCCCTGTCATTCCTGGAGAGCCTGCACCCATCCCTCGCAGCACTTACCGCATCAGCTATCCCACCAAGCCCCCATTACACCAGTTAGTGCCCAGCTGTGTCAGCGTGCCCAACTGCACTCCTCTGGCAGAGAGCAGGGGCTCACTGCCTGCGTTCCTCTCGATGGAAGTGGACCACAGGCCTCAGCTGACACTGGGTAAACCACACTATCACACCGTTACACCTGCTGCAGCAAGCGCAGCAGACTAACCTGCACAGGGTAACGCGCGTGACAAGACAAATCCCACCAAAACACACTGATAAGGCTCCTCTCCTAAGAGCTGCAATAAAACCCTCCACCACCCTGAAAGGAACGAGAGATACCAGGGCAGAATTAGACGCCTCATCACCAGCGCACACAAAGACATTGCCGTCCTCCTCCGGGCTCTGAAAAATGGCATTCTTGGTCAGCAGCTTGCAGGTGGGCCCAGCGCTGAAGGTCTGGACCGGGTTAGAAGAACACACCACATCTTCAGAGGCCTCTGTCAGCGGGCTGCTAGTCAGTTCCATCATCACACAACGCACACATGGGTTATTTTTACCTGCGTGGCAGAAATAGGAAGGTAACCTTTGGAAAATGTAATTGCAGACAAGTTTTAACTGCAGGAATACGAGCAAGCTGCCTCCTCTTGCCCTCACCCAATTCCGACCTACGTGCAGACGCTCATCGCTCTGGCTAGGGCAGGGACTACAGCTCTGCTGTGCCCTCAGCACCAAAGCTGCTATTGAACTCACACAGCAGGCCAGAGCGGCAACGAAAAGCACGTTGCAGGCGCACACCGTGACGTACTAGGCCTGTATGTCGCGAGGCAGTGCCGCGTGCTGATCTCCGTCTGAATGTCGATGCATCCTCCAGGTTCCAGGGGCAGGTGATGAGGCCGGTAGCAGTTGCCAGCCTTCTGTTCCCAAAAGCAGGCTCCTTCCAAGGTCCCAGCTAATATTCCACCGTAAGGCAGCGACGCCGAGGCCATGCGGGGCAGGTAGGACAGCGATACCATGGGGCACCTGAAAGCGCGATGGGCAAGAGTCAGCGCTGCCAGCTCCAGCCACGCTGGCGTCCTGCCTCACCGCTTCGGAGCCGCGGTCACTCCAACCACATCGCAGAGAAAGGGCCTACGCAGGCTACAAAATGGTCCTTCAAGCAAGGAACCCCAATGGGTTTGTCAAGAATAAATGAAATTCTACTTAATTACTGAGCTGTGTGTTTTAAAGAAGCATCAGACAGCACACATCAGATGCGTCTAAATCAGCGCTTCATTCCCCGAGTAGAAGAGATGGAAGTACACCAGCGTCTCACCTCTTTAATTTCTCCTTTCCAAATTAAGTACTCTGCCCAGCTCCAAACCCAACTCGGTTCTCCTGCTTAGGCTGCACTGGCAGCTCCAATTCTGACCATGCGTGCCTTAAAAAGATGCAGGGGCCAAGCACTCGCACTAAGCTGTACATATACCATGCAACCTTGTGAGAGACTTCTCACATCTGTGCTAAACTGGAATTTTTCAACAAGAGATTCACATAAAGCCATTTCAACTATCGCAATTGCTCTACGATTTCTGGAAGAAGCTACGTTTAGCTTGACTTATATTAGTGAAGTGGAGAGGAATGAAAAATCCAGATGCCATACCTGGACTTCTGAGGGACTAGTTCCTGGACGTGAGACTTTGTGTGTCTCAAATCGTATATCATGATAGAGCCGTTGACCAGCCCAGCATAGATGTAGTTTGTGTCATCAAGACACCAGCAGCAGCTCCAGACAGGACGGCCAGCGTTGTATGTCTGCACCACGGTATTTGTTGCCAAGCTGCAGAAGCAAAGCAAAGTGCTGGCTCATTGCACAAGCATCTACTGATGAGAAAATAGCGTAATTAAGGTAAGCAAATCTAGCTTTTTAAAGTCTTTAGACAGAAGCAGCTCTCTTTAGACTGAATTCTGAATTAACTCCTCCTTTAGCCCAGACATGAATCTGGAAAATCTAGCAGGATGACGACCTGGATATTGTCAGGTGATTTATAATTCTTCCAGGCCAATGCTTCCTTTTCCAGATTGATCTTTGGAGACTGGGAAAGGAAGTCTCAGAGCAGGGTCTCAGCTGCCTTACTGGAAAAAGAAAGCTAAGTTATTTTTCTGGAACCAATTAGAAGTGACTCTAGTGCAATCCCGTAATACTGCATATTCTTGAGATCACAGGGCTCCTCTTTTCACATTACATCTCTCATTATTTCCCTCTTTTTTACAGGAGAGGAACAGTGCTTATGCCTCAAAAGAATCCAATTTAAGCAAGAGTGAGACTGCAAGTGGGGTAAAGACAGTTAAAAGCACATTTATAGTGTTAATTCTTCAGAAACTCAATTTGTGGAAGGAAGAAGAGAGTACACAGAGGAGTGCAACCCAGGACAGCTGATGAAGGTGGTGTCAGATTAGAAGGCATTTGCGAAGGGCAGCGTTGTCAACATGGGCTCAGCACACTGACAACAGTGCGAGACAGAAGACAGCACAGAGCAAAGGAACCCTGGATGTCCTTTACAGTGTACGGGTTTCTCTCCAGGGAAGGTGATTATGCTCAGAACGCCTCCAGAGAAGCAAGTTATTGCTCCCAGGTAAGCATAAGGAAAAGCAGCACAAAGACACACCTGGCTCGGGAAAAGTAACAGGGAGTTTGATACCAGAACAGCAACTGGTTCAAAACAACAGGGAAAAACCAACCCCACCACCAAAGCCTTGGTGTGATTTTAAACACTTGCAAGCCAGAACAGGAGACCTATGAAATCGGTAACTAGAGAAGAAAAATGACCAAAGAGGGACTCTTCTTTCAGAGGGAGACTGAAAGAAGTACGAAGATGCTGCTGAAGCAAGCACTTAACTCCAAGCCATTCTGGGACTGAGCACAAAAGCAAGAGGATCACAAGTCCCGATGCAGCCAACCAGGCAGGTTTGGGAGTCAAGTGTCTGAGCGGGTACTGCGACAAGAAGCCGCTCCCCAGATTAAACCATGAAAAGAATATCAACCTCACCACTTAGAAATCTGACATGCTGACTTCAGCATCAGACACGAGACAGTTTTGTTTACTTTTAACTCGTCTAGCAAACATTTCAACATGGTAACAGGAAAGCAGCATTCTTTACATTTTTGTTGCAGCATTAAGTCCTCTTCATTGCTTGACTCGTGGGAAAGAATTGGGACTAATCAGTCACGTAACAGACACGTCCTGCCTAGCCCTACACTGACAGACAGATGCACATGAAGATGGTAATACGACTCAATAAAAACCATTCAGCCAACAGAGTTTTGAAGCATCTTAAGCTTAGGACTGAAGAGTGCCAGAGTAACAAGAAAACACCCTCACAGGCTGTAAATTCTAACAGGACCAAACACATTTTTCTCCCAGCCTTTGCATAATTAGTCTCCAACCTACTGCTTTAAGTCTCTGTTAGCTCTAGAAAATCTGTGTTCCTCTAGCACGTGCTCAACAATGCTGTCTACACATTTCATATCCCAAGTCAATTCCGTGCTCTGCAAGAAATGTAAAACCCAAGAAGCCAACATTAGTGCAGGGAAGAAAGCGCCCAACCTGAACACCCCTTGTTTCTGTTTTATGCCATGTAGGTTCCCATGCTCCACGTTTCCCTGCAGTAACAGAAACCCAAGTGGACAGCAAATTTCACATCTATACATGCTGCTACATCTGCTCCCAACACAACTTGGCCAATCTGTTCTGCATTACTTGTTTTCCACTGAGTTCTCCATAGGAAAAGGATCACAGAGAGGTAGCTCCGTAACACCTCCACGTAAAAGATCTGAAAGCACGAACAAGTCCTTCCCTCTGATAGTGCCCACACACAGGAAGAATATGCAGAGCTGATCTCATCTTCACAGCATCTTTTGGAGAGCAGAATCTCAAGTGCAGCAAGACAGAACAAAATCCAATCCATTCTCCTGCACACAGCAGAACTGTGGTGGGACAGGTTATTCCCTGCAGCAGGGCTCACCTGGTGAGTTTGAGAGTGTTGTCCAGAGCAGCAGAGAGCAGCAAGCCATCTGCTCGAGTGCCGAAAGCCAGTCCCCGAATCTGTTTACTATGGATGGGGATGTACTGGCTGCTCTTCAGGTTGGCCACGCTCATCATCTTCACGCCGCAGCCTGTCACAGAAGAAGGATGAAGTGGGTTATCGCAAAGCAGCACACATGTAGAACTAGCCGTTCTATGCCAGAACTACAGTGTCTGTACTGAAGCCTGTGGTGGGATGAACATGTAAAAGTTATTTGCTGTTCTGGGTAAGAACTGCCACAAATCATTCTTCAGTTCAAATGGCAACAAACTCGGTATCAGAGCTACAAGTCTTGTTACGAGAGTCTGCTGCCCTTTAGCCAGTTTCTTCAAAGCCATTCTTGCCTAGATAAAAACACGTGCAGTAGGATTAAATGGCTATCTAAGAGAACAAGTGTCACTGCAAACAACGCTTACAGGTGAACCTAATCTGTGTGCTACAAGAGTCACCACAAAGCCTCCATTCAGACATTCATTCCTGGCTCCAAAAGCCAGAAAAATAAGGTCAGCTGAATGCAGAGAACAATTTTGTTATATCAAGACACAGCATATTAATCTCCAAACCATTAACCAAATAAAGAAGTTTTATCGCTCAGAAAGCACTGAAGTACTTTGCAAATAAACTCTCTCAGACTCTTAACGCTACACCTATTTAATTGAAAAAGCAAGCTGGTACTGGTCCAGATGTCAGGTCACTTTCCCCAGCCGTAACCGTGAGACAGAAACAGGGCTGCCCGTGATGTCCTGGCTTCCTATTTCCTCACTGGGAAACAGTGCTCCTATCATTCATATTAAAAGTTTTTTGCTTTTGGTTGTTTTTTTTGTTTGTTTGTTTTTAAGCAGTATTGACAAATCAGCAGCATGTGGATCAATCCACCTGCTATCTGGGGAGCAACGCTTCTCTCAAGCACTGGAAGTCTCTCTGCAGGCCTCGTGCGCTGGCCCCTTGGTCTTTCAGAAGACCCATCTTTTTGCAAAGGGACATTATTTATTGCAGAGTACCTGATGCACCTTTTACCTTCTTGGGGATGGCAGCACTTCAGCAGAAGAGCCAGAGACCCTCTGCGAGGATTCTGCTGCAGAAGCGATGGGGGAAACAAGCTGCCTCGCTAGGCAGAAGTTACCAGTGCAGGGGCCTGGTGAACTGCAGGGAGTCTCATGAGTATTCCCAGTTTACAAGGCATATGCAAAGCTCAAGAGCGAGCAGGGGGGGGCAGGGAGCAAGCAGAAAACACATCTAACTTTCACCTATGAACCCCCAAATCTTGACTTGCTTAAGTACCAGGAATTAATGTAGACTGTGGAGAAGGCTGCGATACCACGAGACAACTCAGCGTGTCACAGTATGCCATTACTCTGCAGTTCCCAGTCTGAGACACCACGAAAACCTTTTCCAAATTGTACTTGCGCTGGCTTTGGCTGGAGGGGAGGCTGACAGGTTGCTGAGAAGCACTTGCGTTGTGCTGGGCCACCAGAGCCTTCAGCTCCTGGAAAGAAAAAGACCCAAAGAGCTTAGATGTGTCACTGGCGATGTAACCGTCTGCACGTCTGTTCCAGATGCTCCAACTGAACTTGCTCTCAGATAAAAAAGGAAAATATGGTCCCACTTCCACGCTGTTCCTGAAATGCTAGATTTCCAAGCCCACTGATTATTACAGTGAGCAACAAAAGCATTCAAAAGGCTATGAAAGTTCTGGCAGAATGTATTCAAAGTCTGTTATTGCATGTATCAGGCCCTGTGAACGAGAGGGCTCTTGGGCAACACATAAAAGCCAATAACAATTATTACCAGATCAATGCTGTTTAGAAGAGAACGAACTGCCAAGTATTACATGCAGCTAAACCACAAGAGAAAGCCAATTAGAACCATTTTCCAGAATTTCCAGAATACCCCATAAAAAAATAAAAGCGGAAGTTTCAACATAAAAGGCACTGCAGGAAACAAGTCAGTCTAATGAAGATGATGATGCTGTTCTTATAAACCGTGGGCAGCAAATTCCAGGAACGACACAACTCTCAAGGGCTCCAGCCCTGTTTTCCACCACCTCCTCCCCCCGCTGCCTCGTCCTCCACCTCAACTGCTGAACACGCCCAAGGATGCTCCGAGACACGGCCAAGGACAGCTTCCATCAGCAACAAGGCATTCCTAGAATTCCCCTTCCCACAGAGATCATCGGGGCGACGCAGGTACGAAAGTAGTGGCACTGGCACACCGAGTCAACTGAAAATGCCCCTCAGAAACGCACGCTGGCCAACCTGCAATCCAAGGGCAAAACCAGATAGTACAGAACCCCAGGGATACTAGAGGGAGCATCTATATTAAGAAAATTGCTACTTGCTTTCTGTTGTCTGAGCAACATAGATTATGCTTCAAACACTATGTAATTTTAAAACAATTAAGGGCCGCAAGAGTGATATGAATATACTAATAGACAGCAAGCTAGCTTCAATATTGAACCAGCCACTACCACTTAACTCACATCTAAGCAAAGGCAGCAGTTCTCAAAGAGGCAAGATCAAAGATCAAGCTCTACATTAATTGTTATCATCAAGACCTATAACTTTTGGAAACTGCTCAAGAGGAAAGCAATTCTGATATTTTACAGAAGTCTGATCTGTTTTGCATCAAGATCACTGCAAATTCTCCAAGGAAATTAAAAAAAAAAAAAACCAACAAAAAAAAAAAAAAAGCTGAAGACTCAAAATGATGCCATTAGAGCGAGCAAAGACAAAACAACCTGGGGAGGAAGAAGAGGCTGGGGATGCCAGGATGCTCCTGATGGAAGCTATAGCTTCAGGCTTCGAGTAAGCAGTCAGTGAAAACACTGGTAACTTAGAAGAAAGTGACTTTTAATCAAAAATTTAATAAACTCATTATTTCTAAAAGGCAGGAGAATACCACCACCACTGAGGATCAGAAGAGACGAAAATTATTTGTTGCTCTGGGGAGTTTACAAAACCCTCCTTATCACCTGTACTCAACAGTTCAACTTTTACATAAGTTATTAAAAAGGAACCCAGGCAATTAAAGCCACAAGGACTGTTAGTCCAAGGCTTACACTTAAACACAATGGACAAACCCAGCAGAATCAGAAAGTCTTACTGGGGACACATTACCAAGGTGATTCAAAAATGTTGCACTGCAGAACAAATTCCACTAACGGTGCTCAAAAGAACACCGTTCTGGTACTGTAAGCCTACATCTTCCTTTAAGATGCTTTGCAGAGTTTTCCTGACACCTGGCATTGACTGAAGGGCCTCGAGGGCACGCTTGTGTCTGTGCACGCGCTATGACTGTCTCCTGGATTTCTGCTTGCCACTGTGGTGATGAATGAACACAGCCACGTGGGGTGGGGAAGGAAGAGGACAGACAGCAGAAGTCTTTGAGGAGTATGCGTGAGAAGCAGAAGAACGTAATGAATAGGAAAGGAAAACCACCAGCGACAGCAAATTCAGAACAGTTTTCTTCTGAGTATTAGGTTACAGTCTTAACAGCGGATATGGAGCTCTAACGACACAGGCAGTCACCAGACGACTGCCGCTCCCTGGCCGTGCTCCCGCAGAGCGCTTACAGAAGCCATGCCTGCTGCCTTGCACCTGATGGAGACAAACACGTGGCTGTACAACCAACCTCCGGGGCTGTGGCGCAGCGCTACAGGCATTCCACCTCCCACCTTCCTTTGGTTCAGGGGCTAATTCACTCACAAAGTGACACAGAGCATTTTTAATCGGACTCACTGTTAAGTCACAGCTGAACGAAATACCAGCTTTTACTTGCTTCTTCTGGATCTTCCCCAGACATCAGCTGGAGGTGAACACAAAGATGTAAGATTTTTATGCAATAAAATCATTAGCCTAAAATTTTTCTAAAGGTGTTAGGTTCACAAGTTTTTATTGTTATTTTGCCATCCAATTATTTTTGGATGTTCTGAAAATCCTGTTTAAAAATAGCTTTTCCAATACATCAAGCAATATAAACTGACCTCTGCAAGGCTCACAATTACACTTGCTTTCTTTTCCGCAGCAGCATGCAACCTCCCATCATTTCCCTACCAGTCCTCCCTTTACTATTCCATATGCCAACAGAGCTACTGTTTTCCACTTGCAAAAAAGAATCTCCTACCCGAGCTGATGAGTGGTATTAATTTGCTTATCGTTAGCTAACTTTTTTTGAAAATGCTGGCAGATACAGGAGCAGTACTGCAGTAGCTTACATGAGATTTCCAAGCACTTTGTGCTCGCAAAGGAAAAACTTTTGGCAGAAGTAAGGCTTCAGCGCACTGCTTCCAAACCTCGCCGCGCAGTGGGCAGCATATAGCTCAGCACAGCACTGCCTGCAGGTTCACATACAGAAACAACGCTGTTGAGGGCTTTCTTCCAGAGTTTTAGCTACCTACCCCCTCTCCCCTCAACTTCCAGTTCCTTTCCTCATATATTTTCATATAGCTGAAGACTTGAGCATTCCTTTTCTAGCCTCCATCATCTTAAATACTTCAATAACAAAGTACAATGGAGAAGACTTAATGACAAGAGCACAGAAAAATGCACACAAACCTAAAAAGGTCATAACTAGCGACATGACTGCTGATGAGACACAGCTCTCAAGCGCATTAGCAACAAAAAAGGGTTGCCACAATGACTTCGGGGGGGGGGGGGGGGGGGGACCGCCCCCCTTTTCTTTTCTTAAAAATTTAAAACCCAAGGTTTGTTCGCAAACAATAACCACAAAAAAAAATCCACGTAAAACCTGGGGCCATGAAACCTCACTTTTTACATGTCTCT